>Ga0209990_10000368_pt1 | contig 44221 bp, 41 predicted proteins | sample NOAtaG_6_FD_187304 | JGI IMG/M metagenome (GOLD analysis project Ga0209990, IMG submission 187304) | Freshwater lake microbial communities from Lake Erie, under a cyanobacterial bloom - NOAA_Erie_Diel5S_2200h metaG (SPAdes) (version 2) | ecosystem: Environmental > Aquatic > Freshwater > Lake ...
AGGTTCAATAGAAAAACCAAACGCTACAGTAAGGCGCTGGATATGATCCATAATTCCATTCTTATGCTTTTTAATAAAGAAACAATGCTATCTATGCTTAGTTAGCAATGCCATTATTTCAACTTTGAATTAATCGTTGTTTAAAACTCAGTATATTGATGGCGGCTCGCCCACTTAGATCGTTAAATATCAGTATTTTAAGCTGGTAGATTTGCTGTGGAATCGAAGTGTAAAAATGTGTATACTTATCACCAAATAATAGAAAAAGTTGTTTTTAAAATGCCAATAAAAAGATTATCGGAACGAAGCATAAACCAAATTGCTGCAGGAGAGGTGGTTGAGCGACCAATATCAGTGATCAAAGAGTTAGTGGAAAATTCTTTGGATGCAAAAGCTAAGGACATTAAAATAGAAATAGATAGGGGCGGGCGCAATTTAATTCGTATCGTCGATGACGGTTATGGGATTCCAGCCGATGAAATAGAGCTTGCGCTGGAGAGGCATGCTACATCTAAGTTGGATGAAGATAATATAGCAGATATACGTCATTTAGGCTTTCGAGGGGAGGCTTTGCCAGCAATTGCTTCTGTTGGCAAAATGCTAATCACTTCCCGCCATCTTGAATCAGAAAAAGCTGTGGCCTTGGAGGTAATTGGCGGCGTATGTAAACCACCAATGCCAGCGCGCCGGGAAGTTGGCACAACTGTAGAAGTTCGCGATTTGTTCTGCTTTACCCCTAATCGCCTTAATTTCCTCAAGTCAGAAGCTGCAGAAACGGCAGCTGCCGTTGATTTGATAAAGAAGTTGGCCTTGGCTAATCGGGAGGTGAATTTCACTTTAATTGCTAATAATAAAACCTTGTTGCACACTAACAGTAATGATATTTTAAAACGTATAAACCAGCTTTTAGGGGCGGGTTTTGCTGAAAATACCAAATTGCTTACAGCTGAGCAAGATGACTTAAAACTGTTTGGGTACATTGGCTTACCTACTTTTAATGTTTCTACTTCTGCGGGGCTGCATTTTTATGTAAATAATCGTATAGTTAAAGATAAACTACTAAATATAGCAGTTCGCTTTAGTTATCAAGACGTTATACCTAAAGGCAGGCATCCTGTTGCAATTATTTTTTTGGAGCTTGATCCGTGTAATGTTGACGTTAATGTTCATCCAACCAAAGCGGAAGTTCGCTTTAGGCATGAAAATTTAGTGCGTAGTTTTATAATTAAGGCAATAAAAGAAAATTTGCGTTCTGGAGAAATAAGTATTTCATCAACGGTTTCTGCAGCGCTAACAACAAAAATGCCTGCGATGAGCCGTTCTTCTTTAAGCGCTGTTCAGCAAAAAATGTTTGCTCCTCAAAATAATAATTACTCTTTCCAAAAAAACTTTTCTTCTCATACTACACCTTCATACGCAAAGCCGCGGCTTGCTGAAGAGATTATAGAAGAGAAGGTAGAATCAACCCCAACTTCTAATGCCGATATAGGAAAATTAGGGCAAGCAAAATTTCAAATAGCGGGGACATATATTGTTGCTGAATCAGAAGAAGGGTTGGTAATAGTTGACCAGCACGCAGCGCATGAACGGTTAGTATTGGAAAAAATGAAAGAGCAATTGCAAAAAGGTAGCTTGCATAGCCAATCTCTAATTATACCTCATGTATTGCAGTTGACGGAAATACATACAGAGCTGTTAATTGAAAACAAACAAAAATTTGCTGAGCTTGGCCTATCAATTGAGAAGCAAGGAGTGAATCAAATTATAGTGCGCAGTATTCCAGCTATCCTAGGCGGCCTAGACACTGAAAAATTATTTGCCGATCTTGTGGAGAATTTAGAAACTGGGGGCGATGCCTCATGGCTAAATAAGCCAAAGAATGAAATATACGCGAATATTGCCTGCCATGCTAGCATCCGTGCGGGCCGCAAGCTCAATATTATGGAAATGAACGCCATCCTGCGCCAAATGGAAGCAACGCCCTTGGCCGCGCAATGCAATCATGGCCGCCCTACGGCAGTGTTTTTCAAAGCAAAAGATTTAGCGAAGATTTTTGAAAGGATTTAGGTTTTATACTCAAATACAATGCGGTTGATCGAAGTCTGTGCTCTGCGTCCTTCTAAGCTTTCAGGTGAATAACTAGAATATTTTTAGCTTTTGGTTGGAATAATTTGACTATCTGTTCTTTTAATGTAAAAATCCCCCCATGAAGCATGCCGTTAGTTTAAAAAATGCGTAAATTTTTAAAGCCAAACTTACTATTTATATTTGCTTTGGGTTTTGCCAGCGGCATGCCTTTAGCATTAACAACATCAACCTTGCGTTATTGGTTAACGGAAGCGGGGATAGACCTCAGCACAATAGGCCTAGCTTCTTTATTAGGGCTACCATACATTTTAAAGCCTCTATGGGCGCCTTTTTTAGATAGATTAAAATTACCTTATTTAACTCAGGCTTTAGGATTACGGCGTAGTTGGTTATTAGTTGTACAGTGCTTATTAGCATTAAGCATTGCGTTATTGGGGATGCAAAATCCACAAATCAATCTAAGTTTATTTTTTATGATTGCATTAGCTGTCGCCTTTTTTTCAGCAACGCAGGATGATATTATCGATGCTTTTCGTATAGAAATCTTAAAAGATGATGAGCAAGGAATTGGCGCTTCTTATACGCAATTTGGTTATCGAGTTGCTATGCTTTTTTCAAGTGCTGTAACTTTGACCGTTGCAGAAATGATAAATTGGCAAATTGCCCATTTCGCTGTAGCGATTGTTTATTTACCTTTTTTGCTAATGATTAATTATTTGCCAGAGCCTGAGCTAGACCGTAAGCTCAATATGAACTCAGGTTACTTTAATTGGTTTAAGCAGGCATTTATTATGCCTTTCCTTGAGTTTAGCAATAGAAAGAATTGGGCGCTAATACTGATATTTGTTGTTTTGTATAAATTAGGAGATTCTTACCTAGGGGCGATGACTCCTTCATTTATCAAGCTAATGGGCTATTCTAAAACGGAGTATGCACTTGTTGTAAAGACCTATGGATTTATTGCTTCGCTTTTAGGCATTGCTGTTGGTGGTATTATATATAACTATCTTAGCCTTAAAAATTTATTGATTGCTTGTTGTGTCTTGCAAAGCTTGAGCAATCTAATGTTTATCTGGCCACTATACAGCGGGCATAACTTGATTGCTTTAGGTGTAACAAATTTTATCGAGGTATTTGTTGGGGTAATTGGTTCTACTGTATTTGTTATCTATGCCAGCTTACTGTGCAACAGGCAATTTACTGCTACACAGTATGCGTTACTAAGCGCATTAGCAAGCATTGGTAGGGTGATTACTTCTTCATCCGCAGGTTATATGCTGCAATTAGTAGACTGGCAATTATTTATCGTTTTTTCAGCGATGCTGAGTATTCCAGCTATTATGATAATTCCATATGTTGTAGACATATCGCAAACAAAACCTAAATATACCCAACAAACCTAAAGATAATTCGCCTAAAATCCAGACTCTTCAAGTCCGTTGGGTATAACACAAATTTCAATATCGTTGGAAATTATACTTCCTTTTAGTTCGTCAGCTAACTCATTATGCAACGATAACTTTTCATGTAGTTCACTGGAATAAACTCCTCCTTCTTTGTTAATTAGGGATTTAATAAATAAAATATCGTTGAGTAATATTTCTTCCTGAATAGTTTTTTGCAATAGATATATTTTATTGCTTAGTCCTTTGAAAGTGTTTGTGAAAAATTTTTCGCTAGTGTTTTTCAATATATTTTCAATAACTTGCGATTTATTATGTAACATTAAATTACAGTTGATAAGTTTAGATAATAAACTGCTGCTTAGAGAGTTAAATTCATCATTTTTTATATTAAGCAGGATATTTTCAAACTTAACTTGCCAATCGGGCATTTGTTTGTTCTTATACACATAAGTTAGATAATTTTTTATTTTCCCCTCTGTGCGCCATATGTCGATATAATCGATAATCAGTGTTAACTCTTCTTTTTTTATTGAAGGCAATACATTAATGTTTGCTATTATTTGAGATTGCCAATTAAGCTTTGCACAATCTTCGAGAAGAGAATCAAGGGTAGTTTTATCTTTGAAGTATCTGGAAATTGCCCTTTTGTCGACAATATCAGCAGAGGCAAGCATGGCAACGCAAATTTGTGTCATAATTACCCCATCTTCAAATACGCTATTTAATTTGTTTTTATGTTTGTTATTTTCATTCATAGCTACTCCTTGTTAATGTATATGAAGCATACTAATTATACACTGCTTGAGCTTTAACAATTGGCATGCTAGGATCAAGATACTTAAATTGAATTTTTAACGATAACTTAATATGGTCAAAATGACAAGAGCAACCGCGAAAACTACAACGCAAGCTATAACTTATGATTATGACATAGTAAAATGCTTCACCTTGGCCGCAGTTTTTTGGGCGTTAGTTGGCATGTCCGCAGGGGTGTGGATTGCTTTGCAGCTGGCGTTTCCTTTACTTAATTTTGATTTGCCATGGACGTCCTTCGGCAGATTACGGCCTTTACACACTTCGGCAGTGATTTTTGCTTTTGGCGGTAATGTATTATTTGCAACTTCTTTTTTTGTTGTGCAAAAAACTTCGCAAGCAACATTGGCTTTCCCTAAGTTGGCTCGCTTTGTTTTTTGGGGGTATCAACTATTTTTAGTACTGGCCGCTTCGGGATATGTGATGGGAATAACGCAAAGTAAAGAATATGCTGAGCCAGAGTGGTATGCCGATTTGGTATTATTGTTGGTGTGGGTGGCCTATTTTGCAATTTTCATCGAAACTTTAAGAAGAAGAAAGGAAAAGCACATATATGTAGCAAACTGGTTTTACCTAGCTTACATAATTGTCGTCGCTTTTTTACATATAGGCAATAATATTGCTATACCAGTATCTTTATTCAGCGCTGAAAGTGTGCAAGCATTCTCAGGTACGCAATCAGCGATGATTCAATGGTGGTATGGTCATAATGCTGTAGGTTTCTTGTTGACTGCTGGTTTCATTGGGGTGATGTATTATTTTGTACCTAAAAGAGCAAATCGCCCCGTTTATTCTTATCGTCTATCCATCTTGCATTTTTGGGCTCTTATTTTCTTTTATGTCTGGGCGGGGGCGCATCATTTACATTACACAGCATTGCCTGATTGGGTGCAGACCTTAGGGATGACAATGTCAATAATCCTTTGGCTACCCTCTTGGGGGGGGATGATAAATGGGATTATGACTCTTTCGGGTGCATGGCACAAGCTGCGGGAAGACCCTGTTTTGCGCTTCTTGATTATCGCCATTGCTTTTTATGGTATGAGCACATTTGAAGGGCCGCTAATGGCGATAAAGTCTGTTAATGCTTTAAGCCACTATACGGAATGGACTATTAGCCATGTTCATTCTGGGGCTTTGGGCTGGGTTGCTTTAATCAGCTTTGGTGCTTTATATCATTTAGTACCTGTGATATGGCAAAAGCAAGAAATGTATTCGCTGCGTTTAGTTAGTATCCATCTTTGGCTTGCGTGTATAGGAATTGTTTTATACATAACTTCTATGTGGGCAGCTGGCATAACACAGGGGTTAATGTGGCGTAGTTATGATGAGATGGGGTTTCTAAAATATTCATTTATTGAAGTAGTATCGGCGATGCACCCATATTATGTTATTCGGTCAATCGGCGGCGGCTTCTTTTTAGCTGGTGCTTTGTTATTTGCCTATAATGTTTGGAAAACCATTGGTATGAAAGAAATGAACAAGAAAATTGTGAGTGCATAGAATGGATCACGGAAAAATTGAAAAAAACATTGTTTTATTGATAGTATTAATTATCGTCGTCACTTCTATAGGGGCGATGGTAGAAATATTTCCTTTGTTTAAAAAAGAGGTAGCAATTGAGCAAGTTGAAGGGATGCGTCCTTATACACCACTTGAGCTAGCTGGTTTTGAAATTTATAAGCGCGAGGGATGTTACGGCTGCCACAGTCAACAAGTGAGAACTTTAGTTGATGAAGTAGAGCGTTATGGCCATTACTCCTTAGCTGCAGAAAGCATGTATGATTATCCGTTTATGTGGGGCTCTAAACGCACAGGCCCTGATTTAGCACGTGTTGGTGGTAAATATTCTGATGATTGGCATGTGCGGCATTTGATTAACCCACGCAGCTTAGTTCCTGAATCTATTATGCCAGGCTATCCTTACTTGGCCAAAGAACTGTTAGACTATAGCTCAATCAAACGCAAAATGGAGCTGTTGCGTATGCTTGGTGTTCCGTATCAGGATGAACATATTGAAAATTACGAGCAAGATATAAAAATACAGCTATCCTTGGAATCTGATCCGCAACAAATTGAAGCTTTTAACAAACGCTATCCGAAGACCTTAATTGGTGATTTTGGCAAGGATAATGAAAAAATATCCGAAATGGATGCTATCGTTGCCTATTTGCAAGGCCTTGGTAATAAAGCGGATCTCAATACTAACAAAGGTATAATTTGGTAAGTAATATGGACTATATAACGATAAAATCAATTTCGATTATTTTATTAAGTATTGTTTCAATATCAATTTTTATCTGGGTTATGTTGCCAAGTAATAAATCGCAGTTTGACCAACATAGCAAAATTCCATTAAATGATGATATGCCGCAAGAGAAAAAGGAAGTAAAGAGCCATGAAAAAAAATAAGTTAGATAAACAAAAGCAAGTTGAAACTACGGGGCACAGTTGGGATGGTATTGAGGAATATCAAAACCCTGATCCAAAGTGGTTGCGCTATGCTTTTTATGCTGCAGTGTTATTTTCTATAGGCTATTGGTTATTATATCCTTCATGGCCAGCCCCTAATACTTATGGGGCTCTAAAATGGTCTTCCGCTAAACAAGTGACTGAAGATTTGCGCGAAATTGAAAAAAAACGTTCTGTTTATCAAGGGCAATTTGACAAAGCGAGTTTTAGCGAGATATTGCAAAGCCCTGAATTAATGAAATTTGCTTTAGCGGGAGGGCAATCGGCTTTTCATAATAACTGTGCAATGTGCCATGGCAGCAATGCGCAGGGCTTTCCTTGGGGTTACCCAAATCTCACTGATAATGATTGGATATGGGGCGGTAAAATCGAAGATATTTACCATACAATAAAGCATGGTATCCGCTCAGGAGATGATGAGGCGCGCGAATCACAAATGGCGGCTTTTGTGAAAGATAAAATTATAACTGCTGAAGAAGCGGAGTTATTAACGGATTACGTATTGGCTTTATATAAAGCAACGGATAAAAATCCGCAAGCTGATAACTTATTCCAAACTCACTGCGCAAGTTGCCATGGTGTGAATGGCGAAGGTAAGTATGAGTTTGGTGCGCCGACATTAAATGATGCTATCTGGCTTTATGGCAGCGATCGTCAAACTATTCTTGATGTAATTACCAACGGCAGGGGCGGGATGATGCCTGCTTGGCATACCAGATTAGACGATGCAACTATAAGAAAACTGGCAGTATACATTTATTCTTTAGGAGGTGGAGAATAGATGCGTTGTTCTGCATATTGTATTAGTGAAGCATTAGATTTCAGTAAGTTGAAAGAGTATTTCAAAAAAAAGGCATTAAAATTTACTGCCTATGACCCTGACTCTTTGTATATAACACTAACTAATTCTGAAACAGATAAAAAAAGCGATGTTTTTATTTTTAAGTATGGCTGCATTATTTTCTGGGGATCAGCAGCTGCAGATGAAAATAAATTTATTAAAAGTTTATCCCCTTTTTTAATTGGCAAACAAAAGGAAACGCAATTAGATACTTGCAAGTTTATAATTAAAAAAGGCGAGGAAACACAGATCGAAGAGGAAGATGATTTAATTATTTTAGAAGAAGATGACCCTAAAATAAAACTTTCTTTAGCTTATGGCCTTTCGCAATCCGTTAAATTGGCAGTATTTGAAAATGCTGTTGATATTGTGATAAACAAGAATAAAAGTCTACCTGAGATGCTGATTAAAACTGGCAAAATATCATTATCTCGCCACAAACTAGCCAAAAAAATAGGGCAGCTTTTTGTAGAACGCAATTCTATAAACTTACATAGCGACATCCTTGACACGCCAGACTTTTTCTGGCGGCAACCGCGCTACGAAGCTTACTATAACATGGCAATCGAGTTCATGGACAAAGATCGGCGGATAGAGATATTAAATAAACGGCTTGATGTCATGCATGAGCTTTATGAAATACTCTCCGCTGAGTTACAACATGCGCATTCTTCTAGGCTGGAATGGATAATTATAATCTTAATTTTGATCGAAGTGATAATGAGTATACTTCGCGACTTTTGGCATTAATATTCATTGCAATTAACTCGTACAATATAAATGCTAGTTGCGTAACTGAAAAAATTTTTATATTATGCAGTCTTTGATTAATACTCCCGCAATTAAATGCTCACTAATTTTGTAAAAACAAAAGGAAATAGGCAGATAGATTTTTACCGATTGCGCTATGGCGCTTATGCAGGAAGTGTAATCTTATCGCTATTAGTAATAATATTGCTATTCACACATGGTCTTAATTATGGCATTGATTTCTCTGGTGGAATAATAGTTGAAGTGCGAGCGCCAGCTTTAACCGCGGATTCCATTTATCGCGATATTCTAACCGATGCTGGTTATAAAGGGGCTACAGTCCAATCTTTTGGTATGGAGAATGATACAATAATCCGCTTGCAGCCCACTCAAGGTGATTATGCCCAGGAAGTAGAAGAGTTAAAGAAGATATTGATTAACCACATACCAGGCTTAGAATTTCGTAAAACTGACTATGTAGGGCCAAAAGCAGGGCAGGCGATGATTAATAAAGGAATCATGGCAACTTTTGCCGCATTGATTGGCATGATGTTATATATAGCCTTTAGATTTGGCTTAGTTTTTGGCATAGGTGCATTAATTGCCCTTTTTCATGATGCTCTAGCTACGCTTGGTTTTTATGTTGTCACACAATTTGAGTTTGATTTAAGTTCTATTGCCGCTATATTGACGGTTATCGGTTATTCTGTTAATGATTCGGTAGTGGTTTTTGATCGTATAAGAGAAAACGTGAACAAATATGATATTAAAGAATTAGGAGAATTGATAAACAAAAGCATTAATGAAACGCTTTCACGAACAATTATAACTACTTTCACTACCATGCTAGCTTGCATCGCTTTGGTAATATGGGGCGGTGATGCTTTGAGAGGTTTTAGCGCTGCGATTCTATTTGGTATAACTTTTGGAATTTACTCTACTATTTTTGTTGCTTCCCCTTTATTAGGGATTGGCGGCATGAAAAAGCTAACAACTCGATAAATTTTAAACACAAAACACATAGAGGTTATTAAAAATGAATTTTAAAAAATATTTTGCTCGCAAACCTGTTGATGAGTTAATCGAGGAAGCGGAAAGCTCGCAAGAGTTAACGAGAGCTTTCGGCGCCTGGCAGCTTATTATGCTAGGAATTGGCGCAATCATTGGCGCTGGTATATTCGTACTTATTGGTTCCGCCGCTGGCGCCCATGCTGGACCTGCTGTTACCCTATCGTTTATATTAAGTGCGTTAGCATGCGCATGTGCAGGGCTTTGCTATGCAGAATTGGCTTCTAGCATTCCCATCGCTGGGAGTTCGTATACTTATGCTTATGCAAGCTTAGGTGAAATCGTCGCATGGATTATAGCTGGGATGATTGTTTTAACTTATATAGTAGGTGGGGCATCGGTAGCTAGTGGTTGGTCTGGCTATATGGTTAGTTTTTTAGCAGACTATGGGATTAATATTCCGCCACAATTTACTGTCACAACTGGAACGATTGTAACATTAGCTGATGGAACACAAACGGTCGGTGTGTGTAATTTGGCAGCTATTTTAATCGCTTTGGCTATAACGTATGTTGTTTACTTAGGAACTGAGGCTTCAGCCTGGATAAATACGATCATCGTTACAGCTAAGATGTTGGTATTATGTGGCTTTATCTTGATAGGGGCTGCATACATTGATCCAAACAATTGGTCGCCATTTATTCCTGAGAATACTGGGAGCTTTGGGGCATTTGGTTGGTCAGGCGTTATTGGCGGAGCTTCTATTGTATTTCTGGCCTTCTCTGGTTTTGATGCTGTTTCTACAGCGGCGCAAGAAGCTAAGAATCCGCAAAAGGATTTGCCAATTGGTATTTTGGGTTCGTTGCTTGTAGCTGCAATCACATATATTGCCGTTGCTGCAGTGCTTACAGGTGTTGCCCATTATAGTGAGCTTAACGTTGCGCAACCAATTGCCGTTGCCGTTGATAAAATGGGTATGCCTTGGTTTTCAACAGTAATTAAACTAGGGGCAATTGTTGGTATTACTTCGGTCTTACTAGCGATGATTTATAGTACTGTTAGGGTGCTATATACAGTGGCTAAAGATGGTTTGCTGCCTTCTTTATTCCGCACCATCCACCCAAAACATAAGACGCCGCATATTTTAACCATAACTATTGGTTCATTAATTGCTATATTAAGTACTACTTTGCCAATTTCTGAACTGGCAGGGTTAGCTAATTTTGGTATTTTAGTGACTTTTTCAATCGTATGTTTTGGAACGTTGTTCTTGCGCTACCGTTTTCCAGACTTGCCAAGGCCCTTTAAGTGCCCGCTTGTTCCATGGATTCCATTAGCAGGGATAATAATGTTTGTTACCATTATTGCAGGGCTTTCAAGCGAGACCTATAAATATGCCGCGATTTGGACATCGTTCTTAATTTTGGTTTATATAGGTTATGGTAGTAAAAATAGCAAACTATTACAGTCAAAAAGTTTGTAACTTAGTATAGGAAGTATGAAATTGCGCTTAACTGGTTGGAAAATAATAAGTACTGTTCTGATTTGTAGCTTGGCAATTATTTTTGCATTGCCAAGCTTTTTGCATAATGACCAATATTCATTTCTTCCTAAGCAAAAAGTTAACCTTGGCCTTGATTTGCGTGGGGGCGTTTATATTCTGTTAGAAACTGATGTAACGGATTTTCTACGTGAACAAATGCGCATCGAAGCAGAGCAACAAATCAACACCTTGCGCAAAAATCACTTTGCCGCTTCAATTTCAAATATCAATGAGAAAAGCTTTTCAATATCTATAACTGAAGTAAATAATCTAGCTTTAGCTAAAGAATTATTAGTAAAGTCTTTAGCTCATAGATATTACTTTAGCGAAAGCGGTAATACCATAACCTTCAACGCGTTGGAAGTGGAATATAAAAATCTCACTGATAATGTGATGGCGCGCAGCTTAGAGATTATTCGCCGCCGTGTTGATGAGAGTGGCACACGTGAAATAGAGCTGCAAAGGCAGGGTATAAACCAAATATTGCTGCAGGTTCCTGGTTTGCAAAACCCTAAGGATATAAAAAACTTACTTGGCAAAACAGCAAAGTTAACCTTCCACTTGGTACGTGATAACATAGACATTAATGAGCTAATGCAAGGTAGAATTACGGGCGTTACTGTACGGGAATTGGCTAATCAAGAAGCGGGGCAGCCACGTTATATCGCGATAGAAAACCGCCCAATCCTCACAGGTGAGATGCTAGTTGATGCGCAGGCAACTGTACAAAATAATTTGCCAGTAGTTTCATTTAAATTAAATGCCATAGGTGCGCGTATTTTTTCAGAGGTTAGTACTGAATATACGGGGCGGCCTTTTGCTATAGTGCTTGATGATAAAGTTCTAAGCGCGCCTGTAATTCGTGAGCCTATTCATGGTGGCGCGGGGGTAATTTCAGGTAACTTCTCTTTGCAATCGGCCAATGAATTAGCGCTGTTGCTTCGTTCAGGTGCTTTACCTGCGCCAATCAAAGTTATGGAAGAGCGGGTTATTGGACCAAGCTTAGGGCATGATTCAATTGAAGCAGGGAAAAAGGCCGTTTTAATCGGAATGTTACTCGTTATGTTTTTTATGGTAGTCTTCTATCGTTGGTTCGGGCTACTTGCTAATTTTGCACTACTAATGAACTTAATATTAATAATTGCGGCACTTGCAGCTTTAGGAGCAACCTTAACGCTGCCGGGTATTGCAGGCATCGTTCTTACTTTAGGTATGGCAGTTGATGCTAATGTTTTAATTTTCGAACGGATTAAGGAAGAGGCGCGCAAGGGGCGTTCTGTTCTTAGCTCTTTATCTTCAGGATTTGATGCTGCCCTAGGAACAATTATTGATGCAAACTTAACAACGCTTATGGCGGCAACTATTCTTTATGTTTTTGGAACAGGAGCAGTGCGTGGATTTGCAGTTACACTGTCAATTGGCGTTGCTAGCTCTATGTTTAGTGCCGTAATATTAGTTAAGGTATTAGTTAGTTTTTGGTATCGTTGGTACCAGCCTAAAAAATTAATCATTTAATTTGTTGTATTATGTTTAAATTGCGCTTACAAAAATTGCAAGATATGACGATAAAGCGCAAGATTGTGGTGCTAATGTTTATGTTAGTAACCATCACTCCCACAGTATTGGTTGGCGTGCTAGCTACTGTCTATTATCATCTTGGCATCGAGACATTATTTAATGAGAAAATAAGCAAATCTCTAGCGGAAACAGTAAAAGTAGCGGAGTTATATCTGCGAGAACATCGCGATAGCATTAAAATTGATTTAATGAGAATCGCCAATGATATTGACGAAAACCATTATCAATTTATTGAAAACCCTAAGTTACTTGAATTCTTTACTGAAACCAGAGGCCTAACAGAGGCTATGGTTTTTACTAACGATGGCATAGTTGCTAAAACACGCCTTAGCTTTTCGCTTATATTCGAAAAACTTCCCGAGGAAGCAATAGTAAAAGCAAATTCAGGTGAAGTAGCTATTTTAGCTAATGATAGTGAGCATAGAGTGCGTGCAATTATTCGATTGCGTAAATTTATTGTACCTACTTATTTATTAGTGGGTAGGTATGTTGATCCCAATATTTTGAATCATTTACGCAATAGCCAAGGCTCTGCCTCGCAATACGAGTCTTTATTAAATGAGATAAAACTTACGCAATTAAAATTGGGGTTAATTTTCTTAATCGTTTCCGCTTTATTGTGTATTTCTGCAATCATAATAGGGCTTACTTTTGCAAGGCGCTTAGCAAAACCTATTAATAAATTATTGCAAGCAACTGCTTTAATTCAAGAAGGAGATTTTTCCGTTCGTGTTCCTGAGCGGGAAACTAAAGATGAAATAGCCGTATTAAGCCGTGCTTTTAACCGTATGACTGAGCAAATAGATAAACAACGCCGCGAGCTTGTTGATGCAAATACCCAAATAGACCATAGACGCCGCTTTATAGAAACTGTACTAGCAGAGATATCATCTGCCATTTTAGTTATCAGCCTCAATGGTAAGGTGAAATTATTTAATGATGCTGCGGCGCGCTTATTTGCTATTAAGGATAATGAATTAATTGGCAAAGGGTATAATTTAGTGCTACCTGAGATCAAAGAGCTATTAGCCACGGCACAAAATACTGACACCAAATTGGCGCAAGACAATATCATCATTGAGCGCTTTAATAAGAAAATGCATTTATTCGTGCAAATTGCAAAGGAAATAAATAATAGTCAACAAATTGAAAGCTTTGTAGTAACATGTGATGATATTTCTGCTCTAGTTGCCGCGCAGCGTGCTGCTGCATGGGCAGATGTCGCGCGGAGGGTTGCCCATGAGATTAAAAATCCATTAACGCCAATTCGCCTTTCCGCAGAACGATTGTTAAGCAAATATACCAAGCAAATAAATGAGCAACAAGAGAATTTTCGTAAATATATTAATAATATTATTCGCCACACGGAAGATATAGGGAAAATAGTTGAAGAATTTGTTAATTTTGCCAGAATTCCCAGCCCTAAATTTGCTAAATGCGATTTGGTAGAGATAATTAATGAAGTGGTATTTTCGCAGCGTGCAGTATTTCGTGATATTGATTATCAAATCTCTATCCCTCAGCCTCAAATACAAATCTGGGCTGATAGAAGGCAAATATGTCAGATTTTATTAAATTTGCTAAAAAATGCGGCTGAAGCTATCGAGCTTATTGAAGATATGCAAAAAGAAAAAGCTATCTATATCTCTGTACAAATAAATTGGGATAAACAACAAGCTACAATCCATATTCAAGATACTGGCATTGGCTTTTCTCCAGAGTTGCTTGGCATTGCTACAGAGCCGTATGTTACGAATAAACCGCAAGGCACAGGACTGGGCTTAGCTATTGTGAAGAAAATCATTGAAGATCATGGCTCAGAATTAAGGTTGGCTAATAATCAGACTCATCGTGGAGCTATGGTTGAATTCAGCTTGCCTTTGTATACCTATTCAAACTGAAGCCACTGGGTACTGATCTCTAACTAACTGAAGTTATTAACTGCAATAATTTTGCGCATAACAGAATTATCAAAAGTTGGGGGCAATTCCTCTCTTCCGCTAATCCAATTATAAAGGTCAAGATCATCAGCCTTTAGGATTTTTTCATATAAATTTAGCTCATCTGCTGAAAGGTTTGCTAAACAAGTTTGGGCAAATCTCTCAAGTAAATAGTCATTTTCTTTGCAACCGCGGTGGCAGCTTTGGTAAAATAATCGTTTGCGTAGAAGATCAACTTTATTCATTGTTAATTTATATTTATTAGTAAGCTCATCAGCTCATCAGAGAATTTTTGCATAATACTACCAATATATGGAATGTATAATAATAAAGCAAAGAATACTGCGATAATTTTGGGCACGAAAGAGAGGGTGGGCTCTTGAATTTGGGTCAATGCTTGTAGCAATGAAATAATAAAACCCACAAAGAGAGCGACTAACAGAATAGGTATGGATATTTTCAACAATACCCAAACAGCATTTCGCAAAACCTCAATTATCGCTAAAGTATCCATTTCCCTCCACGGCTAGCAAAATTATTATTTTTTCTTTTCGGCTTGCTTAAGTTTATAGGCTTGTACTAGATCAATTGCAGTGCTTAACATTGGTGGCGCATATCCAGCATCGCGGATAGCTTCCATCACAACGCGCGCAGCATGAGGATACAATGCAGCGGCACATTGACCATAAAGCATTTCTTCTCTAAGATTTGCATCTGCCGCAATCTCTGCAGCAAGCCCAAAGACACCGCAGTAAGCTAATTCAACCATATAAAGGCAAATTTCCTCTTGCCCATCGGTTTTAGCGGCGAACGCATTGGCAGTAATTTTTATTTCTACTTCATATATATCATTATCATTCAATGAAGTTACGCCAACACTGAAATCAAAATTTAATTTTGGATCGCCTAATTCTTGCACAAAGATAGCTGGTGCAGCGGGATTTTCAACTGATAAATCTTTTATAAAAAATAATTTTGCATTCATAAGCGGTGCATGGCCTTCATTCGCATGCGGCGCGTGATTATGATCATGTTCGGACATCTACTTTCCTTTAATAAGTTGGTATATTAAAGTACCTAATCTAACACTTATAAATTTACAAGCAATGATAAATATTTATTTTCCCTCCACTATTAGCTAAATAGAATTGTTAACTGTAATTGCCGATAATTTTACTTGCTAATTTAGCTTTTTTATATTAAAAGTTTGTATGCCCAACGAGCCTGAAGATGCTGTAGGGTATAGTCCTCGGGGCATAGCGCAGTCCGGTAGCGCATCTGGTTTGGGACCAGAGGGTCGGGAGTTCAAATCTCTCTGCCCCGACCACTTTTCAGCTTCACCAAATCAAGGGTTGGCTTAGGATAATGGAAAGTAAAGACAGTGAAAAATAACCAAAATGTAGCGCCTAAAATCAGTGAAATGTTAACCCTAGGCCGCATTTACAGCTTGATTGAGATATTTTGTATACTTGTATTTGCCTTTTACTTCTTCCATCTGCACAGTGGGCAAATGGCTATTCATAAAATTTCATTAAATGAGAGCAATAAACACATTGAAACGGCTTTCTATAAATCTATAAGTAATTCCGAAATAATCATCAAATATGTTGCTGACCTGATTTTACATGGCGATACTAATAAGGAAAAATTAAATAATTATATAGCGATTTTCAATGCCCAATCTCCTTTTCACAGCCTGTTGAAAAGAAGCCCTTTACAATGGATAGAAAGGCCAGAGCTATTAGAGTTTCAACATATTTTTACCCATCTAAATTTAGCAGGCTTTAAATCAGCAACCTTTGCTAATGAAAGACACATAACGTTACAATTCGGTGCGTTAAAAGAAGAGAAAGACAGAAGTTACTTACCTATTTTTTATTGCGTCACTTATAAAGACACTCAATGTAATGGTGGTTTATATACAGAATTTGATTTTTCAGGGTTTACGCAAGTTCTTAGTAAAACTCACGGTGATTATTATGATTCTTTGCAATTTACAATTTTTACGGAATTTGGCGAGATTGTTGCAGAATCAGCGGATAAATATATATCCACTTATCGCCGGAATCTGCTGCAAGATTATTTGAAAGCCCGTGAGAAAAACGATGATTTTCGCGGATATATGTCTGTTTCACCGTTGGCGGCTTTTTCATTGGGAGAGAGCGTTAAGATAAAAAAAATTAAAGGATACCCATATTACATAGCAACCGTCCTTCCCAACCAATTTAATTATCAACATAATATCTCTCTACATGATCTATTTTCTAGAAATTTATTTGTGTTATTTGGAATCGGAATTATATGCCTAATATTCAGCCTGTTGACGAGATTATTTTTATTAAAGCCAATTCTTGAAGTATCTAAGCTAGCTGCGGATGTAGTAAATGGCACTAAAGACGTATATATTAAAAACTACCAAACTGTTGAATTGCAGAACATTGCTCATAGTTTGCAAAAGATAATTGTCCAAAAATATGAGTTAATTGAGGCCAGGGCGCATCAAGATTATGTAATTAAACAGCTGGAGACGGCAAGCACTGCTAAAAGCAGTTTTATTAGGCGCATCCAGCATGTGCTCCGCACCCCTCTTAATCATATAATTGGGGGCGCCGATATAATTGCAAAACAGCTATCCAGTGGGAAAGAAATTAGCGTTGAATACGTTCATATTATTGCGCATGCTGGGAAAGAATTGCTCAATACTATAAATAACATAATCACCGCAACAGATGTTGAAGCGGGATCAATTAGATTAGAAGAAAATTATGTAGAATTAAGGGATGTAATCAATAATGCAATGTTCAGTATACATCCGCAAGCTCTGCATAACAATATTAAACTAGATGTACATGTTGAGCATGGTTTGCCGCAAATATTTATTGATGTAGCGAAGTTTACCATTGTCTTGCAGAATTTACTTCGCAATGCCATTACTTATAATAGAATAGGTGGATCAGTGCAACTCACTGCTAAATATGTTGCCAAGGGCATAGTTATTAAGATAAAAGATAATGGTCGCGGAATGTCCGCCAATGAGATAAATAACATTTCAAGCCAAGATAGTAGCTATAATTTACTTAATAATACCAGTGGCGGCTTGGGATTAGGTTTGGCTATTGTGCATAGCATCGTTAATTTGCACGACATGAAGTTAGAAATTAATAGTAAAGAAGGAGATGGAACTGAAGTTAGCTTAACAATTCCTAATATTAGATTAATGCATGGAAGGCAGTAAGCTTAATATCCGTGAGCGGATAAAAAAACAAATAACTAAGCTGGACGCTCAAAGATTAGAGTTACTAATCGCCCAGCTTGCCGATAATTTACTATCATTCTTGAAGACAAATGGTTCTCGCGAAGTGGCGATTTATTGGCCAATGCCTTTGGAAATTGATATTAAACCAATTATCATAACCCTATCTAGGCAAGGTTATAAACTTTCTTTACCATGTACAAATAAAGTGCTTTCATCATTAACTTTCAGGCGTTATAACTTGGGCGATGAATTAATTACCCCGCCTCATTGGCCAAACCTTAAAGAGCCAAGCTCTGCAAAACCACAAATAATACCTGGAGTGATAATAACCCCTTTGCTGGCATTTGATGCAGAGCTCAATAGATTAGGCCAAGGCAAAGGTTTTTACGACTATACTTTTGCCCAATACAATAAAAAAGGATTGAATATATGCAAACTTGGGCTGGCTTTAGAGATGCAAAAAGTAGAAAAATTACCGACTTGTGACCATGACATTAGGTTAGATGCTATCATTACTGAAAAGCTTATTAGGCTAGGAAGTTAAGATAATTGCTGCTAATGCAAACAGTATTTTATTTATTTGCTTTTTATGCTATAATATCAACGAGAATAACATTTGAAAGCAAGAAATGTCTGGAAAAAACAGTTTATCGCGCAACTTAGGTTTGCGTAAAGAGCTGCGAAAATCAACTGACTTTGCTTTGGCGCAGTTGGCGAATATAATTGGCGTAAAAGCAGCAAAGCTACAACGCAGCAATGCGAATAAGATATGGCATCTATTAAGTGTTTTGCTTACCGAGAAAAATCGGCTGGAAAAAACTATAAGAGTGCATTTTCAGGCTAATGATGATCCAGGCAAAATTCCATATATCCTGATGAATCGGCTGGTTAGCCACAATATTTTACAGAAAGATAGACTAAAAGCTAAGGAATCTCCTTTGAAAACAGAGGTTTTCGAGCACGTGCAGATATTTAATGCGTTACAGATAAGGCAAATTCAAGGTATGAATTATAGGGATACCTTTTTCAAAAAAAGTACTAACGTCGCTTTACAACGTAATGAAGGCAACCAAATACTAAACCAGCGATAATATACCTATCCATTAAGCGGGTTTTCTGGTTAAATAAAATAGTTGATTATCTATCGGTTTTGGTTAATAATGCTCTACATTGCAAGGCGTAATAAAAAATTATTTTAAAGAGTTTGGAAATGAAAATTTTATCTTCACTTAAATCAGCTAAAAAACGCGATAAAGACTGCCGAGTTATCCGCCGCAAGGGGCGGGTTTATGTTATCAATAAAAAGAACCCTCGCCTGAAAGCAAAGCAAGCTTAAATTGCTGGCTATCTTCTATGGCAACATCATCCGCTGTAAAACATCAATTAGCATCAACTAGCCCTAGCGCTTTGTCTGTTGATATCATGAGCAGCTTGCGTGAGCAATATTCAGTACAGTTAAAGGAAGTAGATGATTTGTTGCATACTGTCGGCAGTGCAAGCTTAGCAGCATTAATACCCGCAATAAACAAATATGTAACTGAAGCTGGTGGGAAAAGGCTACGCCCTATTTTAACAATGATTTGCGGCGAGTTAATAGGTTGCCCTAATCACATAACTAATATATTGGCTGCTGTTGTTGAGTTGATCCACACGGCAACCCTACTTCATGACGATGTAATTGATGAAACCATGCAACGCCGCGGTGTCAAAACTGCCAATAATATCTGGAATAATAAGGCTTGTATTCTGGTTGGTGATTATCAGTTTAGCCAAGCTTTTAAGTTAATGTTAAAAACAGAATGCCTTGGGGTGTTAAATTTACTTGCCGAAGCTTCGTCAAAAATGGCCGAGGGGGAAGTGTGGCAGCTTGATTTAATTGGCAAACTTGAAAATTCATTAGCTACATACATAAAATTGATCGAAGCAAAGACCGCTACTCTGTTCATCGCTTCTTGTAAAAGTGTTGCGGTTTATAATGAGGCTTTTAACATCGGCAATATTAATGCTGAAATGATAAATGCATTGGAGAATTATGGTAAGACTCTTGGCATTTTATTTCAAATTGTTGATGATATGCTGGATTACTTTTCGCAGGATGGGCGTTTTGGTAAAAATACAGGAACAGATTTGCGCGAACGCAAAGTTACAATGCCCGTGATATTAGCTTATAATACAGCTAACCAAAATGATAAGGCTATTTTACAAAAGATTTTTTCTCAGCCAGTGAGCAATGATGAGGAAGAGAACAGCTATTTTATTACAGTGAAAGATTTGCTAAATAAATATGATGTTTCAGCACAAGTGCATGGCGTTCTGCAACAATATGTAGAGCAAGGTCTGCATATGTTAGACATATTGCCTAAAGGAAAAGCAAGTGAGCACTTGCGTAATTTGCTGCTTAGTGCCCCATCGCGAATATACTAAACAATAATCTGGGAAGATAGATAATGAAATTTTCGTTGAATTGGCTCAAAACTTATCTAAAAACCAATAGTAGTACTGATGATATTTATGCTGCATTGAATAAGTGCGGGTTGGAGGTAGAGTCGATGGATGACCTTATCACCAAATATAGTAACTTTAAAATAGCAGAGATAATTTCAACTGCTCCTCACCCTCAAGCAGATAAGCTAAAAATTTGTACAGTTCATGACGGCCAGCAGAATTTGCAGATTGTATGCGGTGCAAGTAATGCACGGGTAGGAATAAAAGTTGTGCTCGCGCCTATCGGCACGACAATACCAAGTAATGGTATGGTGATAAAGTTATCTAAAATCCGTGGTGTCGAAAGTAAAGGCATGCTTTGTTCTGCTGATGAATTAGCCTTAACGGAGCAGGCACAAGAAGGTATTTTAGAATTGCCTGGTGATGCGCCAGTTGGGCAAGGATTCGCAGAATTTTGGGGGCTTAATGATGTAATTTTTGAAGTGGCAATCACCCCTAACCGTGGGGATTGCGCTAGCGTCCTCGGTATCGCACGGGAACTTGCTGCTTTTGGCTGTGGCGAACTGATTAATAACAACTATCAACTTAATGAGCAAAAAGAATCTCATGTAAAAGTAGATATTCAAGATGCAGATTGTTGGCATTTTTCTGCGTGTTATATAGAAGCTTTAAATAACCCTGCAAATTCCCCAGCAGAGATAATTAGCTATTTAAATAAAATTGGCTTTAATTCCAAAGGTACTCTAGTAGACATATCTAATTTCTGTATGTTGTCAAATGGCCGCCCTAACCACATATATGACGCAGATAAAGTTAAAGGTGCAATATTTGTTCGAAAAGCAACGGATGGGGAGAGTTTTCTGGCGCTTGATGGTAACGAGTATAAGCTTGATCCTGCCATAACCGTTGTTGCCGATGAGGAGAAAGTATTAGCTATAGCAGGGGTGATTGGCGGAGAGCTAAGTAAAGTAGATAATAACACTCGCAATGTGATAGTTGAAATGGCTATTTTTTCACCAATTGCAGTTATGCAGGCAGGGCGCAAACTCAAAATCAACTCTGATGCACGTTTTCGCTTTGAACGCCGCGTAGATCATGGTTTAAATACAAAAGCTTTGGCATATTTAATAAATTTAATTCAGCAATATTGTGGTGGCATAGTTCATAAAGTAGTTAGTTCTGGGGGAGATAAATCTCCATATGTGCAACAAGTAGAGTTTGATTATGCATCGATAAAAAAAATAAGCGGCAAAGAGATTGAGAGATCTTTAGTTGTTGATATACTTGGCAAACTTGGATTAATCTGTCAAAATGGTAAAATAATAATACCTTCTTGGCGGCAGGGTGACGTGATGAGCAGTGCTGATATTGTTGAGGAAGTAATTCGCGTTTATGGACTTGAGAACATTGAGCCGATACCATTTGTTGCCGCTGAGGTCCCTGTTTTGCAATATAATCATGTCGATTCTCTTCGGCAAGTACTGGTTTGGCGCGGATTGAGCGAATTAATCACATGGTCATTTTTTGCGCCAGAAGACGCGGAAAATCTAAATGGTGAAGGAAAGCTATTGGAATTGAAAAATCCTATAAGCAATGAGCTTTCAGTGATGCGTTCCTCAGCCATTCCTAATTTACTAAAAATTGCAGCTAAAAATTTAGCTCGCGGTCAAGTTGATATAGGGTTTTTTGAAATTGGTTCTATTTATCAAGAACATTTACCTACAATGCAGATGGAGTTGGTTACGGGTTTACGCACTGGAACTTATAGTAATGGCAGTATGCACAAAGATAGCCGGGAATATGATTTTTTTGATGCCAAAGCTGATATACTTTCTTTACTTAATAAGAGCAACCTACAAGAATCGCAGTTGAATTGGCAGCCTAGTGCGCCGAGCTATTATCATCCAGGACGCAGCGCTGAAATTAGATTGGGTAAAAAATTAATTGGTTATTGTGGTGAATTACATCCTAATTTCTTAAGTAAATATGATATTGGTCAAGCCGTTGTAGTATTCGAGCTATTTAGCGAAGCTCTGCCCCAGCAAAAACATAAGTTTGCTAAAAGTAAATTGACATTGAATAATTTACAACCCATATCCCGGGATTTTGCTTTTTTAATTGATGAAGATATTAATGCTGCAACGCTAAAAAAAGTAATTATACAAGCCGTGCCTTCATTCATAACCAAGGTAATGATATTTGATGTGTATCAAGGGAAAAATATTCCTACAGGAAAGAAGTCGATAGCTATTTCTGTGCAATTTCAACCTATCAACAACACATTTACGGAAAACGAAATTGCTGATATGTGCGCTAAAATTAATGAGGCGGCGCAAGTTAAGATTAATGCAAGCTTGCGGGCATAAATGTATACTAGTTGAAATCACTTTTTACAAAAAAACTTTGACTAGAACCAGTATTTTCAAGTAGTTTGAGTATAGTAGAAAAACTGGTAATAAAATTCATAATGAACCAAATAGCGGATTATATACCAATTGCATGCCACATTGATAATGATACTTTGCTAACCAAAAACGGTAGTTTGGTGCAGGTAATAAAAATCACTGGCTTCGAAGAGAATGACCCGCTTTTTCAAACTATTGATATGCGTCAAGTGGTACGTGAGGCTTTAGCAAGCATTTTAGATAATTTAGAAATTTCAGTTTATTTGAATATTATAAGAGAACGCAGAGATATGCGGCCGAAGAGTGATTTTCCACTAGATGGTTTCTGTAAAGCACTCGATGATGCATGGTGCAAAAAAAATAATTGGGATAAACAATTAGTAAATACCCTTTACATATCTCTAATTACTGCACCAATAAAAACCAATACAATTAATTTCAATAAATTAATTCCAGGGCTATTATACAAAAATTTCTTTGCAAAATGCGATGTTAAGCTTCAAGAATTAAAAGCAAAATCACAGTTAATACTAGAGAAACTATCTCGTTTTGGGGCTAGTAAATTACAAATTACTAAGCACGGCGAAAAAATTATCTCGCAACCTGCTGCTTTTTATTATAATCTCATAAGCTTAGTTGAGAAAACAATACCATTGCAAAAACAAGATTTATCAAAGCAAATTGGTGATATAAATGTGAAATATCATTTTAATACGATAGAATTAACTGATACGTTAGGAAAAAAACAATTTGCCGCTATTTATACGCTTAAAAACTACACTGAATTACCTGTTGAAGTTTATGATAAATTTTTACAACTTGGGCAGCAATTTATTATAACTGAGTGCTTTTATCCAGTACCCGCAAAAACTGCTTTGCAGGAATATACAGAGATAAAAGAAGCGGTTGATATCAGTGCAGATAAGATGGTTGCTAATGCAAGTGGTTTGTCCCGCATATTTAATGCTAAACAAGATGGTGTGGCTGATTATTGCGCGCACCAAATTTCTATTATTGTGCATAGTGATGACATCAACTTTTTTAATGACAAAGTAACCAAAACTGTTAAAGCCTTGCAAGAAATAGGCATAGCCATTGTGAGGGAAGATTACAATATGGCGAAGGTTTTTTGGTCTCAACTTCCTGGTAACTTGCGTTATATGACTAGAACTTCATATATAGACAGCGCTGCTTTAGCTGGCTTTACATCTATTCATCACCGCAAAATTGGCAAATATATTGGCAGCAAATGGGGCGCGCCAATCACAATGTTTAGGAATAAAGATGGCAATCCTTATTATTTTACTTTCCATGAACAAGAAACGGGGCACACCTTAATAGTAGGTGCTCCTGAAGTTGGCAAATCAACTCTTGCCCGTTTTTTCATAACACAGGCAATGCGCCTAAAACCAAGGTTAATTTATCTAGATCTAGAAGGCAAAGCGGAAACTTTCATGGATGCTTTAGGTGGAACATGCTGCACCATTCCGCATGACGATGAATCTCCTTTAAAAATAAATCCATTTTCCTTTGAGGTATTTGATAATAACCTACAAGCAGCGCAAAATTGGTTACATCAGGCAATCATTCCTGAAGATTTGCCAGTTGGCCAATATACAGAATTTTTTAAATTATTAACAGAAGCTATTTTCTCTGCTGAAAAAAAAGACGATGAACGCCTTGCCTCCCTTAAAATGCTAATCGAAGCTTCAGCGGACGAGAAATTGATTAATGGTTTTCAACAATTACTCGGTAGTAAGGTATTTGACAATCTTTTTGCCAAAGATGAGCTAGATTTATTTGAATGCGATAGGTTAATTGCCTTTGATCTATCGAAAGTTAGAGAAAAACCAAATTTATTAGAACTTTTCTTACCCTTAATGCTGCAAAAGATTCGCAAACAATTAGATGGTAAACCAACTATTATTTTAATCAACAATGCTAATTATTTTTATAATTCTCCTATAATAGGATTTAGGATCAACGAATGGTTGGAGTATTTAACAAAAAATAACGCCATGGCGGTTACCTTATTACAGCACTCTGATAATATGCCTTACAATAGATTTATTCAGGGCAGTTTACAATATTATGCCACTAAAATATTTTTTGCTGATAAATTTGCCACACAAGATTTTCGCAAATTATATTTACTCCAAGAAGACGAACTCCGCATAATTAAAAGCTATGAAAAAGAAAGGCGTATATTTTTGATGAAAAAATCTGGTGAAAATATTATTGGCGCAATCGATTTGACTGGCCTACCAACACAAATATTAAGTAGTTTATTATGAGTATATATCATACAATTATCTTAATTATATATGTAGTTGTTTTAACACCCGAGGCTTTTAGCAGAAGTTGTGCAAAGACTCAAGAAAGCACCTTAACTTGCAAAGAATGGTTAGGCAATAGAAATGCCGATGGGGGAGATTCAATGTTTCTGGCCAAAGATGGCTCTATGGTAAAGGGTGCATGTAATGATTTTTTTCCCGAATGGACGATGCGTTCTAAAATTGAACGTTCAGGAATCCAATATGTTATTTCCGTGCAGCAATGTAATATGCGTAATATCTTTGCCAGTAATTGGGCGGAAAATGACGAAACAGGGCAAACTTATTGCGGAGATTGCCAGCGGAGGCTAAAGACATTGTGTCTTAAATGTGATTCGTGGAATCCGCCTGCTAAGGATCATTGGGGTGGTATAGCTACAGCTACATTTGATTTGCCTAGCGCGCCAAACTCTGCAGGCTTTAAGGCTAGCCCTAGCAAATTTATAGATTCTGGCTGGGGAGGGTTTGTAAACTACAAAGCGTGCGTAATACATTATGAAGTTGGCGATTTGATTAGCCATAACATTAGCGAAGTACCTAAATTTCATCCCCCAAGTTTACGAGGCTGCCCGCAAACTATAGGCAATATAAATTGCAGCAACTTGCCTGTAGTTTGCGGCTATATCATGAAAGCTTCGGATAATTGCACTAATCCTGGCAAAAACAACCTTGTTGGTTGTGTTAGTGTCCCCCCTTTAGCTAGCGAACTCTATCATGCATCTATGGTACCAACAATAGTTCCTCGCGTCGCTACTGAGGAAGAGATATCGCTTGATGCACTAATTAACCAATATAATAGTAAATTTGACCAACCCGTAGTTGTTTTGATAACTGGCCGTGGTACTAATTTGGGCTCAATTATGCCTCTTCGTTATAAATATACTGGCGATGATACCGTTTATGATGATAAGCCGCAATGTAGCCCTTTTCCTAACTTGGATACTAATATTAAATATTGTGCACATGTTCCTTCAGATATGCCTAATAAAGTTTGCGCATGTGTTGAAGGAAATTGCGAGAGTAAAAAATACTTAGGCTGTACAGCGCGTCCTACTCCTAGACAATCTAACCTAGCTATTTTAGCTAAATACCAAGAAAGTAACAGCGTTGGTATCATGAAAACTCCTGGTATTAGTCCAATATTTGTACGTACAGACCCTGCTGATGGCGCTTTATTAATTACTGATGCACAAGGGAAAGATGGATACATCAATCCATTAGACGGCAATGCTTATTTAATGGAACAAGGGGCGCGGACAATGAACCAGGTTAATGCGCTACCATTTACATATAAAAAGTTAACGTTACCTAAACCAGATTTAATTATTCAAGACACGCAAGTTAACTTTGAAGGGAATGGTTATATAGATGATGAAAGCGAAGTCTATGGCATAAAATTTGGCGCGAGAATAGCCGAGACCATAAATAATAACCCAAAGACGATAAGTATATTAACTCCTGAAACAAGGAAAGATAAATGCTTTGCAACGACAGTCGTTCAACAATCTTCACTGCCGCCAATACCAATTCCAGCTGGGATGCGTGATCGCTCATTATGTTGCCCAAATGGTAATGTTGCTGGTATGCCAAGTGCAACTGTCCTACCTTGCTGCCCTACGGATGGCTTTGTCAAATCATCATCCCTATGTAAAACTATCCAGGAGGGCTGTTTGAGCTGTACGCCCCCAATAGCGCAGCCTTGTCGCTTTAATATTAATAACGATAATTTACTTAATGATGCAGATATCATTATGAACGATGAGGCCGCTATAAAAGCTGTATGTCCTGGGCAGTATATGTGGCCAAATAATACAGAAGCCAACACCGATTCTATATGCTTATACAATCGCTCCAGTTGGAATTGGAGCAGTGAGAATGACAAGCTATGTGCAACTATAACCACTGATTGCAATGCTCACGCTATACCAAGTGTTACTACTGGCTATGCAACATGGCAACAAACATCAGTGGGTAATACTGATCAAGGTGAATGCAAGAAAGAGTATGGCGTTGTTAATAGGGTTGATTATAATATTGCTCCTGGAGGGGGCGCTACTGTGCAGCAGCGAGAAGAGGCCACTACTAAACTTAATGCGTTAAAAGAACTATTCTCTCCTACAGGCCTAAATATTCCTGAAGCTGAAATTAATGCAATCAGTAATAATTATAATGTGACAATTACTAAAACTGAGCGCAAACCTACTAGAACATGTACTATTGGTGGGGTGGCGACTATAAAAAATTCTTGTGTTTTTGCTAATGGATGCATGGCAATCACACAATCTGCAGATTTTACAGGCAACGTTACGTGGCCAGCAGCACCAGCTATTAACCTTTCCACGGCAGATAGTCATATCAAAATTAATACACAAATTGACTTAGTTGAAACAACACAAAGCTGCATGGTAGAGGGTGATAATGGCCTAATGCAAGCAGCAGATAAGAAGGCAAAGCGTGCTTGTGTTTCGGTCTATGAGTTGCCGCCTAAAAATGTTGCTGTAACTAGCACTGGCGTGTCGCAGAAGCTTTTCGGTGGCTCTCCTAAGCTTTTATACAGGTATTGGTCTGGCGCGATTCAGGGAGGTTGTATCCAATGATTATTTGACTATACTTAAATATAAAATATTAGCATGACCAAAAAAATAATATTAGCTGCAGACCATGCAGGGTTTAAGTTGAAGCAATTTCTGCTTAACAATATGGAAAATAAAAAATTTAATCTGATCGATATTGGCACTTATAATGAATCATCGGTTGATTATCCAGATGTAGCTAATTTACTTGCCAAGAATATTTCTAATGGAGACATAGGTATTTTAATATGCGGCACAGGCATAGGAGTTAGTATAGCTGCCAACCGCCATCGTCACATCAGGGCTGCCTTATGTCATAATCAAGAATACGCCAAATTAGCGCGCCAACATAATAATGCTAATGTGCTAGTGCTTGGCGCTCGCTATATTAATGAGCAAGATGCTCTACTTATTCTTGATATATTCTTAAACACTGAATTTTCTGGCGGGCGCCATGCTATTAGGGTTGCCAAGTTATAACAAATCATATTACGATTAAGTATACAAAATCACTTACATTCTGAAATGCGATATAAAGAAAGGGGCTTTGCCTTGCTGGGCTTGGCATTGGCAATATTAATTGCTTCATTATTAGTAATTGCTTCAATTAATCAAAATAACAATAATTTTGGCCAAAGCCGCAATACAACCAAAAAGTTAACAGATATAAAAAATGCACTTACGTCATATGCTTTAGCAAATGGCTACTTTCCTTGCCCAGCTTCATTAACAGAAGCTTTGACAAACAGCACTTTTGCAAGTGAAAGCCGCGCTGATGCAACGTCTTGTACTACAGGCTCAGGTGTAAGTTTGGTTGCTGCTGGAACAGTTTATCATGGACTGGTGCCGATTAAAACTCTGGGCTTGCCAAATGATTTGAGTGCGGATGAATGGGGAAATAAGATCGAGTATTATGTGCCCAGCGACTGGATAGATGCCACTGATAATGCCATCCCCGCACCGCTACCAGAAGTGATAACGCTAACTGATGGCGTGGGGCGGAATGTTTTCGTACCTTTTGTAGTTATTAGCCGTGGTAAAAATGGCTATTATGCATACCCGCTAGGGAGATCAACCGCCAACAGTGTCTCTAGCGACCCTGAGGAGATTCAAAATACGGCTGGCAACAGTTTCATTATTTTTGAAAATATTGATGGATTTGATGATTTACTTATGTATATTACCAACCTAAAACTGGGCGATCTCAATACTAACAACCAATAACTGATTAATTTATATGAGTTACTACTCCGCGCCTACTATTTTGTTTTATTGGGCACAACCAATTAACCAATTATATGTTAATTACCAGCAAGTGTGTAAATTGGTTGATACTAGGACTGTAAACCGTTATCTTATCATGCCTTTTATAACTGCAACGTGTCTGGCAGCATGTTTTTACTATGCGGACATACATACCACTCATATAATTGATGTTTTTTGGAAAAGCTACATAGAGCTAGCTGAAGATAAAACACAAATGCAAAATTATATGGCAAGCCTTGGTAGTTATGTGATTACTTCAATGTTAGTCAGTGCAACTAAGTCAATTACTGACTACTTAAATGAAAGAAATAGTATTGTTTTAGCAAATCACGCTCTTGCTGCCATTGACGGAAAATTATTTTGTCCCCAAGGATTGGCGAATTTAGATAACTTTAAAGAAACAAAATCATTACTACCTAGCCATCCATTATATATTTATAAAACTATTACTGAAAGTTCCGCACACTTAATTAAATTCACTGATAGTTTTGGGCGCGCGCTATTATCTTTAACTATCCTTAGCAGAAAAAACCTTATATTACCGTTGGTGGCTATTGCACATGGTTTTATCGAAATGAATATTAGTTTTTATCTAATGCATCAAATTTCAATTAAATATGATATGAAAAGAGCTACAGAAGATTCTCTTAAAGAAATATTTCACCAAGTGACTAACGAAGGTAAAGTTATTAACTTAAATAGCGCTGAACAATCTATTCGGCAAAAATCTATTAAGCTAAAACTAAAATTAATGCAAATAGACTTGGCGATAAGTAGATTAGAATCTTTATTTGGGTTATGGAGGAATTTTTCATCTTACTGTGGCATCTTTATGCGCTGGTATAGTTTTGGATATTTATTGGCCGATGGCAGCATAAAAAATGATATGCGTGCAACTATTGAAAATGCCATGCATAGCATTTCACAACTATTTCTGTACAGCTCCAATAATGCTGGGGCTCTCAACTTGATGCGCTTACGCACCGCTAATTTAATAAACATATTGAACAAGTTAGACAAGTTGCCAAATCATAGCCCCGACTTATGCTTTGAAAAAAATATCAAACCAGAATTGAAAATTGATATCACTTTATATTTAAAAGAAAGTCTATTAGTGAAAACTGCATCTCCAATAGAATTATTACATGGTAGAACATATGTCATACTAGGGGCATCTGGCGCTGGCAAAAGTAGCTTTATAAGCAAGCTTATGGGATTAACTGTTGATCCTAATGTTACTGCAGCTGGCAAGATCAGCTTTCCATACCTTGAACATCCTGGCCGAATAGCTAAAATGATGATAACTCAACGTGACCTATTTCCTAAAGCGCATACCTTACTTGAAACAATCTGTATACCAGGCATTGATCCCCGAACCGCCAACAGGGAGGCAATAATTAAATTAATGGCACAAATTGGCTTAAGCCGGGATATAATTGATGAGTTAGACTTTCCTCCTGAAAATTTAAGTGGTGGTGAAATGAAAAAAATCAAGGTTGTTAGTGCTATTATTAATCAGCCCCAAGTGCTAATCTTAGATGAAATTTTCAATGGCTTAGATCATAAATCTGTTTATCAAATCCAATCAATAATAAAAGAAAAATTACCTGATTCTATAATTATGGTTATTGATCATGAACATGAAAGCCATGATGATATCTTTAATAAGAAGGAATCCAGAAAATTTTTTGATGCTGCTATCACCTTTGGGGCGGACAAAGAAATAAGACTCATCACAGAAGAAAAAGGATTAATCATGCGCTAGGGCATGTTTAGAGCAAATGCCCCCAGCTAAGATAAATACTGGGCACAAAATCATTAACAAACCTAGCAATGCTAGCCAATATGTTGGTGTATGCAACACAATAGTAGCGATTATTGTGCCAGGGATTGCTAGCGGTAGAGTTAATAATGGCGCTAGAAAATTATTATTACTACCTATGCTTACCGTGCTGGCGAATGCAACATTAAAACAGGTTATACAAATTAACAAACTAACAGCTAGTAAGAAATTGGGAAATATCTGCCATTTTAATTGCATGATGATAAAAAGCAAAGGCGAGAGGGTTATAAATAATATCAAATAACAAAATATTTGTGCAAGTATTTTACTAAGCAATATATATTCTAATCGCACATTAGTTAGATAAAATTGCTCCCAAGTGCCATCATTATGATCATTAACAATTAAAGATGGGCATGCCAATATTAATGAGAAAATCACGCAAACCATTAAAATTCCTAGTGCTGTTATAGGTAGTAGCACATGGTAACCAATAGCTATGTGAAACACGCAAACACTTAATAATAAGAAAATAAAGGCATTAAGGAGCGTTGCGCCATCGAAGAAGCTAAGCTTTAATTGCCTAAAAAAAATTATTTTGCATGTTTTTGGCACGAAAGGGAAAATATTCATATCGCCATCTCATTAAGATTGAAATGTACCGCTCTTTGCAAGTTCATTTCATTATTTGTAGCTATAATAGCAATATTACCTCGTGCGGTGTGGCTATTAATTAATTGTTCAACTAGTTTAGTTCCATTATGGTCTAAATTAGCAACAGGCTCATCTAACAACCAGATTTTAGCAGAAGATAATAACAACCTACTAAGTTTTAAACGTTGTTTCCACCCTTGTGATAAATTTTTAACTAGCATATGGCGTTTTGAAGTTAGGTCAAAGCAATGTAAAGCTGCTTCTAAACAAAGCTCATGATTATAAATAGCCGCCCAAATTAACAAGTTTTCTTCCACGGTCATGAACTCTTTCATTGGTAAATTATGGCCGCAATAAGTAATTAATTGCAGATATTCATCTATGCAAATGTTTATCGGTACTTGATTGCATAAAATACTTCCCTCAGGCGTGTTAATCAAACCAGCCAACGTCCGCAAAAACGTTGTTTTGCCCACGCCATTCATACCGTTAACTAAAAGAGCTGCCCCAGGTAGAATAGTGAGGCTAATAGGGTTAGTTAATGTTCTAAGAGCGCGCTTTAAGCATAGCCGATCAATTGTTATTGCCAGAGTTTTTATATTGCTCATAAAGCATTGCATAATGCCCTCCTTTAGCTAATAATTCACTATGGCTGCCTGCTTCACGGATTTGCCCTTGTGCCAGCACATAAATTAAATCTGCCGTTTCGATCGTTGATAGCCTGTGTGCTATGACAATTGTTGTGCGTCCTTTTTTTAAATATTCCAAAGCTAGTTGTACTTGCTTTTCTGATACTGCATCAAGTGCTGAGGTTGCTTCATCCATAATCAAAATTGGTGCATCTTTTAAGATGGCTCTGGCGATAGCAAGCCGCTGCCTTTGCCCGCCAGAAAGCTTTAGGCCACCTTGCCCTATATTGGTATCATAACCATTTGGCAAATTACTAATGAAGTCATGTGCTGCTGCAGCAAGCGCGGCATCAACGATTTCTTCTTCAGTTGCGTTTAAACGGCCATAACGGATATTTTCTCTTATAGTGTCATCAAATAACGTTACATCTTGGCTGACCAAAGCTATTTGGCTGCGTAGTGTATGCAAGCCTATTTCAGCAATATTATGGCCGCCAATAGTTATTTCTCCGTAGTTAGGGTCATACATACGCTCTAACAAATTTAATATAGTAGTTTTACCACTGCCTGAAGTACCTACAAGAGCAACTGTTTGCCCTTGTTTGATATTCATATTTATACCTTCTAGGGTTTGGTTTTCTGGCTTATAGGAAAAATAAACATTCTTAAATTCGATATCATAATTCTTAAATTCAATTTTTTCCTTTTCCTCTTCGCCAAATACTTCGGGCATTACATCCAACATCGCAAAGAGACGATTTGCTGCCGATAACCCTTCTTGTAGGGTATTATTAAGCTGTGAAATAGTTTTCAATGGTCGATAAGCCATTAACATAGCCCCAATGAAAGAGAAAAATGCCCCTGGCGTGGTTTTCCCTACTATAACTGCATGGCCACCATAAAAAATCACCAATGCAACAGCTATACCGCCTAATGTTTCATAAATAGGCGAAGATGCAGATTCTACATAGGCAGCTTTTTTATAAAACTCTAGCAGCCGATTAATAACTTGTTGCGCTCGTGAAATTTCATATTCCTCACGCCCGTATGATTTTATTATGCGAACATTTTGAAAAGTTTCGTCTAAACGGACAGTGAAGCCCCCCAACTCTTTCTGCATACCAGTGGCTATTTTGCGCATTTTTCGCCCTAATTTGACCATTGGGAATAAAGCCATTGGTAATACAATAAGCGCAATGATTGATAATCTAACGTCTTGTACAAACATCACAATAATCAGCCCTACCAATGAGAAAAATTCACGAAATATCCCAGTAAACACCTCTGTAACTGAGCGGCGCATAGAATTAATATCATTGGTGAAACGAGAGATTAAATTACCAGAGGAATGCTCATGTAAGAATTTTAAATCTGCATAAATTAGATGTCCATATAACCTTAGCTGCAAATCAGTTATTATTTTTTGACCTAAGGTACGCATGGTAACCCCTTCATAAAAAGAGGCTAGACCTTTAATTAGAAAATTAGCAAAAATGACCAATGGTATTATAAGCAACATTTGGTCATTTCTATCCAAAAAAATCTTATCTAATGCTGGTTTTAGCAAATAAGCATTTAACGAAGTTGTAACGGCAATTACAATCATACAGCAAATGGCCAGAACCAATTTTAACCAATATGGCCTTACATGATCGTTAAATAAGCGCACTATTAAATAAACACTGCTTTCATGATACCTTGATTTTCGCTTTAAGATTTTCACTAATCCCCACCCCTACAATTATTCGACAATCTTTTTCCAGATTTCACGCAACAAAGATTGGTTTTGCTGCTGCTTACTATGCATATCTTGCTCAAAATTATCAGATTCTGTTTGATCAAACTCAGGCGCGCCTTGGATAGGAATTGGGGTATTATTTTCTTTAGCCCCCCCTTTTTTAAAACGTTTGCGCTGTGTTTTTTTATATTTTGAGTTTTTGCTTTCTAAGCTTGTAGCTTCTACTTCATCAACTTTTTTTTCTTCAAAACCATTATCTGTTTTTCTTCTCTTTTCTTTATGACGAGGCTTTTTTTCCCCTTGCTTTGCTTCACCAGCTTCTGGATCAGCAGCAACTTTTTGATAAGGCTCTACGTCTATTGCTGAGAGAGCGCTTTTTTCTTTACTAATCACTACATCAGCAGCTTCAATAAAGAAACCATCTGCTCCAGCTTCATTATCAACACTTAATTCAATTTCGCATTTGTTCTGCTCTTCCAGCAAATATAACTCCTTGCGTTTGCGGTTTAATAGATAAAAAATTAAGCCCTCGCTAGCGCTAACATTTAGCTTTTTAATTGCCCCTTTGCTGCGTGCCAGTTCATCTTGAATCGCGCGTAAAACAACTAAAGCTGTTGCTCCAACAACACGCACGCTTCCACGCCCATGGCAATGGCCGCACTCCTGCATATTATATTCTAAAAAGCTATACTTCAACCGTTGACGTGAGAGCGTTAACAAACCTAAATTATTTATCTTACCAACTTGCAATCTTGCTCTGTCATGAGTCATATGATTGCGGAACGAATCCTCAACAGCGCGGCGATTACGCCCTTCGTTCATATCAATAAAATCGATTACTATAATACCCGATAAGTCACGTAGCATTATTTGATAAGCTGCTTCTTTTGCAGCTTCAAGATTGGTTGCTAAAGCAGTATTTTCAGCGTTTCTTTCACGAATAGCCCTTCCTGAATTGACATCAATAGCAATTAACGCTTCAGTCGCTGTAATTACGAGATAACCGCCTGAATCAAGCTGCACAATATTGCTATACAAACCACTTACTTCTGCTTCTATCCCATATTTACTAAAGATGGGAATAGCATCACTATGCTTTTTTAATTTATTGGTATGCCGTGGTAGAATTTGTTTTATGAATTCAAAAGCTGATTTATATGCATCTTCGCCAGCTATTATAATTTCATCAATATCGCTATCATAAGTATCTCTTATAGTACGCTTTATTACATCTCCTTCTTCATGGATGAATGCTGGCGCTTGCGAAGCTAGGGTATGCTGCCGGATGTTGTTCCATAAACGTGATAAATAATCAAAATCTTTGCGAATTTCTGCTTTAGTTTTATAAGCCCCTGCAGTACGAATTACCACACTAGCTTGCCCCTCTGACTTTTGGTGGAATTCTTCGACTAACTCACGTAAGCGGCTTCTGTCTTCCTGATCGGTAATTTTTCTGGAAACGCCGCCAGCACGAGTTGAGTTAGGCATAAGAACGCAATAACGGCCAGCTAATGAAAGATAGGTTGTTAATGATGCACCTTTGTTGCCTCTTTCTTCCTTAGTTATTTGCACTAGAATAACTTGATCTTTCTTTATCACCTCTTGAATTTTATATTTTTTATAAAACTCAGGGCGGGCAAAATTTGGCTCTTCACTGACTATCTGCTGGATGATGCCATCTTCCTCGCCATCGGAAGATTCCATATTTTCATCATTTTTTTCCGCAGGTTCTGCATTATCAAGTTGTTGTTGAGTATTTTCTTTACTTACTTTTGCTTCGGCTATTTCCTGAATTTGCTTTAATAATGCTTCTTTATCAGCTTTAGGTATTTGATAATAATCAGGGTGAATCTCTGAAAATGGTAGGAAGCCATGCCTATTACCACCATAATTAACGAACGCAACTTGCAAAGCCGCTTCAACCCTTTCAACTTTCGCCAAGTAGACGTTGCTTTTGATTGATTTTTTAAAAGACGATTGATAATCAACTTCTTTAATTTGATTATTTTCGCATACAGCAACCCTTAACTCTTCTGGGTGCGCCCCATCGATTAAAATCCTTTTCACCATTACTATTTTTCCTTAAAATTTTTTTGATCATCTTTAGTTAAATAATTAAATGCATTTAAGCATTATGTATTATAAATACTTTGAGCCCATAATACGATTATTTGCATCGCACTTTTCTAAACTTGCCTTAGATTAGTTATTATAAGAAGGCTCTTTGATGTATTAAAAGCGATCTTATCAATCTAGTCAATATGATTTGTTGCGTCTTGGCTAAAGATAATATAACCTCTTAGCAGCTAAATCAAATTTAACTAAGTTATCTATGAATAGATTTGTTTTGAATGATGTTATTATAGAGGATGTTAACTTGTTGAACGTTGATGGGGAGTTTTACTCTTTAAATGATTGCACTGGCGATAAAGGAACATTAGTGATGTTCATTTGTAATCATTGTCCATATGTTAGAGCGATTATAACTTCATTAGTAGCTGATATTAACAAATTACAAGAGATGGGCGTAAGCACAGTTGCAATTAATGCTAATGACCCTATCAATTACCCAGAAGATTCATATGAAAATATGATAAAGTTCGCCAATGAACACAAATTTACTTTTCCATATTTATTTGATGAAACCCAAGAAATTGCCAGAGCATTTGACGCTTTGTGTACCCCTGATTTTTTTGGCTTCAATAGTCACAAAAAACTAGAATACCATGGCCGTTTTGACTCTTCAGGAATGAGCTTTATTCCTAATGCTAAACATGAGTTATTTTTAGCTATGAAAGAGATCGCTGAGACTGATACTTTCTTAGGCAAAGCTATTCCCAGCATTGGCTGCTCAATTAAATGGCGTAATTAAAATAATTAAGCAACGGATTGTACTTAATGAAAAAACCTGAAATAAAAACTCCTCTTTCTCCTAAAAGCATAGCGCTACCAATTCCAGAAATAACTAAGCCAGAAACTTCAATAGCTCCTGCGCAAGAAGTGCCTTATGTGGGCTCCCCAATCGAAGCCCTTGAAAGTGAGATCATCAGCAGCTTAACAAACAGCGCCACTCTTACTACCGAAACCCTTTCAAACAGCACTTCACGGCCTACGTCACCTGAAATTGAGCCCTTAACAGAAGGTATTGATGATGCATTAGGTGTGTTTTTGATGGAATTATAATGTATCGTAATTACACTCTGCATCCTGCCAAGCTTCATTGGCAATTACAGTATGTATAACGATAATAATCGTAGAAATAAAGCCGCAACAAATATCTTGTACATGATTTACAAATTTTCCCACACAAGGTGTCGCTTGCGCTTGTTGTAGGCTTATGTTACTATTTATATAGGAAAATATACATATAACTTTTAAAAATGAATCATAATGAGTATAACACCTAATATGCCTGAAAATGAGATGGGGAATTTTATTAACTTTGATACACATAAATACATCAAAGAGCTTGAAGCCTCTGGCTTTCCTGAAGAACAAGCTGAAGTACTTATTAAATCCATGCTGGCAACACGTTCTTATAATGCTGCGCAGCTGGCCACCCGTGAACAAGTTGAAAGACTTGAAAAGGAATTGAAGCAAAATACCCGTGAACAAGTCGAAAAACTTGAAAAAGAATTCAAAGAAGAGCTGAAGAAATTTGCCACTCGTGAACAATTGCAAGCCGAAATAGCAAGTGTGAAATACGATATCCTTAAGTGGATTATCCCTATGTTCCTTGGTATAATTGGCATGATGGTTTCAATATTTATAAAGCTGTATTAAACTCATTGAGTTACTTTCTGCAGTTTTATTTAATTAATCATTAGTTTTTACCAACTTGCTTCGTTATGCAAGGCACTTGCTGAATACCAAATTTTTTAATTAGCATAATATATTGTTATTTATGCTTTTACCAGTTATAAACTATCGTAGTAGCACTCTGCATCCTGCCAAGCTCCGCCTGCTTCCAAGCAATTAGCTTTATCATTGGCTTGCTCCAAAATATCGACAAATTTGGATAAGCTTTGCTCCCCCAGGACTTTGGCTTCTTTATAAACTTCATGGAGTATTCTCGAATTAGCAGCTATTTTATTAAGATCTGCGTTACCGCTAGATTCAAGGCCCTTGGTAAAGGTGCCGATCAAATCATCTAATAAATCGCCTTTTGCTTTATAATGCGCTTTTTTATTGTGATTAGCCATAACTATCCCTATATAAATCTCTAATAAGCACAATAATATTACGGCATTTGATAAACATCAACTTTAATGTTTGTTTTTTTTACAACTCCTCATGTCCTACAGTTGCTTCAGCGGCAGAATCGCTAGCGCAAATCAGCTCATAATAGCCATAATCATTCATAAAGGCAGAAACGGCTTTATCTTCTGCGCTATGGCATTGGTAATCATGATAATGCTTTGTGTTTTCTGCTAAATGTTTGCCCGCCTCAATGGCCGTTAGATGGGGTAGCTCCATAAAACCTGGTTGTTTAACTAGGCAAAAATTAACATCTTTTTTATCAGAGGCGCGGAGCTCTTGCTTTGTTAGCTGCTGAGCAAATAAATTAGCTATTTCGCGTTCATTGTTATCTATAGCGGCGCAAATATCATCACCTTTAGGAATGACACCATGTGATAGTAATTTTTCTATTGTCTCATAGGCTGTTAAGCCCGTTGCGGTAGCGAGTGGATTGCCGTAATTGGGGTTTGCACCTTTAGCCAATAGCGCATCTATTACATTATTGTATTGACCTTTGATTGCATTAACCAATGGATAATCTTCCTCATAAGCTTTGTCATTAACATTTTTAGCATGGCTTATAATCATTAAAGGCAATTCAGTAGTTGCTATTCCAGCGTTTACTTGTTTGATTGCATAATTAATCATGGAGTAATGTTGGTGATTAATAGAAAAATCATGGGAAACAGAAGCGCCATATTCTAATAATATTTTTAATATAGCTAAATCGTTTTTCATTAATGCTATCCATGCCACATACTTATCACGATAACAACTGGTATCATAATAATATGTATTTGCATCTACCCCAATCGAAAGCAGCGCTTTCACCCCTTTCAAATTGCCTTCCTGCACATATGATATTAACATATCTTGATCTTTACTCATAACAGCCTCTTATTTAATGATTATTATCACTCCTCCTTTTGCGGGCAGCATATATAACCATATTCTGAAAAGCAATAGAAATTCTAAATTATTCAACACATAAATATCAACTTTGCTATTGTAGAATAGATAAAATCAGGCATAATTATGGCGAAATAACTTTTATTTGATTAGTTACCAATGAAATTGCAACCAGTTCGCGGCACGCGTGATATTTTAGCGCCAGAAAGTAAATTACATAATATTATTGTTGAAAAAGCCCGTAAGTTAGCTAATGGTTTTGGCTATGATGAAGTCATTTTGCCTATATTTGAATTTTCTGAAGTTTTTTTAGGCTCATTGGGGGAGACTTCAGATATTTTGACCAAAGAAACCTATACTTTTATTGATCGTGAAAAAACCAGCCTGACTTTACGCCCTGAGTTCACAGCACAAGTAGTGCGCGCTCTTGGCACAGCTGGGCTTTTACAAACAATGCCTGTAAAATTTTTTTCATACGGCCCTTTGTTTCGCCATGAGCGCCCCCAAAAATGTCGCTATCGGCAATTTCACCAAGTGAATTTTGAATACTTTGGCTGCCATAATCCAGTAGCTGATGTTGAAGTTATTTGCTTAGCGCAAATGTTTTTAGCTGAGCTAGGTCTTGATAACCTAGTGGAGCTACAAATAAACTCACTGGGCGATGCAAAAAGCCGGGCTAAGTATCGCCAGATGCTGGTTGACTTCCTCAGCAAATATGCTGCTGATCTCTCACATGATAGTCAAAAACGCTTAGAGCGTAATCCGTTGCGGATTCTTGATTCGAAAGATGAGAAAGACCGCGAAATTCTTAAAGAAGCACCAAGTATTGAAGATTCGTACACACCCGAAGCTCGCCAATACTACCATAATGTGTTAGCTGGCCTAGATAAATTGAAAATCCAGTATAAACATAACCCTCAACTTGTGCGCGGGCTTGATTATTATAATCATACCGTGTTTGAATTTATTACCAATAAACTAGGCAGCCAGGGTACTGTATTGGCGGGCGGGCGTTATGATGATTTACCTCAGCAAATGCATAATACCTCTTTCCCTATACCTGCAATAGGTTTTGCTTCAGGGGTTGAGCGTTTATGCGCCCTGATAATGGAAGATAATCCTAACTTTATACCGCCAACAAATAATATTGCGGTTGTTGCAGCTAGCGAACAAGAAGAATTGCCCGCTTTAGAATTAGCTAATTTCTTAAGAAAAAAAGGGCATTGTGTATTACAAGAATTTGGTGGCAACCTAAGTAAAAAAATGAAAAAAGCTAACAAGGCTAACTGCCAATATGCTATAATAATCGGTGCTGAAGAAATTAACCTCGGTAAATTGCGCCTAAAAAATATGCAAAGTGGCGATGAAATTTTACTCGCAAAAGAAGAGCTTTTAGGATATCTAAATAAGTAGACGAAAAAACTTAGTTGTTAGTATGAAAAAAGCGCATGTTATAGTTTTAGGCAATGAAAAAGGTGGCTCAGGTAAAACAACCACAGCTATGCACCTGATTATTAGTTTGCTAAAATTAGGTTATCATGTAGGTAGTATAGATACCGACCCACGCCAGCAGTCCCTAACACGTTATGTGGAAAACCGTAAAGCCATGTCCAATAAACGTCAGTTAAGCCTTGATGTGCCAGAACATATAACACTGCGCCGATCACAAGCATCATCAACAGAATTAGCTAATGCCGAAGAAGAGAGAGAATTTTTAAATGCTTATGAGCAATTGGCTAACAACTGTGATTTTGTTGTTATCGATACACCAGGGAGTGACACATTCTTAAGTAGGTTAGCGCATTCATATGCTGACACATTGATAACACCTATCAATGATAGTTTTGTTGACTTAGATCTAATCGGCAAGGTTCAGGGCGGGGATATTAACAACATATCTCCTGGCGTTTATAGCGCCATGCTTTGGGAGCAGAAAATGCAGCGAGCCAAGCGCGATCAAGCGGAAATCAATTGGCTAGTGCTTCGTAATCGTCTATCTACGCTTGATGCCATAAATAAAAGGAATGTAGAGCAAGTCTTAGCCTTGCTTGCCAAAAAATTTGGATTTCGGATTGTGCCAGGTTTTGGTGACAGAGTTATCTTCAAAGAGTTATTTATATATGGGTTAACACTTCATGATATCGGGCTTACCGATGAAGTGCGCACCAGCACTTCAATGCTCGCCGCCCGCCAAGAGCTACGTGATTTTCTAAAGGCGCTAATGATCCAGGGATTAACTGAAAAAATCAATGAGGCCGCCAATGGATAATTATACTTTTCTATGGGTTGTTTTTGCGGCAATGGCATCTTCCTTGCTTTTTCTGGACTTGTTAATGCATCGTCGGCGTGGCGAAAATTCCGAACCATCTTTGAGGGCGTCATCTTTTGAAACTATGGGGTGGGTTGCAGCGGCTTTAGTGTTTGGGGCGCTAGTATTCAACTTTTTAGGATTGCAAAAATTCCTTGAATATATGACAGGCTATGTTGTCGAACTATCATTAAGCATGGATAATGTATTTGTATTCGCATTAATTTTTAAATATTTTCACATCCCTATTAAATACCAGCATCGCGTTCTATTTTTAGGAGTTGTTGGGGCAGTGGTGATGCGTTTATTGATGATAACTTTTGGTATATTTTTAATTCAAAAATTCGAATGGATATTTTTATTCTTTGGTTTATTTCTCATCTTCAGTGCCTATAAAATCGTTGTTGCCAATGAGGAGGACGGCATAAAAGAAGATGGTAAATTTGTTAAATACCTAAGTAAATTCATAAATTTCACCCCTAAACTGCATGGAGAGCGTTTTATTATTATTCAAAACGGTAAGCGCTTTTTTACACCTTTGTTTCTAGTACTTTTACTAATTGAAAAAACTGACCTCGTTTTTGCCTTAGACTCTATTCCAGCTATACTTGCCATCACACAAGATCCTCTAATCGTATTTAGCTCTAATATTTTTGCAATTCTAGGGTTGCGCTCACTATATTTTTTATTAGCGCAAGTAATGCATATGTTTATTTACTTAAAATATGGCTTAGCTTTCGTTTTATCTTTTATTGGCGCAAAAATGATTTTCTTGTATTTTAATATTCACATGCCAACTACAATATCTTTAGGCGTCATTACCTCCGCTCTTGCTATAAGTATTGTCGCTTCGTTGTTTGCTAATAAAGGCATAACTAAAGCATGAAATATTTATTAAAAATTTATAAAAATTATGCTTGCTCATGCAACTATTTTGCTTTATATTCCCACATAGGCGTATCTCCTCTCTCCCCTCTTTCTTTCGCTGAGGGCAGTCTCCTCCTTAAGGGGATACGCTTCTTTTATGGTTGGAGGGTAATTCATGTTGTCATCTGAAATTATTATCGTTGGAGCTGGCTATTCAGGCCTCAGTCTATCTCTTATGCTCGCACATCATGGCATGAGGTCAATTATAGTTGAAAAGTCTTCTTTAGCTGTTAGAGAAACTATAAAAGCTTATGAAAAAAAGCCATGCCGTTTGTTTGCTCTAGCATCTGCAACTTGTGAGCTATATACAAAATATGGTATTAACTTTCCATTTAACAAAATCGGCCAACCAATTAACTATATACGAGTACTTGATTACGATAGCCCTGCTATATTGGATTTTTGCCCTCAGGATTTAGATCTTGAATCTTTTGGTTTCATGGTTGAGGAGCGATTGTTACATCAAGAATTATTAAAACAAGTTAGGGCAGAAAAAAATATAAAGCTTATTGACAATTCTATTATCAAAAAAATATCTTATGAAAATGCATTTATATACATTCATAATGAGAATGACGCTCAAATAGCAGAGGGTAACTTGTTAGTAGCGGCAGATGGGAAGCATTCACGTATTCGGCAACTTGCTGGTATTGATGTTTTTAGTCATGATTATAGGCAAATAGGGATTGTTTGTGATGTAGTGCATGAAAAGCCCCATGCTGGTGTTGCTGTAGAGCGATTTTTGCCTGATGGGCCATTTGCTTTATTACCCAAACATGGGGAATTCTCTTCTTCAATTGTATGGACGGATAGTATAGAAAAGGCCGCAGATCTGAAAAGTCTCAGCGCTGAGGAACTTAACGATGTAATAGCTTTGCGCTTCGGCAATCACTTAGGGGATGTAAAAGTAGCAAGTAGTGTGGAAATTTTTCCTTTAGAGCTGTGCCATGCTAATAAATATTATGGGGAAAAAATAGCCTTAGTTGGTGATGCTGCCCATGCTATCCATCCAGTCGCAGGGCAGGGCTTTAATTTAGGGCTAAGAGATGTTGATTTGTTAACGCAATTAATTGTAAAGCAAAAAGAGCTAGGCCAGGATATTAGCTCTGCAATTATGTTGCACAGTTATCAAAAAGCTAGGAAATTAGATAATAACCTGCTAATCGAATCAACAAATCTACTTAATTCTATCTTTGCCAGCAAATTGCTGCCAGTTAAGATTGCTAGGCGCTTGGGAATGGATATAATCAACCATTTGCCATGGATTAAAAAACCAATAATGCAGTATGCAAGCGGCTATTAACCTCAGTTATAAACAATGTTTTAATTGGGGCTATTAGAATTGCAAACCCATGCTGGCAATACCGACGTGTTCTCGTAGATGGGCGCGTTGGAAAACGGCTGCACTTTGTGTAACGGTATTTTGTTTTGCTCCTGCTGTATTATAGCTATCGTATTCCAGTACCGTTCTTAGCCGCCCGAAGTTAGCGTAATTATAGCTTAAGTCAACGAACAGCATTTCGGTTATTTTTAACTTCATTCCTAAAGTTGCTTTCCAAGCCACGGTGTTTATGAATTTTTTCTTAAAAACATCAGTACCCGCACCAGGCGTGCCGCTAAAAGAGCTCCAATTGCGTTGCAAATCTATAGTTTTATTACGAGACATACCAACCCCAAACCCTATATATGGGGTCGCAGTGCGGTCTACTTCATTCATATCATAGTAGAAGTTGACAAAACCGACCATACTAGCGATTTTGCCATTAATTTCCCGACCACTATTTTGTACACCATCAGTAAATTTCACTGTACTGTCTGGTAATTGATTTATTTCAAAGCCTATGCGAAAATCACCAAGGAATTTCTTGCCTACCTCTGCTCGCAAAATTGTACGGCTCTTTAATTTTTGGCGATCATATTCATTATTTGAGTTTAATACTTGTATTTTACGTGCAGTCACTGTACCGCCGCCACCAGCTAAGGCATAAGTTCCATCCCAACGACTTGATTTTTTACTGGCGTCTGCCATAGATAATTGCGGTAAAATTAAAGCAGCAGCAATTGCAGCACTGCTTAGTAGTAGCTTTTTTCTCATGAAATTCCCCTTTTCACCCTTTAAACCATTTTCGATAGTAAAGTGTTCTTAGGTAACGTCAAGAGATAATTATTGGGAGATATGGCATTGCCTATAAGCAGTTGACGTAATAGTATAAAGGTTGTTACAGTATGATGTCCAATCAATTTAGAGGAACATCATATGGAACAATGGAAAGAGTGCAAGCAGTGTAAGTCAACGCAAATAGTAAAGAACGGTATG
>Ga0209990_10000369_pt1 | contig 44217 bp, 25 predicted proteins | sample NOAtaG_6_FD_187304 | JGI IMG/M metagenome (GOLD analysis project Ga0209990, IMG submission 187304) | Freshwater lake microbial communities from Lake Erie, under a cyanobacterial bloom - NOAA_Erie_Diel5S_2200h metaG (SPAdes) (version 2) | ecosystem: Environmental > Aquatic > Freshwater > Lake ...
AGAAATCATCCGAGCGTCCGGTGCGAACACTGCGACGTTCGAAGATGCCGCTGGGATCGCGTACAAACACAAATGCTCGACTGCCTTCGCGAGCAATCGCCTCGTGGGGAACGGCGAAAGCACGCACTCCGGCGCCGGTCTCGATTGTCAGACTGGCAAACATACCATGCAGCAGCGGTTCTGCGGGCTGTGACTGCAGTTCTGCCCAGAGCAGCATGGTGCGATCCTGCGAGCCGAGTGATTGACCGGTACCACTAACGGTTCCAGTGAGAATGGAACCGGGGCGTCCATGCAGTCGGAGCCTGACGGGCTGTCCGCTGCGGATTTGGGTGCTGTCCCGTTCAGAGACAAAGCCGAGGATGCGGGCTTTGCTCGGGTCGTGGATTTCGAACAACGGGTCTTCCGGCTGCACGATTTGTCCGAGGAGTGTATCGAAATCGATCAGAACACCGCTGATGGGAGCCCGCACGGGCAGTCTGGGTACCAGAGTGCGTTTTTGTTCGAGGTCCTCGAGTTGCTGGCTGGAGAGACCGGCTGTGGTCAGTTTACGAAGCAGTGTTTCGCGCTGACTGCGTGCAAGGATCAGTTGCGATTCAGTTTCGAGCAGGCGACGCTGAGATACGGCATCTCGTGCTTCGGCAAGGCTGGCAACAATTTTCTGCAGCAACTCGGTATTGAGGTCGGTTTGCAGGAACTGCAACTGCAGATTCTGGAAATCCTGGCTGACGACTTCGGCAAGAATCTGGCCGGCCTCAACGGGCTGGCCGCGATCTGCGAGCACAGCTGCCAGTGTTCCGCCCAGTTGTGTGGAGGCTACGGTGCGTGCCGACGCCGGGATTTCGACCATCCCATCCACAGTCAGTATGGGCTGCAGCGGAATCTGTTCAATCGGTTGAACCCGGAGTCCGATGTCGGCAGCCGTTTCCGGGCTGACTCGCAGCACACCTCGGGCAAACCAGGGTCCGAGCACGTGACTGCCCTGCGTCACGACTCGATCTCCCGGGAAAACGCCGCCGCCACGGAGCTCAATTGCCGTCCCCTGACGCCGACCTGCGACGATCGTTTCCTTGCGAAATGTGGAGGCTTCGCTGGTCTGTTCCTGTTCCACGAGTACGAATCGTTCGGCTCCATCGTGGATCAAAGCCGCGGCGGGAATTGTGGGTACAGGCTGTGTGGGCATGTCATACAGCCGGACCAGTCCTGTCATTCCGGGCAACAGCTGGAATCCGCCGGCAGTCGGGTTTTTGAATGTGGCCCAGATGGTGGCCATCTGACTGCTGCTGTCGATCTGTCGGCCGAGCACGTCGACGGTGGAGTCGAGCGGGTGGTCGGGATGGGTGGTCAGCTTCAGTGACAGTTTTTGCCCGAGTGAGACTCGCGGGAGATGATTTTCGGGTACGTTGATTCTGAGCCAGACGGTGGACAGATCGAGGATCTCAAACAGATGTTCATTTGGTGTGACAATTCTGCCAACGGAGAGATCACCGTGAGTGACTGTACCGCTGATGGGGCTGAGCAGGGGGAACAGGCGTCGTGGCGGTGTGTCTGCGGTGCTGAGGATTTTGTCGAAATCGAGTGGGGGCAGCAGCAGGCTGAGCCAGCGTGCGCGGGCCATGTCGAGGGCGGCTGCATTTCGCTGCACTTCGTTATCGGCTTCCACAGTGCGGATGCGGGGAATTGAGCCATTTGCGGCTGCGGTCTGCGCGGCCAGCAGCAGTTTCCGGGAAAGCTCAAGTGAGACGCGGGCCGTGTGAATCTCGAGCAGCAGCGAATCCAGTTCCGGACTGTCAATTATGGCCAGTGGCTGTCCTGCGGCGACGGTTTGGCCGGGTTCTGCGAGGAGTTCCACGATGCGGCCTGACAGCGGCGCATTGACAACAGCGTGCTGGTTCCAGGGGGCGACTACGGTGCCGTAGGCCGGAAACGACGACGTCAGGCTGGCAGTGATCACTTCCGTTGTCTGCATGTCGAGGTTGGAGCGAGCCTTTGCGGTGAGGATCAGCCGGCCGGTCTGCGGATAGACTTCCATGCCGCGCGCGGGCAGTGGTTTGTGGCCGTCGTGGGCCGCAGCCAGTGCTGCCGCGGCGACAGCCAGCAGCAGCCAGAGTTGGCGACGGTAACGCATGACTTGCTCCAGGTGAAGACGGAAGGATAACTCGGGCGTACTCAGGGTTGTTTGACGAACGAGTCGGGAGGCTGAAGTTCGCCGGGCTGTTCTTTTGCCAGCCGTACATACTCGTCAACACACGGCGGGCAGCAGAACTGGTAGGGCTGTCCGTTGATGATCCATGTGAATTCCGGGTTGGCTTTGGTTCGACTGATGGGGCAGATGCGATCGCCGGTTTTGGGTTTGGCGTCGTGTTTTGAGACTTTTCCGGCAAATTTGATGGCAGCTGTGGTACTGCCATTGGCCCTGATGTCCGCTTCGGTGTAGCTGCCGGCGGCGGTCAGGTACAGCTGCTGTTCTTCGTCTGCGGGCAGACTGGCGGGCATGTTGGCTGCGTGCTGTTCTGATTCGGTCGTGAAGCCGATGCGAAATCGTTCGCCCGCAATTCGCACGTTGGGGATGGTCACATCGAGTGGTTTGCCGCGTGCAGCGGCTGGGAGTTCGGCGACAAACTGGGAAGTCATACCGGCAGTGTCACCATCCTGCGGTCGGGCTGCGAGCGGAACTGACACTGCGTCGGGCTGGCCAGTCACTTTGATCCAGGCTGTCAGCGGCTGGGTTTCAACTTCCAGAATTCGAGTTTCATCCTTCTGCAGCATCAGCAGTCTGAGTGATCCGGAGTTGTCGATGATGGCTTCGGCATGGTAGCTGTCTGAACCGATGGGGATAATCAGGCCGCCGTGTGCACCAGCCACATGGGGGTGCTGATCTGCGGAGTTTTTCGAGGTGTCGGTGGTATCAGCCGGTTCCGGCAGCGGTGCCGGTGCTGGTGCTGACTGCTGACAGCCGGCGACGTACAGCAGAAATGCGGGCAGAATTGTCAGGAACATTGGCCTGGTCACAGAGTGGCGGAGCATGTGCGATTGGTCCTGGAAGAAGCGGCGCGGGGGGAGTGCGTACAGCTGCGATATACGAAGTGTCGTGGCGGGCTGACAGTGGGGCGCGCGAACGGGCAAGTGAATGCACCAGCGGTGCCGTAGTGTGGCTGCCGTGATCATCGAGCGGACTGCCGGCTGGCAGAAGGCCGGAACCAGCAGGTTCAGATCACGGAAACTGCATATTTAGCAGCGATTGACGCAGATACGCTGCAGAAGACGCAGGCCCGAGAGGCTGCCGGGCGATTGTCGGCGTTGATTTTGGCCGTGGATACCAGCACCTGAGGTGTGCGCTGGTGAAATGTGACAGTCGGCCATGGCCGGGATTGCAAAGGCGTGAAGTGATGCCTGATGCTGGTGATTTCGCATCGCAGCAGCCGGAGTGGCCTGCTGTTTTGAGCAGGGGCAGTGCCGCGATTGTTCCGGCGGGGATGATTGCTGGCAGCAGTTTTTTGCAGCGCAGCAGGAGAAACTGCCGTCGGGGGCGGTCGGCGTAGCCACGGCGCAGCAACACACTGACGAAGCAAACAGCATCGTGCAGATGAGCAGCAGTGTGAGCAATCTTCCGGACATTGCAGACCTCCGGGTGAATGATAGCACAGGCGGCAGATGGGTCCAGAGCAGACTTCTGAAAGAGTGTTGTGGGGCAGCTATTGGGCTGGCAGGATCGGCAGGATCAGCTGCGACAGGCGGCCGGGGCTGTGATGCACCTGTTCCGTGGCGATGGCCGTGCCACTGCCGAAAATTCCCTCTGCCGTGTTGGGATTGCGATCAAACAGGGGAAACAGGGAGCCGCAGATATCGAGCCGCAACTGGTGCCCTGCCGGGATGGTTGCAGCGCAGGGGCCGAGTTCGATCGTCAATTCACAGACTTCGCCTGGCTGCAGCAGTTCCGGCTGCAGCAACGATCTGCGATATCGGGCTCGCTGAAGACCCGTGGCAAGATTGATCGCCCGCCCGTCCGGATGTACATCGACAAGTTTGACCACCCAGTCCGCGTCGACGGTATCGGCACTGACATGCAGCTGAACCACCGGCGTGCCGGCGAATACGACGGCTTCGGTGAGTGGAGCCGTGCTGTAGACCAGCACGTCATTCCGATCCTCCAGCGGTGACTGGTCGACGGGCCCCCAGACTGCGGCCTTTAAGGGTCTGGCAGCGGTGACGGGAGAGGCTGGCACGGGGTTTTGCGGATCAGCGCGAAATGTGTCGGGCGGCTGGCTGGCGGCCGGTGGTACCGGCAGCAGCTGGCCCGTCCCACGCCGCGTGTTGGCACGACCGTCGGAATGCAGATACCAGCTGGTTGGCCGAATGCCCGGCGGAGGCCATGACTGGGCATCGATCCAGCGGTTGTCACCCATGGAAAAGTAACGCACCGGAGAGAACGGTTTGTCTTTCGTGGCCGGATCAAGTTTCAGGAATCGATCGAACCAATCCTGCTGGATGGCAGCAACATCGAGCGCTGCTGCGGCACCAAAGTCCACTTCTGCGACCTGCGATCTGCCAATTGTTCCGTGATCCCACGGTCCCAGAATCAGCTGCTGCTGTTGCCGAGTTTCAGGATGGGCCGCCTGCGTTTGCATCAGGACAAAATTGTCCACGGATTCCCTTGAAAAAAAGTCGTAGTAGCCGACAACGTGGAGAACAGGCAGTCGCAATTGTGGCAGCTGTTGTGTCAGGTCCACGCGTGTCCAGAATCCGCCTGGCTGCGGGTGAGTGAGCCACGCGTCCAGCCATGGCATCGGCCAGCCGATCGCCTCGTCCACATCGCTGAGCGGTAGTTTCATCAGAGCCTGATCCATATCGGCGGCAGTGACGCCGTCGGGCTTTGGCGTGTTACCGGCCAGCCAGCCGGCAATCAAAGCCAGCCGGACAGCTCCGCCAAGGTACAGATTCCGATAAAAACTGCTCCACGTGGCCTGCGGAGCAATCACGACCAGTCCCGGGGGATGTTCCACCGCGGCCTGCCACTGCACTGCGCCGACGTACGAGCCACCCACCATGCCGACTCGACCACTGCACCACGACTGACGCATGACCCATTCGATCGTATCGAAACCGTCCTGACCTTCATTGTTATAAGGGGCCAGCACACCTTCAGACTCACGTGTGCCGCGGCAGTCCTGGGCCACAAAGATGTAGCCGGCTTTGACCCAGCGTTCCGCTGCCTCCTTCTGTCGCGTGCGGTCATAGGGAGTGCGGATCAGAACCACGGGGGCCTGAGGCATTTTGTCATCGCGGTACACGTCAGTGGCCAGTCGCACGCCATCACGCATGGCAACTTTGAGCGTTTCGTGGCGGAGTTCGGCAGAAACAGTCGAGCTGAGGACCGCGAGGATGGTGAGGCTGAGCAGCCAGCGGCAGCCGGCTGATGTTCCGGAAAGCAAACCAACCATCTGGAAGACTCCGTGAAAAACCTGACAAGTCGATGGAATACTGATGGATCAGCCAGTCTGCGGGCGGCGAAATTCAGTCAAGGAAACGAGCACGTTCGTGGGGAGCGGGCATGCGGCAGGCATCCATTTTGCCGAACAGTCGATAGCGGACTTTGGCGACGCAGCGATAGCCGAAATCACGCAGGGGGGAGGGGATGATCCACAGCAAAGCTCCGCAGACCCACCAGAATCCGCCCAGCAGAAACAGAATGCGGCAGACGGCGGCGGAATGAGTGTACAAGTGGCCGTTGTGACGGAGCACGACTGAGGACAGGGTCTGGCGCAATTCCGGGGCCAGGAGTTGCCTGGCGGTACTGCCCTGGAGCGGTGCCAGCAGAAAGCGACCGGATTTGTCGCGCTGGAGGATCCAGTTGACGGAGTGATTGCAGAAACCGCAAACGCCGTCGTAGAAGATGAGGCTGCTGTTGGAGAGATCGGTCACAGTCAGTCCTGCGCTGGGGAACAGAAATTCGATACCTGGGTACGGAGATGGTAACAAAAGTGCGGAGTCAGCGGCAATTGGATTTGCCGAGGGGAGCAGGATCTGCTCGGAAGCTGGCAGGGCTACGACGGCGACTGCACCAGGCCTGCAATCCCGCCTGAGTTGTCTGTCTCGTAAGGTTCGACATGAATCAGTGCGTCGCGAATGCCGGGTACCGCGCTGCGCAATTCAGCGCGGACCTGACCGCCAACGGCGTGAGCCGTGCGAATTGGCAGCAGCGGGTCCACCTGAACGTGCAGTTCCGCCAGCCAGCCGGCTCCACTCTTGCGGACTCGAACCTTTTCAACACACTTCACTCCCGGGATGTGTTCGGCCACGCTGCGCAGGTGTTCTGACAGCTGAGGAGCGTCGGCATCGAGCAGTTCTGCGAGGGCCGGCCCGGCAAGTTTCCAGGCTGTCATCAGGATAATGCCGCTGGCGAGGATTGCAGCGGCTTCGTCGGCGAAGATCAAGGTTGGCAGCCCGCAGAGTTCCGGCCCCCACACCGCAACGGAAACTCCGATAAATGCTGCCGCCGAAGTGATGGCATCAGACCGCTGGTGCCATGCGTCTGCCGTCGCGGCATCCGAGGTTTCCGCAGCGGCATGGCGGATCATGAACCGAAACAGAAGTTCCTTGATGACAGTTACAGTGGCCAGCAGCAGCAGAGTCCACCATGCGGGTGCCTGATGCGGGATCAGAATTTCATGAATGGACTGGACAGTCATCAGCACAGCGGCGGCCAGCAGTAAAACTCCGGTGAGCAGCGAGGCAACAGCTTCTGCTTTGCCATACCCCCACGGATGTCGGTCATCCGCCGGTCGCGCCGCAACTTTCAGGGCCTGCCAGACCAGCAGCGATCCGATGGAATCCGCCAGAGATTCGATCGAATCGGCGATCAGCGCAGTGGAGCACCCGACAATGCCGGCGACAAGTTTTGCAGCAGCCAGGAGGATGCTGGCCACCAGCCCGATCAAAGTGTTTCGTTGCAGCGGAGACACGCAGGATTCGATTCTTAACAAAAAACGGCAGGCTGAGCCTGCCGTTTCGTTTCCATGTGGCTGATTCCGGCCGCATTGCTGACGGCCGAACAGGAATCAGTCCTGGTAGTCCACAACGATGTAACCCTTGCGAACTCGTACGTCGACGGCGTATTCGCCGTATTCGTAACGCAGGCGATCGCCGTCACGACGGCAGATCACTTCTTCTTCGCAGTAGCACTTGGGAATGCAGATCTGAATGTGCACCTTTTTCTGCTGGCAGCATTCGCCGCAGGAGGCACAGGCATCACAGCACTTCTTGCAGGGATCACAGCATTCGCACTTGCATTCGCAGGCGCAAGGATCGTTAACTTCGATGATTTTCGGCACTGCACAGGGTGCCATTTCGTGAAGGTCCACGTACTTGACGTGTTCAAACAGGTGAATCGCTGCACCTTCAGCAACCGGCTTCGGAGCAGCTTCCTGTCCGTTCAACTGGCCGACCAGCAGTCCCAGACCCATCAGGGCCGCAACAGCAAACGCTTTCATGTGTACCTCTCTCTTTCTGAACACAAACGCCGACTGAACCATTCCGGGGCAAACACCCCCCAACCTTCTGCAGCATCCTTACTCAACCAACCGTGCGGAGAAAACCAGCCTGTCTCAGTTTACCTGAGCAGTCAAGCCGCCTTTCAGTGCCGGGAACCGTACCGCTTCACTGCGGTGTTGATCAGCAACGCTGGGGAAGAATGAGTTTGCTGCAGCGAGTTGCCAACGATGGAAGGATAGGTTGTCTGAGGCTGTTTGGCGAGATTTGTTCTGTAAATTGCCGTTAAGGAAACTGAACGGCAAGTGAAATCCCTGTGTTGTGGCTGTCGAAGCCGGCAGAACCGGTGGAATATGTCGGCCTGGTGCGTTTTGGCAGCGGGCAAACGGTCCTGGGTTGCCCACAGCTGCCGGCAGCTCAGGGGCCGGAGAAGCGTCGTAACAGGATGCGCAAGTCTATTTTTGACAATGGCTTGCGTATCGCTGGTGCGCTGCGGCCGGGAGAGTCATCGGGAACTGATGCGTGAATTGACGCAATGTCGGCGCGGCGGAATTTTGCCTGGGGCCATTCGCCGTCTGGTGTTCGAGTTTCCCCGGCTGGGGTGCTCCCGAAATCAAGAAAACTCGTGCGGAACTGCAGTGGATGCGGGGGTAATGACGGCAAGGGGGGAAGCTTGTTTTTCGCTGAATGGGTGATCTGGGGGCTGTGAGCGGCTGTTTCAGTTCAGTGGCCGTTCAGAAGCTGCCCATTGTGGAACTGCAGTGGAATCGCCGCTGGTTCGACTCGGCAGCCCGGCAGTGCTGAAAGTTCTTCGCAAAGATCGGCGGAGACCAGCAGTTCGTCAAGATGCAGTGTGTTGGGGATCAGCATCCAGCGACTGCTGCCGTAGCGTTCGGCGATGGTGCGGATCAGAACTTCATCGCTGGCAAGGGTCGCCGGGATTTTCGCGCGGTCCATATCCCCGGTTGTGAGTGTATTGATCAGGGTCTTGTGTTCGTCGATTGCGTCGCGCAGTCGCTGAGTGATGAAGTCGGCATTGCCGACGCCGAGGGCATTGCCCTGCGACGAGGGTGACAGTTCAAGGGCTGCAATGATCCGGATTCGCGGTCGATCGAGGTCTTCGAAATCACGAATACCGCGGCGTCCGATGACGTTGGTGTCCATTCCTGTGCCGCTCCAGGTCTTGCCGATCGATCGCACGATCAGCACATTCAGATCGCTGACGGGCAGGCTGGGAAAATAGTGACGATGGTGCTGAAGCAGTTCGCGTTCCCGCTGCAGGATTTCGGCAGGGCGGATGGCGTGCAGCTCAGCGGTCTGGTCAAAGCCGTCTTCAAGAATCCCGAGTCCGGCGAGGATGCGACCGCTGTCGAGCACAAACTGCCCCATCTCGAGCAGCATGTCCTTCATTGCCACAGCACCTGCGGAATGGAAAGTCTGAGCCGAGCGAATTTTGCCCATGCCCACGACCATCATTTTTGTGAGGCCGCTTTGCACGGGGCCTGAGAAGCAGGTGTGCAGTTTGATGCGATTGACGACAAGGACAGCGGCAGCCTCATAACAGTATCGATCCATAAAGACGGGACCGGTGCGAACATCACCGATCCGGACAACTTCCATGCTGCTGCGGATGGGCATTTCCATGGCAGCTTCGGTGATGCCCAGCGATTCGACCATGGACTGCTGGCCTGCAGCGGTGGCGCCATTGTGGGACCCCATGGCGGGTACGATGAACGGCCTGGCACCCTGCTGCTTCAACCAGTCTCCGCAGGCTTTGATAATGATCGGAATGCTGCTGATGCCGCGACTGCCGACGGTGATGGCCACATCACCGGCCGGTACGGAGAGTTGCAGCGATGACAACTGCCGGAAAACTTCGGCTCGGACATCCGGCAGCGGGCGGGAAACGAGATCCTGATGAACTTTAAAAAATTCCATGGCTCTGGTTTTCGGTACTCGGTTTTCGGTTGGGCTGCATAGAAAACGCCGGCGACGGTGGTTACCGCGCCGGCGTCATTCCTGAAGGCGAACTGGTCAGTTCAGAGAATCCAGGTCTGCGGCACTGAGGGTACCTGTTCAGCTTTTGGGCTCTTCGGCTTTGGGTTCTTCGGCTTTGGGTTCTTCAGCTTTGGGCTCTTCGGCTTTGGGTTCTTCGGCTTTGGGTTCTTCAGCTTTGGGCTCTTCGGCTTTGGGGGCATCAGACTTCGGTTCATCGGGGAATTCGGCCGGCGGACGCATTCCGCCACCGCCACCGCCGCCACCGCCACCTTTTCCGCCTTTGCGAGCACCACCTCCCATGCCCGGTAGTCCGCCCATTCCGCCTCCGGGTCCACCCATGCCACCGCGGCCGCCCATGCCTCGCGGCGGTCCGCCCATGCCGCCACCGCCGGGGCCACCGGCAGCGAAGTCTTCGGGAGGCAGTCCGCCACCTCCGACGTCAGGGCCGGACGGACCGACAAAGTTACCGCCCGCTTCATCGCCGTCGGTGTAGAAGGTCTGGTACATCGAGGGGGTGCCCTTATCGGCAGCGATGAAGATTTCCGGAGCCTTTTCGCCGATCAGACCGCGGAGCAGACTGAACCACTGGTAGCGGTAGACAACTTCATATTCGCTGTCGCGGTGGACGGTTTCCGTGGGAAACATTTTGACCATGGCTCGAGCTTCGTCCATGGTGATGCGTTTGACTTCGAGGCGAGGTACCGGAGGTGCGCCGGGCTGTTGTGCGGCCGGGGCTGTGGCGGCTGATTCATCCGCTGCAGGTTCCTGACTTGCTGCGAGGGCTTTTCCGGTCAGGTACAAACCCAGTCCAGCACGCAGCTCGATCACACAGATTGTGCCGACAATCAGCAGCACAACGAGGGAGACGATGGTGCGCACGGGAGATACTTTGGGGCCTTTGTGCACAGTACGAGTGGTTGACAAGGGATGCTCCAGCGATGAATTGAAACGGCCGACCAGAACAGGCTGCCCGTGAACCATAGCAGTTTTGCAGACTTTTGTCATGTCTGGTGGTGCCTGGGGATGGACGGGCGCGGCAGCGACCGCTGGTCGCTGCAGTACGCCGATCGGTCCGGGGCAAAGTTTGCAGGAAGTTTTCAGCTGCAGTTTTTGTTCACGTTTGCCGGGGCTGCACGAAATTCGGTGATTGTCAGGGTGGTTTTGCAGGGGGTGCGGGAGGTAGAGTACGGTCGAGATTCTACGGGAATTTCGAAGGTGCGTCTGCGAGTGTCAGAGGGTGTGATTCATGGCGGCTGTGCAACAGAGTGTGTGTCTGGTCAGCGTCCTGCGTTTGTGCGGACTGCAGTTGCTGCTGGCCTGCATTTGTGTCTGCGGCTGCGGTCCTTCGCAGCAGCAGCAACTGGAGCGGGCGCGCAAGGCACTGGAGCTGCACAGTCGCGGGATCGCGCTGCTGGAAAACAAGGAGTGGCTGGAGGCGGACCAGATTCTGGAGGAGCTGACCGTGCTCCTGCCGGAGGCTCTGGTCCCCGCTCGCAACCTTGCGGTGGCGCGGCTGCTGACGCTGACCGATCGTGAGACTCCGTATTCAGAGTCGAAGGATGCGGAGAAATTTCTGGCGGCGCTGCAGAAGGCTGAGGCGACAGTGGCTCGTTATCGGGAGCTGGCCGCTCGAGCGAATTCAGGCGAACAGGCGATCGCGGCGATGCTGGCCGGTAAGCTGGCTGCGTTTCAGGACAGCCCGGAGCGTCCGACGATCGGTGCCGGTCTGGAGCATCTGCGGGAGGCAATACGGCTGTCGGGGGATCGTCCGGAGATGTGGTATGCTTTGGCGCTGGCGATGGATGGTCATCGGGATTATGCAGATTCGCCGGAACTGATTGAAGTGCTGCAGAAGACTGCCGTTCTGGCGCCGGAGAATCTGGCGATAGTGACGCGACTGCTGGAGAAGCAGGGACTGGCGGTCAATTCCCCGGATCCTCAGCTGCGGGCGGCAGCGGCCAGTCTGCCGCAGACTCTGGAGCGAGCGGCTGAGCTGCTGCAGCCGTTGAACGAAGCGATCAAAACGCAGAATCGTGTGGACATTGTGGATGTGCTGAAGAAGGCTGTGGCGGGAGCGAAGCCGGGAGAGCTGTCGGGGCTGATGGGGCCGGCGATTATGGCGAAGAATCTGCTGTTGCCGGAGCTGGCGCAGCAGATTGACATGCGGCGGATCAATCTGAATCTGCTGGAGTATGTGCAGCTGGAGCTGCGTCCGGAGCTTGGTCTTTCGGCGGAGTCACTGAGGTTGCTGCAGGGCGTCCAGCAGCCCACGGTGCTGCAGTCATTTGTGGCGGGGCAATCCCTGCCTGCGGGCCGTGTGACCGGACGCTTTCAACTGGTGGATATGAATTTGGACGGTGTGGATGATCTGGTGTGGCTGGACGGCGGGCGGTTGCGGGTATCGACGCAGGCCGGTGAAGCTGGCTGGGCGGAGGTTTGCCAGTCGCCGGAGGGGTTGCAGGGGGACGGTTTTCTGCTGGCGGATCTGGATCGGGATTTTGATCGGGCGAAGCTGGCGGACGTGAAGAGTGCGGCGGTGCTGTTGGATCCGGAGGGAGATCGTCGTACGGTGCCGCAACTGGCGGGTGAGAATCGCTGGTATGACGCCGACCATGATGTGGTGCTGTGGAACAGCAGCGGGGTGACGGTGCTGCGCAACGAGCGTGCCGCTGACGGGACTCGCAGTCTGCTGGCGTTGCCGGGAATGCCTGCAGTGGCAGGAGTGCGGGCGGCGTGTGTGGCGGATCTGGAGGCTGACGGGGATCTGGACATTGTGCTGGGCAATTCTGAGGGGCTGGTGATCTGGCGGAATCTGGATGGAACGCTGTTCGAGTCGGTGACTGCGGGAATTGCGGGGCCCGGCATCGGTGTGCGGGATGTTGTGACCGTGGACTGGAACCGTGATCTGGCGATGGATGTGGTGGCTGTTCTGGATGACGGGACTGTGGGTGTGCTGGAGAATCTGCTGCATTCGCGATTTCGCTGGGTGGCTCTGGAGGGCGTAAATGCCGGGGCGGAGTGTGCGGACGTGGTTGTGGGCGAATTCAATCGGGACGGGTTCTGGGATCTGGCGACGGTCTCGGGTGGCGTGCTGCGAGTCTGGTTGTCAGGGGAGCGTGGTCGTTTGTCGGCGGCGGTTCCGGTGTCGCAGCTGGACGGCCGGTTTACTCGTCTGACATCGGCGGATCTGGACAACGACGGTGTGACGGATCTGGTGGCGGGCCACACCGCTCAGACGCAGCTGCTGCGTGGTGCAGCTGACGGCAGCTTCAGTTCGCTGACACAGCTTTTGCCGTCGGGTTTGTCGACTGAGGCTGTGGAGGCGGCGGATCTGGATCGTGATGGCGATCCTGATCTGGTGCTGGCGGTGGCAGGGGGTGCTGAGGATACCGGTGCGGTCCTGCGGTCGTATCGCAACGAGGGTGGTGACCGGAACAACTGGATTGAGATTGTGCCGCGGGCGATAGGTGAGGATTCGCAGTTTCCGTCGAACCGAGTGAACATGCATGCGGTGGGGGCAGTGCTGGAGGTGCGTGCGGGTACGAACTGGCAGGCGATGGTGATTGATCAGCCGCGGCTGCATGTGGGTTTGGGCGGTGCGGAGCGGGCGGATGCTGCGCGTGTGATCTGGACGGACGGGGTGCCTCAGAACATTACGGATCTGAAGCTGCTGCGATCGCGGCTGGCGATTCTTGCGCCGCAGATCCTGCTGGGATCATGCCCGTACATTTACACGTGGAATGGCGAGCGATTTGAGTTTTTCAGTGACTGTCTGTGGGCAGCGCCTTTGGGGCTGGTGCAGGCCTCCGGCGAGCTGGCTCCGATCCGCGAGTGGGAGTATTTGCTGATTCCGGGCCGCAGTCTTCGTCCGCGGGACGGGCGGTACGTGCTGCAGCTGACGGAGGAGCTGTGGGAAGCGGCTTATTTCGATGAGGTGCAGCTGCTGGCGGTCGATCATCCGGCGGAGGTGCAGGTGTTTACAAATGAGAAGGTGGGTGGTCCGGACATTGCGGCGCATCGAATTCATACGGTGCAGCGTCCGCGGCAGCCGATCAGCATTGTGGATGCTCGGGGGCGGGATCTGTTGCCGGGGTTGCAGCAGCAGGATCAGCAGTATGTACAGCCGTTTGAGCGGCGGATCGTGCAGGGTCTGACGGACGAATGGACGATGGAGTTTGATCTGGGTGATCTGGCGGGTGAGGTGCCGCTGCGGGAGCCGCGGCTGGTGCTGATTGGCTGGGTGTTTCCGACGGACACATCGATCAACGAGGCGATTCAGCAGAATGCTCAGCTGGCTGTACCGGCACCGCCCTGCATTGAGGTGCCGGATGGGGCCGGCGGCTGGCGTGTTGTGCGACCATTTATTGGTTTTCCGAGCGGCAAGACGAAGGCGATGGTTGTGGATCTGGAGGGAGTGGTGAGTGCGACGAATTCAAAGCTGCGGATTCGTTCGAGTATGGAGTTGTACTGGGATGCGGCCTTTTTCATGGTGAATGAGCCGGACGTGCAGCCGGTGGTGCAGGCGTGTTCTCTGGCGGCTGCGGATTTGCATTATCGGGGCTTCTCGCAGCGGGTGTATGGACCTGAGTCGTTATTTCGAGGGGGCGCGGGTCCGGAGGGTTATGACTATGAGCGTGTGGTGCGGGAGCCGCGGTGGAGTGAAATGTCCGGCCGATTTACCCGGTATGGCGACGTTTCGGCACTGCTGGTGCAGCAGGATGATCGGATGATTGTGATGGGCCCTGGGGATGAGGTGACGGTGGAGTTTGAAGTTCCGTCGAGCGAGCCGCCGACGGGTTGGGTGCGGGATTTTGTGCTGTACAATGTGGGCTGGGACAAGGATGCAAATCTGAACACGGTGTATGGTCAGACGAGTGAGCCGTATCCGACCGGGGGCATGCGGCGCTATCCGGGGGATCCGGCGGCAGTGGAGGAGATGAATGAGGGTCGACGGCGGTGGCTGGAGGAATATCAGGTGCGTGAATACCGACCGTATCAGTTCCGTGATGTGCTGCGGCGCGGCGGCGCTGTGAGTGCGGGTTCGCCGCAAAAGCGGTAGTTGCCGGGCGTCTGTGGTTTTTGGAGAGTTGCCTCGGGATTGCGGGGAGTTGGAGATGCATACTGGTGTTGCGCGGGATTTGTCATTGCAGCATGGTCCGATCAGCGATTTGTTTCCGCGTGCGGTGGATGAGGCGGCGCGGGAGGTCTGGCGACTGTCGGAGGAGCAGTTGTCATTTTTTGACCAGCACGGGTATGTGGCGGGACCGCGGTTGCTGGAGGGTGTGCAGATTGAGCAGCTGCGGGCGGAGCTGTCCCTGATGACTCAGCCCGGCCATCCGGGTCAGGAGTTCTGGTATGAGTATCATTCGAACGAGTCACGTGAGCCGGGGCGGGTGTTATTTCATGCTTTGGGGGCGTGGCGGATTGGGGTGGGGATGCATGATCTGCTGTGGCATCCGGCACTGACCACAGCGGCGTCGCAGCTGCTGGGTGGATCAGTGCGTTTCTGGCACGACCAGTTGTTCTGCAAGCCGGCGGAGCATGGTGGAGTGGTGGCGTGGCATCAGGATTATTCCTACTGGACCCGGACGAGGCCGATGGCCCATCTGACGTGCTGGATTGGTCTGGATGACAGCACGGTGGAGAATGGCTGTGTGTATTATGTTCCGGGCAGTCATCGGTGGGATTTGCTGCCGATTACGGGTCTGGCGGGGGATATGGAAGCGATTCGGGGTGTGCTGACTGAGGCTCAGTGGCAGCAGTTTCGCAATCCCGTTCCGGTGCAGCTGCGTGCCGGGGAGTGTGTCTTTCATCATCCTCTGACGGTGCATGGGTCCTTTGAGAATCGGACGCTGAATCCGCGGCGAGCGGTGGTGGTGAACATGGTGCGGGATGGTGTGCGGAGCGAGTCGGATCGTCCGTTGCTGGAGGGGGTACCGGTGATTCCGCCGGGTCAGGCTCTGGGTGGGCAGTTTTTTCCGCTGCTGTATGGTGTGCCGGGCGGGATGGTGGACTGAGATTTGGTGTGTGGAGGTGGCAGGAGGAATTGCTGATGCTGGACTGTATGGCGGGTGGTGCCGGGGTGTGGGCAGGCGGTCGTGGTCGGTTTCTGGCGACCTCAGCGAGGGGTCTTGCGGGGATTGCGCTGGGGGCGATGTTGCAGCGTGACGGTGCGTTGCGGGCGGGGGATGTCAGCGAGGGCGGATTGGTGGGGGGCTGGCAGCCGCCGGACGGTGTGCCGCATTTTGAGCCGCGGGCGAAGAGTGTGATCTGGCTGTTCATGAACGGCGGGGTCTCGCACATGGAGTCCTTTGATCCGAAGCCGATGCTGACGAAGTATGCTGGCAGGACGATCGCGGAGACTCCTTTTGCCGATTCGCAGAACCCGGACAAGCTGAAACTGGCTCGCGTGACGGTGGTGAATGACGCCAATGGTCAGCAGCGGAATCGGCTGTATCCGCTGCAGGTGGGGTTTCGTCGGTATGGTCAGAGCGGGATGGAGCTGAGTGACTGGGTGCCCGAGATGGGGGCGTGTGCGGATGATCTGGCGGTGGTCCGTTCGATGTTTACGACGGACGACAACCATGGTGCTCAGACGCAGTTCCATTCGGGGCGTCACATGCTGGACGGCGAATTTCCGACGCTGGGTGCGTGGGTGCACTATGGGTTGGGTTCATTGAACGACAATCTGCCGCAGTTTATATCGATTGGTGGTCGGGAGTACTGGAACGCGAAGGACGGTCATTATCTGGGTCCGGAGCATGATGCGGTTCCGGTGCGAATTGATCCGTCGAATCCGCTGGATTACGGGCAGCGACCTGCGGGTGTGAGTGAGCGTGAGCAGCGGCTGGGATTTCGGCTGACGGAGCGGTGGAATCGTCTGCGGGGTGAGCAGTATCCGGGGGATGCGGCCCTGGAGGCTCGGATGCGGGCGTACGAGCTGGCTTATCGGATGCAGATGTCGGTACCGGAGGTGCTGCAGCTGAGTGCGGAAACCGAGGAGACTCAGAAGATGTACGGGATGGACCAGCCGGAAACGCGGGAATTCGGGACTCAGATGCTGGCGGTTCGTCGTTTGGTTGAGCGGGGAGTGCGATTTATTCAGGTGCAGCATGGTGCTGGCGGAGCGGGTGTCTGGGATGCTCATGGAGGTCTGAAGGCCAATCACGAGCGGAATTTCCGGGCGGTGGACAAGCCGATTGGGGGTTTACTGAGGGATTTGAAGCAGCGCGGGCTGCTGGATTCAACGCTGGTGTTGTTTGCCAGTGAATTTGGCAGAACGCCGGGGACTCAGGGTTCTGACGGGCGGGATCACCATATTTACGGCTTTTCGGTGTGGCTGGCGGGTGGGGGGGTGCGTGGGGGTGTGGTGCATGGTGCGACGGATGAAATCGGATTTCATGCGGTGCAGGACCGGCACTATGTCACGGACATTCATGCCACGATTCTGAGGCAAATGGGGCTGGATTCACGGCGACTGGAGTTACCGGATCGGAAACGGCTGGATCTGGATCATGGTCATGCGATTGAGGCGATTTTGGGTGGCTGACCTGGCTGGCGTGTTGACAAGCAGCCGTGGAATTGCGACAGTTTGGTCGGGAAATCCCGAATTTTCCGGCGGTTTTTTGGGCAGATTTGCCCTGTGGAGACATCTGTTCGGTTGTGTGGGGCCGGCCCACAGGTAATAGTGTTTGAATGTTCTGTTCAGTTCGGGACAGGTGGGAAGCGAGCCGTGTCTGAAGAATCTCAGAACGCTAAACCGTCAAACAAGGTGACCCAGCTGGGCGATTTCGCGCTGCAGCGTGAGCTTGGTCAGGGCGGCATGGGCAAGGTCTTTCTGGCTCGGCAGGTCAGTCTTGATCGCCTGGTGGCTGTGAAGACGTTGTCTCGTGAACTGTCAAAGAAAGAGGGTTTCATCGCGCGTTTCGAGCGTGAGGCTCGGTCGATGGCGAAGATCGATCACCCGAACGTGCTGAAGATCTATGCTGTGGATTCAGCGCATGGAATTCACTTTGCGGCGATTGAATACGTGGACGGTCAAAGCCTGCAGAAGTGGCTGGACCAGCTGGGCAGGCTGTCGGTGGGTGATGCTGTGCATCTGGCAATCCGTTGTGCTGAAGCGCTCCGGTATGCTCACGCAGAGAACATGGTGCATCGGGATATCAAGCCGGACAACATTTTGCTGACGAAGAAGGGCGTGGTGAAGGTCGCAGACTTTGGCCTTGCGAAGGCGATGGACGACGACGTGTCGATGACGCAGAGCGGCACGGGTCTGGGGACTCCGCTGTACATGGCCCCTGAGCAGGCTCGAAATGCCAAGCATGTGGACAGTCGCTGCGACATTTATGCTCTGGGTGTGACGCTATATCATATGCTGACAGGTCAGCTTCCCTACACGGGCAAGACGACACTGGAAGTGATTATGGCGAAGGAGAAGGGGCGTTACGCTTCGGCTCGAACGCTGCGTCCTGAGCTGTCCGAGCGTCTGGACATGATTGTCGACAAGATGATGGCGAAGGATCCGGCGCAGCGTTACAAGTCGTGTGAAGACGTGTTGAAGGACCTGCAGGCGCTGGGCGTGCAGACGGATGCGTTGTCTTTTATTGCCGGTGCTGAAGCGGCTCCGGTGCAGCGACCTGTTGCGAATGTGCCGCTGACCGCAGCTGCTCCGGGTGCTCGCAAGGCCGGTTCAACAGCACCGTCCTTTGGTTCTGAAACGGCAACTCAGACCGGGACCAGGATTTGGTACGTGCAGTTTGAGGACGCGAAGGGCAAATCGGTTGTGGAGAAGCATTCCACGGGTCGGATCCTGAAGATGCTGGCGGCAGGTCAGTTGACGGCGAAGGCGAAGGCCAAGGTTTCAGCTGATGGGGCCTACTACCCTCTGGCTCAGTTCCCTGAGTTTGCGAAGGCTGTTGAGGACAGCATAGCGCGGCGGACGGCGGCGATTCGCAAGGAGGACATGAAGTCGCTGTACAGTCGGGTTGAGCGTGATCAGAAGATGTTTTATCTGAAACGCAGGGTGAAGGATTTCTTTCGCAACATTTACGGGTTGGCCAGCCTGCTGGTGCTGCTTGGTGTCATCGGAGCGGCCTTGTGGTTTGGCTGGCAGTACGGTGCCGAGCTTCCGGCGAAAGTTGCCGGGATGATTGGTTTCGGAGATTCGGCTGAGAAAGCTCCGAATCAGCAGTCGACGGAGCGTACTGCGGTTTTGTCAGAGGGTGGTATTGTGCCTGAGGGCACAGTCAGGCCGCGGTGAACTGCAGTGGCAGCAGATGTATGGCAGTCGGGGGGGGGCGTCAGGATTTCAGCCAGGCGATTGCGTCTGCTGCCCCGGCGTCCGATGCGGGACGCCGGGGCGGTAGGACTGCTGGTGGCCCTGCTGTGGGCTCCTTTTATTCTTGCCAACCTGTGGGTCACCCACGACTCGCAGCTGCAGGAGTTCAATTCACAGCTTCAGTCGGACGCGGTCGTGCATTCTCGGTTGCTGCATCAGCATGCGGTTGTGCTGCAGAGAGTTGTGCAGGAACTGGGGGAAGGCGGGCCCCGTGTTCTCACTTCGGATTCGGTAACCGAGCTGCTGGGCGACTGGCGCAGCTTTCATCGCGGCAGTCTTGGGACGTTTGTGATGGAAGATTCGCAACTGCGGCTTACGTCAGTAAAGATGGGCTCGAGCCAGTGTGACGCGATGCTGACTGGTTTGCAGCAGCAGATGGGTGACCTGCAGCGAAAGATGAAAATTCGACGGACGGAACTTCAGGAAAAAAGCCAGCAGACTCTGAGTGGAATCGTGCGGAATCCTGTCGTCTCCGGGTTTCCCTTTGAAAGCAGCGGACGCTGGGTGATGGTGCTGTATGGCGAAACGGAACGACCACTGCAGGATGGGGGAGCAGCTTTTGGATTGCTGCTGGATCTGGATGTGTATTTGAACGATCTGCGTCTGCCGGGTGACAATGGACCGGCGGGTGGCATGCGTGTGTCTCTGTACAGTCGCGACAATCAGCTGTTGCTGGGCCAGCCGGTTTTGGCAGCGGAATATCCGTGTGTCTGTAATTTGGCGGTACCTGGTGACGTTTGGCGACTGTACGGGGTTCCTCGTAATGGGTGGGCGGGATGGACCGCGGGTCTGATTCTGGTGAATATGGTGCTGGGGCTGGCAATGGCGGTCGCAGCGGCGGTGGTGACGCTGCTGTATTCGCAGCACCGGGTGGAGTTTGCGGCAGAGCTCGCGCGGGCCAATGCGGGTTTGTCGGAGGCTCTCGAGCAGCGGATGCGATCTGAGGAGGCTCGTGATCGGGCGCTCGCCGATCTGGCCAGGTCACGGCAACTTGAGTCTGTGGGCAGGCTTGCCGGCGGTGTGGCACATGAGTTCAACAATCTGCTGCAGGTGATTCTTGGTCACGCGGACCTGTTATTGAATGAAGTTCGGCCACCAAGACCTGTGGCCGACGGACTGCAGCAGATTGATCGTGCCGGTCGGCGGGCAGCTGAGCTGACGAAGCAACTGCTGCAGTTTGCCAGGCGTGAGCCGCAGGAAGAAGCGGTGGTTGATCTGGTGGCAGTTGTCAGTGCAGGGCTGCGACTGATGAAGCCGGCGCTGAAGAAGTCGACTCAGATTGTCTGGAACGGACCAGATGTGCAGCTGCTGGTACCGATGGACGGTCTGCATCTCGATCAGATTCTTTTGAATCTGCTGTTGAATGCGGATTTGGCAATGGCGACCGGCGGGACGATTGAATTACGGATTTGGGAGGCTGGTGCCGGCCAGTCAGCGGCTGAAGGAGTCATTTGTGAAGGGCGCAGTGTGGTGCTGACGGTGACAGATCAGGGCTGCGGGATGTCGGAGGAGACTTTGTCGAGGGTCTTTGACCCATTTTTTTCCACGCGTGGTCCTGCGGCGGGTACCGGTCTGGGGTTATCGCTGGTTTATGGTCTGATGAGGCAGTGTGGTGGTCAGATTCATTTGTCGAGTGTGGTGGACCGTGGTACTACGGTGACGCTGGTGTTTCCGTCTGCTGCTTAATCGTGGTCGGAAGTTGAAAGAGTCAGTTCAGGGTGGAGCCTGCATGTCATGACTGTCATCGAAACGCAGGACAACCCGTTCGAATTCACGGATCCGGATGTTTCGGACAACGTGGAACTGGACATTTCTGACGCGACGGACTTTTGTGTTCGGGAGGAGATTTTGATCTGTGGTCCGCGTCTGGTGCTGCCGGCAGTATGCTGGAGAACGGGTGTGACCGAAGACCTTCTGCCACTGCAGTTGAAGATTTCGCGAGGATCGTTTCGGCCGCATGTGCCGCCTGTGTTGGTGAGCTCGTTTATATCGCGGCAGCAGAAGCGTTACGAGGAACTCAGGGCGAGGCGCTGGAAGCTGGCCAGTGTTGTGGGGTTACTGATGTTTGTGGTACCGCTCATGCTGAATCAACCGGGACTTACGGGAATCCAGATGTTGTTGGGGGCGGCAGTTTTGCTGACAGGTGCCGGTGTGGTGGCGGTGGCATCGCTGCGGATCCTGCCGGGTTTGCCGGTGGTGCGACGGTACAGTGCGCCCGGCCTGCATTTTGTCAGTGGTATCCCACCAGCATTGCTGACGCAGTTGCGCCTGCTGGAGGCTCAGCGACGAACTCGCAGATCACGCAATCGGTGACTGCCGTGGTGTTGCTGCGTCTGCGTACGGTTAACGCGTTGATTGCCTTCGCAGGTCGAGCGTGCAGGGGTAATCGGGTGACATTCGCGGTTCAGCGGGCTGAAACTGTTTCGGCGTGTGTCCGAAGCGGAAGAACCGAGCCGCGCGACGGCTTTCGGCAGCCAGTGCGTTGACCGGGTAGCCTTCAGGATTGAGTCCGCCCGGGTGATCCACGTGGTAGCGGCAGCCACCGAGGGAACGACCGGCCACGGTGTCGCAGACATCAATGGTGAGCGGCACGTGCAGGCCGATGGTCGGGTGCAGACAGCTGGGTGGTCGCCACGCCCGATAGCGGACGCCGGCAATGAATTCTCCGGGAGTTTCCGTGGCGACCAGGGGGATGCGCACACCATTGACGGCGAGTGCGAGGTGTGGGGCGTGGAGTCCTGTGACATGCACCTGCAGGCGTTCGACGGACGAATCCACATAGCGTGTGGTGCCTCCGCTGCCCGGTTCTTCGCCGAGCACATACCATGGTTCAAGTGCCTGGCGGAGATCGATATGGACTCCGGCCGCCTGAAACTGTCCGATGCGAGGACAGCGGAATTCGAAATGTGGTGCGAACCAGTTGTGATCAAGTTTGAAACCGGCCTGGTGCAGCCATGCGGTGACCTGTTGGAGATCGTTCCAGAGGAAGTGCGGGAGCAGGCAGCGATCGTGGAGTGCGTTTCGCCAGTGAATGAGCGGTTCGCGGTACGGCTGCTGCCAGAACGCTGCCACCAGGGCTCGCACCAGCAGCTGCTGTGTGAGGCTCATGCGGGGATGCGGTGGCATTTCGAAGCCGCGGAGTTCAACGAGTCCGAGTCTTCCGGTGGCGTGGTCGGGTGAACAGAGTTTATCGATACAGATTTCAGCGCGGTGCGTGTTTCCGGTGATGTCGATGAGCAGATTGCGGAAAAGGCGGTCGACGAGCCATGGTGCGATCCAGCCGGAGCCGGGTTCGGGAACCTGGGCGAAGGCAATTTCCATTTCGCACAGTGCGTCTCGTCGACCTTCATCAACTCGGGGCGCCTGACTTGTTGGTCCGATGAACAGGCTGGAGAAGATCCACGAGAGTGAGGGGTGATTATTCCAGAATCCGATGAAGCTGCGGAGCAGATCGGGTCGTCGCAGGAAGGGGCTGTCGGCGGGAGTGGCGGCGCCGAGCACGAGGTGGTTTCCGCCACCGGTGCCGGTATGCCGACCGTCCTGCTGAAACTTTTCGGTACCCAGCCGGCAATGTCGCGCGTCTTCGTAGACGCCTTCGGTGATCTGTCGCAGCTGCGGCCAGTTGTGAGCGGGCTGGATATTGACTTCGATGACCCCCGGATCAGGTGTGACCTTCAGCAGTTCAATGCGGGGGTCATGCGGTGGCAGATAGCCTTCAATGACGACAGGCAATTGCAGTTCCTCGGCCGCTGCTTCAATACTGGCCAGCAGATCAAGGTAGTCTTCGAGAGTCCCGACCGGCGGCATGAACACATGCAGTTTGCCATTGCGTGGTTCAATGCACAGTGCCGTCCGTACGACTCGGCTGCCCGGCGGTGCATCCAGCCACTGGTCAGCCGATTCTTCCGGGTCATCGATGAGCCCGAGTCTTTGGAGTATCTGTCGCTGTGGCGGTCTGGGGCGGCTGTTTTGGGCTGCGAGGCGATCCTGAGCGGATCGACGCAGTTCACTGTAGCCGGGCAGTGGCGGGCGTTCCGCGAAGGAGTCACGTATGGGATCGACGGGGGGAGTGGCGAGCGGCAGTGATTCGAGCGGCAGACGCAGCCCGATGGGGGAATCTCCGGGGATCAGGAACAGGCGGTGTGACCGAAATGGCCAGAATCCGCTGGTCCATTGGGCATTTGCCTGCCACCAGGGTCTGGAGAGTGGCAGAACGAAACCGGCGGGGCGTGAAACGCCGCGCTGCAGAGCGCGAGTCAGGCGACGTCGGTCTTCGTCGGAGTCCGGATCAAATTCATGGACGTCAACGTCGACAGGAGTGCGATCTTCGACCTGCAGCAGGTGAAACACATCTTCGTAGGCGGGGCGAATCCAGCGATGTTCGACATTCAGTCGCGAGGCCATTTCGCAGATGAACAGACCGGCGGCGTGTTCGTCGGCTGCCGGCTGCGACTGCGGGTTGTGTACTTCGTGCAGTCCGGCGAGGAGCAGCGGGTTATGCCAGATCGGCTGACCGTCGCGGCGCCACAGACAGGTGTACGCCCAGCGGGGCAGGGATTCGCCGGGATACCATTTGCCCTGACCGTAGTGCAGCAGGCCGCCGGGTGCGAATCGCTGCCGCAGCCGGCGAATCAACTGATCGGAGAGCTGCTGTTTGCGGGGGCCCACGGCAGCGGAGTTCCATTCTGCGCCTTCCATGTCGTCGATGGACACGAAGGTGGGTTCCCCGCCCATGGTCAGGCGAACATCCTGTTCTGTCAGGCGTCGATCCACCTCCAGCCCGCAGGCATCAATCAGATCCCACGTCTGTTCGGAATACGGCAGCGTGACTCGCGGGTCTTCGTGTACGCGAGTCACATTCATGCTGACATCGAAGGTGACTTCGCAGCGATCAACGGCACCTGAGATCGGTGCGGCGGATTGCGGAGCGGGAGTGGCTGCCAGTGGAATATGGCCTTCTCCGGTGAAGAGACCTGAGGTGGGGTCGAGTCCGACCCACCCTGCCCCGGGCAGGTAGACTTCGGTCCATGCGTGCAGATCGGTAAAGTCGGCGGTGGGGCCGGAGGGTCCTTCCAGAGGCTGCTGATCGGCGGTGAGCTGGATCAGGTAGCCGGAGACGAAGCGGGCTGCCAGTCCGAAACTGCGGAGCAGGTGGACGAGGAGCCAGGCGGAGTCGCGACAGGATCCTGACTGTTTCTGCAGAGTTTCCTCGGGTGACTGGACTCCGGGTTCCATGCGGATGAGGTAACTGATGGACTGCTGGAGCAGAATATTGAGGTCGACGAGGAATGACACTGTGCGGCGTGGGCGGACGTCGACGCGACTGCGGAATTTCAGAAAGTCCGGGTGTTCACAGACAGGCTGCAGAAATGGAGCCAGGTCCTGAGCGAGTGCGGGGTCATATTCAAAAGGAAATTCCGTGGATTCCTCGTCCAGAAAAAAATCGAACGGGTTGATCACCGTCATGTCAGCAATCAGATCGACGGAGACCTGCAGCTGTGTGGCTGGTTCGGGGAAGACGATTCTGGCGAGGTAGTTTCCGAAGGGGTCCTGTTGCCAGTTGATGAAGTGCTGTTCGGGCAGGACACGGAGCGAGAACGCATCGATGGGGGTGCGACAGTGGGGGGCTGGTCTGAGTCTAACGACATGGGGGCTGAGTGCAACGGGGCGGTCGTACGTGTAGGTGGTCTGATGAACGAGGGCAACTTTGATGGGCATGACAGGAATTTCCAGCGACGGGCCGAGGCGCGGCCGGTGCGTATCGCCGCAGTGGTGCGGAGACGGCGGCGGTTATGTTTTCAGGCAGGCATCAGGGGAGCAGAGCGCGGGCAAAGCACGGCGAGGTGCAATGTCGCTGGTGGGGTTGGGAGCCACGCCGTGCGTTCGCGTGGCTCCTGCAGGCTCTGCCTGTACCGTGTTATACCGGTCCGGGGGATGTGGTCCCAGAGCAGCCGGGGCCGGGGGGGGAAAAAACGCTCGTTTTCCCGCGATTGCATTCATGCGGTGCCGACCACGCCCCTGAGCAGTGCGTCAGTCACCGACCGAAACGAGTTCGGGCTGCAGGCAGGAGCGGTCGAAAGGATCACTGAAGTAGTCTGAGCCGTCGTCATCCTGAACATGCAGTTGTACGGTACTGCCCTGCACTTCCACCAGAGTTACCAGCAGATTGCCAACCCGCACTGATTCGCCGGGCACCAGATCGACGTGGTGAAGCTGCATGGAGAACGGACGCCTGTTGCAAGAGGACTGAGCACCGATTGAAAGGGGTGACCCCTGGACGTCGCGGCGTCGCGAGAGTACGCGGTAAACGAGGACGACCAGAAATCAGGAGTGCTGTGGTGATTTTATAACGAGTCTGAAAATGCGGTTCAATCCGAACGGGCATTTCTGCCTGGAAACTCGATTGTTTCGCTGCGGACGTTTTTTTTCTTCCGGGAGAGTTGCAGAATTCGTCAGTTTTGATTCTCAGTTTGTCCGGCCGTGCGTGTTTGTCTTCGCAGCAGCGGTGGTGCCGGGTACAACACAAGCAGAAGTCCATGCTGCGTCTGCCCCTGCCATGCTCGAGGATGCCTTGTGAGTACGTCTTCAACTGACACAGTGACTGGTGAGAGTGAGGCTTCGGCAAATCCCCTGCTGGCCATGCAGGGATTGCCGGCGTTTGCTGAGATTCGTCCTGAACACGTTGCTCCGGCTGTGGCTGCAATTGTGGCACGCAGTCGTCAGATTCTGCAGGGGCTGGAGTCGGACGACTCGGAGGGCTGGGACGCATTGATGCTGCCTCTGGAAGAGATCGACATTCTGTTCGAGTACGGATGGAGTCCTGTGGAGCATCTGCTGAGTGTGGCGAGCACCGATGAACTGCGTGCTGCGCATGAGGCGGTCCTGTCGCAGATTGTTGAGCTGCGTCTGCAGCTGCGGCAGAGCGAACCATTGTATCGGCGTCTGCTGCGGCTGCGTGAGCACCGGGACATCGCAGCTGCGGAGGCTCGCAGGCGGATTGTTGAGCGGATGATTCAGAGTGCCGAGCAGTCCGGGATTGGTCTGCAGGGCGACCAGCGGGCACGGTTCAATGAGATTCAGCAGCAGTTGTCACAACTGGCCACCGATTTCTCCAATCATGTGCTGGATGCGACAAAGGCCTGGTCTTTGAATCTGACAGACGCAGAGAGTGTCAGTGGTTTCCCGGAAAGTCTGCGACGACTGACGGCTGCCGCGTGGTCGCGGGCTGCGGAGAATTCCGGGGGTACTGCGGCGACGGCTGAGCAGGGACCGTGGCGGATCACTCTTGATCAGCCCTGTTTTGGGCCGCTGATGGAGCACAGTCGGGATCGAAACCTGCGTGAGACGGTGTATCGGGCGTATGTAACGCGGGCATCAGCGGGGGCTCTGGACAACGGGCCTTTGATCGAGCGGATCCTGCAGCTGCGTCGTGAGCAGGCCCGGCTGCTGGGGTATGACTGCTACGCAGACCTCAGCCTGTCTCAGAAGATGGCCGGGGACGTGGCTGCGGTGCAGCAGATGTTTGATCGTCTGCTGCAGGCATCGTTTGACCGCGCGAAGAAGGAGCTTGAAGAATTGTCATCGACGGCGGCGGAACAGGGGCAGGACGGGCCGCTGGCGCACTGGGACATTGCATACTGGGCTGAGCGTCTGCGGGAACAGCGATTCTCGTTTACGGACGAGCAGCTGCGGCCGTATTTTTCGCTCGATCGTGTGCTGGATGGTTTGTTTGGGCTGTGTGAGCGACTGTTTGGCATCCGCGTGCAGCGTGCTGCTGACGCTGTTTCGGTCTGGGACCCGGATGTGCGGTTTTACGAGGTGATGAATGACGCGGGCACGCGGATTGCGGGATTTTTCCTGGATCCTTATTCGCGTCCGGCCAACAAGCGTCCGGGTGCCTGGATGAACGACTGCATTGGTCGTTCAGTGACAGTGCGTGGCACGCGGCTGCCGGTTGCTCATCTGATCTGCAACAGTACTCCCCCCGCCGGCGGGAAGCCCGCGCTGATGACCTTCCGCGAGGTGGAAACGCTGTTTCATGAATTTGGTCACGGTCTGCAGCACATGCTGACGACGGTGGACGAGCGCGACGCTGCGGGCATCTGCGGGGTGGAGTGGGACGCGGTGGAGCTGCCGAGCCAGTTTATGGAATCGTGGTGCCTGCACCGTGACACGCTGATGCAGATGGCGCGGCATTACGAGACGGGTGCTGTGTTGCCGGAAGAGCTGTACATGAAGCTGCGAGAGGCCCGGACGTTTCGAGCGGCCTCGCAGATGCTGCGGCAGCTGCAGTTCGGCATGATCGACATGGCACTGCATCATGGGTATGACCCGGAGGGTGGCGAAACGGTCTTTGATGTGGAGCGGAGGGTGCTGTCGATTACCAGTCTGATTCCCCCGCTGCCGGAAAACCGATTCCTGTGCTCATTCGCCCATATTTTTGCTGGAGGCTATGCGGCCGGGTACTACAGTTACAAGTGGGCTGAGGTGCTCAGTGCGGACGCCTTTGCGGCGTTTGAGGAGGTGGGTCTGGAGGATGCGGAGGGGTTGCAGCGAACGGGGCGGAAATTCCGGGATACGGTGCTGGCGCTGGGAGGCAGTCAGCATCCGCTGCAGGTGTTCAGGGCATTTCGGGGGCGTGATCCGGACCCGGCAGCGCTGCTGAAGCAGAGTGGATTGTAGTGTATTGTAGTGTTCAGTCTGCGCGGGTGTTTCGGGGGAGCGTGGTCGGTGGGGCGCGGTGAGGGGGAAGTGGGATGCAGGGGCCTGTTGAGAAGTCTTTTGATGTCGTGGTGATTGGAACGGGCCCTGGCGGTGAGGGGGCTTCGATGGAGGCCACCAAGCAGGGGAAGCGGGTGTGTGCAATTGAGCGGATGCCGCAGATCGGCGGGAACTGCACGCATCTGGGAACGATCCCCAGCAAATCGCTGCGAGCGGCCATTTATCGTCTGATGGACGTCAATTCGGCTCCGCTGTTTCGCCAGCTGGGTCTGAATCTGGAACTGAGCTTTCGTGATCTGCGGCGGAGTGCTCAGTCGGTCATCGACCAGCAGGTGGCGATGCGCCGCAGTTTTTACGACCGCAACGATGTCGAAGTGTTGAATGGGGATGCGACGTTTGTGTCGCCGCAGTGCGTGCGCGTGCAGCATGCGGACGGCAATGTGACTCTGGCCAGAGCGGCCTCCTTCGTGATTGCGACAGGTTCGCGACCGTATCGTCCCCCGGAGATTGATTTCAGCCATCCGCGAGTCTACGACAGCGACACGATCCTGAATCTTCCGGAGACTCCGAGATCCATGACGATTTACGGGGCCGGGGTGATCGGGTGCGAATATGCGTCGATGTTCCGTAACCTGCAGGTCAAGCTGAATCTGGTGAACACGCGGGAGCGGATGCTGGAATTTCTGGATGAAGAAATCTGTGATGCTCTGGCTTACCACATGCGCGACACCGGTGTCAGGATTCGCAACAATGAGCAGTTTGAGCGTCTGGAGACATTTGACGATCATGTCGTCATGCATCTGAAGTCGGGGAAGCAGTTACGCAGTGATGTGCTGTTGTGGGCGAACGGACGCACAGGCAACACCGAAGGTCTGGGGCTGGAGACGATCGGGATCCAGCCGAATCACCGCGGACAGATTGAGGTGAATGCCAACATGCAGACGGCTTTGCCGCACGTGTACGCCGTCGGTGACGTGATCGGCGTTCCGGCTCTGGCCAGCGCGGCATATATTCAGGGGCGATTCGCAGCCCGGCATCTGGGTGAGGGCGGATCGGACAACTTTCGCATCAGTGATATCCCGGCGGGAATTTACACCAGCCCGGAGATCAGCAGCATCGGGCGCACGGAGCGGGAGCTGACGGAGGCCTGTATTCCCTACGAGGTGGGGCATTCGATGTTCAAAAATCTGGCCCGTGCTCAGATCATGGGGCGGCCGGTGGGGATGCTGAAGATTCTGTTCCACAGGGAGACTCTGGAACTGCTGGGGGTACACTGTTTCGGCGTGAATGCCAGCGAAATCATTCATATCGGACAGGCGATTATGGCCCAGCCCGCTCCGCACAATTCCCTGCTGTACTTCATCAACACGACGTTCAACTATCCAACGATGGCCGAGGCTTATCGGGTGGCGGCACTGAATGGTTACAACCGACTGCACTGAGGCTCAGAGGGAAACTGGAGCCGAAGAAAGAGTCTGTTCCGGGACGGACGAAAGTCAAAGGTGCCGTTTTTTGTGGTTTGAGCCCGCTTTTCCCCAGAATTCCGCAGGGGTTTTCAAACATCTGCCGGTGACATTCGGCCGACAATAGTGTTAAATGCCTGAGCCGCTTCTTTTTTGCTCCGAATGCAGGTGTACTGATGAATACTTTTCGACTGTGTTTCACGGCAGCGTTTCTGACTGTGATGCTGCAGTTGCAGCCTGTTTTCAGTCAGTCCGGCGGTGGCGGCAGCAGTTCAAAGTCCAGTTTACTCTCCGGTCTGTCAGGTTTTTCTGATCTGTCGGCGTTGTCCGGGCTGGCGGGCCTGGCTGGCCTTGGCGGGGGCGGGATTGGTACTTCGACGGGTTTTGGCGGCAACACAGGAGCTTTGGGCAGTTCGACAACGGGCACGTCGTCGACGTCCAGCCGCAGTTCCAACAGCACAACCAGTGGCTTTGGAGGCAACAGCACGAGCGGGTCAATGTCCTCGATGTCCGGGGGCTCTGGTCAGTCCGGATTGTCGGGCGCCGGAACATCGGGGCTGAACGGTGGTCAGACCACAAACACTCAGGCGCAGGGTTTTGTTGGCGGCAGTGGAGCTCAGAATTTCGTGGGCGGAGGCATGCAGGGAAATTCCAACCGCAGCAACCGTCAGTTTCAGGCGTTCCAGTCCAATCAGGGGATGATGAATCAGGGGATGGGAACAACTGGCAGTCCGCGTCAGATCCGGACGGCGCTGCGTGTGAATTTTTCGAGTCCCGGGGCTCGTGGACTGCAGACAGCCGGGCAGACTGCTCCTGCGGCTCAGGCAGCACTGCAGAAAATCTCTGCAAGGAATCCGCAGCTGACCGGTTTGAGTGTCTCCCTGAACGCCAATGGTGTGGCGGTCCTGCAGGGGACTGTTCCTTCGGCTGAGGCGTCTCGACTGGCGGCGAATCTGCTGCGTCTGCAGCCGGGTGTCCGCAGCGTGGACAATCAGGCGACTGTTGAGCCTGCGGCGGAGCAGTGATGTGAGTTTTCCGTGGTCGGCAGGCTACCTGTCGGCGGCGGATTCCAGTTGCATCGTCATGCGTGCGATGCGATCGGACAGTTTTTCACTGCTGAGTTTCTCCCGCAGTCTTGCGACGATCAGCGGGAAGGCCAGCGGAGTGAACCTCTGAGGCTGGCGTCGCACCAGCTGCATCTGCTGCATGTGCTGCAGTGTGCGGACCAGTCTGGAGTGTTCCAGTTGTCTTTCCAGCACCTCAGATCCGGCCTGCCGGAGCAGCAGGTTTTGGGGGTCATAGCTGGCGAACACATCGTAGAGCAGACCGCTGCTGGCCTGCAGTTGTCGGGCGGAGCGGGGCTGGCCGGGGAATCCCTGGAACACCAGCCCGGCGACTCGGGCGATTTCCCGGAACTGTCGTTTGCCCATTTCCGCGGCGTTGATGCACTGCTGCAGTTCATCCATGAGTGCATCTGTGCTGAGCAGTCCCTGCTGCAGGGCCCGATCGAGCTCGGGTTCGGTGGCCGACAGCAGTTCAAACCCGTAGTCATTGACGGACATTGTGAATGTGATGGGCTGCAGTCGAGACATCCGCCAGGCGAAGAGTGCAGAGAGTCCTTCGTGCACCAGTCTTCCGGCGAAGGGGTAGATGAGAGTGTGGAAGCCTTCGCGGGAGCGGATTTGTTCGATGAGCAGTTCAGCGGGTCGGGGGATTTCGGACCAGCGAGCCTGCAGTTCGAGGAGCGGTCGCACAGCGGTGAGTTCGGGGCCGTCGAAGATGCCCTGAGCGGCCTGATCCAGCCGCAGTCTGACGGCGTGTGCAAGTTCCGTGGACAGTGGCATGCGGCCTCCCATCCAGCGGGGAATTCGGACCTGTTTTGACGCCGGTGCCTTGCGAACCCAGACTTTCATGTCGCGGATGTGCACAAGTTCGACGGTGCGACCGGCGAAAAGGAAGGTTTCTCCGGGATTGATTTTTGCGAGGAAAGACTCTTCGATGGTCCCGAGGGTGGGGCCTCCGAGGTACTGGACGGTGAGGCTGGCATCACTGGTGATGGTGCCGATGGACATGCGGTGCTGTCGAGCGATGCGCTCGCTGCCGACGAACCAGAGTCCTTCGAATTCGCGGAGGCGATGGTAATCCGGGTAGGCTCGCAGCGATTCACCTCCGCGGGCGGTGAAATCGAGGGCCCAGTCCCATTCCTCGCGGGTGAGCTGGTTGTAGGAGGCGGTTGTGCGGACTTCTGCGAAGAGGTCAGCGGAGTCGAACCCGGAGCCTGAGGCGATTGTGACGAGGTGCTGGCAGAGGACATCAACGGGGGCATGGTGGGGCTGGCGTCCTTCGAGTTGTCCGGCGGCGATGGCATCGCGGGCGGCGGCAGCTTCGATCAGTTCAAAGGCGTGTGTGGGCACGCAGGTGACTCGACTGACGGCGCCGGGTCGATGTCCGCTGCGTCCGGCGCGCTGCAGGAGTCTGGCGACTCCGCGCGGCGAGCCGATCTGCAGGACTCGGTCGACCGGACTGAAATCGACTCCCAGATCGAGACTGCTGGTGCAGACGACGGCTCGCAGTTGTCCAGCGCGGAGTCCATCTTCGACCCAGTTGCGGGTGGCGGGATCGAGCGACCCGTGGTGCAGAGCGATCAGTCCGGCCCAGTCCGGCCGTGCCTGCAGCATGGCGTGGTACCAGGCTTCGGTCTGCGAGCGGGTGTTTGTGAAGATCAGCGTGGATGCGGCCTGGTCAACGGCGGCCAGAACATCGGGAAGCTGATTGAGACCCATGTGGCCGGCCCAGGGGAAGCGTTCGATGCGTTCGGGGATGAGTGAGTCCACGACGATCTGTTTGCGGCTGGCTCCCTGGATCATGACGGCGGGTGCTGCGGGGAGCCGGGTCTGTGGGGGGGCGATGACTGCGAGTGCTTCCGGGAGGTTTCCGAGGGTGGCGGAGAGAGCCCACGTTCTGAGTGCGGGGCGCCAGCGTCGCAGTCTGGCGAGGGCCAGCTCGACCTGCACACCGCGTTTGGTGGCGAGCAGTTCGTGCCATTCGTCGCAGATCACGGCTCGCAGATTGCGGAACTGTTCGCGGGCGTCGCTGCGGGTGAGCAGGAGTGAGAGACTTTCGGGTGTGGTGACGAGAGTGGTGGGGAGGCGATTTTGCTGTTTTCGGCGGGTGGCGGCCGAGGTGTCTCCGGTGCGGGATTCGACGGACCAGCTCAGGCTGAGGGCTTTGAGCGGTTCCTGGAGTGCATGGAGCGTGTCCACCGCGAGGGCTCGCAGGGGTGTGATCCAGAGGACTCGGAGGGCATCGTTTCCGGTGGCGGTGGGGCGCTGCTCGGTTTCGGCGAGAGCTTCGGCGACGGGGCCGAGCCATGCGGCCAGCGTTTTGCCGGTGCCGGTAGTGGCGTGAATCAGACCGGAGTGGCCGGCGAGGTAGTGCTGCCAGGCCTGCATCTGGAAGGGGAAGACGGTCCAGTGGCGGTCGTTGAACCAGTTGCAGACGGATTGCAGGGCGGCGGTGGCTGATGAGGGCAGTTGGGGAGTCTCGGCAGAGCGATCTGGTGACATGGGGAAGTTTTGGCGAATCTGCCGTGGAACGAGGCGAGAGAACTGACAATAACCACTGAAACTCCGTTGTTTTGCCCGTCTTTACCCAGTAAACTCCGCGGCATCCAGAACGCTGGGGGTGGTTGTTGTACTGGCTGCTGCGGGGCCTGAGGGTGCTGCAGATCATAGTCCGGGGCAGCGGATTGTCCTGTCAGTGTGTGGGCAGATCAAGTTTGGGCCGTATGGCCGGAAGCAAGCCTCGCAAGGAACTATCTTTGATGTCCAGGTTTTATTTTACCAGTGAATCCGTCAGCCAGGGTCATCCGGACAAGGTATCGGATCAGGTTTCGGACGGCATTCTGGATGCGATTCTGGAGCAGGACCCGATGTCTCGCGTCGCCTGCGAGACGTTGTGCACGACGGACCTGGTAGTGCTGGCCGGCGAGATCACAACGAAGGCCAAAGTGGACTATGTCGGGGTGACTCGAAAGGTCATTCGTGACATTGGCTACACCTCGGATGATATCGGCTTTAACGCGGACAGCTGCCGGGTATTTGTGGCTTTGCACAGCCAGAGTCCGGACATTGCCCAGGGCGTGGACAAGGACGGGGCTGGTGATCAGGGTCTGATGTTTGGTTATGCGTGCAATCAGACGGAAGAGCTGATGCCGGTGCCGATTGCATTTGCTCATCGGCTGATCAATCGTCTGACGGATGTGCGGAAGGAAGGTTTGGTGAACTGGCTGCGACCGGACAGCAAAAGTCAGGTGACGGTCGAGTATGAAGGCAATCGTCCGGTGCGAGTGGATGCCGTGGTGATTTCGACTCAGCACGGCGAGAAGGTCAGCCAGAAGGCGATTGCGGACTTCGTGAAGAAGGAAGTGATTGCCCGGGTGATTCCGGCCGAGATGCTGGACAGCAAAACCAAGTACCACATCAACCCGACGGGACGATTTGTGGTGGGTGGTCCGCACGGCGACACCGGTTTGACGGGTCGCAAGATCATTGTGGACACGTATGGTGGCTGGGGGCGTCATGGTGGCGGCGCATTTTCGGGCAAGGATGCAACGAAGGTGGACCGTTCTGCGGCCTACATGGGTCGTTATGTGGCAAAGAACATCGTGGCGGCTGGTCTGGCCGAGCAGTGTGAAGTGCAGCTGGCCTATGCGATTGGCGTGGCTGATCCGGTCAGCGTCCGCGTGGACACGTTTGGCACAGCGACGATTGATGAGTCCAGGATTGCTGAGCTGGTTCGCGAGAACTTCCCGCTGACGCCGAAGGGGATTATCGAGCATCTGAAGCTGCGTCGTCCGATCTTCCTGAAGACGGCCGAGGGTGGTCACTTTGGTCGGACGGGTCCGACGTTCAGCTGGGAAGCGACAGACAAGGCAAAGGCTTTGAAGAAAGCCGCAAAGTAATGCTGAGGCATGCAGCCTGATCGGCCGGATCCTGCGGGGTCCGGCCGATTTTTTGTGTGTGGTTCTCAAATGATTTCTGCAGCATGGATGCCGCGAAATGACGGTCGAAACACCTGGTGGTTCTGCGAGTGATACCTTACGTCCTGAAGTGCAGCGAATCATTGCTGCCGGGCGCAGCGGTGTGGTGCGCAGCGAGGGTCTGCAGCGATCCGTGTGGCTTTTGGGCCTGCTGTCGGCGTTGCTGTTGTGGTCCGCATTTACTCCGCTGGAACTGAGTGCGGCTGCGTGGCTGGCGCTGGTGCCATTGTGTCTGCTGCTGCGACTCAGATCCCTGCCCCGACGGACCTTTCTCGTACTGTGGTGCTGTGGGCTGTTCTGGGGCACAGCGACTCTGCAGTGGATGCGTCTTGGTCATCCGGCGATGTATGCGGCCATGTTTGCACTGGCCGCGTGGATTGGGCTGACATTCCCTGCGTTTGTGCTGCTGGGACGGCGTGTGACGGCAGCGGGCCTGCCGGTCTGGCTGGCTGTTCCGGTTGTCTGGACTGTGCTGGAGTACGCCCGGGGCATGCTGCTGACCGGATTTGCCTGGTATTTTCTGGGTCATTCCCAGTATCGCTGGATTGGGCTGATTCAGATTGCGGATGTCACTGGTGCCTGGGGTGTCAGTTTTGTCGTGGCCTTGTTCAGCGGAGTGCTGGTGCTGTACGTGCCGGACTCGCTGCTGCGTCGTTTGGGGCTTGATGTTGCACCTGGCTTCGATTCGGGGCGGTTTCGAGTTTTGGTGCCGACAGCGACAGCGGTGACGGTGCTGTGTGCGTGCCTTGTGTATGGTGCGATCCGGGCTGAGCGTCCGTCAGCATTTCCTCCGGGACCGGTGGTGTCGCTGATTCAGGGCAATTTTACTCCGGAACTGAAGCATGATGCCCAGCTGGTGCTGTCACGATTTCGTATCCACAACGTGCTGATGCAGTCGTCGATCAGGCTGCAGCCGGATCTTGTCGTCTGGCCGGAGACGATGTTTCCGTGGCCGGAGCGGAGTGTGGCGGAGGGAGTGACTGACCAGCAGATTCTGGCACAGGCTCCGCTGGACGTCCTGAGGGATTACGGGAATGAATCGGCTTTGCTGGTGGAGCCTTTTCGGAATGCGGAAGTGCAGAAGAGTCTGGCCGGTCATTCTCAGGGGCTGGGAGCCGCGCTGATGATCGGACTGGAGGCACTTGTGGCGGACCACAACCGGACCCGGGTGTTTAATTCGGCGGCATTCGTGCGACCGGATGTGGGTTACGTGGGGCGGTATGACAAGATTCATCGGGTTGTGTTTGGCGAGTACATACCTTTAAAGGATCTCCTGCCGTGGCTGTCTGAACTGACTCCGTTTGGAGCGGGGTTTGGAATTGACGCCGGAGCGGATGTGAGGCTGTTTGAGTATGGTGGCTGGCGGATGTCTCCGCTGATTTGTTTTGAAGACACGGTGCCTGGTCTTGTGCGACGCATGGCAGCTCAGCGTGACGCAGCCGGCGGTACCTGTGATCTGCTGGTGAATCTGACGAACGATGGGTGGTTCCGGGGCAGCAGTGAGCTGGACCAGCATCTGATTACGGCAGCGTTTCGCTGTGTGGAGAACCGAGTACCGATGGTGCGCTCGGTGAACGGCGGGATTTCAGCGTTCATTGACGGCGATGGTCGGATCCGGGATCCGGGAGTGATTCAGGTTCTGCAGGAGCCGCTGGAGGGGACTCGACCGCAACTGACAGACGTTCAGGGGTTGCGTGATCCCGCTACCGGAACGTGGCGACGTCAGTTTTCCGGGATCATTCATGGTCAGGTACCACTGGACCCGCGGACAGCCGTTTATACGACATGGGGAGACTGGCTGCCGCAGTTCTGTCTGCTGGTGACGCTGTTGCTGGCGCTGAAAAAAGGGCTCAGGCATTGACGCCTGAGCCCTGAGTTGTCAGCGAGTCACCGGCTGGTCAATTCACTGGCCGGTCAACTATTCCACTTCGTACTCGTTCTGCAGTACGGTCAGTGCGTCTGTGATCTGACCTTCGTTCATGCCACCGGAGCGGACGATCTCGGTGCTGGCCTGATTATTGCCGGTCAGTTCCCTGGCTGACGCATTGATTCGACCGGCCGAATCGTAGGCGTAGGTGATTTCGATCGGTGAACCTTTTGGCAGGCTGGACGGAAGGTTGAAGACGCGGAAGTCACCGATCATTTCGCAGGCTGCCGGATCGATGGCATCGCCTTCGAGAATTTCAACGTGAATCCGCTGCTGTCCATCGCTGTTGGTGCCGAACTTCTGCCGCACATTGTGCGGCACGGGTGTATTGCGAGGGATCATGATGTGATTGATCTTCCGACTGCGGTCTTTCGGGTCGGTGATTTTGATGCCGAGTGAGTGCGAGTTGACGTCGCTGGTACGGACGGATTTGAGTCGTTTCTGCAGGGCATCCACGACACCGCTGGAATTGACGCCGTGTCGGGCCTGGAGAATGGCCGCGTGAATTGCGGCGCCTTCAGCAACGGCCCGTTCGGGCTTCAGAGCACGTGAAGGCTCTTTCCGGCAGACTTCCCGCAGCATCTGTTCGACCACCGGCATGTAGGTTGAACCACCGACGAGTACGATTTCATCGAGTTGTCCGGGGCCGATACCTGCCTGCTGCAGCACCAGTTCGGTGGTGTCCTTGGTTCGCTGCAGGAGGTCTGCGGTCATGCGTTCGAAGTCGTTACGGGAGACGGACACTGACAGTGTGTTTCCCTTGTAATAGACGGAGATGGGCACCTGCATTTTGGTACTGAGATCGCGTTTGGCGTCTTCCGCTTCCTGCTGGAAGTTGCGGAGGGCTTCGGGATCTTCGCTGGGATCGGAATTGAACTTGCGGCGAAACTGTTCGACGAGGTGATCGGACAGGCGTTTGCTCCAGTCCAGCCCCCCGAGCATGACGTCACCGTCGGTAGCGAGGACGCGGAAGTTGGTGGGGGTGTAGCGTACAACGGTGACGTCGAATGTTCCGCCACCGAGGTCGTAGACCATGATGGTTTTTTCGTCGGCCTTGATGTCCGTGCGGCCGAAATCACCCTTGCTCCACGCGTAGGCGAGTGTGGCGGCGGTTGGTTCGTTGATGATGTCGATCACATTCAGGCCGGCAATCTTGCCGGCGTCCTGGGTGGCTTTGCGACGGACGTCATTGAAGTAGTACGGAACGGTGATCACTGCGTTGGCGATGGGGCCAATCACCTTTTCCGCGTCCTGTTTCATCTTTTTCAGAATCAGGGCCGAGATGAATTCGGGGGTCAGCCGCTTGTTCTGGTAGACAACGGAGTAGTTTTTGTTGCCCATTTCGCGTTTGATGGCTTCCACGATGGAAGTCGGGTCAGCCACGGAGATGCGTTCGAAAGATGGTCCCACGACGACTTTGTCTTCGTCAAGCAGGACGACCGAGGGGGTAATGTCCCGACCATCGGCGTTGGAAATGACAGTGGGGTTGCCGTCTTTGTCCAGCATGGCAATGGCGCTGAACGTGGTGCCAAGGTCGATACCGACGGTATTTCCTTCGAGAAACTTCATTTCAGCCCTCAGATCTGTGGTAAACGTGTACCAGAGGCGGTGATTGATCCGCGGGAAAGCGGAGCAGCAATATCCATAGCTCAGGATTTGTATTCTGGCATTGGAAATCCGGTTATTCAAGCGGCAGCACGGGTGAATTAGCACGACAGGGCGGGGTGAATGGGGAATTGGGGGGTGATTTGGGCTGTGCGGCGAGGGCTTTTGCCGTTTGCCGCCTGATTCGGGCAGCCGGCGCGCTTGCATGACGGCTCCGGCACAGGGAGGATACAGGGGCTGGCGGGCGTTGAGTTCAGGTGCCTGTTGCCGGTTCGGCGGGACTGTTCGGGGGTGTGCTGTGACTGTGTGGAAGCTGCTGGTGCTCGTTTTTCTCAGTGTTTTCCCGTTTCACACCGCTGCTTCCGGGGATCGGGGGCGATTGCCGTCGATTGTGATGATTCTGGCGGATGATCTGGGTTACGGCGAACTGGGCTGCTACGGCCAGCCGCTCATTCAGACTCCCTGTCTGGACCGGATGGCGGCCGAGGGGCTGCGATTTACTCGATTTTATGCGGGCGCCACCGTTTGTGCACCTTCTCGCAGTGTGCTGATGACGGGCCAGCATCACGGCCGCACACGAGTGCGGGGCAACGCGGGGGCGGCGAATCCGGCGGCACAGGCGCTGCGGGATGAGGATCTGACCGTCGCTGAACTCCTGCAGTCCGCTGGCTATCGCACGGCACTGTTTGGGAAGTGGGGGCTGGGTGATGTGGGAGCAGCGGCGTCCGGGCTGCCGGGACGTCAGGGGTTTGACGAATTTTTCGGCTATCTGAATCAGCAGCATGCACACAACCATTTCCCGGCATTTCTATGGGAGAACGAGCGTCGGGTGCAGCTGCGAAACAAGGTGCGGGAGGTGGGAGATACGGGGGCCGGGTATGCTGAGGAGGCAGTTGAGTACGCCGACGATCTGTTTGCGGAACGCAGCCTGCGATTTGTGCGTGAGAATCGGGACCGGCCGTTTTTTTTGCTGTGGAGTCTGGTGACACCGCACGCGAATAACGAGCGGACTCGAGAACTGAAGAATGGTGCACACGTCCCGGACTTTGGTCCCTATGCGGATCGGGACTGGCCAGAGCAGGACCGGGGGCATGCCGCCATGATTACTCGCCTTGATGCTCATGTCGGTCGCCTGCTGGCTGAACTGCGTGAGCTGGGGCTTGAGCAGAACACGCTGGTGCTGTTTTCCAGTGACAACGGCCCGCATAACGAGAGCGGTCATAGCCCTGCACGTTTTCAGCCAGCCGGTCCATTCAGCGGTCTGAAACGCAGTCTGACGGACGGGGGGATTCGAGTCCCGTGTCTGGCGTGGTGGCCGGGCACGATTGCGGCGGGGGGTGTCAGTGAGCGTGCGGCGTATTTTGGCGATTTGATGGCCACGGCAGCGGAACTGGCCGGGTGCCCTGCTCCGCCGGATATTGATTCGATCAGTTTGTTGCCGGTATTGCAGGGCCGTGCGGAACAGGCGCAGCGGCACGAATTCCTGTACTGGGAGTTTCACGAGGGTGGATTTCGCCAGGCCTGTCTGTATGCAGAACGCTGGAAGGCTATTCGCCGGCTGGGTGGCAGGCTGCAGCTGTTCGACACGGCATCAGACGTGGCGGAAAAGACGGACGTGTCGGCGGACTATCCTGAGATCGCAGCGCGGGTGACTTTCTGGCTTGACGCGGCACGGACTTTATCGCCGGACTGGATCCCGCGGGAAAAATAGCTGATTATCCGGGCGTCGCGATTCGCTCAGGCGGTGGTGAGATAGACCAGCAAAGCTGTCTGTCCCGAGGCGATGGAGCCGGAGACAGTGAAGGTGAACTTCAGATTGCGGAGAAACATCCAGAACAGCAGCAGCAGAACCATCAGGGTGCCGGCGGCTTTGAACTGCAGGAACAGCCAGACTTCGCCGGAAGCGACTTCGATCAGCCACAGTCCGATCGGGTTCTGCTCAGTTTCGAGCATGACTTCGCGGAATCTCAGTGTCAGCCAGCAGTCGTAGAGTGAGACGGCAGCGATGAGTACCTGGAAGAAGGGGAACCACAGTTTCCAGCGACGAATTTCGTCCAGTGCGTGTTGCATGTTTTATGAATCCTTTGGGCTCAGACGTCCCTGACTGCAGTCGGCAGGCGCTGGTCAGCCGGCAGCGGTGGCACTGCGGTGCTCAGATATTGGTGCGAGAGGCAAACGCCGGACCATAAGTCTGAATTGCGGCGGATTGCCGGCTGGAACACCAGTGTTGAGATGTGGCGGGCGTTCGCAGCTGGGATGAGTGAGTCAGCGGTGCTCTGTTCGTGTGCAGGGCTGCTGTGTGACCGGGCGATCAGCGGGTTTGACGGCTGCGTCAGGATGTGCAGCGGCTGGCGTGAGTCCGTCCGGGGTGAGTGGCGACTGCGCGGAATTCAGGCGGGGTTGCTGCGGGATCGGACAGGGGCGGCTCAATTGGTGCCGGATGGGCTGCAGGCTGAGCCAAAAAGCGGTCTCCGGGCCATCAAACGGGGGCTCTGAGGTTGTCAGCGGGACACCATCACCGTTATGCTCTGGCTTTTTACGGGCGACCGGCGCGGGTCGCTGTTGTGTCATTTGCTGAACCGGGGATTTGTCATGCAATATGGAACTGCCGCCGCTGCATCTTCTGCGGAAGATTCACCGCAGCTGCTGGGGCATCCGACGGGTCTGTTCAACCTGTTTTTTGCTGAGATGTGGGAACGGTTTTCCTACTATGGCATGCGGGCCCTGCTGGTGTTTTACATGACCAAGGGCTTCCTGAATTTCGGGGACAGCGTGGCCAGCACAGTCTACGGTGCCTACACAGCGCTGGTTTACATGACCCCGTTTCTTGGTGGTCTGCTGGCAGACCGGCTGCTGGGGCAGCGGCTGGCGGTCATTCTGGGTGGCATACTTATGGCTGCCGGGCATCTGCTGATGGGCATCAGCAATGAGAAGGCTTTTTACTTCTCACTGGCACTGGTGATCATTGGCAATGGTTTTTTCAAACCCAACATTTCGACGATTGTGGGTTCACTGTACGCACCTGGCAGCCCGCGTCGTGATGCCGGCTACACGATCTTTTACATGGGTGTGAACATGGGAGCGGCGATGAGTCCGCTGCTGTGCGGGTACATCGGCGAGAACTATGGCTGGCACAATGGATTTGGCCTGGCGACGATCGGCATGATGATCGGGCTGGCGGTGTTTGTGATGCCCAACTTCGTGACTCAGCTGATGATCGCAGCGGGTTCGGTGGCTGCGGTGATCGGTCTGCTGTGGTTTCGTCCGGATGATCCGGCGGCCATTGCATTGAATATCTTCGTGGCGGTGTGTCTGACGGCGGCTGCTGTGATTTCGGTGCTGGCTCTGGGCCGCGGCGGGCTGTCAAAAACAGCTGGTGCTGCCAAATCCGGGCCGGTGTCGTCGAGTCATCTGTTGCTGGTGCTGGGCGGGATCCTGCTGGCAGTTCCTGTGGTCGCTTTGTTTGTTTCCGGATTTAAGGTGATCCTGCCGCAGCCGCTGCAGTTGTTGAGTGACACGACGGTGCAGTCCATCAAAGAGTGGTCTGTGGGTGACTGGCCGGTGCCGGGGAGGGAAATTCTGGCGATCTTTGCAGCAGAAGTGAGCAAGCCGGCCGGGCTGCTGCTGACTTTGACTGGCGTCCTGGCGTTCGGGTCACTGATCCTGCAGACGCTGAAGATGCAGACAATTGCCCGGCATCGGATGATTGTGGTTCTGACCCTGACGTTTTTCTCAATGCTGTTCTGGGCGTTCTTTGAGCAGGCGGGCAGCAGCCTGAACTTTTTTGCTGACCGCAACGTGGACCGTGTGGCGAATGTGCAGCGGCTGATTGCCGAGTCGGAGGTCGGTACGGTGATTCAGCTGCAGCCTACTCAGGAGCAGCTGGGCAGGAAAAATGGCAAACTCGAGTTTACGCTGGATCAGCTCGACAAACTGCGATCTGAAGAGGCGAAAAAGGGCAAGGATGCAAAGTTTGATTTTGTGATTGACTGGGAAGTGGCTGAGGACAATGTGGGGATGGCTGTGGCGGAACGTCGCAACGAGCTGGCTGCCAGCACATTTCAGTCGGTGAATGCGGTCTGCATTCTGGTCTTTGGACTGGTGTTCACAGCGATCTGGTCGTGGCTGGGAGCACGCGGTCTGGACCCGTCGCCGGGGGTCAAGTTTGCGCTGGGGCTGATCCAGGTGGGGCTGGGATTTGGTGCGTTCTGGTGGGGAGCGGTTCATCATGATGCACGCGGAATGGTGGGAGTCTCCTGGCTGCTGCTGGGATACGTACTGCACACGACGGGGGAATTGTGTCTGTCGCCCGTGGGGCTCTCCATGATCGCCCGACTGGCTCCCAAGGTGCTGGTCAGCACAGTGATGGGAGCGTGGTTCCTGGCGACTGCATTCTCGCAGTACCTCGCAGCGATCATTTCTCAGTTGACGGGGACTGAGCATGGTGGTGGGGCCGATGGTGTTGTTCCACCTCCGCTGCAGACTGTGATGGTGTACGGGGACGTCTTCAAAATGGTGATGTACGCCGCGGTCACAGCCGGAGTTATCTGCCTGGCGCTGTCGCCGATTCTGTCGCGATGGACTCATCCGGAAGCTCCTGAGGACGGTATGGGCTGAGGGTGCGGATCTTCGGTATGCGTCCCTGATATTTTGTTCAGCGCTGCCTTGCAGGCCCTGCCAGGCAGCGTTTTTTGTTCCATGACGGCGTGGGGGCACGTGCAAAACGGACTTTTGACTTCCGCGTCGATTATCCCCGGGTTCGTATCCGGGTCAGGTGGTTGCGAGTGCGTTTCCGCAATCTCCACGCTAGACTTGCAGGACTGTTGATTTTTCCGAATCGCCTTCATTCGGACCGCTGCCATGCTTTTTCGCGCTCTGGTCGTTGTTGTGTGTCTGACTGTCAGCCTGACTGCGACGGCTTCCCGGCTGTCAGCAACGGACACTCCTCTGAAGTCGACAGAGGCTGTGGATCTGAGGACGCTGGAGCTGGATCCGGCGAATCCGTGGCATCCGCGGCGGGATTCGCCACGTCTGCTGACTCCGCAGTGGGCGGGTGACCAGACGACTCAGGCTGTGATCGTACTGGCAATCGACGACATGCGGGATCCGGCGAAGTACGAGGCGTATCTGCGGCCGATTCTGAATCGACTGAAGCAGATCGACGGGCGAGCGGGCCTGAGCATCATGACCAATGATGTACAACCGGATGATCCGCAGTTGCAAAGCTGGCTGGGCGAGGGCTTAAGCATCGAGTGCCATTCGGCCGATCATCCGTGTCCGATTCTGCAGGGCGGTGATTTTGCAAAAGCAAAGTCCACCTATGACCGGTGCATAGATCGGATGGCGGAGATTCCGGGAAATCGTCCGGTTGCATTTCGAACTCCGTGCTGTGATTCACTGAACACCGTCAGTCCGCGATTCTTTGCTGAGATCTTTGGTGGAACGACGGCGGGGGGACGTTCGCTGCAGATCGATTCGTCGGTGTTTATGTTCTTCACGTCTCGGGACGAAGAGCTGCCGCGCGAGCGGGTGCTGGATTCAGAGGGGCGTGAGCGATTCCTGAAGTACCTGCCGAGGGGCAATCGGTTTGGCGGGAATTTGCAGCAGCACTTCGTGAACTATGTTGAGAATTATCCGTATCCGTGGGTGATCAATGGAAACTGCTGGCAGATCCCCTGCCTGGCTCCCAGTGACTGGTCAGCTCAGCATCTGCAGGGTGTCAACAATCCGGTGACGGTTGATGACTGGAAGGCGGCAATTGATCTGACGGTGGCGAAACGCGGGTGTTTCAGTCTGGTGTTTCACCCGCACGGCTGGATTCGTTCGGAGCAGGTGGTGGAACTGATTGATCATGCGGTTGCTACGCACGGTCAGGCTGTGAAGTTTCTGAATTTCCGCGAGGTGAGTGAACGTCTGAATGCAGCGTATTGTGGCGGGAAGACTCTGCGCGAGCAGGCTCCTGAGTTCCTCGCTGATCATCAGCGGGCGATTGAGAATCGTCGTGTCCTGACGGCACTGCCTGAACCGGATCAGCGAGCGTTGGCGAAGGCCTTGAGTGATCCGGCGAGGTATGGCCTGCCGCCGGTGCGTCGCGGGGATGGTTCCCACAATGGTTTCTTCGTGCATGACGGTCATTTGTGCTGGCAGAACGAAGATACAGCGAAATTGCCGGACCTGCTGGTGCGTGTGCCGATTGCCACGGTGCTGTCCAAAGCGCGGCGTGCGGTGGCTGCGGATACTCAGCCGCTGGTGCCTGTGGGCGCCGCGGTCGTGGACGTGACTCCGGATTATCCCGTCCGTCTGACGGGTTACGGGAATCGGCTGAAGGAGGCGGAGACTGCCGCCGCGCGGATTCATGCTCGAGCGCTGGTGATTGGTGCGGCGGACAATCTGCAGGCGCTGCTGCTGACTGTCGACAATTGTGGTGTGCCGCTGGAGATGACGGAGGAGGTTTACCGGCGGATTGCAGAAAAGGTGCAGGTGTCGCGGGAGCGCTTTGCAATCAGTTCCACTCATTCGCATTCTGCTCCGTGGCTGCGTGGGTTCGCGCCGAATATTTTTGCGGAGGTTCCTGAGGATCATGCCGGCCGGCTGGCGCGATATGAGGCGGAACTGACCGACAAGCTGGTGCAGGTCGCAC
>Ga0209990_10000372_pt1 | contig 44125 bp, 34 predicted proteins | sample NOAtaG_6_FD_187304 | JGI IMG/M metagenome (GOLD analysis project Ga0209990, IMG submission 187304) | Freshwater lake microbial communities from Lake Erie, under a cyanobacterial bloom - NOAA_Erie_Diel5S_2200h metaG (SPAdes) (version 2) | ecosystem: Environmental > Aquatic > Freshwater > Lake ...
ACCTGGCCCGAGGACCTCGCCGCCGCCGCCGACGCCTCGCCCCTCCGGACCCTCGATCCCGCCGCCGAGGCGCGGATGATCAACGCGATCGACGCCGCCCGGCGCGACGGCGACACGCTCGGGGGCACCTGCGAGGTGGTGGCCACCGGCCTGCCGGTGGGGCTCGGCAGCCACGTGAGCTGGGACCGCAAGCTCGACGGACGGATCGGGCAGGCCATGCTCTCGATCCCGGCGGTGAAGGGGGTCGAGATCGGGATGGGGTTCGCGGCGGCGCGCGCGGCCGGCGCCGCCGTCCACGACCCGATCCTCCCCGCCCCCGGCTCCGCCCGCACCGGCGGCGTTCGCCGCGAGAGCAACCGCGCCGGTGGCCTCGAGGGCGGCATGACCACCGGCGAGCCGCTGGTCGTACGCCTGGCGATGAAGCCGATCGCCACCCTCATGCGCCCCCTCGCGACGGTTGACACGGCCACGGGCGCCACCGCCTCCGCCGCCGCCGAGCGGAGCGATGTCACGGCAGTACCCGCGATGGGCGTGATCGCGGAGGCGATGCTGGGGCTCGTCCTCGCCCACGCGTGGCTCGAGAAGTTCGGCGGCGACTCCCTCGACGAAGTCCGGCGCAACCACGATGCCTACCTTGCTCACGTTGCCGGACGCGTCGGCGCCTGAGGGCCCGGTCGCGCCGCACGTCGTTCTCGTTGGCCTCCCCGGGGCGGGCAAGACGACGATCGGCCGCGCGCTGGCCGACGCCGTGCAGCGACCGTTCCTCGATTTCGACGCCGAGATCGAGCGACGCACCGACGCCACCGTCGCCGAGATCTTCGCCAGCAGGGGCGAACCGCATTTCCGGCAGCTCGAGCAGGACCTGACTCGCGAGGTGGCCGCATGGCGCGGTGGCATGATCCTCAGCCCGGGCGGCGGATGGATCACGAATTCCGGCGTCGTCGCCGCCCTGCGCCCGCCGGCCCGGATGATCTGGCTCAAGGTCCGACCGACGGAGGCGGTTCGTCGTCTGGGAGAACAGGCGCAGCGCCGCCCCCTCCTCAATCGTATGAATCCGACGGCGGGACTCGAGCAACTGCTCAAGGATCGGGAGGCGCGCTACGCGACAGCCGATCTCGCGATCAATACGGAGATCTTCCTGATCCCCCGGATACTCGAGCGCCTGCAGATGGAAGTGGCGAAGTGGGACATGGCTTGACTGGCCACGCGGTCAGGGGTGCCGGGATCGCATTCGACACCTTTCGGGTAAATCATTACTTGTCGGAACCGGGGCAGGGGCCGAAAATCCCCGAAACCGGCGGGCCGCGCTTCCTCGTATCGGGGGAGGTCGAGGTCCGGATCGGCCCGCAACCGGGCCGGCGTACCAGCAACGGTCGGGAGGACACGTGGCAATTCGCGTGATGGGTCCGCACGAACGGGGGCGCTTCTCCCCCGAGGCGTGGGGCCACCTGCTGTCCCTGACCGGTTCGGGGGCGCTGAGCCCCCTCGAACTCGAACACGTCATCGATCGCGCGCTCGCCCAAGTCGAAGGGCGGATCGCGCTGGAGGATATCCGCGTGGTGCTCGACGGCAGCGGCCTGGACGACGGCGCCGCCGGCGGGGACCAGCCGGTGCACTGACATGCCAGCGAAGAAAGTGATCAAGAAGAACGGGGCGAAGCCGGCGACGAAGCCGGTCGCCGCAAACTCCTCGCGCCGGTCGGCGGCCAAGCCGACGGCCAAGCCGACGGCCAAGCCAGCCGCGAAGCGCGTTGCGCCCGCTGCGGTCGCCGAGGGCGGGGTGACCAAGCGCCGCTACCGGCCGGCCGCGCCGTCGCCGGCCGCGCGCAAGCGTGCGCCGGCGGTGCCGACCGAGCCCGAGGACGAAGGACCGTCCGCCGGCTCGACGCTCGTCGTCGTCGAGTCCCCGGCGAAGGCCAAGACCATCGGCAAGTATCTCGGGCGGGGCTACCGGGTGCGCGCCACGGTCGGCCACGTCATGGACCTCCCCCAGAAGAAGATCGGCATTGACGTCGAGGGCGACTTCACCCCCGAGTACGTCGTCATCGAGGGGAAGGAGAAGGTCGTCGCCGATCTCAAGTCGGCCGCCCGGGACGCCCGCGAGGTCCTGCTGGCGACCGACCCCGACCGCGAGGGCGAGGCGATCGCGTGGCACGTCGCCGGCCAGCTGCGCCGCAAGGGCGGCCCGCCGGTGCGCCGCGTGCTCTTCCACGAGATCACCCGCGACGCCATCCGCAAGGCGGTCGAGCAGCCCCGCGACATCGACGAGAAGAAGGTGGATGCGCAGCAGGCGCGCCGCGTGCTCGATCGCCTCGTGGGCTACAAGGCCTCGCCCCTGCTCTGGCAGACGGTCAAGAAGGGGCTCTCCGCCGGCCGCGTGCAGACCGTGGCGCTGCGGCTGATCGTCGAGCGCGAGCGCGAGATCCGTGCCTTCAAGCCCGACGAGTACTGGAGCATCGGCGCCGATCTCGTGAAGGAAGGCCAGGCCTTCAGCGCGCGGCTCTTCGAGGTGGACGGGAAGAAGCCGATCATCCCCGACGAGGCCACGGCCACCGGCATCGTCCGCGAGGTGCTCGCCGCCGCGAAGGCGGCCGGCAGTGCGAAGGGAGCGCTGGGGCTCTTCCCGGTGACGGACGTCGCGAAGCGCACGCGCCGGAAGAATCCGGCCGAGCCCTTCACGACCTCCACCCTGCAGCAGGAGGCCGCCAAGAAGCTCGGCTTCGGGTCCAAGCGCACGATGTCCCTGGCGCAGGGGCTCTACGAGGGCGTGGAGCTCGGTGCCGAGGGGGCGGTCGGCCTCATCACCTACATGCGCACCGATTCGACCCGCGTCTCCGAGGGCGCGGCGGCGCAGGCGCGTGACGTGCTCCGCGGGATGTTCGGCGCGGCGCTGCTGGCCGACGGCCCGCGGCTGTTCGGCAAGGCCAATCAGGCCAACGCGCAGGACGCGCACGAGGCGGTGCGCCCCACCGATCCCGCGCGCACCCCGGAGAGCGTCGCCCGCTTCCTCAAGCCCGACCAGCTCAAGCTCTACCAGCTGGTCTGGCAGCGATTCATGGCGTCGCAGATGGCGGCCGCGATCTTCGACACGACCACGGTGGACTTCGCGCTCGGCCGTCACGTGTTCCGCGCCACCGGCTCGGTGCTCAAGTTCCAGGGCTTCCTGGCGCTCTACCGCGAGGCGCGCGAAGAGGGCGAAGGCAAGGCACTGGAGGACGAACAGTCGCTGCCGGTGATCGAGGCCGGGGAGAAGATCCCCGCGACGGCGGTCACGCCGGCCCAGCACTTCACCGAGCCGCCGCCCCGCTATTCCGAGGCGTCGCTCGTCAAGGCACTCGAGAAGGAGGGTATCGGCCGCCCGTCCACCTACGCGAGCATCATCTCCACGCTCGCCGACCGGCGCTACGTCGAGCTCCAGCAGCGGCGCTTCTTCCCCACCCAGCTCGGCGAGACCGTCGAGACCGTGATGGTGCGGCAGTTCCCGCGCGAGTTCGACGTCAAGTTCACCTCGCAGATGGAGGCCGAGCTCGACGACGTCGAGAGCGGCAAGCGGGCCTGGACGAAGGTCCTCGGCGAGTTCTGGAAGCCCTTTGCGCAGTCGCTCAAGGACGTGGACGTCGGCGGGCTCATCGCCGCCGCGCACGACCTCTCGCGCTTCGCGGCCGAGCGCTGCCCGGACTGCGGCGGCAAGCTCGTGCCCAAGGGCGGGTTCTTCGGGCCGTTCATCGCCTGCGAGCGGCATCCGAAGGCCTGCAAGTACACGCGCCCGCTCAAGGATCGCGTGCCGCCCAAGGTGACGCCCTACACGTGCCACGAGTGCGGCGCGCCGATGTACGAGCGCCAGGGGCGCAGTGGCCCGTTCCTCGGCTGTTCGACCTTCCCCAAGTGCCGGGGCACACGCTCGATGCCCACCGGGGTCATCTGCCCGAAGGATGGCGGCGAGCTCGAGGAGCGGCGCTCGAAGAAGCGCGGCAAGGCGTTCTACGGATGCTCGCGCTATCCCGACTGCGACTTCGTCGTCTGGGACAAGCCGGTGCCGGAGCCGTGTCCCGAGTGCGGCTACCTCGGCGCCGAGAAGAAGTTCTCGAAGGCGCGCGGCCACTGGCGCAAGTGCGTCAAGTGCCAGAACGAATGGAACGTCGAGGCACCGGCGGAGGAGCAGGAACCGGTGGCCGCGGAGGCGTGACGCGATGAGCCCCCCGCGCGAAGTCCACGTCGTCGGCGGGGGCCTCGCGGGGAGCGAGGCCGCGTGGCAACTGGCCGAGCGCGGCTGGTCGGTGGTGCTGCACGAGATGCGGCCGGTGCGCGGGACCCCGGCGCACCAGACCGACCGGCTGGGCGAGCTGGTCTGCTCGAACACCTTCAAGAGCACCGAGCCCACCAACGCACACGGGCTGCTCAAGGCGGAGATGCGCGTGCTCGGCTCGCTCATCCTGCGCTGTGCCGACGAGGCGCGGGTGCCGGGCGGTACCGCCTTGGCCGTGGACCGCGAGGTGTTCTCGGCGGCGGTGAGCCGCGAGATCGCGGCGCATCCACGCATCAGCATCTCGCGCGACGAAGTCACGACGCTCCCCTCGCCGGGGATCATCGCCACCGGGCCGCTCACGAGCGACGCCCTGGCCGAGACGATCCGCGCGCGGTTGGGGGTGGCGGGGCTCGCGTTCTACGACGCGATCGCGCCGATCGTGAGCCGTGAGTCGCTCGATGACGCGGTGGTCTTTCGGGCCTCGCGCTGGGACAAGGAGACCATGGCCGAGGCGGGGGCCGAGGGGGCGTACCTCAACTGCCCGTTCTCGCGCGACGAATACGAGGCGTTCGTCGGTGCGCTGGCCACGGCCGATCAATATCAAGGCAAGGCGTTCGACGAGGTGCCCTACTTCGAGGGCTGCATGCCCGTCGAGGAGATGGTGCGCCGCGGGCCGGACACGCTGCGTTTCGGCCCGATGAAGCCGATCGGCCTGCGCGACCCGCGCACGGGCAAGCGCCCCTGGGCGGTCGCGCAGCTGCGCATGGAGGACCGCGGGGGCCGCATGTGGAACCTCGTCGGATTCCAGACGCGGCTGCGCATTCCCGAGCAGCAGCGCGTGTTCCGCATGATTCCGGGGCTGGCCAGCGCCGAGTTCCTGCGCTTCGGCTCGATCCACCGCAACTCGTACGTGAATGCGCCGGCCGCGCTCACCCCGCACCTGTCCCTGCGCGACGACCCGACGACCCTCTTCGCCGGCCAGATCACGGGCGTCGAGGGCTACACCGAGTCGTCGGCGACGGGTCTCCTCGCGGGAATCAACCTCGACCGGCTCCTGCGCGGCCTCGAGCCCGCGCTGCCGCCCACGACGACGATGCTCGGCGCACTCTACCGCTACCTGCGCGAGGCGGACCCCGCGCACTTCGCGCCGATGAACGCCAACTTCGGGCTGCTCGACGAGCTCGCCGACGTACCGCGCGACAAGGCGGTGAAGCGGGAGCGGTACGCCGCGCGGGCGCTCGAGGCGATGGAATCCCTCGTCGCGGCCGCCGCGCGCTGACGGCACTCCCCCGGCATGGTCTCCGCCCCCCTGCAGGACTTCCTCGCGCACCTCGCCGGTGAGCGCGACCTCTCCCCCAACACCGTCACGGCCTACACCCGCGACCTCACCGAGCTCTCGGCCTTCCTCGCCGCGCAGCACGGCACCGAGGCCTTCGACTGGGCGACGGTGGACCGGCTCGACCTGCGGGGGTTCCTCGGCCACCTGCAGCGGCGCGGGCTCTCGAAGCGCTCGATGGCGCGGGCGCTCTCGGCGGTGCGCACGTTCTACGCCTGGATGCACCGCGAGGAACTCGTGGCCACGAACCCGGCGCGAGGGGTAGGGACCCCGAAGCTCGAGAAGTACCTGCCCGCGTACCTCGACCGGGGGCAGGTGGAGACCCTGTTCCAGGCCGCGACGACGCGGGCGATGGAAGGTCGGTTCACCGACGTGCGCAACCTGGCGATCCTCGAGCTCTTCTACTCCACCGGAATGCGGCTCTCGGAGCTGCGGGGGCTGAACCGCGGCGACGTCGACCTGATCGTGCAGCAGGCCAAGGTGCTCGGCAAGGGACGCAAGCAGCGCATCGTCCCGGTGGGCGACCTCGCCGCACGGGCCTGCCGGAACTACGAGGCGAAGCGCGACGCGCTGGCGCGCGGCGGGGTGAAGGTGGACAAGGTCGCCTACTTCGTCAGCGAGCGCGGCGGACGCATGCACGTGCGGACGATCCAGGACGCGGTGACCGGCTGGCTCGCGCTCGTCGGTGAGGACGCCGGGCTGAGCACGCACTCGCTGCGGCACACGTTCGCGACGCACCTGCTCGATGCCGGTGCCGACCTGCGGGCCGTGCAGGAGCTGCTGGGGCACGCGAGCGTGAGCACGACGCAGATCTACACGCACACGAGCGTCGAGCGGCTCAAGCAGGTGTACCGCAAGGCGCACCCGCGGGCATGAGCGACGGCGCGCCGCCGGCCGCCGACGAGGCGGCGATCGCGGGACGCCCGACCGGCGCCCGCGTGATCTGCCCGTACCACGAGGTCCGCGCCGCGGCCAAGGACCCGGCGACGTTCTCGAGCGACCTGCAGGGCGACCCCGACGTGCGCGACTATCGGCAGCTGCCGCTCGAGGTGGACCCGCCGGCCCACGGCGCATACCGGGCCCTGCTGCTCCCCTTCTTCGGGCGCGTCGAGGTGGCGGCGATGGAGCCGGGCTTCCGCGCGGCCGCCCGCGACGTCGTGCGACGCTTCGCGCAGGCGGGTCGCGCCGACGCCGTGCACGACCTCGCCTTCGAGATGGTGCTGCGGTCGCTCGCGGTGGCCTTCCGCCGCGACGCCGATCTGGACGAATGGCGCCGGTGGGGCATCGAGACCTGGGTCACGCGACCCGACGGCACGCGCGACGGCACGCACCTCGACCGCTACCTCGATCGCGTGTACGCCGAGGCGCAGCCCGACCCGGCGGGTGACGTCTTCGCGCGTCTGGCGGCGGCGCGACTCGACGGACGGCCGCTCGAGGCGGGAGAGTTCCGCGGGTTGGCGTCGCTCGTCCTCGCCGGCGGACGCGACACCGTGATCAAACTGCTCGCCGGCGCGACCTGGCATCTGGCCTCGCACCCCCGAGACCGCGATGCGCTGGCGGCCGACCCGTCGCGCCTGCCGACGGCCATCGAGGAGTGGCTGCGCTGGATCTCGCCCCTGCCGCGCATGCGGCGCGTGGCGCGCCGGGAGGCCCGCACCGATGCGGGGCCCGTCGCGCCGGGCGACGACGTGGTGCTCGACTTCCTCGCCGCGAACCACGATCCGGCGGTCTTCGATGCCCCGCACGAACTCCGGCTCGATCGCGCCCCCAACCGGCACGTCGCGTTCGGTCAGGGGCCGCACACGTGCGTCGGCGCGCACCTCGCGAAGGTCGAGGCGCGGATCTTCCTCGAGGAATTGCTGGCCGCCGCGCCGCGCCTCGCGCTCGACGGCGAGCCGGAGATCGGCTGGGAGTTCGTGCATGGCGCGCGCGTCGCCAATGTCTTCCGGCGCGTCCCGGTGCGTACCGGCTAGGACCGGCGCGGGTGGCGACCGTGGGCCGTCAAGCCGCGAACCGCACCACCGCCACGGCATGGCACGCCGTGCCCGCAAGGACGCAGAGGTGCCAGACGAAGTGCGCGAAGCGCACCCGCTTCGAGACGTAGAACGCCACCCCGCCGGTGTAGCAGAGGCCGCCGGCCACCAGCCACGCCATGCCGGTGGGGCCGACCGCGGCGGCGAGCGGGCGCACCGCGAACGCGGCCATCCATCCCATGGCGAGGTAGAGCAGCGTGGACGGCAGCCGCCCCTCGGCGCCGCGCCGCAGCTTGAACCAGACGCCGGCGGCGGCGATCGCCCACTGCAGCGCGAGCATCGTCCAGCCGAGCGGCCCCCGCAGCACGCCGAGCAGGAAGGGGGTGTAGGTGCCGGCGATCAGCACGTAGATCGCAGCGTGGTCGAACCGGCGCCAGCGCGCCTTGCGCTGTGGGTGCTGCACCGCGTGGTAGAGCGTGGAGGCCCCGTAGAGCACGAGCATGGACAGGCCGAACACCGAGACGCCGGCGACGTGCCACGGGTCGCGCCGCGCGGTGGCCAGCACCACCAGGGCGGGCAGCGTCAGGACCGCGAGCAGGGCGCCCACGCCGTGGCTGGCGGCGTGGGCGAACTCCTCGGCCTTCGTGTAGGTCGTCCCGTGGGGTCGGAGCAGCGGCATTCCCGAATCCTGCGGCGCCCGGGGCTCAGCGCAAGGCGGCGTACACTAGCGTCTTGAACGGCCCGCCAAGGTCGAGCGTCCCGCCGAAGGTGTTGGTGTAGATGACGGCGATGAGGCGCTCCCTGGGGTCCGCCCAGTAGGTCGTGCGGAAGGCCCCGCCCCACTCGAAGCTGCCGAGCGTCAGCGGCTGGCGAGCGTCGTTGGCGGAGGTCTCGAGGCCGAACCCGAGGCCGAAGCTGTTGAGCGTCCCCGTCTGGTTGGTGAGCATCATCTCGACCGTCTTGCGGCCGAGCAGGCGCACGCCGTCGAGGGTGCCGCCGTTGAGCACCATCTGCAGGAAGCGCACGTAGTCGCGGGTGGTGCTGGTGAGGCCGGCGCCGCCCGAGAAATAGGTCATCGGGCGCAGCGGGTAGTCGGGATTGGCCCAGCCGCGCGGCTCGCGCATGGCGCGCATCGTGCCGGCGGTGTCCTGATGCATCGCGACGAGGCGCGCGGCCTTGGCCGGCGGCACGCGGAAGTACGTGTCGGGCATCTTGAGCGGCGCAAAGATCCGCTCGGCGAAGAACTGCTCGAGCGTGCGGCCAGAGAGCACTTCGACGAGGCGTCCGAGGACGTCGATCGAGAGCGAGTAGGTGAAGCGCTCGCCGGGTTCGTGCTTGAGCGGCAGCTTGGCCAGCTTGTCCACGTCGGCGGCGAGCGAGGCGCCCTCCATCCCCCAGGCGGTGATGCCGGCCTTGGCGTAGATCGCCTTGAACTCGTCGCTGCCGATGTCGGCGTAGTCGAGCCCCGAGGTATGGGTGAGCAGTTGGCGGATGGTGATCCGTCGCCGCGTCGGCTTGGCCTCGTACGACGAATCGGCCGGATTGAACGTGGTGAGGACGGTGTGTTCCTTGAACGCCGGCAGGTAGCTGCCGACGGGCTCGTCGAGGCCGAAGCGGCCTTCCTCCCAGAGCATCATCACCGCGACCGAGGTGATGGCCTTGGTCTGCGAGGCGATGCGGAAGAGGTCGTCGGGCTTGAGCGGGGCCTTGGTGTCGATATCGCGGACGCCCCAAGCTTTCTCATAGACCACGCGGCCGTCCTTGACGATGAGGGCCGAGGCGCCGGGGATGCGCTGTCGGGCGACGAGGTCGGTGACCCAGCGGTCGATGTTGGCGACGCGGGCGGGGTCGAGCGGGGCGGCGGGCTGCGCGGCGGCGACGGCGGGCAGCGTCGTCGCCGCGGCGATGGCGGTGAGGATGCCGAGGGGGCGCATGACAGCGCACGTAGCGCGCTCGTCCGCCGGTGCGCAAGGCGGCGGCAGGTCCGGCAGGTCGCCCCCGCCTATCGCATCCCGCGCTCCGCCCCCATTCTTGGTGGTGCCCGTCGGCGGTCCGGCCGCGGGATCGAGCCCTTCCGGAGACTCCCGATGACCGGTCGCATCCGTCTCGCCGCCGCGCTGAGCGTGGCGCTGGCCTTCCCCGTGACCGCGCAGGACGCGCCCCCTGGCGCCGGCGGACCCGGTGCCAACGGTGGCCTCCCCCTCAAGGCGGCCAGGACGCACGCGTTCACCACCACGAAGGGCACGTGGATCTCGCTCGACGTCTCTCCCGACGGCGCGCGCATCGTCTTCGACCTCCTCGGCGACCTCTACACCCTGCCGATCGCCGGCGGGAAGGCGACGCGCCTGACCAGCGGCATGGGCTACGACGCGCAGCCGCGCTGGTCGCCCGACGGGAAGAAGGTCGTCTTCGTCTCCGACCGCTCCGGCGGCGAGAACGTCTGGCTCGTGAACGCCGACGGCAGCGACACCACCGCGCTGACTTCCGGCAACCTCAATCAGTACGTCTCCCCCGTCTTCTCGCCCGACGGCCAGTACGTGGTCGTCTCGCGCTCGGGGGGCACGTTCGGCGTCGCCAAGCTGTGGATGTACCACGTGGACGGCGGCAAGGGCGTGCCGCTCACCACGGCGCCCGCCGTGCCGCCGACGCTCAAGATGCAGGGGGCGGCCTACGGGAAGGACCCGCGCTACGTCTGGTTCGCGGCGCGCACCGGCGACTGGCAGTACAACGCGGTCGGGCCGCAATACCAGTTGCACGTGTGGGACCGCGAGAACGGCCGTCTCTCGCAGATGACCCGGCGGCAGGGCTCGGCCTTCCGTCCGGCGCTCTCGAAGGACGGCAAGTGGCTCGCCTACGCGGCCCGCTTCGAGACGAAGACCGGGCTCCGGCTCCGCAACCTCGAGACGCAGGAGGAGGACTGGCTCGCCTTCCCCGTGCAGCGCGACGAGACCGAGTCGCGCGCCCCGCTCGACGCCTATCCCGGCTACGCGTTCACCCCCGACAACAAGGCGATCGTCGTGTCGTACGGCGGCGAGATCTGGCGCGTCCCGGTGGACCGTACCGCCCCGTCGAAGATCCCCTTCGAGGCCGAAGTGCAGTTGCAGCTCGGGCCGGAGGTGAAGTTCGCCTATCGCGTGGACACCGCGGCCACGCTCACGGCCAAGCAGGTGCGCGACCTCGCGTGGTCGCCGGACGGCAGGCAGGTGGCGTTCTCCGCGCTCGCGCGGCTCTACGTCATGGACTGGCCCGGCGGCACGCCGCGCCGCGTCACGACCGCGAACGTCGGCGAGTTCGGTCCGGCGTGGTCGCCGGACGGCCGGTCGCTCGCCTACACCACGTGGACCGACGCGCAGGGCGGCCGCCTCATGCGCGCCAGTCTCGACGCGCGGCGCAGCTGGCAGGTGCGCGAGCTCTCGCCGCCCGGCCTCTACACCGACGCCGCGTGGTCGCCCGCCGGCGACCGGATCGTCGCCGTGCGCGCCGCCGCGCGCGAGTTGCAGGAGGCGGGTGCCGCCTTCTTCGGACCGGCGGCCTCGGAGTTCGTGTGGGTCCCCGCGAACGGCGGGGCCGTGACAGCGATCATGCCGACGAGCGGCATGGGGACGCCGCACTTCACCCGGAACGCCGAGCGCATCTACGCCTACGGGCGTGAGGGGCTGCAGAGCTTCCGCTGGGACGGCACCGACCTCAAGACGCATCTCAAGGTCACCGGGCCGCTGCCCCCGGGGGCCGGCGGCCCGCTGACGCTCGACGCCGGGCTCGACGCCTTCGCCGCGCAGCATCGTCTGGGCGGCCGCGCGATGCGGCCCGACGAGTACTCGCAGCCCACGCACCTGCATCCCGACGCCGAGCCCGCGCCCCCGCAGCCGCCGCCCGCGTCGCTCGTGCTCATCTCCCCCGACGGCGCGACGGCGCTGGCGATGGTCGGGATGGACTTCTACACGGTGACGATCCCGATGGTCGGTGCCACGGCGCCCACCGTGTCGGTGGCCAGCCCCGACAACGCCGGCGTGCCGGTGCGCAAGCTCAACGAGATCGGCGGCGAATTCCCCGCGTGGAGCGGTGACGGTGCGCGCGTGCACTGGTCGCTCGGCAACGCCGTGTGGACGTACGACCTCGCGCGCGGCAAGGCGGTGGACGACTCGCTCAAGGCCGCCAACCGCCGCAAGGCCGAGCTGCGCAAGGACCCGACGAAACGCGACTCGCTCGCCAAGGCCGACTCCGCCGAGCGTGCGCAGGCCAAGGCCGACAGCGCCGCCGGCACGCCGCGGCCGAAGCCCGGCTACCGGCCGGACGAGACGCGGATCGCCGTCACGGTGCCGCGCGACCAGCCCCGCGGCACGGTGGTCCTCCGCGGAGCCAAGGCGATCACCATGAAGGGGCTCGAGATCATCGCGAACGCCGACATCGTCGTCGTGGACAACCGCATCGCGGCGATCGGCCCGCGCGGCAGCGTCACGATCCCCGCCGGCGCCAAGGTGATTGACGTGAAGGGCAAGGTCGTCATGCCCGGCATGGTGGACACCCACTACCACCCGCAGTGGCTCACGCCGCAGGTGCACAACTCGCAGACGTGGCAGTACCTCGCCACGCTCGCGTACGGCACCACCACCACGCGCGATCCGCAGACCGCCACGACCGACTTCCTCACCTACGGTGATCGCGTCGCCACCGGCGACATGGTCGGCCCGCGCATCTACACGACGGGACCGGGCGTCTTCTCGGGCGAGCCGATCCGCGACTACGAGCATGCCAAGCAGGTGCTCAGCCGCTACGCGAAGTACTACGACACCAAGACGCTCAAGATGTACATGAGCGGCAACCGCCAGCAGCGGCAGTGGATCATCATGGCCGCGAAGGAACTCGGCATCATGCCGACGACCGAGGGGGGGCTCGACCAGAAGCTCAACATGACGCACGGCATTGACGGGTATCCCGGCATCGAGCACACGCTGCCGATCACCCCCAAGTACGACGACGTCTTCCAGTGGTACAAGGCGACGCAGACGGTCAACTCGCCGACCCTCGTCGTCGAGTACGGCGGCCCCTTCGGCGAGGGGTGGTTCTACCAGACCGAGGACCTCCTCAACGACGCCAAGCTGCGTCGCTTCACCCACCCGGTGGACCTCGACACCAAGGTCCGGCGGCGCGGGCCCGGCAACACGCCGGGACCGGCGGGCTTCGCCGTCCGGGAGGAGTACGCCATGTGGCAGCACGCCGAGGACATCGCGAAGACCGTCGCCGCCGGCGGCCGCATCGGCGTCGGCAGCCACGGCCAGTTGCAGGGACTCGGCATGCACTGGGAGCTCTGGCTCGTCCAGAGCGGCGGACTCTCGACCCACGAGGCGCTGCGAGCGGCGACGATCGTCGGTGCCGAGGCCATCGGCCTGGGCACCGATCTCGGCTCGCTCGAGCCCGGCAAGATGGCCGACCTCCTGGTGCTCGATGCGGACCCGCTCGTGAACATCCGCAACTCGAACACCATCCGCATGGTCATGGTGAACGGGCGGCTCTACGACGCGAGCACGCTCGACGAGCTGCACCCGACGGCGCGGCCGCTTCCGGCGCAGCCGTGGGCGTATGCGGTGCCGAAGGTGGGGGCGGGGATCCGCTGACTGTCGCCACGTACGGCGGCGGGGCCGCGTCGCACGCGCGGCCCCCGGGGCTCACGGCAGCGTCGGCACCAGAGGAACGGGATCCCACTGTTCCTCGCGCCGCCGTTCGCCGATGATCAGCCCGACACCAGCGCCCAGCAACGCGCCGGCGATCATGGTGTCGGGTCGATTGGAGCAGTCGGTGGCGGGGACGCAGTCCGGGCCAAGCACGGTCGAGAATCGCGGCAGGAGCTCCGCTCCGATGAGCGCCCCGGCGATCACGGGGTAGAACGAGCGTCCCATGAACGCCGGGCGGCCGAGACTGCGCTGGATCCCTTGCACCTCGGGCCATGACAGGGGAACGTCGCGGTGGTCGTCGGTGCGAACGCGCAGCGAGTCGTCGAGGCCCGTCACGCGCCCGATGATGTCGGGCCACCGACCGGCGACCTGCACCCGGACCCGCGTGCCGATCGCAAGCCCGCGCACGATCGGCGTTGAGGGGCGCGACGCGGGGTCCCCGTCGGTTCGGGCGGCGGGTGCGGCGGCGGGCGCGGCGGGGAGTGGGGTCGCGCGCGTCACCCATCGCTCGGTGTCGGTGCCGATCCCCGACAGGACCCCGCCAGCCGCGCCGATCAGTGCCCCGCTTGCGCCGAAGTACACGATCAAGGTGCCCGCGAAGGCCCGTTGCTCGGAAGGGCCCACAAAGACGCCTTGCCTCCTACCCAGTATGAAACCGATCGCGGCGCCGCCCGCCAGGCCGATCAACGCTCCTGTCCGGATCTCGCGGGCCCGGCCCACGGGGCCTTCGCTCGCCTCCACCATCACCACATTGGCCACCGCCACGCGCGCCAGCACCCCGGTGGCAGTGCGTACCGCCATCGTGTCGGGATCGAACCGCTCGAGCCAGCCGACCACCCGCGCACCGAGCGGCCGCGCGAGCGTGAGACGCACGCGCTCGCCCTCGCGGACCGCATCGGCCAGCGGGTCCGTCTGGGCGCGGAGTTCGCGTGCCACCGGCCACGAGATCGCGGCGCAGGCGACGAGGAGACGAAGGGTGGTGCGCATCGAGCGGATCCCCGGTCGAGGTCGCCGCAATCCTACGAGGTCGTCGTCACCCGCGCAGTGACGCGCGTCATCACGGCCGTGTGCGCTGCGTCACAGGCCGCCGCCGTCGCCGCCCCGCATCGAGGGGGGGCCCTCGAGCCACTCGCGCACGGCACGCGCCACGTGCTTGCCGAGCGACGGCAGCCGCACCCACGTTCCATCCGTCAACTGCACCGCCGGCGGGGCGCCGCGCTCCGCCCGCACGGTGCGGAGCTCGCCCCGCGGGATGCGGCGCTGTCCCCAGAGCGTGCGGATGCGCAGCGCCTCCGGCTCGAGCTCGACCCGCGTGCGGACGGCCTCGGCCAGGCTGCCGCCCCCGATCGCGACGGTGAACGCCGCCATCGCGATCGTGAGCCAGTCCCAGCCCGCGCTTCGCCATAGCAGGAGCGTCGCGCCGCACAGGAAGATCGCCTGCACGACGAGGTAGGCGAGGAAGGCACGCGTGCTGCGGAAGACGCGCGCACGGGCGTCCCGGGCCTCCGTCGGCACGACGGCGCCAGTCAGGCGAGGCGCCGGACGTCCGCCGGCGCGAGGTTCCCGCCGCAGAACACCATCCCGATCGTCGCCCCCGCGAGCTGCGGCGCGAGCGCCAGCACGCCGGCCAGCCCGGCACCCGCCGCGCCTTCCGGCAGGTGACGCGTCGCCGTCGCGAGGTGGCGCATCCCCTCGGCGATCGCGTCGTCGGGCAGCGCCACGAAGTCGGCGAGTCCGTCCCGCAATGCCGGCCACGTCAGGTCGTAGGTCGCCCGCGTGGCGATCCCCTCGGCGAACGTCGTCACCGGCTGCGTGGGGGTGAGCCGCTCCCCCGCGTGCCACGCGTCGTGCTGCGTAGGGGCGCCGGTGCTTCCGACGCCGTACACCGCGAGCGAGGGCCGCCGCGCGTTCAGGACGGCGAGTGCGCCCACCGCCTGCGACCCGCCGCCGACGGCGATCACGAGCGCGTCGAGCTCGGGCACCTGCTCGAGCAGCTCGAGCGTCAGCGTGCCCGCACCGGCGATGACGGCGCGGTCGTTCACGCCGTGCACGAGCGCCGCGCCGGTCGTCGCGGCGAGCCGCTGCGCCGCCAGGATCGCCTCGTCGTAGTGCGCTCCCTCTTCGTGCAGGGTGGCGCCCAGGTCCAGGATCGCCTGGTTCTTCGCGGGGTTGTTCCCGCGCGGCACACAGATCGTCACGCGGCAGCCCAACCGCGCGCCGGCGTACGCGAGCCCGAGCCCATGATTGCCGGTGGAGGCCCCGACGATGCCGCGCGCCCGGTCGCCCGCAGCCAGCGCCGTGACCGCCGAGAGCCCGTTGCGCACCTTGAACGCCCCGGTCGGCAGCATGTGCTCGTGCTTGACGACGACGCGTACGTCGTGCCCGACGAGGCGGTCGAGGGTGGGGTAGCGTCGCGCCGGCGTGGGCACCACGTCGAGCAAGGGGCGAATCCGCTCGTGCGCGGCGCGCACGTCGTCGAGCGTCACCGGAAGCGAGGCGGCGAGGGCGTCGCCGCGGAGAGCCGAAGCGGGGCGGGGCATGCGTCAAACCTATCGCCGCATCGGCCGCCCGGCCCGCTTGCGGCGTGCCGGAACGCATTGCGGCAGCGGGCACCACCGGCGCGCCCCGCCTACAGCGCGGACGGCCAGGTCGCCGGCGGCCCGCCCCGTTCCCGCCAAGGCGCGTCGCAGCGCGTCAGCGCGGCGCAGGTCGAGAAGCCCACCAGCAGTGCCGCGTCGCCGTGCGCCTCGCGCACGAGCTGGCCGAGATGGTGCTCGCCGTGCAGGGCGAGGTCGGTGGCGGCCGCGTTGCCGAGATGCGAGTTGTGGGCCCAGACGCATCCACTGCGGGAAGCGTGTGAGTCCCCGGAGCGCCTCCTCCGCGCCCGGGTCGCCGTCCCCGCCGCGCGCGTACCGGTTGACCCGGATGGCGTCGGGCCAGTCGCCCTCGACGGCGACCGCCACCGCGCCGCACGCCGTGACGAGGCGCGTGGTGAGCTCCGCGCGGACGCGGTGGAAGTCGTGGGTCCCGTGCGAGGCCTCGCCGAGGAGGATCCACCGCACCCCGGCGGCCTGGGCCACCAGCGGCGCGAAGTCGTGCGGTCCGCCCTCGAGGGGTCGGGCATGCCGCGCGACGACGTTCGCGACGAGCGGCTCGGCGGGGGCGCCGTACGGTGCGGACATGGATCCACCCTGCCCGATTCCCGCGGCGGGGGTCAGCGGGGAATCCGGTGGCGCGGCGTCGGGGATTCCCGCGCCGGGTGTCGCCAGGTGCCGCAGGGTTCGCCCGACGAAGCGCAGGGGTCCTGCGGATGGCGTGCCGACGGGCACTGCGGCACCATGGAGGTGGATGGATCACGTGCGTGCAACGCGATGCCGTCGTTGGCTGCACGCTCCACCCCGGACGCTTCGAGGCGTCGGCGCAATTCCCCGTGCATCGAGGTGCAGTATGCTCACCGAACGCGACCTCAAGCAGTTGGCGAAGGCGTTCGCCGACCGGCGCGTGCTCACGGTGTATCTCCACCCTGCGGTGGACAACCCGGCCGATCGCCATCGGTGGGAAGCGGAGTTCGAGCAGGCCGTCCGCGTGGTTCTGGACGCCACGGCGACGGCTCCGCACGCCGAACGCGAGGCGGCACGGGCAGCGGTCGAGTCCGTCCGTCGGGCGCTCGCGCAACCCGACGCGCCGCTCGACGCGGCCGGCATTCTCGCGGTGGCCGACGAGCGTCGGCTCGCCTATTGCGTGCCGCTCGAGACGCGTGTGCCCAGCGTGGCGGCGTGGCAGCAGGGCGTGCTGCTTGCGCCGCTGCTGGGTGAAGTGACGGCCGCGCTGCCGACGGTGCTCCTGATGGTGGACGAACGCACGGCGCGGCTCTACCGGGTGACGCTGCCAAGGCAGCTCGAGCATCTCCAGACGCGGACGGCGCTGCAGCCGTCCGAGGTCGAGCGTCACCTCGGTAGCAGCAAGGGACGCTTCCACACGGGGACGCGCGGGGGAACGGCGGCCGACGCCCTCGACCGCCAGCAGCGAGCGGCGCGGGACCGGCTGTTCGCCGACGTGCTCGTGCCGGCGCTGGATCTGATGGGCACTCAGGGGTGGCTCGCGATCGGCGGTCCCCCGCGAGCGGTGGCCGCGGCACGCGCGCTCGTGCCGGACACCGCCGAGGACCGGGTCATCGCGCTGGACGGGCTGGACACGCATGCCACCTCGCACGAGATGGTGCAGGCGGTCGCAACCGCGCTCCTGGCGCGCATCGGGGAGCGTGACGCCGCGTTGATGCTCGGCCTCCTCGACGCCGCGTCGGCGCGCGGCCGCGCTGCGGCGGGGCTCGTGGCGACGCGAGCGATGCTCGAACGCGAGGACGTCGCCGATCTCTTCCTGAGCGATGCGTTCGTCGCCAGGCACCCGACCGAGACCGACGACTTGCTGCACCACGCGTTCCGGCAGGGGGCCCACGTGCATGAAGTCCATGGCACCGCCGCCGCGACACTTGATGCGCGGGCCGAGGGCATCGTGGCGCGCTTGCGCTATGCGATGCCGACGCCGCTTCGGTAGCGGCACCGCCGGTCCGGGGGGCCATGCCGGGAAAGGTTACCTTCCCTGGCATGGCCCTCACGAGCACGCTCTACCACTTCGACGTCACGCTGGGGGACGTGGACCGCGGCGTGTACGGAACCTTCGCCATCAAGGCCGCGTGTCATCCGAGCGAGACGCCCGAGTACCTGCTGACCCGGGTGCTCGCGTACTGTCTCGAGTACACCGAGGGCATCGCGTTCTCGAAGGGCGGCGTCTCCGACCCCGACGACCCGGCCCTGCTGGTGAAGGACCTCACCGGGGCGTGGGTCAGCTGGATCGAGATCGGCGCGCCCGATGCTGCGCGGCTCCACAAGGCGTCCAAGGCGAGCCCGCGCGTGGCCGTCTATACCCACAAGGACCCGCGGATCGTGCTGCGCGCCTACGAGGGGCAGCGGATCCACAAGGCCGAATCCATCGTCGTCTTCGCGCTCGATCGCGACCTGCTCGCGGCGCTGGCCGAGCGGCTCGACCGGCGGATGACGTGGACGCTGACGGTGACGGAGGGCGAGCTGTTCGTCGCCATCGGGGACGAGACGCTCTCGGGGCGGGTCGAGCGGCACGCGGTGGCGTGACGCCGGCCGCACACTCCCGCTCCCCGGGGCACCGTCTCCGGTCGGGCGGCTGACCCACCGCGCCCGGTTCGACGGCGAGGAGGGCTCGACCTCTCCGCCCTCGGCCCACATGCCCTGTCGGATCTCCGCACCGATGCCGACCGGGAGGTCGTCGTGGCCGCGTTTCCGGCCTGCCGGTCAGGCGGTCCCGCGTCGAACCAGTGCGATCAGGCCGAAGGGGATGAAGATGAAGCCGGCGATCGCGGTGAGGAGGCTCCCTCCCCACAGCTCGGCGAATTCATCGAGGGACGGCTTGTCCGGTCGGTCGGGGCGGTAGAGCACCCCGACCGTCTGCGCCGCGGTGAAGCGCGCCCGGGAGACCGGTTGGCCGTGGCCCCGGACCGACCCGGCGCCACGTTCGAACGTGATCAGCTGGCCAGCGTCTGTACGGTACTCGAACTCCGCGGTGAAGATGGTGCAATCGTATCGTGTCTCGATGGTGCGTCGGCGCTGCCGCCTCGTTTGCCGGCAGGTCGAGTTGGTGTTCCGTACCGCCGTGATGGTCGCGGTCGCGCGCTCGGCATCGAGGAGAAAGAGGGTCGTTTTGATCCCCCACACCCCCGACACGATCACGAGGGCGAGACCGATGATCAGGAGGAGGAACCGCTTACTCACCTTGGCCTCTGCTCTGGCGGTGGAGCTCCGTCACGGCACCGATCAGGTTCGATCCGACGGTGAGGAAGACGAGATAGAAGATCGGGAAGAAGAGATGCCCGAGGGTGTCGCCCGGTCCGACCTCGGCGAGGAAGTACGGTACCTGTTGGAGCAGCGCCAGAAGGAAGACCGAGCGAAGGCTTGCGCCGAGGGTGCCCCACGAGGCAGGAGTCGTTTCGCCGAAGAGATGGTATCCGGCGATGGCGAAGATGTAGCCGAGGATCGCGAGGAGTGCCGAAGCCCTCAGAAACAACCCCGTAGAGCGACCCATGCCCTCGAGGAACGTCCGCATGGCTGCCGAGGTCGAGAGGAGTCGGGCGACGCGGAGCACCCGGGCAACGCGGGCAACGACCGCGAAACCTCCGACCGCAGGAATGAGCGAGACGATGACGATGGTCAGATCGAACGTGTTCCACGGGTCCTTGAAGAACTCGGAGAACCGGGGAGCATGGGCCCCGAAGCGGATCGCCATCTCGACGATGAAGATCCCCTGACTGACGGCGAAGGCGAGGAAGAAGGCCTCGCTGAAGTGTTCCAGCAGTGCGGTGTTCGTCTCGAGCCCGAGCAGGACGGCGTTGAGGACGATGAGCGCCAGGATGAAGTTGCGGAAGCCGTCGCTCGCTGCGATGCGCTGACACCAGGTAGCCATGCCGTCAACGATAGCCGAGGATCGGGCCGACGGGAGCCCACCTGATCATGCGCACACAGTGCCGGGCGCCCCCGACCTTCCGGGCATTCATTCCGGCGCGCTCGAGAACGGTCCGCTCACGATCTGAAGCGTCGCGCCCCCCCGCGTGCCACGCCATGCCCCCCTGCGAGCGGACCGACTAGCGTGGCCGCTCAGGGCAGCACGGCGTGCACGTAGGAGCCCCAAGGGCAGAACTTCTTTACGGTATTCAGCCAGTAGTCGAGGTCGGGCTCGATCAGGCCCGGTCGGCCATCGCACAACTCGATGGCCAACTCCACCAGCGCGAGGTCGGTGAAGTGCCAGCTCCATGGCTGATTGTGACCGCCATTGCCGGCCGCGATCGCGCCGGAGGCGAACAGGGATCGCCGTTCAACGGGCAGGGCCAACTGCTCCCGGGCCTGGGCGATCAGCGCGGGCGACGAGGTCACGTACCGGAACTCCTGCGACGGCGGCTCACCGCGGATGCGGAATACCAGAGTGGTCCCGGAGGGCTGAGTCGGCTCGCCGCCGCCGCAGCTCGCCAGCATGGCCGCGAGTACCCCCGCGACGAACGTCGGCCGCGGCCACCAGCGGCGCGCGAGGAATCCGGTCTTCATGTGTCAGTTCCCTCTGGTGACGAGCCAGGTACCCGGCATAGCAGGAATTGCGATTGACATCGCTCGAGTCTATCGCGGGATCACCGACCGCGGGAGCACCGACTGATGGACGGCAGCGTGTCCGCCCTCTCGATCGCGCGCCCACGGGCACCGTGCGATCGGTGACCGCCGTGGAAGAGACCCGCGTTGCCGAAGCTGGTACATCCGGACCTGCCGCAGGTTCCCTCGGTTCACGCCGGTATCCGGATCCGGCCCACGCGCGGCCGGCCGGACGTCCGGGTCACGCCGCGCTGGCGTCCCCGCGCTGCGCGGCGCAGCTTCCGCCCGACCTTCATCCACCACGATGCAGCTGACTACGGCGATGCACCTCACGGGCGCGGCGGTGACCGCCGGTCTCGGCCTCATGGGCCTCGCGCGGCCCGCGTGGGCGGCGGCCTTCACGAGCATCGCGCCGCGCGGGGCGACCGGGATGTCGGAAGTGCGCGCGACGTACGGGGGCTTCTTCCTGGCGCTCGGCGGATACGCGCTGCTGTCGCAGCACCCCGTGGCGTTCACGACCGCCGGGGTTGCGTGGCTCGGTGCGGCTGTTGGACGGGCGATCTCGGTGGTGACGGATCGCAGTACTGAGCCGAGGAACCTGGCGGGGATCGTCTTCGAGGCGGTGATCGGAGGGGCGCTGGTGGCGGGGTGAGGCCGAGGGCGCCAGGTACTGCTGGTGTATTCCGGCGCGCGCGATCGTGGTCGGATGCTGCTTGACCGCTGGGTCGTCGGGCGGTATCGTCGCGCGAACCTCGCGATTCACTCTCCGCGGCACCCGTCGCTGCGTCCCGCCACCTCGCGATGCCGAACCTCCCGAAGCCTCCGATCCTCGCGCTCGTGCACGGTATGGGCGAGTTCGCCGGCACCGACTGGACCGCCGACATTCGGCGACAACTCACGGCCAGCCTCGGCTACTTCACGGGCACCGCCTCGTACCGGCGGATCGAGGATTGTGTCGAGGTGCGCGCGATCGAGTACGACCACGTCTTCGCGAACTGGGTGCAGCAAGTTCAGCAGGACGTCGGACGCCTCGACGAAGCGTTGCAAGGGGTGGGGAGCGCGATCGGACGGGAGTTGATCGAGGCCGTCACGGCGCTCGCACCGGCGGAGGATCAGGCGGCGATCGCGAAGGTGATCTGGTCCACGCTCATGGACCCGGTGCTGTATGTCGGGTCCCGCACGCATCGCGACGCCGTGCGCTCGACGGTGCAGGAACAGTTCGCGCCGATGCTCGAGGCCGCCGCGCAACGGAACGTGCGGCTGGTGGTCGTCGCGCACAGCCAGGGGACGATGGTCTTCCGCGACGCCTTGCACTGGATGCGCAAGACGAATCCCGGGATCGCGTCGTATCTGCCGTTTCGCCTGCTGTGCAATCTGGCGAACGTCAGCGACCTGCCACCGCGGGCCCTGCAGGACCTGCAATCACAGGACAGTCTCGTGGTGCCGTTCGAGCGCGGGGGGCCGCCGCGCACCTGCCTGCGCCTGCTCGACGTGCGGCACGCCTTCGACCCGATCGCCATGGGCGCGCCGCCGGCCTATGGGCAGGCCAGCGACCGAATCGAGACGAGGGAGGTCCGGCATGTGCGCGCGCTCAACGTGCATGGGTTCACGCACTACCTGCAGGCGCCGGAGATTGCCCGGGAAGTCCTTCGCGGCCTCGGGTTCGAGCCCGGAGAGCTGACCGCTGCGGGGCGCGACGCCGAGACGCGGCCGTACCCGGACTGCGAGACCGCGCTCGAACAGTGGTCGCAGGATGTCGTCGGGTGGTGGAAGAAGGTGCCATCCCGGACGCTGACGACCTATGCTGTGCTGCTCGCCCGCTCGCTGCTCGTGTCCCTCAAGCCGGCCCGGCAGTGCGCCGGCGTCCCGGTACAGCATGTCCCGTAACCGCGTTCATGGGTCGGCGGCGGCCCTCGTGCGGCTGCTGGCCGTGCTGTTTGGCGTGTCGCTGCCGACAGCCGCTGCGGGGCAGGACGCTTTGACGGTGCGCGTGGCCTGTGACCAGCCGGCTGAGGGCGCGTCCCCGGACGAGCGCAGCTTCACCGCGCGCGGGAAGCAGTGGGGCCCCCAGTTCGGGGCGCTGCAGTGGGGAGCGCTCGCGGACTCGCTCGATGCCATGCTGCGTGATACGGCGCGCATCCCCGACCCCGCGTTCCGGGACTGGCTCGCCCGCGCGACGACCCCCTACCTGCATCAGCTGCGGCTGTTCGACGGCCGGTCGTTGCTGTCCGACGCCGCGATCCGCCCGCTCGGACTTCCCCTCACGGAGGTGGACGAGGGCCGGGTGACCTTCGTCATGGCGTCAGCGGAGAAGACCGTCACGCTGACCACGAAAGCCGACTCCGGGGCCGTGATCGACGGGTGCTACCTGCTGCAGAGTCTGCGCGCGGTGCAGGTGAAGGCCTTCGCCGAGGGGTTCCGGGAGGAGGTCGAGCGCGTGAAGGGCAGGGCTGAGCGTTGGCGACTGTTCATGAAGAACGCGCCGGTGGAATGGCCGACCGACATCCTCGTGAACGAGACGATCGAACGTGGCTGGCCGCGTCGGGACACGACGCGAATGTTCGAGCCGCCGTCGGGTCGCTGGACGGCGCTCCGCCCGCAACCGGCGCTTGGCTACTGGCTGTCCGGGCCCGGCCCGCGCCTGACGCAGGGGGTCGGGCTGGACGTCATCGGGTACTTCGGCCTGAGCCGCGCGGACTACCGACGCACGGTCGGAGCGGCGCTCTCGCTGTTCGTGGACGGAAGCAGCGGGTCCGGACGCATGGGCTACGGCGTGACGGCGTTCCTTGGCCGCTGGCTCAAGGTGCAGGCGTTCACCGGCCCGCGCGGGACGTACGGCGTGAGCGTCAACGCCGATCTCGTGAACGTGGCGACGGGGGGCTCGACGTCCGTGCTGGCCACCGCGACGAAGAAGCTGCTCGAACGCATCGGCGGGGGGTGACATGGCGCGGGTGACGCGATCGAAGTCGGACGCGTCGCACATGGCAACCGGGCTTCCCTGCGCCTCACGACACCCGCAGCACCTTCATGATGTCGTCGCCGAGGTGGTGGATCACCTTGACGGCGATCCGGCCGGATGTCGGCTTCGGGAAGGGGCGCGACGTGGCGCCGTACAGCGACACCCAGCCGACCGGATCAATCTCGGCCTTCAGTGTGGTCTTGAGCGACTTGCTGGGGTCGGCTGCGCCAAGGAAATCGGCGTGACGCACGAAGAACGACTCCTCGTCGTAGTCGGTGTCCACGAACCAGCAGGCGATGCCGTCCGGGTCGTCGGTGCGGATCTCGCCCGTCGTGGGGTCGAAGACGTCCACCCGCGTCACCGTCACCCGGAACCGGCCATCGGGGTCGGCCAGCAGTTCGACATCCGGCTCGCCGAAGACGACGAACAGGTTGGCCGTGTCGGTCATGCGCAGGTCGTCGGCCATGTGGAGGTCGGCGTTCATGCGCGCCTTGAGCACCGGCAGTTTGCCGAGCTTGTCGAACTCGGTCGTGTGCGGCTCGAAGTTGAAGGCGCAGGCCACCAGGACGTCGCATCCCGCTTCGACGGCCTCCCGGGCGGCGGCGGCGAGGTCGGCACGGGAGACGGTGCCGAACTCGGGACCGACGAAGACGGCGGCGCGCCGTTCGCGGCTGCCTTCCTCGTATCGTCCTTCGGCGCAGACGAGTTCGCCCGGCCACGGCACCAGCGAGGTGAAGTGCAGGTGGGACTTCTTCTCGACCTGCTGCACGCCGGCGACCCGGAGGTTGTCGAGAATGATGGCGGTGAAGTCGCGGCCGGCGGCGTAGTCGGTCCCCCCGTCGGTTCCTCGGTCCTCCCGCACCATGCCTGAGGCCTGCTCGTGCGGCAGAGCCTGTGCTACGTATGCTGGACCGACCGCCAAGCCGTCGCCGCGCTCCTGCGGCCGATCTACACAGCGGCGAGCGAGCCCGTGGCGCGCGCGGCCCTCGCGGCGATGGCGGCGTCGCCGTACGCGGCCCGCTACCCGGACATCGTGCCGATGTGGGACCGCCACTGGGAGGGACTGGCCCCGGCGCTCCAGTATCCCCCGGAGATCCGGCGGGTGCTCTACACGACGAACGCGATCGAGAGCCTCAATAGCGCGCTGCGTAAACCGCTGAAGGCGCGCGGTCACATCCCAAACGACGACGCCGCATTGAAGCTGCTCTATCTCGCGCTCCGCAACATCCAGCAGCAATGGAAAGCGCAGCCCGCCAAGGAGTGGCGAGCCGCGCTGCCCCATCTCGAGCTCCTCATTGGAGCCCGACTCCCAGACCCCTTGTGAGTCCCATCACGGCGCGTACACAGAATTCAGGACAGGCCCAGCGAACGCCGCCACGCAGCAGTGTCCTGAAACAGTCTGACAGCCCGCCCGCAGTCGTACCCGACCGAGGCTCTTTGCGCGAACGAGCACCCGGCGGTACCGCTTGGTGCGACGTTCTCGCGGAAGCGCCCCGACACCTCGGCTTCCCCCAACCGAGACATCACGACGCGCCCCCGCCTCGCCTCCCTCGCCCTGCTCGCCGCCTCCGGGTGCATCCGATCACTGGTCCGGCTCGTCCCGCTGCCCGACTCCGACGGTCCGCCGGCCGCCCGCAACGAGACGCTCCGGACCGACCCCGACGCGACCACGGTGCCGCGCGCCCTCTTTGGTCTCGTGGATGGCCACGTCGCAGGCGCGCACGGCCTGCTCCGGACGAAAGAAGTGCTCGCCGAACTCGCACATCGCAGTCGGTGGACGCGATCGAGACGTCTGGGCGTGCGCTCGCCGACGCCGTCCGACCGCTCATGGAGCGCTGCACTTAGCGACGGCGATGTACCCGCTGATAGCGGCGGTCCCCCCTGCTCCTTACATTCTACCGACATGCATCGCGTCATGACCCTCGCCCTGCTGCTCGTCGCCTGCGGAAACCAGGATTCGGCAGACCAGCGCGCCGTGCGCCGGCTGTGCGGACTGCCCGACGACGCGGCGGTCGTGTCGTGGGACGGCTTCCCATCGCGCTCCGGCTTCGGGCAGCGCGAAGGCCTCGAGGTCGGCGGAACGTTCCGTCCGTCCGCCGGTTGGCGCGCCGAGGCGGCCGGCTATCGGCTGACCCCGTGGCCCGAGGCGCGCGCTGCCGCCGAGTCGGCCTTCCGGATCGGAGCGGTGTTCGACGGAGCGAGGGCGATCCGGTGCGAAACCGCCGGCGACGACGTCCTCCGCGCCGCGCGCACGCGGCCGTGCGACGCGGTCCCGCGGCCGCTCGACCTCATCGCGTGCGCCGAGCTTTCGACGGGCGAGGTCCGCGCCGTCGTCCGTAGCGCCTACTGACGCTGCCCGCTCGCGGTCACACCGTGGCGCGCAGGGCTCAGCCCACCACCTGCGCCAGCACGCGCGCCATGTTCCCGCCCGCCATCTGCGCGACCTCGGCGGCCGTGAAGCCCGACGTCGCCAGCCCGGCCGTCCAGTCGCGGACCTGCGCGTAGCGTGACAGCACCGGGCGCAGGTTGGCGTCCATGTCCGTGCCAAGCCCGACGTGCGCCACGCCGACCACGTCGGCGAGCCGCTTGGTGTTCTCGACGAACTCCGCGAAGCTCGCGTTCGTGGCGCTGGGCCATGCGCCCACGACCCCGCCCGTCGCGGCCACCAGCCGTGCGTGCTCGGGGCTGATCGTGCGCGCCGCCAGCGGACGCGCCGCGTCGAGCCGGAGCAGCGAGTGGCTCAGGAGCAGCGGCCCCGGATCGAGGCGCGCGACGTCGCGCACCGTCTCGAACGTGGCGTGCGCGACGTCCACGAGCATCCGGCGCGCCGTCATGCGGCGCACCACCGCGGCGCCGAAGGCCGACAGGCCGCCGTGCTGCGGGGCGTGCGTCTGCAGGTCACCGGCCGCGTTCGGGGCGTAGTGCACGAGCTGGATCGAACGAATCCCCGCCTCCCACAGCACGTCCACGCGGCCGGCATCGCCGTCGAGGAATTCGCTCCCTTCGCAGGCGAGCCACGCGGCCGTCAGGCCCTCGCGCTGCGCCGCGCGCCACTCGGTCATGGACGCGACGATGCGCGCCTCGGCGCGCGGCAGCACCTCGCGCGCCGCCGCGAGCTGCCGACGGAACTCGGCGTCGGCCTCGCCGGGAGCGAAGGCACCGGAGACGGTCACCCCCTCGCGGCCGATCATCAGGAGCGGGGCGTCGGCGACGAGACTCACGAATCCGGCGCCGACGCCGCCCGCGCGCATCTCGCGCAGCGTGCGCAGCACCGCCTCGTCGCCGGGATACCGGGCCGTGCCGCGCGCGAACAGCTGTCCGGGATGCAGATGCAGGTCGAACGTCGTCGGGTCGGCCGTTGGCGGCAGCAGGCCACCCAGCGCCGGCAGCGCCGACGCGCCTGCGGCGAGCCCCGCCGCGGCGGCGAGCGACGCGCGCACGAACGCGCGACGCGACGTCGCCGGGGGTGCCGTGTGCGGGCGGTGGCTCATCGCGCCGTCACAGGTCGCCGCCGAAGCTGACGACCGCCCGCCACGGCGCGCCGGTGTAGAAGGCGCGCCCGGCCCCGATACTGACGCCACCGCCGAAGAAGCGCATCCGTACGTCCACCGCGCCGAGGACCCGCTGGCTGCCCGCCGCCCAGCCGAGGGCCGAGAGCCGTCCCAGCGCCCAAGGGGCGCTCTCGACGAACCCGGCGGTCACGCCGATGGACGGCGTCGGGGCCAGCGCCGGCAGGCCCAGTTCGCCGAATCGCAGCGGCTGCGAGAGGATCGGCAGGACGTACGAGAGCGTCGCGCGCGAGACCGCGCCGCGCGTGCCGGTGAACGCCTTGTAGGCCGCACCGGGCAGGGCCGTCGGTCCGCCAAGCTCGATCAGCCGCTGCAGGGGGGCGTCCGATCCCACCAGGGCGGCCCCCTGCACGCGCCCGGTGGCGACCACCGGTCCCCACTGGCGGCGCGTCACGACCCGCGCGTCGAGCCGCGTGAACGTGAGCTCGCCGTCGCCGCGCTCGACCGACAGCTGCGCGCCGATGCCCGATTGCGCGCCCTGCGACAGGACTGCGCGGCCGACGTCCAGCGACACGAGCGTCGAGACATAGTGCCCGCCGTCCGCTGGGCGGTTCGGCCGGAAGGTCCGCCGGCTGAAGGGGCCGCCGCCGACATTGTTCGCGCGCGGGGCGTCGCGCCCCCAGCCCAGCTCGACGCGCAGCGCGGCCCCCGCGCGGTCATCGAGCAGTCGTGTCCAGCCCGCCTGCACCCGGTCGCGATGCACGTAGTCGGCGTCGTCGAGGCCGAAGAAGCCGCCGATCCCCACGAGCTCGGCGTAGGGCGAGACGAGGTCGTTCGTGCTCGCCAGCGAGCGTTCCACGCGCGCCAGCCAGACGTTCGCCCCGCGGTCGAGCGTCGCCTCGACGTTGCCCCGCGCCGTGCGCTCGGCCGTCGCGAGCCCGGCGTTGCCCCGCACCTGCAGGCCCGGCGCGAGGTCGCGGGCGCGCCACTGGGCCCCGAAGCCGAGATAGAACCCCTGCACCTTGTCGTAGCGCACGAACTCGGTGGGTCGGCGCAGTTGCGGCCGCAGGACGGGCGGCCCGTCGCGCCGCAGGCGGATCGGCGCGACGTCGTCGAAGTCGGTCGCCATGACCTCGCCGGTGCCGCGCCCGATCTCGCGCTGCCAGGCGCGGTGGGCCCGGAGACTGTCGCCGGCCGCGAAGGTCATGGGCATGGGTGCCGAAGGTTGGCCCAACCGCGCGTCTCCCGCCAGCGTCGTGTCGCGGGCCGCCTCGGCGCGGACGTCGCGGAAGCGGCTCACCGAGCGCAGCACGGCCCGGCCGTCGCCCATGCCCGTCTGCACCTGCAGCTCGATGCGCTGGGCCCGAGGCAGCCACCACCGCCCGTCGATCTCCTGGTTCTCGAACTCGACGTAGCCGGCCACCACGACCCCCGCGAGTCCGGCGGTCGAGCCGGCGATTCGTCGCGCGAGCGACCGGCGGCGCGGCGTCGTGTCGCCGGTCGCCGACGGCGCGGCGCGGCCGATGACGCGGCCGCGGAGGCGCACGATGTCCCCGCGCTCCGCATCCACGACCACCTCGCCCTCCACCGCCAGCCGTCCCGGCGGCAGGTCGGGTTTCGGCGACACGACGATCCGCGCCAGCGGGATGCGGCGCGTCCCGACCATCAGCGTCGCGACGGTATCGCCACCCGAGAAGTCGTACGTTGACCCGCCGTCGAGGCCGAAGGGCGAGACGAGGGCGCTCGGCGGCCGGCGCTTCGCGCCGCTCCCGACCGTGTCCGCCGCATAGAAGAGCCACCAGCGGTCGCCGTAGAGGACCGGGACGACGACGGCGTGCCGGAAGAGCGACAGCGTCGAGTACGACAGCTGAAGCGCCTGCGACCGGTATCCGATCACGTGCTGGGCGTACGTCCCGTCCCCACGCCACGCCACGCGCGACGCCAGCTGCTCGACGATCGCCGCCACTTCCATCGTGCCCGCGCGCGTGCCGGCCACGGCACCGGGCAGGTCTGCCGGCGTGTTGAGGAGGAGCGAGAGTTCGGTCTCGCCCTGCGCGTCGTAGCCCCGCAGCGCCGTCGCCGGCCGGTGCGCCGCCCGGCGCGCCCGCGCGAGGAGCGAGTCGAGGGACGGTGGAGCCGTGGAGTCCGTCGTCGCGAACGCGAACGCGAGCAGAGCGTGGGAGAACATGTAGCTCATACCACGGCATCACGCCCGAAGTTTCGGCTGCGTCACCGCCGCCGCCGGATCGTGTCCGCCACCGCCCTGCGGATGCGCCGCTGCGCCGCCGCGGGCTTCGACTGGAACTCGAAGACCAACCGGCTCGCCTTCACCGAGCAGGCCGGACTGCTGCCGGTGCTCGGCCTGAACCTGAAGTTCTGAGCCGGCACCGTGCGGCCGGCGGCGGCCGACGCCCGGCGCCGGCTGCGCTCGCGGCTGCGCTCGCGGCTGCGCTCGCGGCTGCGCTCGCGGCTGCGCTCGCGGCTGCGCTCGCGGCTGCGCTCGCGGCTGCGCCCCCGCCGCGGTAACCTCCGGCGTCGGCGCGCCGCGTGGGCGCGCCTCCGACTCCCGCACCTGTGCGCCTGCCGCGTTCCATGATTGTCGCGATCTCACGTCCGTCCCGGCGCCTCGCGCGACGGGCTCTCGTCCTCGCCGTCGCTGCGCTCGTCGCGCCGTCGCTGGTCCGCGGCCAACCTGTCCCACCCGGGGCGGCGGCGCGCCTCGCGTCGCTCGTGCAACGGGCGATGGCGGTGCGCGTCCCCACCGAGTCGGCCGCCGAGTACGCGCAGGCCGCCGCGGCCTACCGGGGGCTGCTGGCCGAGCTGCAGCAGGTGCCGCGCGATTCGCTCGACCGCGACGACCAGGTGGACCACGACCTGCTGCGGGCCCACCTGCGCACGCGGCAGTGGGAGATCGAGGACGTCCGGCTGCACACCGTGCGGCCGCTGGCGTACCTCGCGCTGACGGCCACCGACCGGCTCTTCCTGCGCCCCGGGGCGATTGCCGACGCGGGCATCCGCGAGGCCCTCGAGGAACTCCGCCGCCTGCCCCGCGTGCTCGCCAACGGCAAGGCCAACCTCGCCATCCCGGCGCGCGTCTGGACCGAGCTCGCGATCCGGCAGGCTCGATACGCGCGGCTGCTGCTCGACGACTACGTCCCGACCCTGCGCCCCACCGACCCGCAACTCGGACGCGACCTCGTCGCGACGCTACCCGCGGCGCGCGCAGCGGTGGACGACTACCGGGCGTGGCTCGAGCGCGACCTGCTCCCGCGCTCGACCCGGTCGCCGGCGTGGCGGCCGTCGGAGATCGAGTTCTACCAGGCGGTGCAGGAGCAGCTGCCCCGCTGGACCGCCGACTCGATGCTCGCGGTCGCGGAGGCCGAGGCGCGGCGCCTCGACGCCGAGATGCGAGAGCTGGCCCGGCAGATCCACCCGAGCGGTGACCTCCGCACGACGTGGGAGCTCATGAAGGACGAGGCCCCGCCGTGGGCCGGCGTCCTCCCGATGGCGCGGCGCTACGTGGACATGACCGTGGCGTGGCTCACCGGCGAGGGCCGCCACGTGGTGACGATCCCCGACTTCGACTACGGCGTCGTCGAGACGACGCCGATGGCGCGACTGTCGCTCTCCTTCGGCGGCGCGACCTACGGCCCCACGGTGGCGGGACGGCTCTCGGGCTACTACGTGCTGACCCCGCTCGAGTCCTGGCTCACCGAGGCGGAGCGGCGGTCGCGCCTCAAGTCGTACAACCCCTACTGGACGCACGTCATCTCGTACCACGAGTGGCTCGGGCACACGGCGCAGCGCGCCAGCAAGGAACTGCACGTGACGCGACCCATGCGCCGCGTGTACGCCAGCGCATACTTCAGCCAGGCGTGGAGCTTCTACCTCGAGCGACTGCTCGAAGACGAGGGCTACTACGCCGTCCTGCCCCACCAGGAGGCGCTCAAGACGCGCATGGCCCGGCGGCAGATGCGCATGTGGCGCGTGCAGCGCATCATCACCAAGGTGCGCATGGCGCAGGGGACGATGACCTTCGACGAGGCGGTGCAGGCCTACGTGGACCGCATCGGGATGGAGCCCGCCAACGCCTGGCTCGAGGTCGCGCGCGACGGCCAGACGCCGGCGTCGCCGGGCCGCGAGATCATCGGCGAGCTCGAGATTCTCGCGCTCCGCGACGAGTACCGGCTGCGGATGGGACCGCACTACACCCTCAGGCGGTTCAACGACACGCTCATCCGGTACGGCGACCTGCCGTTCGCCGCGATCCGCCGGCTGATGTTCGCGGACTGACGCCCCCCTCCGCCCGGGCGAAACCGTGACGCCTGTCGGGCGTAGGGGGACCCGCCTCCTGAAGCGACCGGTCACCATGCGCCTTCGCCTCGTTCCGTTCGTCCCCGCCGCCATCGCCCTCGGCGGCTGCTACCTCTACCGGGATCCGGCGCCACTGACGCCCGTGCTGGTCGCGGCCGCTCTGCCACGGGCCGCGGCGATCGAGGACCTCGACTCCCTCGTCGCCATCATCGGCGAGGTGCACCCGAATCCCGGCCCGCGCCTCGGGCCGCTTCGCGACTCGCTCGCCCGCGTCTGGCCCGACACCATCGGCCGCGCGCGAATTGCGCGCGACCTCGGTCGCCTGCTCGCCACCATCGGCGACGGCCACACGGCGGTGTCGCTCGACGGACTCGAACTCAGAGCCGCGCTCGAGCGTGGCGAACGGACGTGGCCGTTCTCGGTACGCCGATCCGCGGACGGGATCGTCATCGCCAACGTCGTCGGCGCCGACACGGCCGTCCTTCGCCCCGGGGATCGCCTCGAAGCCATCGCTGGCCGGCCGATTGACGATCTCGTCACGGAACTGGGGCTCGCGGTCCCTGCCGAGCTGCCGACCTGGCGCGACATGCTGGTATTGCGGTCCCTCGGCGGGCGTCTCTGGCAGGAGGGTGTTCGACCACCCGCCGTGGTGCGCGTCACCGGACGTGACGGACGGCTGCGCGAGGTGCCGATCGCGGGCGCCACGATGAATCCGCGCGAACGCCAGGCCGCGCCGGCCGTCTCCGAGCCCCTCACCGTCCGGCGCACCGCCGATTCGGTGCTTGTGCTCAACTTCGAGCGCATGTGGGGCGATCAGACGGCCTTCCGGGCCCGGCTCGACTCGGCGTTCGACGCGGGGGCGCGCGACGGCGTGCGTGCCGTCGTCGTGGATCTGCGACGCAACGGCGGCGGCGACAGCAGGTGGGGAACCACCCTCCTGTCGTACGTCACGGCCGCCCCGCTCTCGGAGGGCGTCCGCAAGGAGTGGAAGGGCAGCCGGCGGTATCGGGCCTACATCGCCTCCAGGGTCACCCCGCTCATTCGCACGTGGCTGCCCTTCTCGTGGATGGACGGGCCGGTGAGCGGCATCTTCAGCGGACCGCCCGGCACGGTGGCCGTCCTCGAGTTCACGCCCACGCCGAGCCCCGCGAACCCGCGCCGCCTCGAGCGCCCGACCTGCATCCTGATCGGCCCCGGCACCTTCTCGAGCGCGATGATGCTCGCCAACACCGCGCGCCGAAGCGGCGTCGCCACGCTGATCGGCGAACCGACCGGCGAACCGCCCAACTCGGGCGGCGAGGTGCTCGGATTCGTGCTCCGGCGGAGCGGTATCGTCGGCCAGGTGTCGAGCGCCCACTTCGTGCTCGACGAGGACCCGGCCGGCGACCGCCGCGGGGTACTCCCGCACGTCGAGGTCGTGCCGACGCGCGAGGACATCGCAGCGCGACGCGACCCGGTCATGGAACGCGCGATGGCCTGCGGGCGCCAGTGACCGCGGGGTGCCGCTCGTGCGCCCGCGCGTGCGCCCGCGCGCTGCCCGCTAGGGCAACCGCGACTTGAAGAACGCCCAGGCCGCTTCGGCGAATTCGACATCGCGGTTCTGGATGCCGGTCTGCGGGTTGGGGGCCACCAGCACCGTCCGGCTCGACACCGTGTGCCCCGCACCGTCGAGTCGCCACCACTCGACGGGCGCGGCCCCGGCGTAGCGGAAGCGGTTCGCGGGACCTGCATCGGCGGTGCTCGAGTCCACGACGGTCGTCACGGGCGTGACGCCGGTGAGCCCGTTGATCTGCAGCCAGCGGTCGCGTGTGGCCTCGGCCGAGATCACCCGGCCGCGGTTGCAGTTGCCTCCGAGGTTGGCGACGCACCCGCCGGCCCACGGCATCTGCGTGTCCCCCGACCCGTGCAGGATCACGATCGGCAGCGGGCGACTCGGCCCCGACGTGCAGCCCCCGGCGCTCGGCGTGAGCGGCAGGCTCCCCGCGCTCGTCGCGATCGCCGCGACGAGGTCCGCCCGGTTGAAGGCGAAGGCGTGCGTCATCTGCGCGCCGTTCGAGCCCCCCGCCATGAACATGCGCGCCGTCGTCAGGCGATACTCGCCCCGCACGCGCTCGACGAGCGCGGCGAGGAAGCCGACGTCGTCGGCGCTGCTCGCGACAAGGTTGTCGGCGCGGCAGTCCACCCAGCCGACCTTCCCCTCTAAGTCGTTCGCCGGCAGGCCGCCAGGGTACACGACGACGAATCGCTCGCGATCGGCCACCGTGCGGAACGTCGAGAGCGGGTTCTGTCCCGGCAGCGACACGTCCATGCCCTCCCCCCCGCCGCCGTGCAGGACGAACACCACGGCCATGGGGGCCGACAGGCCTGCCGGCACGTGCACGCGGAAGCGGCGCGTCACGCCGCCGACCACGATCGTCTGCTCGGTGAGCTGTCCCACCGGATAGGGCGGAACCTCGGGCACGACCGGCGACGTCGAGGAGCCGCCGGCGCTGCACGCGGCGAGGGCGGCGAGGGCGGCGAGGGCGAGGCGACCGGAGCGAGGCATCGAGCAGAGGGGAGAATGGTGGACCGCCCGCACGGGCGATGGCGCGAGATCGGCGCGTACCCGTTGGACGCAGCGCCGCCGACGGCGTTAAGCGACCCCGCGTTCCGGTGCATCGAGCCGCACGCGGATGGTCGGTGCCACCCCGCTACGGCAGTGCCGCATACGTCATCAGATACGGACGGAACTCGGCGAGGATCTGCAGGGTGAGCCGGAGGTCCGCCACGTCGTCCGGCACGATGTCGTGGAAGAAGACGTCGATGAACTTCCCCTGCGCCACGACCTGCTGCAGCAGGGTCCGCAGCGCGGTCCGGCCGGCCGCCGTGCGGAAGTTGTACGACGTCGTCTGCCCATCGTAGTTCGTGACGTCCACCCCGGTGAGGCGATGCCGGGCCGCCGGCGCGATCGGCCACGCGACCAGCGTGTCCGGCGACCAGACGTCCTGCGCGCAGCAGCGCGTATACTGGTATCCCGCCGCTGCCGAGGCGGCGAGTACGGCGGGGGAGTAGTCGAGATACGGGACGATGAAGACGCGCGGATCGAACCCGAGACTGTCGATGCGCGCCCGGCTGCGCGAGATCTCCGCTGCCGCGCTGTCGGGCGTCAGGGAGGTCAGTCGCGCGTGGGTCATGGTGTGCGACAGGATGGACCAGCCCCGATCCTGCAGTTGCCGCAGTTCGGGGGGCGTCATCACCCCCGACCAGTCCACGTTGGTGATCCAGCCGACGTTGGCGCGCAGCCGCAGCGTGTCGAACAGCGGCGCCGCCAACTGGAGCACCCCGCGCCAGGCGTCGTCGAAGGTGATCGTGATCGCGGCGCTCGGCTCAGGGAATACGTCCACCGTCATCGTCGCGACGAGGCCCTCGACCGTCGCGGTGATCACCGCCGTCCCCTGCGACACGCCGCTGACGACGCCGGCCGGCGAGACCGAGGCCACCGCCGGGTTCGACGACGTCCACTCGGCGAACCGGTCGGTCAGCAACGTCCCGGCGCTGTCGCGGATCTCCAGCACCAGCGCCTGCGACCGGCCGATCCACACCGTCGCCAGACTCGGCGTCAGCCGGAGCGCACGCGCCGGATACACGATGGTCACCGAGACCGTATCGAGCCCGGTACCGGCGCTGGCCGTGATGCGCGCCGTCCCGGCGCGTCTGGTCCGCACGAGCCCCGTCGCCGAGACCGAGGCGAACGCCGTGTCCAGCGACGCCCAGGTCACGGTTCGGCCCGTGAGGAAGGTGCCCGCCGAATCCCGCAGCACCACGTCGAGCTGGGCCGTCCGGTTCGGCGTGAGCGTCTGCGTGTCGGGGAAGACCGTGGCCTGCGCCACGGCAAGCGGCCGCACCCGCACGGGCGCGGTGTCCGCGACCGCCCCCGTCGCGGCGACGATGCCTGCCACGCGCTCGGCACCGCCGACGTAGAACGTCGCCGTCACGACGCCGTCGGCGTTGACGCGCGCGATCGTCGTGTCGATCGACGTCCAGGTGAGCGTGCGTCCCGTCAGCGTCTCACCGCCGGCGGCGCGCACCGTCGCCGCGAAGGAGCGCTGCTGGCCGGGGATGATCGAGGCCGAGTCCGGCGTGAGCGCCACGCTCGCCGGCGGCAGCGGCGTGACCGTCACCGCGACCGTATCGGCCACCCCCTCGCTGTAGATCACGATCTCGGCCGTGCGCGTCGCGGTCCCGCCATAGGCCGCTCCGATGGCGCGTCCCTCCGAAGTGACGCGCACCACCGTCGTGTCGGTGGACTGCCAGAGCGTCGTTCGGCCGGTCAGGACGCGGCCGTCGGCCGCCTCGAGCTGGAGCGCGAGCGCGACCGTATCCGGAGGGGCGAGTGCCACGGTCGCCGGCGTCGCCACGACGCGGGCCACCGCGAGGGGACGCACCTCCACCGGCACGGTGTCCACCGCCTCGCCGCTCCGCACCAGCACCTGCGTCGTCCGCACCTGCGGGCCGCGGTGGTCGGCGGCCATGACGCGCCCCGCCGCGGTGACCGCGGCCACGGCGCCGTCGCGCGACTCGTACGTCACCGGCCGGTCGCGCAGCTCCGTGAGGTCGGCAGCGAGCAGCGTCGGCACGAGCGTGGCGGAATCCAGCGGCAGCAGACTCAACGCCTCCGGCGTCGCGGCGACCCACCGGACGGGGTGCGGCGTCACGTCCAGCGGGAGCGTGTCCGCCGCCGGGCCGGCGCTGGCGATGATGTGCACCGAACGCGTGGCCGTGCCGCCGTACGGCTGCGCCGACACCTGCCCGCTCGCCGAGACGGTGGCAACCGTCGTGTCGCTCGAGTGCCACGCCACCGGCCGCTGCTCGAGCACCACGCCGCCGGCGTCCAGCGCCTGCGCGTCGAGCAGCAGCGACGCGCCCGCCACCACGCGCCCGGAATCCGGCCGGAGCACGATCCGGGCGACCGACAGCGGGGTCACGCGCACGGCGACCGTGTCGGCGGCCGGGCCACCCTCGACGATCACGCGCGCCGTGCGGATCGCCGCCCCCGCGTAGAACGACGCCGTGAGAATGCCCTCGGCGTTCGTGCGCACGATGGTCGAGTCGGTGGTGCGCCACCGCAGCGGCGGCGCCTGCAGCACGTCGCCGCCCGCGCTGCGGGCCACGACGCGGATCGTGTCGAGCGCGCCGGGCTGCAGGGTGACGCTGTCGCGCTGGGTCTCGATCACGGCGACCGCCAGCGGCGGAATCACGACGACGATCGAGTCGGCGCGGCCTTCGCTCCACGCCGAGGCGACGACGCTGCGGCGCAACGGGCCGGTGTAGGGCCAAGCCCGGAGCTTGCCGCCCGGCAGCGCTTGCAGCGCCGCCGTGTCGCTCGAGAACCAGACGACCTCGCGCTCGGCCAGGGGGAGCCCCCGCTCGTTCTCCGTGGCGACCGCGACCGTCGCCGAGTCGCGCGGCGAGACCGTCACGGTGTCGAGCGCGATCCGCACGCGCCGGACGGGCCACGGGCGCACCTCGGTCCGCACCGAGTCGGGCAACGCCCCGGGGCTCGACACCTCGACCACGGTCGTGCGCACTTGCGGCCCCGCGTACGGCACCGCCGTCACGAGGCCACTGGCGTCCACCCGGGCGATCGTGGTGTCGAGCGACCGCCACGTCAGGACGGCAGCGGGGGAGAGAGAACCGTCCGCCCGCGTGACGGTCGCCTGCACCCGCACCGTGTCGAGCGGCTCGAGACTGAGGGCCCCGCGCGACGCCACGACCGACCCCGGCGGTTCCGGGCCGGTAGCGGCGTCGCTGCACGACAGCCCCGAAGCGACCGTCACCGTCACGAGGACGGCACGCATCGCACGTCGGAGGCGGGCCGGGATGTCGGCCCGGGGGCCGGGCGGTCCAGCCGGGATGGCGCGGGCGCAGAGCATCGTGCGGGAAAGGTGCATCATCGGTGCCACGGGTGGGGCGGTCGCAGCCGCCGAATCCGTACGCCGAAACGGCGGTCCTGGCGTCCTGCTGGATTCGGATCCGGCCGACGGCTAGCGTGCCCCATGGCTTCGACTACGACTTGGATGGCCCGCGCAGTGCAGGCGGTGGTCACGGCGGTGCTGATCACCGCCTTCCTGTCCTGGATGAGCCGCAATGCGTGGCGTCGCCGGCACCTCGCGGACGGCGTTCCCGGTGGCCGCCTCGTGCGGTATCCCGGTTGGGTGACCTGGCTCGGGGCGGTCGTCTGCGGCGCCATGTGCCTGTTCGCCTGGTTCGCGGCGCACGCTCCGCCCGAGCGGGGCGGGAACTGGCGAACGGTGAGCATCTTCATCGCCTTCGCCCTGCTGGGGGCCGCCGTCGGCATCGGCGCGCGGGCCGACACGTTCGTCGTCTCCGAGTCGGCCCTCGAGCGCCGACGCTTCGGTCGGACGCGCCGGATTGCGTGGGGCGACCTCGTGCGGCTCGCGACCCCGATGGGCGGCCAGGGCCTCCGGTTGGTGGCCACCGACGGCACCCGACTCGACGTGGCAACCCTGATGGACGGCTTCGGCGTGCTCTGCGATGCCCTCCTGCTTCACGCCCCGGCGGCCGTACGCGTGGACGACGGGCTGGCCCCGCTGGTCGTCATGAGCGCGACGCTCGATCCGGCGGCGCTGCAGCACGCCTATGCCCGGTGGTTCGAGCGCGAGCCGCTCGCGCCACCCCCGGGCACGTCGCCGACGGAGATCGCCATCGCCGCCGGCGGCACGTTCGTCGAGCGCCTCGTCGCGCGCCATGGCTCGTGCGTTCCGTTCGAAGCCCGCGTGGACGCCACCGGGCGGCTCCGGATCACCCACGGCGAGCCGCGCGGGGACGATCCCGGCTTTGCGGCATTCCGGACGGACGGCGAGGAGCTTGTCCTCCGCACGGACGAGGGCGAACAGCGATACCCGCTCAGGGGGACCTGACCCCCGCTCGCCTACCGCCCGAGCGCGAGCGGGTCGATCCCCTCGCCGAGCGTGAACGACGAGCCCACCGCGCCCGTCGCCACCGCCGCGCGCGGCAACCCGAGCAGGCCGCGAAGCCGGTGCGTCGCCTCGATCCCGGTGCAATGGACGCCAAGCAGGTACGCGACGCCGCGCGCGCGGAGCTCGCGACCGGTCCAGGCCAGCGCCGAGTCGGTGGCCGTGAACAGGTGGAGCCCCCCCAGCACCGCGTGCACGGGGCGGCCGCCGAGCATGTCCTGCGCCTTCGTCAGGATATTGACGACGCCGGCGTGGCCGCAGCCGGTGATCACGACCAGCCCCTCGCGAGTGTTGACGACGATCGAGGCGTCCTCCTGGACCTGGTCCTCGACGTCGCCGTCGGGGGAGCGCACCACGCGCAGGCCGCTCCAATTGCGCTCGGCGTTCGGGCGCGGCACCGGACCGGTGAACCAGACGCCCGGCCGCAATTCGGTCGCGGCGGCGTGGGCGACGAAGCGACCACCGGCCGCCTCGTAGGCGCCGCGCTCGCGCAGGAGGGCGTTCTGCTCGCTGCCGTCGGTACCCGGCCGGCTCCAGAAGATGGGCGGGGCCACGTGGGCGACGGCCAGCGCGCGCGGGTCGCGCGCCCGCAGCGCCGTGCGGAGCGTCACCAGGCCGCCGACGTGGTCGCCGTGCCCGTGGGTCAGGATCACGTGCTCGACGCCGGCGAGGTCGATCCCCAGTTCGCGCGCGTTGCGGAGCACGGTCTCGGGGCGTGCGCCGGTGTCCACGAGGAGCCGGTCGCCATCGGCTTCGATGAGCGCCGCGAAGCCCCACTCGCCGATCCCGCGGCCGGGGTCGCCGGCGAGCATGGTGGACAGCACGGTGACCTTGAGGCGCGAGACAACCGCCGGGGCGCGAACGGCAACGGTGGCCGCCGGCGGGTGGGGGGGCGCGGGCGGGGGAGCGTACGCGACGGCGACGAGGGGCAGGGCGGCGCGCCAGGCGCCTCCACCGCGAAAGGGACGCATGGGACGGGAGTGTTGGAGGATAAGTGCGAAGCTACGCCGAACCTGACGGCCGCGCGACGGTAAGCTGGCCGCGGCCGTTGCCGGGGCCGGACGCGAGACGGGGCGGGAGGCCGTGTCGGCCCCCCGCCCCGTACGCGTCCGGCGCCGTCCGCTAGGGGCAGCCGGGCCCGCGCAACGTGGTGGCCAGCGTCTGGCGGAAGACACACTCCGCCTGCGGCACGGGCATCACCGACACGCGGAAGTGCGTCGGCAGGTCGAGGGGCAGCGAGAGGAGCCGGCCGTACCGCCGGACGTCGAACCAACGGTGCCCTTCGAAGAGGAGCGAGTAGCGCCGCTCGTAGAGCAGGGCCGTGATCGCCGCGTCGGCGGAGGCGAGACTGGCGATCGCGGGCAGGCCGCCGGCGGCCTGCCGCACGAAATTGAGGTCGGTCAGGGCCGTGGCGAGGTTGCCCAGCCCGATGTTGGCCTCGGCGCGGAGGAGGATTAGCTCCTCGTTCCGGATGATCGGGATCGGCGTGGCCTGGTCGGGATACAGCGAGAAGGCGACGTCGGTCGGGATACCGAGCCCGGTGCCCGGGGCGTTGCGGGCCGGGGTGATGGTGCGGACCTTGGCCGTGAAGCGGGCATCCGGCTGCCCGCCGGTCTGCAGCTGCGCGTCGGGGCGGATGCTCGGGTGGGCGAGGACGTCGGGGCTCACCGCGTTGTTCAGGCCGTTGAGCGCGTCACCGGACGCCGTCGAGAACACATGGTACACGCCGCGGCGCAGGTCGGCGCCGACGGTCGAGTTGATGAAGCTCTCGTTGAGGGCCGAGAGGGCGGCGGTGTAGCAGGTGGCGCCGCAGCCGAGAGAACCCCGATAGACCTCGATCCGGGCGGCGAGGGCGCGGTTGAACTGCCGGAAGGTCGCCGGCGTGTTGAAGCCCGCGAACCCGGTCGTGAGGTTGAAGGGGAACGAGGCGGTGCCCGCCGCCTGCAACTGCTGGGCACCAAGGTCGAGCGTCGCGGAGATGAAGCGGTACACCGAGTCGCGGTTGACGAACGGCTGCGCCGCGTTGGTGACGAGGTCCACCTCGGTCGGCGCCCCGATCGTGTCTCGGGTGGCGATGACGTAGTAGAGGTCGAGCGCCCGCATCGTGTTGGCGTAGCCGCGGGCGGCGTTCTTCTCGGCGTCGGTCAGGAAGCCGGCGGCGTCGACGATCGAGATGAAGCTGAGCGCGTTGCGGATGTTGCGGAAACGCGCGTCCCACTGCCCGTTCGTGAAGCCCGAGTTGTCGAGCGGGAACGTCAGCAGGAAGAGCGTGACGTTGCGCGGCTCGGACCCGGTGTAGTTGTACGACTCGCGGCCGAAGATGCCGACGTTGCTGATCAGCCCCGCCATGCCGCCTCGCTGCTCGGCGAGGATGCCGCTGGCGAGGTTCTGCAGGAGGGGCCGGTCGGACGCGCCGACGGCCGGGTCGTTGTAGCTGGGGATGCCGAGCCGGTCGGCGTTGCAGCCGACGAGCACGGCGGCGAGCACGGCGGCGAACGCGGCGAGGGCCGCGCGGCGGAGGAGGGCGGTTCGGATGGGGGCCATGGCTCAGAACCCGATGTCGACGGAGAAGAAGAGCTGCCGGCTCGGCGGATAGGTCGCGAGGTCCACGAAGCGGCCGACGTTGTTGTTGCCGAAGTTCGAGACCTCGGGATCCATGCCCCAGTAGGGGGACCAGATCGCGAGGTTGCGGCCGACGAGGCTCGTGCGGATGGTACCGTTGCGCGAGCCGTAGATCCGTCGGGTGATCGAGGCCGGGATGTCGTACGACAGCGAGACCTCGCGCAGCTTCACGAAGGAGCCGTCCTGCGTGATGATGCGGGCGTCCTGGCCGCCGTTCCACTTCGACCAGCGGTAGGCGCCGAGGGTGGCCGTGGCCGACGTGTCCACGAGTGTCCGGACGCCACCGGCGATGATCACGCAATCCTCGCGGGTGATCGCCGCGCCGCGGCACGGCGAGGGCAGGTCGTGGTCACGGGCGTTGCGGTACTGGTCGAAGACGTTCTGGCCGACGTTCGAGACGTCGCCGCCGCGCCGCCAGTCAACCTGCACGCCAAGGGAGAAGTTGCCGACCGTGAAGGTGTTCGTGAAGAACATCTCGAAGTCGGGGGTGCCCTCGCCAATGATCGTGTCACGGACGAAGGCGGTGTCGCGGCCGTTGATGCGGGTGAAGATCGGGCGGTTGCCCCAGATCGCCGTCGTCGAGACCCCCTGCGCGAGGCGCGGGCGCCCGTAGGCGGCGCCGAAGCCGACGTTCGGGGGGAACGGGTTCACGTTGTTCGCCACCTCGATCACGTTGCGGATCTGCTGGAACGCGGCGCGGGACACCCAGGTGAAGCCGCGGGACTGCACCGGGACGACGCTCACCGCCGCCTCGTGCCCCTTGTTGCGGAGCCGGCCGACGTTGTCGAACTGCGTCGTCACGCCCGACGAGCTGGGGAGGTTCCGCAGCAGCAGCGCGTCGTTGATGCGGGCGTCGAAGTAGGTGTACTCGACCGCCAGCCGGCCCCCGAAGGCCTGGAGGTCGAAGCCGTACTCCAGCTCCGCCTTCCGCTCGGGCTTGATGTTCGGGTTGCCGAGCGTGGACGCGGTGCCGAGCCCGTTGACCCCACCGATCAGGCCGTTCCCGACGAGGGTCAGGAACCGCTGCCCGTACAGCGGCCGGTTGCCGGTCTCCCCCCACGAGGCGCGCAGCTTGAACTCGTCCACCTTCGGCGCGACGTTCACGAAGCGGTACGAGCCCTGCACCGACGGGAAGACGAAGTACGTCTCGACGTCGCCGTTGTTGCTCGAGCGGTCGCCGCGCACCGCAGCCGAGAGGTAGAGCCGCTCGGAGAGGGCGAGCGCCTCCTGGCGCACGAACCAGGCCTGGTCGCGCTGGAGCTCGCGGCTCTGGAAAGTGAGCTGCTGGCCCTGGTTCACGTTGGGGATCGTCGGCACGAGCCCGATCGCCCGCACGCGCGTGACGTTGAGCCCCTGCTCCTCCTGCGTCACGCCGGCGGTGGTGGTCAACGTGGACCGGAGCCAGCGCGGCGTGTAGGTGTACGTGGCCTTGAGGAGCTGGTTGAGCTGGCGGCTGCCCGCCGTCGCCTGGACCGCGGTGCCGAGCTGCCCGTCGCTCGGCTCGTACTGCATGAAGTTCGGGCTGTAGAGCTGGTTCTCCTGCGTGAACCGGTCCACGCCCAGCAGGTAGTTGAAGCGCAGGGATTGCGACGAAGTCTCGAACGCCTGGTAGGTCAGCTCGGCCGCCGCCACGATGCGGTCGTTCGCCTCCTCGTTCTTCACGAAGGCGAGGGTCTGGAAGGGGTTCGACGTGTTGATAGGGTTCGCGTTGCCGCCGAACCGGTTGACCACGAAGTTGCCCTGCGCGTCCTTGGCGTCGAGCGTGAAGAAGCTCGGCGTCGCGCCGAAGACGTAGAGCGGGCTCGTCACGGGCGTGTTCGAGTTGCCCGCGATGCCGCGGTTCGCGACCGACCGCGTGAACCCGAGGTCGAGTCGGGCCGTCAGCCGCGACCCGAGCCGCTGGTCGAGGTTCAGTCGCGCGTTGTCGCGGGTCGAGTTGGTGTTCACCGCGATGCCGTTGTCCACCTTGCGCCCCACCGAGGCGAGAAAGCGCGTCCCGTCGTTGCCGCCCGTCACCTGCACCCCCGACTCCCAGGACAGGTCGCGGCGGCCGAAGAGCTGTTCGGTGAAGTCGTTGAACGGGATCTGCCCGCCGTTGGCCTGCATCGCCGCCGCGAGCTGCTCGCGGGCGACCGTCGCGTTGGCCGCGAGCGACGCCGCCTGGATCGCGCTCGTCGTGTCGAGGAAGCGCCGCTGCCCGACGCCGCGCAGCAGCGACCACTGCCCGACCCGCTGCGTGAAGGCCCAGCGCGCCTGCCCAGAGCGGCCGCGCTTGGTCGTGATGATCACCACGCCGTTCGTCGCCCGCGAGCCGTAGAGCGCCGAGGCCGCCGCGCCCTTGAGGACCTGGATGTCCTCGATCTCGTTCGGGTTGAGGTCGGCGAGGCGGTTCGTCCGGTTGTCCTGCACGCTCGCGATGTTCGCCGCGAAGCCCGCCGCGCGGGAGATCGAGTTCTGCCCGCCGGCGATCGACGCGTTCGACATGATCACGCCGTCGATCACGAACAGGGGCTCGCCGTTGCCGAGCACCGAGGTGACGCCGCGGATCTGGATCTGCCCGCCGCCGCCCGGGGTGCCGCTGTTCATGTTGATGCGCGCCCCGACCACCTTGCCCTGCAGCGCCTGGTCCACCGTCATCGCCGGCACCCGGGCGAGGTCCTCGCCCGTCACCTGCACCGTCGCCGTCGCGGCGTTCCGCTTCTCCAGCGTGCCCTGCTGCGCGGTCGTCAGCACCGCGTCGAGCTGCAGCACGTCCTTCGTCAGCGCGACGGCGGCGGTCGTCTGCCCGGCCGCGACCAGTACCGTCTGGGCTCGGTAGCCGATCCGACGCACACGCAGCGTCACCGCGTCGTCGGTCGCGACGGTCAGGGTGAAGGTGCCCTGTGGCGAGGTCAGCGCGCCGACGGTGCTGCCGACGACCTGCACGGTGGCACTGGGGATCGGCGAGCCGGTGCCGGCTTCCGTCACCGTGCCGGTGATGCGGCGTTGAGCGAGGGCGTCGCTGCCGAGCGCCATGAGGGCGACCAGCGCGAGCACGCCGCTGCGAATGAGGGTTCGCACGGGTGGGGGTACTCCTGCGGGGGGAGGGGACATGCCGCCCGGCCTGGCGCGGCGGGGGAACCGTGACGCCGGACCGCCGCAGGAGCACCGCCGACGGGACCGGTGCGGGCGAGGGAACGCCGACCGCGCAGAAGATGCCCCTCCCCGGCCCGACGCACAATACGTTCGTCGGTGGCGGCGGCACGGTCCCCCGCCGCCCCAAGACGCCCCCCCTAGGCCGGTCGCCGCACCAGCCCGATCCCGGCGAGCAGCACCGCCGTGGACACCGACGCCGCTCCCAGCCACAGGACGGTCG
>Ga0209990_10000373_pt1 | contig 44110 bp, 49 predicted proteins | sample NOAtaG_6_FD_187304 | JGI IMG/M metagenome (GOLD analysis project Ga0209990, IMG submission 187304) | Freshwater lake microbial communities from Lake Erie, under a cyanobacterial bloom - NOAA_Erie_Diel5S_2200h metaG (SPAdes) (version 2) | ecosystem: Environmental > Aquatic > Freshwater > Lake ...
ATGCGGGGAATCAACTTAGATGCGACAGTTGAGGCATACGGGCACTCCCTTAGTATATTGAGCCGTAAAAAATAAAATCCTCCTTGCTTCTTTGTGGCCCTCTCTGATCTTCAATTACTATGAACTCTGACCTTCTTATCAATGACCCGGGCTTTCAAGAGGCCGTTCGGCAAGTTGTCCCGCCTGCATGGGCATCTTACACCCCGCTTGTCATGCTCTTGTTAATGTTTAGTGGGCGTGCTTTCCAGTCTCTCAAGGAAAATGGGGGCGTGATTGGCATCTTCAAAGCTATCTTTTTGGGTGTCACCAAGCCGCCGACGCAGCTTGTGATTCTTTCTTTTTTCCTACTGACTTCCTGTGCTCAGATTCAGTCGTGGGTAAAGTCCCCCACGGGGCAAGTTGTAGTGCATACCTCTGAGGAAGTGCTTAAAGCAACGGCCCACGCCATGGAGCCCGCTTTGCTTGAACAAGCTATTCTGAAAGCCGAAGCCTCCCGCCGCGCTGCTCTGTTGCATCCTGCAACAGACCTCCCGTCCCAACTTACCCGGGCCGCTGAAGTTGCTGTTTGGACGACGGCAATCAGCAAGGCCCAAGAACGCTATCTCAAGTTGACTGGGAGCAGATTTACTCCCGGTAAGAATCCAGTCCTGTGAGCTCAATTATCCCAGCCTCCACCCCACAAATCAAGCTGCCCGATCTTCTCAAGAAGGTTGGCAGCTTGAAGCCTGTGGTGCCTGTATTTTTGGTGGGTATTCGGGGCTACTACCTCGACACAATGGGTGAACCCGGTAAAAACGACCGTGGCATTTACGACGACGCTATTGCCTTAGTCTCCCCAACGGCCTATTTGACTGTCAATGCCAACTGTGACCCGTCAGTTTTTCGAGAAGGAATCGCTACTCTTGTCCCCGGTGTCCACTGGTACCGCAAGGGCAAGCATGGAATCTCTCGCCCCGGGGGCGGCTATCCAGCCTTTCGCCCCGACAACCCAGAGGAAAAGCTTCCCGTGATGCGAGACGGGGCTTCCGGTATTAGCTTTGGAATCGCTATTAACATCCATAAAGGTAGCTTGAGCTCGACTTCGAGTTTGGGTTGCCAGACGATCTATCCCCCTCAGTGGCTGCCCTTCCAGACACTAGCCTACTCTGAAATGGACCGTCACGGTCAAAAGCGTATTCCTTACGTTTTGCTTTGACGTGCCTTGGGTTGGCGGGCATTCTTCCTCCCAACGCTCATGATTCGCGGTAATCCTTCCATCCCTGAACGGGTCCCTATTCTTGAATACCCAACGCCACGGGGGTTGGAGGATGTTATTCTTCGGGAGCGCCGAGATATGCGGAAGCCGTCAAATTCCCAGTTCAGCTACGGCGACCCCCATCCTGATACTGCCAAGTATCCAGCTCACTTTCTTGCTCGTGTGATGCCTGACCCTGAGCTGGGTTGGGCGCAGTGGATTTATCTCAAGACCCGAGAACAGCAAAACCTCTATAACTGGGAGTCCAATAACCAGCCTGACTGGCCAGTTATTCGGCAGTCATTTGTTATTCTCCGCGAGGAATATGACCCTATCCCGGCTAACTTTGAGGCTGAGTACCCTTTCCCTGAAGGTCTATTTGAGCCCCCGTTTGTTGGGCAGCCTGACCCTGCCGACGACTACTATATTACCTCAGTAGAGCAATCTCGCTCAGGGGACGCTGAGCTCGATAGCCTTTTTGTCATCGTCACGGTCACACGAGAAAAGCTTGTTCCTTTGGAGGGTGAAGAGTTTGACTCTGAGACGGGCCAGCTTCGCCCAGTGACTCGGGAAAAAGTTCCCGCTGGAACTCCCGGGGCTTTTGACCCGGACACGGGCACTATCACCGAAGTCACACCAATTAACTCGCTGTGGTCTATGCAGACCATCAAGCAAGCTTCGGGTCTTGCGGGGCAGGCTGTCTCAGGGACAGCGTCTCGGTCATTTCCTGAGATTGTTCAGTATGCTTGGCCTGCTGTTCTGAGCTCATGGGAGCCATATAGTATCGTGTCTGTTCCACTTCGAGCGGGAGGTTATGAGCCGATTGTTACCCCCAATATGCTGCGCTATCGGTATAGTGGCCCCTGTGTTTCTGAAGTCGTTGAGACTTGGACTAAAAATCCTCCTGCGGCTATTGTCACATTAGGAGTTCCCGTGCCCGAGGCTATTCAGTGGCGAGGTAAGCTGTATAACTTGGACGTTGAGCCCACCTTACATGCAGGATTTGAACTTTCTGAAACATCTGGGACCAACCATCCAGACTACAAGTATTATTACTACCGGCAGTATGTCCGAGCCACCAACTATGTTGATTGGCCTAACTTTGTTATCACTGACCAACAAACGCAGCCCTATATGGGTGGGTACTTGACCCGGATGCGTAAAATCTACAATCCCTACAAGTACTCATTGTCTGGGACAGTCCTGCTTTCCGTGACTGGAGTCACTTCGACTTCTGCTAATTTGCAGTGGGTAACTGGGTTGACGACGACTGCGTCTGTCTATGTGAAGACGACATCATCTGGCACATGGACCCTAGTTGCTAGCGGGTTGACCGGGAGTGCCTATACTGTCACAGGATTGAGTTCTCTGACATCTTATGATTTCAAAGTGGTAGTTGGTTCTACTACTTCAAACATTGCCACACTCACGACTCAGTATGCGATACCTGTGGTAACATCTGGTCTCTCTGCCACAGCGCAACAAGGCTCCGTATTTGCGGGCTACACGATTACTGCCACGGGGCCTGCTACGTCTTTTGCCGCAGCTGGCCTCCCTACGGGGCTTACAGTCAACGCTACGACTGGAGCTATTTCTGGCACCCCGACAGGTGAAGATGGTGGCAACCTTACTGTGGAAATTTCTGCATCTAACCCCGCAGGGACGGGCACCGCCAATCTTGTGCTCGCCTATACAGCGAAGCCCCATATCTGCACTGACGCTACCTTGGCCACCCGCACGACTACGCTGGCAGCTACTGGCGGTAAGAGTGTTGCTTTCTCTTACCAGCTTTACGCGGACAACAGCCCGACAAGCTTTGCCGCTACTGGGCTGCCTACCGGGCTCAGCATCAACACAACGACTGGCCTGATCTCCGGCACCGTCAATGGCATTACATCGAATACGAATTACACGGTTAATGTCACAGCGACTAATGCGGCTGGAACATCTACCGCGGCTATATTGACCCTCACCTTTGTGGTTGCCCCTGTGGTTTCTGGAGATGTTACCACTTCTTTTGAAGGCAACTCTTTCAGCTACGCCATTGTAGTCGCTAACACAGCATCGAGTTACGCTGCAACTGGGTTGCCCGCTGGACTTAGCATTGATACTACGACCGGCATTATTTCTGGCGTTCCCACGGGAACTTCTAGCACCACTGTATCGGTCACTATCTCGGCAACCAATGCCGCAGGCACAGATTCAGATACTCTCACCATTCTTTACACTGCCAAGCCCACTATTACTGCGGGGCAGACATATTCCCACGACCACAATTCTGGAACCGTTAATTTCCCGGTGGTCGCAGCGAATGCCCCAACTTCGTGGACCTACGAAGGCACCGTCTCAACTACTGCAACTTCTGGAGGCGACTACTTGGCCCAGCTGGGCGTCAGCTTCAATACGAGCACAGGCACCTTTGAGGGAAGCCCGGCAGGGACTCTTAATACGGGAGGTGTTTGGGTGGTTGCAGTCTCTGCAACAAACAACGCTGGAACGCGCACCGCAGTCAATGTCACCATCACCGTCACCACATGACCTACTCTCTGGTGAGCAAGGAGAGGACGCACAGGAGGCTGCTCTACGCCACCTCATTGAGGTCATGGTAGTTTTCGCTTTCTCTCAAATCCGGCTGGTTTCCGATGGCACTCTTCTAGCACATCGTAACTCTCTTTCCACGATTCGATGACCCCCGAAGCCCAACAACGAATCATGGAGTTTGCTTCCGAGGTTATTGCTCGGGAGTCATCCAAGGCTATGGAGTCTATACAACCGGGGAATGGAGTTGAGCTCCTTGGCAGAACTATTTCAGTTGAGCCCTATTTAACTTCAGAGGTAAAAGTTAAAAAAAAGTCAAAGCTCATCGCTGGGCAGATCTTACTTTCTGACCGCATTGAAGTGGTTCCTTTTGTAGTTCCTGACCGGGTTCCTATTCTATTCGGGTCCGAGACCGGCTGGGTAGCTCCAACTATTGGAGGTCGCTCGCTTTTTTCTGTGGCCCGACCTTCGCTGTCTAAATATGGCTCTGGCGGCGCTGTTTATTTACAAGGGGTCTATGAGGTTAAACTCTCTGCTACTCTGGATAACCTAGAAGGGAAATTTGTAGATGCTCAAGGGGTGCTTATCCAAGCAGAGATTGTTCAAGTACGCCTGAATGAACCCCCTCCGTACCGTCCAATTAAGGTCCTTGTGAAAATTAACCGGGATACAGGAGCAGTGATGGATGTATCTCCGAAGACTGCCACGGGATATTGTTGCACACATCTTGGAACTTATGACCGAGACGAGCAAGTTACCTTTAGGCCAAACGACTTTGTATCTAGTTTAACTGACCCAATGGACGATGGGGCTGGCCCACATTATATCTCAGCGCCCAAAAATTTTCCGCTCGAAATTGAGTATGTTTTCGCCACTCCCTAAATACAATGAACAGTGAAGATGCTGCCGATCAAATCTTAAACCAAGTCCGTGATATGGTTGAGTCCACAGCAGCTCAATTTCGCTTTGTAGCTGGAGACCCGTCAACGCTTGTTATTTCAGGTTATCCATATTTAATCGTTGGAGATCAGGCAGTTCAGTTTCAGGAAGAAGTAATCACTGAAATCGTGGACCGATTCACACCTTACTGGAAGCAACTGGGGGAGACACTTCAGTTTTTTCCGTATGACCACACGATTACTGCACTAGGGAAGTCATGTTATTCGTCTCCTCCCCCCGTATTTACTCTTCCCGAAAGCCGAGTGTTTTTCTTTCTTGAAATTAAAGTCTCTGTAAGTGCAATTACGCGATGCTTTGGTAGAAATTTTGACGTTACGCCTCCTGTTCTGGGGAGCCCTCAGTCTTTTCCTCAAGCTTCTAGTATCGTCTCCGCTGAGATTAAGATGCTCTCAGATATTCCAAAGGAGAAAGCGGCTAAAGTTACGAACCCTTGTGCAGGCTATCCTGACTACCCCGAAGTCCCCGCCAACTTTTATTGGCCGGGTGTCCATCTTTTTTATGTGCCTATTGTAGTAAAACCTGAAGGAAAGCCAGAAGAGGTTTCTTTGAGATGGCTAGCTTCCACAGGAAAATACGGCAAAGACTCTTTTGGAGACTGGGTCTCTGAGGCTGGTTATTACACTCACTACAACTCGGGGTCTTGGAATGCTTCTCTTACAGGATTTTTTGAAACTGGCCCGCTTTATGGCACAACCAATTTGACTGTGCAGTCTAACATTCAGCCTGCTATGGGCTATACGGTAAATCCCTAGCTTTATGTTTGCAATCCCGTAGCGGCGGGTAAATTAGGCCGCTGTGTCCACTCCCCTCCTTACCCTAGCTGAAGCTCGTGCCGCGACCTATGACACGGTCGTTTATTCGGACACGGACCCTAAGTATAAAGAGTGGCTCAATCATCTGCTTCGGCGGTTCATTGACTCGGGTGAATGGCAGCGGTCAAACTTTGTCGTCGAGCTTCCAGTGGTGAACGGGCACTTTACTCTGCCCCGCCGGGCTGCGGCTCTCCTTGGTGTCCGCTTCTCAAATGGCAGCCCCCGCACGGTATATCCGCAGGCCCATGAGTTTCTGGAGGCTGGCCCCGGCGAGCAAAAGCCCGACGCGGCTCTTCGTTCCGTTTATGAGACCCCTGATGTTTGCACTCAGACTGAGCTTGGCGACACCCCGCTTACCCTATCCATCGTTTCTTCCAGTGCCCTTGACACCTCGGTATCCTTTAAGGCCCGCCTTTATGGCGTGGATAGCACTGGCAAGCGCCTTTTCACCGCCAGCACTGGTGCAGAAGGTCTTGAGCTAGTCTTTAATGGAACTACTCCAGTCACCACTCCCGTTGCTGTGGCAAAGCTTGACCGCATCTCGCTTCCTGTCACCAAGGGGTTTGTGACGCTGAAGAACTCAGCCAATGAGACTTTGTCGGTTTATGAGCCCGGGGAGACTGACCCCTCGTATCGCCGGTTCAAGTCAGGCGTTGTCGAAGAGAACCAGACAGTCATTGCTCTGTGTAGCCGGAAGTTCATCCCAGTGGTGAACGATACCGATCTCGTCTATCCGTCAAACATTGGAGCGATTAAACTTGGGCTCATCGCTCTTCGTCTTGAAGACACTTCTGATTTGCAGGCTTCTGCTCAGCACTTTGGGCAAGCCTACGCTTTGCTGAACAATGAGCTGCGCAAGCAGCGTGGGGCCGCCCGGCCAAGTGCCCGGTGGCATTCAGGCGTTCGCCCTGTCCGTAACCTCACTTAACCCTTATGGCTCTCGCTCCCAGAAATCCCCTCGCTTCCGATGTTAATGCCCAGAACCGCCAAGCGGCTGGGGATAGGGCTCGTCTTAGCACGCTGAATCGCGCTCGTCGTGCTTATATGCGCGGGGACATCCGAGCAGGGCAATCCATTGAGCGGTCCTTGAAATTGCAGGATGAGATGGCTGCTATGGGCGCTCCTGTGGGGGCGACCCGCCGCGCTGAAGACATCACCTCGATTGCTGGTGGGAGGTTGGCTGCTCAAGACGCGCTGATTGCCGAGCAGCAGCGGAATGCAGCAATGATGCGCCAGATGCGTGAAAACTTCTTCCGCCCGCAACCCACCACTGGAACGACTGCGGCTTTCTCTGCTGGAGGAGCTGGAGGAGCTGGAGCTGGAGCTGGAGCTGCTGCCGCAACAGGCCGATTTGTAGCTACTCCCGGCGGGGGTCAAAAGTGGGTGACAGATGCTGTTGATCGTCCGCAGCCAACCACAGGGCCTTCCTCAACAACGGCTCTTGATCGTCCGCAGTCAACCACAGGACCGGCGGCAATGCCTGTATCAACGACTCCAGCTGCTCCTCCCGCGGCGACTCCGGCTGCTGCCTCGACGGGCCGATTTGTAGCTACCCCCGGCGGAGGTCAAAAGTGGGTAACTGACCAGCCTAAAACTCCAGCTGCTCCTTCCGCGACGACTCCAGCTGCTCCCCCCGCGGCGACTCCGGCTGCTGCCTCGACGGGCCGATTTGTAGCTACCCCCGGCGGAGGTCAAAAGTGGGTAACTGACCAACCTAAAACTCCAGCTGCTGCTGCTCCTTCTGCGACGACTCCAGCTGCTCCCCCCGCGGCGACTCCAGCTGCTCCTTCTGCGACGACTCCAGCTGCTGCTCCTCCTACGACTCCAGCTGCTGCTCCTTCTGCGACGACTCCAGCTGCTCCTCCGACAGAACAGCCTAAAATAATGCTCGCGGATATAACCAATCCTGATTATCGTACAAACCCAATGACCTACGGAGATTATATTGCCAAGGGTGGGTCTTTGTACACGGAGGCGGGAAAGAAGACTCTTGCCGATACAGAGGCAATTCTTAGTAAGCCAAGGGAGGCTAATCAGATGAGCAAGAGTTTAACCTCAGGACTCAGAACTCCAGAACAGCTGGACAAAGACCTTGAAAAGTTTAAACCTGCCCCTTTTACCCCTTCTCCTCCGACCGCGGCTGAACTTAAAACAGCCGCAGATGAGGCGCGGTATCAACGACTCCCGGGGCTTACTAAGGTAGGAATTGGGGCAAAAAACCTTGTTACCAGTGCAGTGACTGGGGCAACAAACCTTGTTACTAAGCAGCCTGAGACTCTTCTCCCTCCTAGTGTTAAGGGTATAGTGCAGGTTGCACGAGGAGTCAATGAGATGGCCCCCTCAGCAGTCAGTGCAGTGACTGGGGCTATTGAATCTGCTGGCAATACTATGATGCGGGGTATTGAGTCTGGTGCAGCTCCAGCCCGCAACTGGCTGGCAGGAAGTGAACAAAAAAGTAAAGCAGAGCTTGCCTATGAAGCCACATTAAAAAATCCACGAGTTACGCCCCGCGCTATGGGTGGCCCTGTCAAAGCGGGGAGCCCTTATCTTGTGGGTGAAGAAGGTCCTGAACTCGTGGTTCCTAAGACTGCGGAGAAACCATTTATCCCGGACAGTGTTGCCCGAGGGATACTAGGACTCGTGGATAACGGGGCCAGATTTTATCAAGGCCTAATGGGAGCAGCCAATATGATGACTGAGGCTGAAATCAAAGCCGCTGAAGAGCTTCTTGCCCGTCGAAAAGCCGCAGGAGAGCCTGCTTTTGTGCCTATTGCAGAGCGGTATAAAGGGGAACCTTGGTACACTCAAATGGGCAAACAAATTCGGGATGCTTTTTCAGTGACTCCAAATGAGGTTGCCCCATTTATTGCGGAGGAGACTCTCCCGGCAAAGAAGGCAGTAGCTTCCTTCACGGACAATGAATTTAACAAAACAGCCCGATTGAAGGCCAAGTACTTAACTCCAGAGATACTCGGTACCGAGGGACAAATCGTGTCTAAAGTGGCTCAGCTTATCCCGGGGCAGCGGGCTTTGAGCCCCGTACTCGACGCTGGGGAATCCCGGAGTCTTCCCGCAGGGATTCCTGCCGCCGCAGCAACTTTACTCATTCCCGGGAAGGGGAAGCTTACTCGTGAAATTTATCAGGAGGGTCTTTCTGACTTGATCAAGGGAGCTGCTTCAGCCGCCCAACCTTTTGTTGTGGGTGAAGAAGGTCCTGAGATTGTAGTCCCCGCCAAAGATGGTACTGTGATTCCAGCCGAACAGACTCAAGAGTTGCTCAAGAAAAAGCGTCGAGAAATGCTGATGCCTAAGTCAACTGCCAAAGCCCGCGGATAAACCAACATGCCCCCTCCGATTACTGACACTGCCCGCCGGGTTTTAGCCCCCGGCTACTACACCGAGTACTCCAAGCTCGTGGGGGACGCTTTATCCTTGCAGAAGCAAGACTTGGACCGCCAACGCACTCTCTTCGCTATGGAGCAAGACAAGCTCAACGCGGAAAGGGCAAAGACAGAACAGGCTCGGGACGAAGCTTCCCGGGCTGCCTTGCAAACCGTTGCGTCAGAGATTGCTCAACTGGACCCCAACGACCCAGACTTTGCTCGCCGTCGGATGGAAATCGTCTCTCGCAATCCCGAGGCCCTGTACAATCGCTCCGCGGCTTCTTTCCTTGGGGTGTCTCAAGAGGCGCTGGTTGAGCCGCAGTACGCCCGCCGGATGCAGCAACAGCAAGAGTACTACACACGCCGTGAGGAAGAACAACGAGCAGCAGCCCAACGAAAGGCTGATGAAGCTTTTGCTCGACAGATTGCCCTGAAGACGGGCCGTCGTGACTTCTTTGAACAGTTCAAGCGGGATTACGGTGCGGCCAAGACAGACGCCGAGCGTGACGCCGTTACAGGTGAAATGGGCTGGAAGGAGCAGCAATGGCAGCTTGAACGTGACCTTGCTGACGCAGGTATTAGTGACCTGCCTAGCTTGAAGGAAGGAGTGCCGGGCAAGCCGGGTCAGACTTACTACGGCCAGAAAGCTGACTTGGCCCTTCGAGCAGCGAAGGCCAAGAGGGCTGAGCGTGATGAGTACTACCGAGCTCAATCTCTACTGAATGACCTTGATAAACAACTCAAGGACCTCACATTGTCGGATGAGGAAAGAACCCTGATTCAACAGCGGAGAGACGACGTTAATCAAAGGATTAACGTACGTAGTAGAGGGGCCTTTGATCTGGTCAGACCTCAAGGTGCCGGAACCCCTGCAAGTTCCAAAGCCGGAGCAAAAATACCTTAACGTCAAGAATTGACAGAACAACGAGTCGAGTGATTATGCGGGATGCCCAATCCTCCTGCTTCTTCCACGTTGCCTCTTAGTCAAATCCCTTCTTGGGGAGAAGTTGAAAGTGACCCTCAGTTTGTAGCTGCGGATAAACCCACTCAACTTGCGGCTTTCAACAACTGGCGCAACATGCTGCTGGATGCTTCGCTAAAGGATGAAAATGCCTTTACGCGGGAGGATTTTGACCGGTTTCAAGTATTCTCTCGCCGCAAAGCCGCTGAATTGAGTGGCTCTCCTACATGGCAACAAGACGCCGATCGCTCTGTGGAGCAGTATCGCGCTGAAGAAGAGTCCCGTCAGAAGCTGCTTCAAGACAGTTTGTCTCGCAAACCTCTGGCACCTCTTACTGACGCCACCACACTAGGGTTCGACTTAGCTCAGGCGGCAGCTTCGCCCGCCGCTGGGGCAATCGCCCAACTCGCCACACTAGGGCTCGACTTAGCTCAGGCGGCAGCTTCGCCCGCCGCTGGGGCAACCGCCCAACTCCCGGGGGTGGTCGAAGGACTTATTGCTGCCCCTGAAGAAAAAGAGCGCGACACGTTGCGCAAAGTTTTCCAAGACGAGGAAGATTTCGCAATCTTCAACGGACGTTTTGTGGCTTCCCCCTCGCTAGTTCTCGACCGAGATAAGTACAAGAAAGCTGTTGCAGAATCTTCTCTGGACCGTGACGCCAAAATCCGAGCGATGGCTGAGTTGGGGGAGCTTCGTGATCAGGTAGCTGCTTCGGTTTCTGACAACATGCTCAAGACGGAGAGCACGTACGGTGAGGGGCTTATTGGCATTGGCAACGACTTCACCAAGATGCGGGACTATGAACTCTCCCGCAATCCACAGGCCACAGAAGCCGACATTGTGGAGAAGTGGCGCAAGCAGAATGACCACTGGTGGAAAAACCCGATGAAGCAGACCTTCCTTGGTGCCCGCATGGCCGGAACTTCTTTGGTGCAGCAGTACTATGGCCTGAAGTCTCTAGCGGGGCTGGCAGATGAGATGGACGAGAACCGCTTGACGGCTGCAACTCAACAACTTGGTGAGCTTGGGGAGGCTTCAAAGAACATTGGTGGGGCAACTCTTGCCTCTCAGGCGTCCAGCCAAGTTCTCCAGATGGCTCCGCTTGTTGCACTAGGTCCTGTTGGACGGGGTGCTGGAGCCCTTGTTTCTGGTGCAGCGGCCCGCACCGCTGCTCGTGCAGGGTTTGCCCTGACAGGCCGAGCTGCGTCTTCTCTTGCCAGTGGCGCTGCCTCACGTGTGGGGCTGCAACTTCCCCGAATCCGGGCCTTGCTTGCCGAGAAGCAGACTGCCGGGCAAATTGCCAAGACCCTCGGGCTCGCTGAAGCTGAAGTTGCTCCAGTCGCTAAGATGTTGCTCCGAGAGCAGGCTATCCACTCTGCGGGAGGTCAGGCAGCTGTCGTTCTTGCTTCAGGGTTGCAGGCTGCTGGCAGCTCCTATCCTGAGATTCGAGATCAAGTCCTCTCAGATTTGTCTTCCACGCTCGATAAAGAGGACCCTGAGTATGAGGCCAAGCTGGCTCAAGCAGAGAAGACCGCCGTGGACACCGCTACCTATCAAGCCTTGCGCCGTGGGTTCGTCACCATGGCTGTGACGTGGGCTGGCAACAAGCTGGGAGGAGACACAGGTGAAGCTGCCCTTGCAGGTTCAGGCACTTTGCGCGGCGTAAGCCGTGGCACAGCCAAGGCCCTCAAAGACAACTTTGCCGTTTATCTTTTCAAGACAGCTGGCAAAGAAGTGGTCCCCGAAGCGATTGAGGAAGCGTCAGACTCGTTGGTCAATGGGCTCGTTGACAAGATGACGTACGACCCGAACCGGTCTATTGGAGACATTGCGTCGGACGTGTTTGAGTCTGGTGCGTGGGGTGGGTTCTTGGGTGGTTTCTTTGGCGGGGTCAAAGCGGCTGCCAACTACTCGGCGGAGAAGCAGGCTGCCTTGCGGGCCAAACCCGTGGCTGATCTTCTGTCTGCCAGCAAAGGGCTTGAAGAAACAGGCTCGCCGCAGACCGCAGCTGAGTTGCGTAAGCAGGCTGGTGAATTGGCTGAGCGGACCGCTGCGGCAAGGCTTGCTGCTGGACTTGCTCCTGTTGAGGAAGCACCTCCTACTTCTGGGGTCAGCTTCCCGATGATGGTGACGCGGGACATGAGGCAACAGCTTGCTGATCTTGGGTACACGCAAGCCGACATCAATCAGCTTACCCCTCAAGCGGCAACGGATTTGATTCAATCAGGACTGCGGAAGCCCCCAGTTGTTGAAACTGCTGCGCCTGCTGAAGCGCCACCTCCAGCCCCTGCCCCACGTGCAGCAACTCGTCCGGGTGAGGCTCCAACCGCAGCGGCCCCGACGCCTGTTGCTGAGGCAACTCCTCCAGCCCCTGCCCCACGTGCGGCAACTCGTCCGGCTGAGGCCCCTGCTCCGGCAGCCCCTCCTGCGAGTGGCGTTGGCCTGTTTGTGACGAAAGACATGAATCGTCAGCTGGCTGAGCTTGGATACACTCAAGCGGACATTGCTCAATTCACCCCTGAAGTTGCCAATAACTTGATTCAGGGCGGGCTAAGGAAACCGGCAGCCGCGGCGGCTCCTCCTGCGGAGGAAGCTCCTGTTGAAGCTCCTGTTGAAGCTCCTGCTCCTGCTCCCGAGCCCAAAGTTTTTGAAGAGCCCCCTGTCCCTGAAGGGCGGGTGCGTTATTACCGTTTTGGAGAAGCTCTGCCCGGTGAAGCAGCCCTTACACGAGAGCGCCCCAACAATCCGGCAATCCCGGTCTCCTACACGGATGTTCGGATAGAAGACATTGCCGCGCTTTTTGGAGAAGAGACCCCGGCCACATTATCCGAGCGAGATTTTGGTGAAAATCTCCAACCTCTTCCGCTCGCGGCAGCTCCTGCTCCTGCTCCCGCTCCTGAAGCAGTTACTCCAGCTACCCCTAAATTTTCGGAGGAAGCTCTGACTACCTCTCCAGTGCCTGAAACTCCCCCCGCTAATATCACTGCGGAGGCTCTCCCCTCTATCCCAGAAGGGATGATTCGTTTGACCCACGGCACCTCTGGTCAATCTATCCGAGCTATCTTGCAGTCTGGCCGCTTCGATTACTCGAAACAGGGAGTTATTGACGCAACAACTCCCGACAGTTTTGGGAACAATCAAGACCTCGCTGAACGCCTCAATACAAGCGTGGCGGGGCCTATGAGCCGCGAGAAATTTGGGGATAAAGTCCTCATCATGGACATCCCTCTTGATGAGTATCGTAGGCTGAGGTCAGTCACTGCGGAGAACCCCGGGTTTGTTCCGGCAAACCGAATTGTCGCAATCTACGATAGTAACTCTAAGCAAGTCTTTACGCCTGAACTCCCGCAGACACCAGCTTCCGCAGCCACTCCGGTTGCGGCAGAAACACCAACACAAACACCAACACCCACAACACCCGATGCCTCTATACAAAGGAACATCCCAGAAAACCGTCAGCAAGAACGTGTCCAAGATGATGAAGGAAGGCAAGCCGCAGAAACAGGCGGTGGCAATCGCCCTCTCGTCAGCGGGCAAGTCGAAGGCCAAGCCCAAGGCCAAGCGGAAAATGTAACTCCAGCTGCAACTCCGGGCGTGGGGGTTACAGCCCCTACGCCTGCGAAGTCTCCCGAGCAGGCGCTCAGAGATAAAGCTGCTGAGCTGAGGAATCGGCTTAACAGCCTTGACCCCGAAAACACTGTTTCTGATAGCGAGTATGAGGCTCTTACAGATGAGCTGATGAGTGTCGAGGCTGATTTACAGGCAATCGAAGACGCTAAGTCTCCGGCCCCCGAAGCCGAAGCTCAGAAAACTTTGACAGAAGTTGTCGCTCCTCCGGCCCGCAAAGCCGCAAAGGCTAAAGCCGGAGACCCAATCAAAAAGGTTGAGAAACTAGTCAAGGCCCAGAAAGGCCGCCCGATTTCTAAGAGCAAACTCAGCTTGATTGAAACCGTGCTTGGCGGTGGAGCAGTGAACATTTTTAACACTCGTGCCGAGGCTGAAGCTTTTGTGGGGCAGACTCTTCCTCCGGGCAAATACGGAGCAACAGTCCCGACTCAGGATGGTGTGGTTATTGTGCTCTTTGCCGATGAGCTTGCTGAAGAAGGATCTCCGGCAGTGCGAGATGTACTGTTCCATGAAGGAGTTCACTTTGCTGAAGAGTTGTTGCTTCGCTCAGACCCAGAAGCTCGCAAGCTTTATGCCGACGCTCTTCCTGTCGTAAGAGACGCGGGCCTCATTAAAGTGATGGAGGAAATCTACCCGGGCTTCGGCGCAATTACGTCTGACGATGTCAGAATGGCTGAAGTGGTGCAAGCTATCATAGAAGGGAAGTTGACCAGTGACTTAGTCAGTCTGACTGCCCCTCAAAAGACAGGGTTCTCCAAATGGATTAAGGCTCTGCTCAAGTTTATCCGTGGTCTAGTCGGGGCTCGCCCAGCTCTGCTAGAGTACACAAATGCTCTGGAGCATTTCCTTGGGGGCTTCAACACCCAGAAGATGGCGCAGCTGATTACCCAGCTTGAGGGTACTCAGGCAGCAGTTGTGCGCCCGCCAATGTTTGCCGCCCGTCAGGCCCCTCCACCTCGTCCGCGCCCAAGCCCTGAAACAGCCGCCCGTGTTGCAGACTTGCAACGGTCGTTGCTGCAAGTTCAGAAAGCGCTGGAAGACCCACAGATCAAACCAAATGAGCGGCGGATGTTTGAGCAGGCAAAGCAAACTTTGACTCAGGACATCGCCAACCTGAGTAGGGTTAATGCAGTGAGCGCTCCTCTATCCGAAGTGGACTTGGCTGCGGAACTTGCCACGGAGGCCACAGATGTTCCAGTGGACGAGAATGTGACTCCTCCCGACTGGACGTATGAAGGTGATACTCGCCCAGAAACACTCCGCAAAATTGACGCCTATGTGGTTCCTAACTTTGTCAAAGACACTGTTGACCGCGGGCTTGTGCAATGGGGTTGGGAAGATGGACGCCCAGTCATTCGAGTCAATAAGGCTAGGTTGCGGGACAAAATTCGCAAGCAACGCGAAGCCGCCGCGGCAAAGCTTGGAATCTCTAAGCAAGAACTAGACACGCTCAATCTGAGCGTTGACATCTCGCGCCATCTTTCCTTTGCCAATGCTGTGATGAGCCGCATCCAAGAGGAATATCAGGCTCGCTTCCCAGCTGAGGAAGATACTCCTACCTCTTTGTGGACTGGGGGTCGCGTAGAAGGAGACTCCACCAAGTTTGTGCGGGGAGACCCCTCCAAAATTGAGAAAGCAAAAGACCGGGATAAACTTTACAGCGAGGGGCTTTTTCCCTCGATCAATCGCTTGATTCCTCAAGAGGTCGCACAGCCCGCTCGTGCTGAGGGAGAACTTAGCTCTAAAGACAAAGCTAAATTGGAAGAGGCTTCTTACTGGCCGTTCGCCACCAAAGCCGAGTTTGAGAAAGAACAAGCCCTGCGTCAGGCCGCAGCGGCTACTAAGAACAAGAAGGCTGCCGCAAAACTCCGTAGTGAGGCCGCTCAAGTTCTTGCTGACAATAAGTCTCGTCGGTTTTCGGTGGTGACTTCAGGTCTTGGCAAGGGGTCGGTGCCCCTAAACAGCGCCTTGGAAAAGTCTCCTGTTCATTCTCTCCCAGAAGGGACCAAGCTTTATCGTGTGCTGTCTTACAATGAGCAAGCCCCACGCCGAAACGACAAGGCCGGGGATTATTATGCCCTTCGCACAGAGGGAACGAACCAAGTCATGCCTGCACAGCACGTCACTACTGACCTTGCTGAGGCAAAGGCTCACGCGGCCCTTGTAGGGGGCGCTGTGATGGAAGTGCGTTCTGCCCAAGTTCGCAAAGTGGGCGATAACCTGATCGTTCCCGGAGGAACTTTTGAGGTTGTCCAGCGCAGCGGCGATACTTTTATCATTCAACAACTTGAAGGAGCCCCGCGTGTAATCGTGCAAGGGTTCTTTACTAACGTGCCGGAAGTCACGGCTATGCAGATTTCCAAAGGGTACTCTGTATTCATCCCGCCTGAAGTTGGGGACGCAGTTCACCCTCATATTGAGTATGACCCTAATACTCGCCTCGTGAAGAATGTTAAAGTTGCCGCCTTGGGGGCTGATGCAGAGGTGTCCATCGAGGATGGACCAGACGCTTATGCTCAACTGTGGAATGACCGCCGCCCAATCGGCCAGCGTTCAGCTGATATAGCTGAACAGCTGTCCGCTTTAGAGCAGGAGTACGGCATGTCCTTGACTGAAGCCAAGGACCAACTGTATGCGGTGACTCGTCGAGTCCAGTCGCTTCAGCGTGAGGGCAACCAGCTTAAAAATCTGGACGACGCTAAACAAGAGCAGCTCCGACTACTCAAGATTGTCCGTAAAATGGAGAAGCAGTTCGCTACGACTGTCTGGGCAGAGCGTCCTGAAAGTGTCGTTCCAGTCCCAGAAAACATCAAAGACCCGGCAGAGTTGGAACAATTCGCCGCAGAAGAAGCAGCTCAATATCAACGAGCCGTGGAGTACATGAGCGAAAACGAGGCTGATCTGATTGCTCGCCATGCTGACCTCGCGGGAATTATTGCGTCAGGACGGTTGCAGAATGCTGTGGTGCAGACAGTCATTAACACCTTCCGCAAGAAGCAGGGTGTTGGAAGCATCAATCTTGACCTCGTAACGCGGGGAGTAGTGAGGTCCTTTTACCGGATGCTCCGCCGAGCAGACCCGTTTGGCGGGGACGCTGTCCTGATGTCATTGGATGCTCCCGTTGACGGTTCTACGGGAGAATTGCTTGCAGGTAGCGTTGCGGCCCCCGAAGCGCTAGACGCTGAAGAGGAACCTCTCACCAATGATGAGAAGTCTCTGCTGGGCATCGCTCTTAGCGAGCGTGTCTTAGACGGTGACCCTGACCGCACTCTCCGCGTGCTTAGTCGAAATGGTGCCAGTAATGAAGAGCTCGCTACCGCCCGTCAAATCTTGGACCTTCACCGCCGAGGAGCAGCCTTTACTGTTGCATCTCAAACGGGTGAAGTCACCTTAACTTATGGCCCAGAACTGACTGAGGTAGAAATGGAGCAGGTATCAAGACTGCTTCCCAAAGTTAACAGTCTTGGATTCTCAGGACAGACAGCCCGTAAGTTCCCCAACCTTGCCCGCATTCTTGTCCGGCTACATGAGGAGACAGTGACGGCACTTCTCGAAATTACACAAAAGCCAAGCGGCAACCCGCTTTATAGCGCTGGGGAGATCAACCAGATGTCTCTTGAGGAGATGGTGACGATCGCCAAGAATACGAGTGGCACGGGGATGCTGGAGCATCTCGATATTGTGCGCTATCAGATTGCTACCCTCTCAGGTATTGAGTCTCCCTTCTTGGCCCCCACGGTTGAAGGTCTCCCCACAGCCCAAGAGGCTTTAGCACAAATTCAGGAAGACTTGAGGCGGCCAGACCTGTCTCCAGAATACAGGCAGCGTCTTGAGCAAGAGCGAGAGACGCTGACCCAAACGATTGAAAACGCCAAAACGCTTCAGGCAGCTCGTCTCCGAGCTCAGCGTGGGGCCGAGCGGCTGGTTTTTGATTCTATTCGTGAGAACCTCAGAGCCCTGTTGGGTCCTATGTTCGACATGCCTGCGAACCCTGCCGCCCCACGGTTCTCCGTAGAGGCGCTTCAACGGTTCCGCGAAGAGCTGGAACGCTTTGGAGTAGATACAACTAATTGGAGGAACGATAATGATAGCTCCATGCAGATGTCGGCGCAGTCGTTGACTCGCCTGCTGAGCTACTTCAGCAACCGTGCCAAGAATCGGACAGAAGCTGCGAAGAGTTTCCAGCCTTCTGTTCGTCGTGAGCCTCTCGATATGGCGCGGTACACCGCAGCTATTGAGGCCGGGATAGACCCTGATACGGCTTACCAACAAGCTCGCATCCCTCTTCTTGCGCCACCAACTCAGGCAGCCGTGGAAGTTAAAGATGGTGCCATTGCTTCAATGTTGGCCGAGCTTCTTGAAAAAGTTCGGGAGTCCTACTCTTTTGAGGTGGTTGTCTCCGCTGTTGCAAACGGCAACACCTCGACTCCAGTTGCATGGAAAGGCAACCAGTTGATTGTGGACCTCAACGCCTTCCCTGAAGGGGATAGTCCTCGTATCATGGAGGCTTTTGCCAAGCACGTGCAGCAAGCAATGCTCCAGCGTATGACGCAAGAAGCGCTCAATCGTGCCTTGGGTAGCGCGGTTGAGGGCGGTATTGGTCAAGCCTTGGAAACGCTTGGTCGCGGCGAGGGTGTTCATCCCACACTGGTGGCTCTGGAAGAGCTGCGTATGGAAGCGGTGAAGCTTTTTGGGGATATGTTCCCCAAAGAAACCCAGAATGTCCGCGAGTTTGTCATGGGTCTTTACACCAACCCGTCTTTTGTCCGAGCGCTCAACGAGCAAAAAGCGGCAGGCGGAACTGGTTTCAAAGGACTTCTGTCCCGCGTTTCCCGCTTCATCGCTCAGCTGCTGATGGACTTCCTCAACCCGGCTGCCAAGATCAAGGTGAACCTTGGTTCGGTGTATCACACGGCAGTGGTGGAGTCGCTCCGACTGATGTCCTTGTCCCCCTCCAACGGAGTCAAGACTGCGGCCCTACTCAACAAGCTGTTCTTCGTGCCTGAGTCGGGCACTCCTGTTGCGGCTGCCGTTATCAAGGCCACCTCTCCCGCTATTGCCGCGGCTAAAAACGAGACTAATGAAGATGTCTCAGACCCCGATGACAAGACTCTGGAGCAGACGGTAGAAGAGGTGACGAACGATGAAGTGCCTGTATCAGGTCCTCAGACTTCCTCTCCGGGCACAAACCCTAACGCCTCTGTTGTTCTGAAACCCGCTGGGTCTCCTCCGGCTCTCCCCGCACAACGTGCCGCGGCTTTGGGCTTGGTCACTTCCATCTTGGAGGAAGTTGATAGCAACACCCCGCTTCAGGCAACTGTTGCCCCAGAAGGCACAGGACTCACACTTTGGGTGACGGGCAACCGTGACTCGAATGTCATCCACGTTGACGTGAACAATCTAGCTCAGGTAGTCACTGAGTGGAGAACTGCTGGTATGTCCGAAGCGGACATCAAACGCCGCCTTCGTGCTGGGCTTGAGGAAGAGGTTGATCACCTCGAAATTCACCGTCGTTTTTCTGACACGGACCTCATCCGTATTGGGCTGGGTATGGACCCAGCAGAACGCCGAAATCTAGCTCGTTCGATTGCTGGACCCGACGCTTCTCCAGAAGAAGTGGCTCGTGCCGCCGGTGACGGACCCAACATGACGCCGCTTGAGCAGGCCAAAGCCATGGCAATCCTTGCCGACGAGTACCTTCGCCGGACCCGCCAGCGGGTTCGCTCGGGGTTCACGACGGAAGATGTCCGGGCCATCACCAAGACCGAGCCTCGCTCCTTGAACCGAGTGCTCGCCTACTTGACGGCCTACTTCCGCCGGGTGGCCGCTCGCTGGAATGCCTCCGCAGACCCTGTGTCTCTACGCGCAGCTCTCAACACTGCTTCGTTCCTGTCCGCCAACGGCATGACAGTAGATCAAATCACAGGCGGCATCCCCGATATTGCTGAGCGTCTCATTGCAACGGCTGCGGCATCTACTGCCTATGGGGATGCTCGTTTTGGCACCGCTCAACGGACGAAGAAGGACTTGGAGTCTGGAATGTTCGACGGCGCGGCCAAAGATGTCCGCGAAGCCATGGAAGCGTTGGCTGATATGGAAGTGGACTATGACTCTTTGACTGAGCCCGAGCTGATTAAACGTGCTGGGGACTTGGTTGAGAAGCACACGGTCAGTGGGCCGATGACTGGCGACGATATGAAGGCGTTGACGGCAAAGATTCGGGATGACGTTAGTGAGCCCGAGAGAGTCAGGCACGTCGCTAAGAACATTGTTCTTAAAATGACTACGCAGGCTGCAATCAAGGCTACCGACCCTGATGTAAAGGGTAACTTCCGGGCTGCCGAGGCGGCAATCCTTGTCGAAGTCACAAAAGAAGCCTCTGCTTTTGGCGCGAACTTGCGTTCCGTTCAAACCGCACAGGATAAAATCCTCGACCCTCACCGCGCTGTTGCTACCTATGGCACCTCCTTTATCCGCGGCACCAAGGCCACTCTCAAAACCATGGGAGTGGATAAGGTTGTGGAAGAGATTGAGCGTGAACTTGGTGACCCCGCCAAGATCAGCGGTGGTGTCGTTGACGGCGTGGTTGGGGAAGATGTCCGCAAGGCTTCAGTCAAAGCCAAGGCCAAGAAGAAAGGCGTGTCTGACAAGGATATTGCCGAGGCTGAGCAAGACGAAGCCGAGTTGGCTGACGCCCAACGCCGCCGCCCGCGAGACGAACTGGCTGAAGCTGTGGCAGAAGTCATGGTCAAGCGAGTTGCTAAGCGCCTGCAAGGCCGTATCCCGCCCGCAGATAAAGGGGCTTTTGACGACTGGTTTAAGCGCGTTCAGGCTGAAGTCTCTCGTCAAGTTTCCGCCAAGCTGAGTGACGGCAGCCCAGACAATGAGAAGGTTCCAAACACTGTATGGAGTCGTTTCATGCAGAACGCCGAAGATGCAGACATCCTACGTCAAGCCTTTGACAGCTCGATGGCAGACATCCGCAGGCAGCTTGCTCCCGGAGGGGACCCCAACTTCAATGGGCCTCCAACTCAGGAACAGGTGGATAAGCTTACCCGCACTCTTGCCCTGCTTGAAGGAGCTCGTGCTGAAGTGCTGCCCATGAAGGACGCCGCTCAGCTTGTCCGTCAATCCTTCCGTTTCCGTGAGGAAGTCAAAGCCCATGTCTCTGACCAACTTGCCAGCGTTGCTAGCCTGACCAAGATGCTGGTGGAAGTTGGAGAGCTGGACGAGACACAGGCTAAGCTAGTGGCGAAGTACATCGAGATCGCCTACGAAGAAGAGAAAGCCAAGTACATCCAGAAATTGATCGAGCGATACAAGCGCTCTGACCTCGCAGCGTCTGCCGCTACTGTGGTGGACAAGCTGTCCCGCTCGGAAGAGCTGGCACAGTTTGCCCGCATGGGAGCCTTCCGTTCTGAGGAGTTCTACTCTGCAATAGCCCGGTCACTGGAGCTCCCAACCTACGACACCAAAGTCGTTGAGCAACTGGAGGCCGACTTGGCTGCTATCAATGCTATGCCGAAGGACTCTATCCAGCGCCTCGACGCTGGACGGGAACTCAGTAGCAAGGTTGCAGACCTCATCTTGAAACAACTGGTGAGCTCCAATAGCCTCAAGGGGCTGCTCCAAAAGCACCCCGAGGTACTCTGGACCTACCTCGTGGAAGTCCCCACCTCGATGTGGAAGGCTGGAATCCTTTCCGGGTTCGGCACACAGCAGGTCAACCTTGTCTTCGGCTCGCTGCAATCCATCATGGACCTGACCAACAATGCAGTTGGCTACGCTATGACGGCTCCAAAAGGCAATCGTGCCAGCCTGATGGCCCGCAATCTATTCACCATATTCAAATCGGCCCTGCTGCTTGACCCCGCGACCCGTGCCGAGACGATCACGGAGATGAAACGAGCGCTGTTCACTGGCTCTACCCGATTCCAGTCTGAGCAAACCGAGTCTCTCTCCCGTCTGGAACGTGACCTGCCACTGGTAGGTAAGATCACCAAGCCCTACTCTTTGCTTGGCCGTGTCATGATGGTCATTGATGCCCTTGTTGGGGTTCCTGCCAACATGGCCCGTCAACGTATGGCTATCGCTCACTTGGCTACCAAGCAGGGCTACGATGCTGACCAGATGCGTGAGCTTCTGAGCAAGGCATTCAGCCCAGAAGAGACTGTCATGCGGCAAATTGAGAACCAGCTGGATGGAGAAGCGTCAAGCTTTGCCCTGTCCAAGAACCCCGCCCTGATGCGTGAGGCTCGCCGCAATGAACTCCTCGAACAATACCGGGACTCTCTTGCCAAGAACCTGAGCGCCGGGGCTGACATCATTACAGAAGGCCGCATCTCTGCCAATGTTGCCAACCTATCCTCGCAGCCGAAGGGCTTCGCTGGATGGGTCATGGACGGCATCTTTGGTAGCCTTGAACGCAAGACCCGAGGGGCAACCTCTCTGCTGGTCCCGTTTGCTCGCTCACTGGCGAACATGCTCGACTTCTCGTTGGCGATGTCGTTCTTCCCCGTCTCGTTCCTCCGAGCCTACAACATGTCCCCATCTTCATGGATGCCGGATAGCATGATCAGCGAAACCTACCGCCGCCAGCAAGTGGAGCGTGGTTCACAGGAGTTCTACAAGCTCATGTCTCAAGGGTTCATGTCCACATTCCTGACAGCTGGCTTGGCCATGGCAGTCTTTGAGATGTTCCGGGCTATGGCTGACGATGAAGAACCCTTCATTGCTGCCTATGGTGACGGCCCTGCCGACGCTGAGAAGCGCAACCAGCTCCGTCTGCGTGCCCCATTCTGGAAGCCCAACGTGCTGAAGATCGGCTCGTTCTACGCGAACTGGAAGGACCTGCCCGGAATCAACCTGTTGCTGGGTGGCATTGCTGCACTGTCGGATTCAGTCATCAACGCCCAAGAAAAAGGCCGGAGGGTTCGCCCCTCCCAGTTCGCCGTGAACTCCATGATTCAGCTGACTCGGGCAATGTTTGCCAAGCAGCCCCTCCAAGGACTGGAAGATGCTAGCAAGCTGCTCTTCGGGCGGGCTGAAGGCGGGGCCAGCCTTGATAAGGTGCTCATGAAGATGGCTTCCTCATGGGTGGGCGGAGTCACCAACCCCCGTATCCTGCGGGATGTGGAAGATATGACTCGGGGCTTGCTCTCCGAGACCGGGGAAACCCCGATGATCGAGACGGCTAAGACTTGGTCAGACGCCTTGCAAAGCGTCCTGCCCGGCTCTTCCCTGCTCTTTGACCGCCCGGCTATCCTCAACGCACGGGGCAAAGAAGTCACCTCCTTCTGGTTTGCTCCGTTCACCAAGCGGTTGTTGCCTGACATGGAGTCCCCTCATACGGATGAGATCATCACTCCTCTGGTCAGCGCGGGCCTTTACCTGTCGCCGCCGGAAAGTCAGATGGCCTTCAAAACATGGAAGGACCCTGAAGATCGTGCCGCGGGCATCGACCCAGACGGGGCTATCCTGTCAAGCTTTGACTCCGACGTTGCCCGTGAAGCTCTGATTCTCTACGGAGAGCAGATGACGGCTATGTTGCAGAGTGGCAACGTCATCAATAACCTTGTTCGGTTCGCTGAGCGTGGCCAAGTAGAACGAGAAGCCGCCCAAAAAGCTCTGGACAGCATATCTAGTGCCGCCCGGAAATACGCGCAATCCAAGTTGCAGCGTCGCATTTTGGATGGAGAACTTCTCCCTCACTGGCAACAATGAAGATTAACCACAACGCACCTCTCCCTCCCGGTGGCGCTTGGCGATGGGTCTCCCCTGTAACGGGGAGAACCCTCTCCAGTCGGAGCTCCGCCCGAAAACTGATTCAAGAAATCCTCAACTACCAGTCTGAGAATGGGCACAAAGTCCAACCTCCGGCTGAAATTGAGCACGATATTTGCATGCAGATGGGGCTGCTAAAGCCCTATTGCCGGGGCAGTGAGACAGTCCCAACGGGTCGGACGACTCTGGAGACGCTGTCCAATGCCAGCAAAGCCTTCTCGGCATGGCTGAAGACTGGGATGGAGTTGGCTCCTATGGAAGAAGTTGAGAGACGAGCGGCCACTTGTGCCGCCTGTCCCCGCAATCAGCCACTAGGGGGCTGCCTAACCTGCATTCCTGAGCTTGCTGCTGAGATAGCGCAGGACGCTTTGGTCTCGCCACAACGGCGGTCTAAGCATCACTCGAAGCTTCACAACTGCCAGCAATGTGGTTGCCGGTTAGCGTTGAAGACACAGCTTCCAGCGTCAGCCACCCGCGTAGAGCCGGGGCAGCAGTTTCCTGAGTGGTGTTGGGTTCCGCAGGCAGCTCAGGCGGGCCAAGCGTCTTCGTAGGACATGACCCATTTAGCATCCACCGATTTGCGGAGAGGGGTGCCCCCAAAATCAAAGGTTGCCTGTCGTCGGCTTGCACAGTCCTCAATCGGAAAAACAAAGCAACGGTTATTCTCTGGGCACATGCCGACAATATAATCGCAGTCTGCCTTAGTGTACTTGCGCCACCCGTGGTCTTTGCTCCTTGGTTTGAGGAAGGACATTATCCAACGGGACCTGTTCTTGAATTTGGCCAAGTAGATGGTTTTGACTTGGATGCGAAGCAACTGAGTCCCTGTGTCGGCCAGCAAGTCGTAGCCAGCCTTGCCACCATAGGGCAGGGAGACGGTCCACCCTCGCTCAAGGATTCTGGCCATAGTTAGAATCTCGGCTGGCGAGCCAGCATTAGCGTGTCGTCTCTCCATGAAAGTTTGGGGTCTCAAACAATACTAGAGGTATAGCCCTACGTCAAAGGGTGAGCGCGGCAGGATTTGAACCTGCATCCGATTGGCTTCGTGATCAGACAAGCGAAGGTGTCTTATCGCTCTCTGATGTTGCTTCCGCAACCACGCGCTCGAATTGGCGACTCAGGCTGGAATTGCACCAGCTATCTGGGGTTTTACGGCTTTTGCCGCGTGTATGAGTCCAGTTCGGGAGGCACCCCGATGCGTGTCCCTGTCCACGCCGCTGAGTCAAAATGTCAAAGATCACTTCTTCGCAGGACTCACACGCGCCCCCATCCCGACACGGGACTTTTCGCGCATCTTGGCCTGCACTTTTTTGCGGCCTAGCTCGCCTGCTGTCTTGGGGGTTTCGGAGGACACACGCTTCGTGGGGCGGCAATACTCATTGGAGCCTCCAGCACCGCAGGGTTTGCCTGTGCGTTGGTCTTGCCACTTCTCCTTTTCCCACCGTTTGAGACTGGAACCAGCTTCACCCTTGCGGACGTTGCCACTTTCCTTGCGGCACTTGGCAATGGCTTGAGAGGCACGGGCCGACGGGAAGATAGCGTAGGCAGCTTTGACTTTTTTATAGCAGGCATCTTTCATGGTAGGTTGAGATTATGTTTTCCGATCTCGGTGAGAAGCTTTATCACATAGAGAGCGACAAGCATGAAGGATAACCAGAAAGTTTCGGAGTCCATAAAAATATCAGGGGTTAATCGAGGGGGTTTCCCTCCATGAACTTTTTTCGGTAGAGTGTCTTCTCGTCCGGGCTCATGGAGGTTACCCGGGGAATCTTTTCGGACATGACAAATGTGGGGTTGGCCGCATGTGGCAAGGCAAAAACATGGCCGAACTCATGCAGCAAGGTAGAAGTCACGTCTTCCCCGTGACCAATGAAACGACTCCAACGGCTGATGGCCCAGCGTATCTTGTCGGAAAGAGTGATGCGCCACGCATCCACGGCATGACGGTGGCATTGAGCAATCCGCTTGGGAAACTTCTCGTTATCAATCTTCCCCCACCCAATGTGGATATTGGCAGCCCCCGCCTCTACGGGGCGTAGGGCCACCAGCCCATACATAGCGTTGTTCCATTCGTCAGCAGCTTTGCTGGCGAACTTTGCTATCTTGGGAGGGCAGTAGTAGGTTAGGCGAATCATAACTTAGGGATAGCGGCAAACAGACGGTTGGCTCGACCTACCTGAGCCGGGTGAACCTTGATGCTGTTGAAGAGAACAATGCTGTCGCGGTCTTCAGGGGCAGCAGCTTCCATCTGGTCCAGCAGAAACTCTGCCGGATGCTTGTCCGAAAGCTTGGTGGTAATGTCCCCTGTTGCATTGTTGCAGAGTGTAACAAGCCAGACTTCCACGGGAGCAAACACTTCGGGGGGCTTGCCGCTGATGAGTCGGTCATAGTGCTCCTTGGCTGCCTTCAGCTTGAGCCCGCAGTACTTGAGGGCCGCCGCGCTGGATTGCAACCAGCTCGGGGAAGCTGTGCCATCTTTCTGGCGCATGGTTCTTTGGGCCTCAATCTCGGCTGTGCTCTCGTCAAGCACGGCCACAAGGGCAAGGACATCTTCAGGGTGTTCCACTTTCAGCAGGCGCTGGCAGAATAGGTTCAGGTCCCCCGTCGTGGGGATGATTGTCTTGAGTCTCGACATGGTCGTATGTGGTTTCGATTAGGTTGGTTTGGTTGGGAATTTTGGCGGCTTCAGGGATTTTTCCCCCAGCAATGACGCCAAGGTTGATGAGGACTTTGCCACTGCCGTTGCCGTTGTTATCGTCAAGTCCAGCAGCGCGGCGAAGGATGTCGTCAATGATCTTTACGTCCTTCCAGCTTTTGATAGGCGGAAGCTTCTTCAGTGTCAACATCTTGGCAGACAGAACTCCGAACAGACGGTTCGTGTACTCTGTGCCAGCCGCCTTTAGTCCATTGTCTGCGGCTTTGGTGGTCAGCACCTCGGCTTCAGCTTGAGCCATGTCAAGAAGCTCAGCCTCACGGACGGCCACAGACGGGGCTGAGGCTTTCCAGTTGTGCTTCTTTTTCAAGGCGCGGATTTCTTTGACCGGGACTCCAGTCAAATTTTCAGCCTCAGCAGGGGTGAGCCCTGCCTCTAGCATCACGCGAAGTTCTTCAAGCTTTTCGTCGGAGACAATCATGGAATGGTTCCGTTGAATACAAGATCACGCACTTTGTCCACAAGATGGGGGACTCCCGCATTGTTGTAGATAATGTGGTCAACAAGGTCGTCGCTGATTCCAGCTTCACTGGCGTGGTCCATCGCAGACAGCCCGGGGCGAACGATGCGGACAACGACTCCTCCGAGATCTTTCACGAGCTTAGCTTCGTTATCGAATCGGCAGTCATCCACGACAATGCCACCCATGACTCCATCCTTGATAGCTTTGAGCTTGCGGGTAAATCGTTGTTGAGCAGCAACTAGCCAGATGTTTTCACCGATCATGTTACGCCCCCAATCGGTGCCCAAAGACTGATAAGCCTCACGGACAGTCTTGCCACAGAGCTCCGGGGGTCTGGCGTTCTTGTCCGTCTCGGGTGTAAGAATGGCGACCATTGCCTTGAGAGGGTCAGCAAAGGCCGTGCGATAGACCCGGTGTTTCGTCGAGCACAGGGCCTCGGCAGCGGTGGTTTTGCCACAGGTAGCGAGCCCGGTAAAGGCCACAAAAGGGAAGGTAACAGGGTAGATTATATTCATTGGAGCTTTGTTTCAGTGTTGCAGGGTTGCAACAGGTTCAGGGAGTTCTTCAATAGAGATGACAGTGAGGGCTTGCTTTTCAAGGTCGTTCGGTTGGCGGCCATAGGACGCGATAAACTCATTGAGCTTATCAACAAAGATACGGCGAACCTCCGACTCACGGCCGCGGGAAGCAGCCATGAGTCCGTCAAGCTTTGCCTGTGCTTCGTCGGCTCTTTTTCGGGCACGCTTTCTATCCTTCTTAGACATGCGGACTCGGGGGATAGGAACCCCCTCACTTGTAACGCGAATTTGTGCGCCACAGGGAGTCACAAGAGTATGCTTCCCACTGCGGAAAACATATAGGTTGCCCGGCCTGTTCGGGAAATGCAACGCCCCTGTGCATGGAGGGGGCGTCGAGATTGTGTCAGTGTTTTCATTCATAGTCAGTAGCTTGGTATTGAGTCACAAGGGTTGGCACGTTGAGTTTAGTCTTAACAAAGGCAGCTTCGTCAGGACCTAAACCTTTTTGGGGGTCACAAACGACCACAGCTTTGGTTAGCGAGCCCCATCCTTCGTCGTAATCGTCGAGGATGGCAAGCTTATTGATGCTCCGGTGGGTGTTCAGAAACAGTCGAATCTCGTGGCTGCGGTGTTGGCCGGGGCTCCAGTCAAGGCTCTCGTACCCCTTGATCTCTGGCGTGGACTGCCAGATAGGCAGCTCATTAGAGATGCGGTCAAGCATTCGAGACGAGGTCCGCCAGCTGGAAGACAGGCAGATGAGGCATTGAGTCTGGCGAATGATGTCCCAAACGAGGTTCAGTTTATCCCGGTCAAGTGAACCGGGGCGAGTGTTAAGCACCCCGTCAACGTCGAGGAATAGAACAGGAGCAAATTCGGGGGTCATGCTTTTGGGTTGGATAGGTTGCGTAGATCGAGGAGCGGGAGAGGCTTAGTAAAGTCCACTCCTTTCTCGATGCAGTAAGCTAGAGCAGCATTGATTTGAGCAGCGGGGCGCATGGTTAGTGTTCGAGTTGTATTCATGTTTGTTGGTTGGGGTAAGCGTCTGGTTCAATCATTCGGGTGTTGTTTTTATGGAGAAATTTAGCTAGGTCGGTGGACAATTTGTCCACAACATCTTCCGGCAAAGCCCACTCCCATTCGTGTAGGAACTCATGGATTAAAATGCGAAGGTGAGGCTGGCCTTTGAGGCGAGCATCAATCTCGATTTGGCCGTTTCCGTGAGCCATACCAAGGGCTCGGTAGCGACCTAGCTTTCGTCGGGTGACTGTTATGGAGGTGGGTTTCATGAAATGAGGGTTTCGAGGGGGAAGGCGGCGAGGATGGATTCAAGCGTATGCCTTGCCGTTCTCCCAAGGAAAGACTCATCGGCAACAATTACGCCGTCGAGTTGGTATTGAGCGATTGTCAGCAATCCAGCAATAGCCACCCGTGTTGCTCTCCATCCGGCCTCGGCGTTGCCTGCGGAGGCAGCGATAAAGAAGGCGTCCTCAATAGATACTTCGGCGGCTGACGCAGCGAAGTCTCCGGGGTCTATGATGCGGGGGAATGACGCGCCACCGTTGCCCCCCTCGTAAGTTAATTCCCACTCCCCCGGCGTCCGCTTTGAGGCGATGCCGATGAGACGTTCAAGATGTGCGTCAATGAGTTTGAGGTGGTCGAGTTGGGTGGGGGTCATAGCTGTTCTTTGATAATTGAGATTGCTACCTTTACGAGGCGATCCCCGTTTTTGTGCGCAACAGGCCACGGATTGCCTGTGTCTGAACAATGACGTTTCTTGGCCTCTTTTTGAGTTCCGGCATTGCTAGCGGCGTAAAGGTTGCCGGACGAATGAATTACCATCCATTGTTTAGTTTTCATGGCAGGAAGGGTTGGAGTTTGATAAGGGCTACGTTGCCTTTGTTCAAGGCGTCGATAGCGGTGTCACTAAAATCACCTCCGCTTGGAAAGTCATCATTATGGAGATTATCTATCGCTTTCAGCGAATCATGCGCCACCCTGATAGCTTCGCGCATGGCTTCGTTTTCCTCCCGCGCCTCGTCGCGCTCGCGCTCCAAAGCGCGTGCGAAGTTGGCGGGGACTGTGGCACACGAATAGAACCCGATATGGGGCGATGCTTTTGCATCCGTCTCTGGTGTAGGTCGTGATGGGGTAGGGGTCATGATAAGAAGGGTTGGAGTTTGGTGAGGGCGTCATAAACATAAATGTGAAGGACGCTGGCACCGGACACTTTTTCGGCAAAGGTCAGTTGCAAAGACACTTCCCTGATGGCTTCGCGCATGGCTTGGACCTGGTCCCGCGCCTCGTCGCGCTCGCGCTCAAGACGGCGTGCGAAGTCGGCATCCACATACAATCCCAAGTCGTTATACTTCCAGCATCCGCTATCATCTGGATAACCTGATTTTGAATCCGTCTCAGGTGTAGGTGGTGGTGTGCTCATGGTGGTTTTTTGTGTTTATTCTTCTTCGGTTTCTTGTTCGAGTTCAAAGCAAAGCTCGCAGAGATATGGATCGCCTCGCTTGAGTTCTTCGGTGTTGAGCTTCACGTTGCAATCTTCGCAACGAATTGCGTAGTATTCATCATATTGACGATCACTGGGGATCATTGAGTTTCCGTAACGGCTCATAAGATTTTGAAAAGTAAGTGAATGGCGGCGATGATCGTGGTGGTGATCCACACAACGATTAAAATATCAGCGAGTAGTTTCATGGCTTTGCTGCTCTGTCTCCTTCAAGTATTCAATGAGGGTAAGAATGTGATGACCACTTGGAAACTTTTCCCCGTTGATCCAGCGATAAACGGAGGATGTATGCACTCCGCATTTGTTTTTGATTGCGTTAATGAACGCCATCTGTGAAGGCGATTCTTTGTGATGCTTCCGAAGAAGCTCGACTATTGAGTTTGGTGTTGTCATAGAAAATTAGGTGTGGTGTTTTCCCGAAGCCATGCGGCTTGAGATTCTTTTATGGCCGGGTTGCTTGCTGCCCATGCTGCTGCGTCTGCTGCTGCGGCTACTGCGTCTGCTGCTGCCCTTGCTGCTGCGTATGCTGCGTCTGCTGCTGCTGTTGCTGCCCATGCTGCTGCTGTTGTTGCTGACCGTGCTGCTGACCATGCTGCTGACCGTGCTGCTGACCGTGCTGCTGCAAGCTCGTCATCACTTGCTTTGTCTTGAGCATATTTTTCGGCAACATCAATCGCTTCAATGCTTCGCGAATCAGTCATTAAATGTTGAACTTGACGAGCGGCGAACACCGCAAATAACCGCAGTTCTTTATCCGTCAATACCGAAGGTCGCGTGGCAACCCAAAGAAGCCAAGCTGGGTTGGCTTTTTCCCACACTTCTTTCATCGAAGCGCAAAAGGCTAAAGCCCATTCTTTGCCCTCTTTGCAGGCGTGGTGCTTAGTGCAAAATTGTTCGATGGTCATACCGGATGCTGGAAGCGGAAACTTCAGCGTCAGCCGAAGCACACGCGCTGGTTCTGCCGCGCATGCAGGCAACGGCTCGGAGGTGGTCTGTTGTGTATTCATTGTGTTCATAAGATTAGTCTAATTAGTCTAAAATGCGGTAGGCAATAATGTCCCCGGCTGTGTTGTCGAGTGCGATCCAGCGGAGAGCGCTTTGACTCAAGATGCGCCTCTCGCCACCTCGGAACTCAACCTCGTATCTTGTTTGCGGCCCGATAATCGGAGTGCCATGCCACGGAATCCATGGCGGTTCCGTTTTTGTGTCCCGGCATTGGGCGGAACAGAATCCTTTTCGCAGTTCCTCACGGCCTGCTTTCCACGCCTCAAATTGGGCAGTGGTAGCTAGTTTATTGTTAGCATTAGCCCAAGCATCAAACGCCTCCCGTTCCTCGTCTTTGGGAAACTCGTAGCCAATGGCGTCAAGAATGGCTTTGGTGAAAATGACTATGTTGTTACCTTTCGGGTCATAGCTTGCTTTTGCCCCAATGTCCGCCAGTTCCTCAAGAGTGTAGTTTTTGTCGTTCATGGTTTGATTCGATAGATGTTTTTGGCTTTGCCGCCGATACCATTGGAAGCGCGTTGCACCGAGATAAATCCAGCTCGTTCAAGGGCTGTGAGTGCGCCACGGATGGTGGGACTCGCCAGTCGAAGGCGTTCCTCAAGATCGTCAAGTGTGGCGGCTCCTTGCTCCACGATGATAGCGAGGCAAGGGAAGGTTGAGGGTGCTCGGATTCCGGGTTCAGTGGAACCGAAAATACGGAGGATAAGATCAGTGGTTAGGTGGGGTGGCATGGTTTGTACTTTGAAAGAGTTTCCGCATCATCGTGGCACATGCAGTGACAGCATCTGAGCGGTGTTCAGGTGGGGCACCACGAAGCAAATCATCTAGCTCTGCTTCGGTGTTGCAGGTTGTAACAGCTCTGCACAGGGTGAGACTGCCACGTGCGCTGTCCAGTCGGTTGAACTGCGTACGGCTAATCAGAAACACGTCATCGTTGGGCCGGGTCAGCCCAAGTCTGTCGGCGTGTATGAACAAGTCATACCGGTCGCGGCAGTCCGTCCTATTGCGTAGAGCCCGAAGCCAGTTCCCGACGGCAATCTTAGTCACGCCAAGTTCCTTGACGATTTCCGTGAATGATAGCCCGTCGAGAACCAGCTGAGCCACACGCTTCTGGTCAGGTGTGAGCGTCATTTGAAGCAAGTTGCTACGATGGTTCCACCAGCATGAAGGTTTGAGGAGACAAAGAGCTCGGGGTCATTTGAGTAGCCGTCAGCAGTGACACGCAGCTGAGTCATCGGGTGGTTGTCTTGCTGGGCATGAAGCCGTTGGAGTTCAGCAATAAATTCAGCGAGGGGTATAGTAAGAATCATAGGTTAGTGGAGAAGTTGAGTTTGATCATAGACTTTCGATGCAGTGGTCCACGAAGGGTTGTGAACCACGGATTTGATAAGCACCCATCCCTTGGCAACCTCGGGGTTTGGTTGGTCGGGGTCGGCATGCCGAAGCTGGCGATTGCCAGTGTCACAGTGTTCATAGACCAGCCACCGGAAGCCGGGCTTTCCAAAGGAAAGCAGGCGTTCCATGACAGTCATCGAGATTTACGTGGCCGTCCGCGGTTGGCTTTCTCTTCCTCAAGTTTGATCGCCTCTTCCGCCTCAGTGATAACTTCACTGATAACTTGACGGGTAAAGTCGAGCTCCTCTTGAATGAGCTCAGCCCGTTGAGTAGGAGTAGCGAACGCCTTGAGGTACGGACAGCGGCGGAGGATGGTCCGGGCAAGCTGTTCGGGGTCGTCGAGGTACTCAAGGATAAGTTCCTTGGCCTCGTGGCGGGTGGCTACACAGGCGTCCAGTAGAGGAAGCAGTGGTTCTCCACTGCTAGAATCGTTACCAAGGTAGATGTGAAACCCTGATGCAGCAGGTGTAATCGTTAGTGTTCTAGGCATGATGTTTGTTTGTCTGATTGTTGCGGTGTTGCAAAAAGCAACGTGTCATGTTGTTAGCGGTCGTGAATTTCGTCAACAGTTTTTGCGCAGAAAATTCCGGGCCTTGCAAAAAGCTCTGCCCGAACTACGTGTCTCGGCATCCCTCACCCACACTATGCCCAATAAACCAGATCCTCGCCTCAAGGCCGCCGGAGTAAGCGGCTACAATAAACCAAAGAAAACGCCAAGCCACCCAACCAAGTCCCACGTCGTGGTGGCTAAGTCGGGTGACAAGATTAAGACGATTCGCTTTGGCCAGCAGGGAGTCAGCGGCTCCCCCAAAAAAGAGGGGGAATCCGCCGCCTACCGCAAACGCCGTGAAGCTTTTAAGGCAAGGCACGCCGACAACATTGCCAAAGGCAAGATGTCGGCAGCCTACTGGGCCGATCGCGTCAAGTGGTAGGGTCCATGAATGGTGGAGCCTCGACGCCGGGGAGCACAGGAGCCAGAGCAGCAAGGATTGCCCGTGCTGTTCGCTGGCTTGTCCCCTTCGGGCCATACTTATGTAGCCCCTCGGCAAGCACCTTGATCTCGCGCAGAACAACGTCCTTATGGAGGAGGTCAGCCCCCACTATGGTTAGTTGTTCGGCCAGCCTGTCCCGCTCTTCCTCTAACCTCTGCATCTTCTCCTTGAGGTCGAAGGTCCAAGCCCCGTTTGCAGCAACGATTGCCGCCGTTGTTTCAGGTGTCGCACTCATGGTGTGTAGAGGTTGAAGTTTGTGTAGGGAGCACGGCGCAAGAGGTGCGCGGCTTCACGGTTGGATAGTAGCACGAGGTCAGAGACTGTCTCGCGCAGGCGTAGGGCTTTTGGATTGCGGCGAACCATGAGGTTGCCAGAGTTTGTTGGATGAATCTTCATGATGATGATGATGGTGTTGCAGACTGCAACTGGCTTGTGTCTTCCTCATCGTCCGGCCAGCACGGAGGGATGTGGGTGAGTGTTTTGAGTCGCTCGATGGAGCGCGTTCCGTCATCCCAGACAACCACCGCCCGACCTTTGAGTCGAGCGATGGCAGACATGAGACGAGCAACGCCGGGGGTCTTGTCGCCGGGCAGCGCAATCCTTCCGTAACGGGGGCGCGGCTCAAGCTGATAGACACGTATCCCCAAAGGGCCATGCGCTGGAGTGACTAACCTTCGCCAGTCCACAAGCTCCGCCTTGCCGTTATGCTTCCACCGCACAGCAACAAGTTCAGAGATGCAGCTACCCGAAGGGTGACGCCCATCTACCTCGGCTTTGGCTACAATCTTCCCAGTGTGGAAAGGAGGAGCCGCCAAGGTGACAGTGATTCCAAGACGGTAGATTTTAGTGTTGGTTGGCATAGCCTTTTCGGGTTGCCCAAGCAGTGAACTCGGGGATGGTTTGCCACAGGAAAACCCCGCCGTCCTTGGTGCGGAAGGAGTGATCTTCTCCGACGAAGGGCGGGAACGGTTCGCTTCCGTAGCACGTCCACTCGGGGCGCATCGGGACAACGAAGGAGTTTTGGGCCAGCCCACCGGTTTGACGCGCCCAAACAGTCACGGTGGCAACACTTGCCGGGGGGCAGGTGATGAGCGCAACAGCGTAGGAGTCGTACATTGTAGCCTCGTCAGGGTATTTGAGCAGGACTGTATTCACTTCACGGGGCATGGTTGCTCCGCTTACTTTAGTCCGCCACAATTCCATGGGCACAAGGCTATCCACACGAGAGTGCAGTTGCTCCATGACTTGGTCCCACGATTCACGGAACCAGACATTGAGACGATAGCCCTCCCCCGAGAGGGAGGACTGCTGAGAGGTTTCGTCAGCGGGGCTCATGAGTGGGAACGAAGCTCCTTGGGTTCAGTGGTTGCAATGTAGGTGGCAATCTGCGTGGCAAGATTGACAGCATCAGGGTTGGAGAAGCCAGAGTGGAAGTGAGTCCGCATCGCATCAACGATGGGCATCACCTTAGCAGTGCCGTCTTTGGCGTGGACCATGGCCTCTGATTTAGGGCGGGCAAGAGTTGCCCCGATCAGGTGGACCCCACGAGCCCGCCACTCAGCCGCGTCAACGCACCCGTCAGTGAGTTGCCCGTCCGTCCAGCACAGCACGCAATCGGCTTGCTCCAACAAGGGAGCAATGACGCGGTGTTGCAAGGTGTCACGGAACCCCTCCTTGCCATGGTAGGGATTGAGTCGGAGGAACGTCATGAACGGGATGCTGATAGGCATCTCGGCTAACTTGTTGCCAGTCAGGAACACGCGCAGGTTGATGACGCCCTCACGCGCCAGCAGAATCAGACCCCACACGAACTCCTTGCCACCAGTCTCCCACATGCCTGACATAGACCCAGACATATCCACGACGAGGACGATGTTACGAACACCGGATGCTCCACTGAGGTGGAGGAACGCGGTGTCCCATTGGCGAGTCAGTGCCTTCGACAGGCGAAGACGAGACCCGCTAGACGAGGCTTGTGCGGGAGAAGGCTCAGCATTCTCGAACACGAGGGAGAAACCAGACGCCACGCGCCGGGCAAGGGATTGATCGAAACGAACTCCACGGAATGTTGTTTTGCTCATAGTAAGTTGATGTTGATGTTGATGTTGATGTTAGTGCATGAAGGCAGACAGAGGAGACAAGCCAGCGATGCGGGCATGGATGTCTAAGGGAACGTCACCGGGGTACAAGAAATCCTCCTGCGTCTTGGGCCCCGTTTCTGCCATGGCAGCAGCACTGCCGATGCCAGAACTTACCGGGGCAGATGCGCCCTCAGCTCCGCCACCACTTGCCGCGGCGGCAGCCGCAGCAGCAAGCCCACCCGACTCGTCAAAGTCGGAGACGCCCGTGACAGACTCGACTTCGTGACCGAAGAGGTCCACCCATTCCTTCTCGATGGGAATGAGGGCATGCTCATCGGGGGCCTCCACAAAGCGCTGGTAGAACTTCTGGATGACCTTGTCCACTCGATGCCCAGCAAGAACTCCGGTCACGAATGTCGCCAGTCCTGTCCACTTGAGCGGGGCAGCCGCCGAAGCGATTGTCTTGAACAGCGCCGGTTCACGGCTCTTGAGTTGCCACAGATAAGTAGAAGGATTGTTAGTCGGGGCCGTCATGCCGGGCAGTTCGTTATGCTTGAGCCAGCCGAAGCGGTGGTCCTTGCCGCGTTCCTTGAGATACTTCCACTCGATGCGGCAATCCTCCGCAAGGTTATGGAAGCGGAACTTCAGCTTGTAGTCCGCAAGGCGGCGGTTGATGTCTGCCCTGTCAAGGCTCGTGTAGGCTGCATGGCAGACCTCGTGAGCGATGACGCTTTTCACAAGCTCGATGTTCTTGGCATCGGTCGAACTAGTCTCCGGGTAGAAAGCCTCATCTAGCCTGTCTCCGATGCGGATGAGGTGGCGGGGACCCCCCTTATCCCACTCCCAGCAAGCCGTTGGAAGACTCTTAGCAGTAGATGAGACAACAGTCGTGTTAGAGGGTACCCGTCTGCCAAGTTCGGGGCGGAGGGGAGACTCCGCACAAAGCCACCATAGGGGGCCTCCACGTTGGCGGATTTTGCCTGTGGGAGCGAGAGTCTTACGGCGCAGAGCGCTAGACTTTGCCTTTGAGAATTGGTTTGGTGTGATCATAGTATTGTTTGGTTCGGTGTTACAAGGTTGCAACGGGGTTAGTCCATGAGCTTGGCGAGGTCCTTGGCGAGAGCAAAGGATGTCGGGTCGGTGTCCTGCGTTGCCGCGTTCTGGACGGCAATCTGCTGCGGGAGATACTTGTGGAAGTACTCCGACAGATGCTTGACGGTGGGGCTAGCCTCCCATCGGCAGACATTCTGGATGGCCGCAATCAGGAAACGGAAGCACAGCGGGCGAGCCAGCTCCAAGGTGGAGTAGCGGGCACGAGTGGCCTCCATGAGTAGGGCAAACTTTGCTGCCCATGTCTTGACTGCCGGGGTTGCCGGAGTGAACAGGCCGCCGGAGAAATACTCCAAGCGAGCTAGACAAACTTCCTCAGCCCACTCCTTGGAGAAGTCGAACCGAAGGAGCTGAATGCGTGAAGCAAACGCTTCTGGTGGAGAGGCCCGCAAGTTACCCATGAACAGGATGTGGAGGTTCTCCACGGGAGCGCGAAGAATCTCAAACGTGCCGTCCTCTTCGACCTGCCGGGTTTGCAGGATATAGCAACGCTTGCCGTCATAGACACGCGGTGACAGGGTGGAGAGCATCCACTCCATCGTCTTGCGGGTGGCGTTGAACACCTCATCACCGATGAACAGCGTCTTGGTGCCAGCGGCAGCTGTCCGAAGGGCAGCCGTCAACGGGCCGTCAGCCGTCAGCAACGTGCCGTCTGGACGAGGTGTCACGGTGCCAACAAGGGCGCTGATCTCGTCAATGTCATCCTTGAAGGGATGCAGGAACGAGGCTTCGTACAGCCCGGCAATGCTGTCTGCCATGAACGTCTTACCGAACGAAGGCGGAGACACGACGGCAGGGATGGCACAAGTCTGCTCCATGCCCGGCGTGAAGAACGGTCGCACCGCCTCCAGCATCCGGTCCTTGGTGGGTGACACGGCAGCAGCGACGGCAGCAACAACGCGGGGAGGTGGCGGTGTTGCAGAAGGCAACGCCGCGGTGATGGCGTCAATGATTGGCTTGAGGCGGGCAACCTCAGCGCCGTGGTCACTAACCGTCTTGTGAAGGTCAGTGATGTGCCCGCTGTGCTTGGCGATGTCTGCTCCCATCTCGTCAAGCCGGGCCACCAAGTCTGGCGGGACAGCTCCCACAGTGGCACGCTTGGCGGCAGCCTCACGGAGCTTGGCCATCTGCTTCTCAGCAGCAGCCAAGGCGTCTTCCAACTCGTCACCCTCAAGGGTTTCTACCTTGATCTCAGCTGGTGGTGGGGGCAACTCGGCAGGGGCAGGGGCAGGGGCAGGGACCGCGCCGTCGAACAACGGATGGCCCATGATCTTCGTGGCAACCTCGCGCATCGCAGAGACCGGGGCATACGCCGTGATGTCACTCACGGAATCATACCCTAATGACTTGCAGATGTCAGTGATTGCCGCCGTCGTGGGGAACTCCTTGCCGATGCTGGCAGCAGCCAGCTTCTTGATGTGGCCTTGGATGAACGGACGGAGCTCGTCCTTGTTCATGGTTTCGACGGTGGCGGGATTGGTGGATGTATTCATGTTTGTTTGGTTTCTATCAGTTTGGTTTGTTGGTTTCGCGGCAGCCTTGTTGCGGTGTCGCAGCCTACGAGAGGAGGCGTCGGGCCTCTTGTAGGTCGGCAATTCTTGCCAGTGAGAGGTCATCATAGGTTAGATATGACAACCTGTCAACGGCTTTGTCAAAGCTTGCTAGCTAGTTGATCGTTCGGCTGATGCGGAACCGGCGGCCATCCCGGAACAGCCACTTGGTGCCGTTCCAAAGGTTGATTCCACGGGCCATGCCCCATGTGGCGTGGACTTGGCGGAACCTTCGGCCATCCCGCGTGGTGCCTGTGACAACGTATAGGTCACCGGGTTGGTGAACCCACGAGCAGGTTCCGTCGGAGTTGTAGGAGATAGGGTTAGCAGTCATGATGTTTGTTTGTTTGTTTGTTTGTTTGGTTTGTTGGTCTCGGCAGTTTGCCGTCATGCGGAACCGACGGCATCAGCAATTCGGCGCTTAAAGTCCGCATGGATGGTGGGGTCAGATTTGCAGTACCCGTTGTTGCTGTTGCAGGAGTGGCGATAGTCTTGGTAATCGTCTTCCAGTTTGTGGAGCAACTCTTTTCCAGCAAGGGCGGGCTTGCTCGGAGGCAACCCAGCGTACGGGGTCGGGGTATTGTAGGTGCGTTTCATGGTGGTCATAAGTGTGTGGTCTCGGCAGTTTGCCGTCATGCGGGACGGTGAGGGATAGCCTCACGAAAGTGTGCTGGTTTGTTGGACGGAGAGCCAGCATCCGTGTTGCAGTGTTGCAACGACCTGCTAGGTCAGGGCAACGCCGTGACGATCGCACTCGACGACATCAACGAGCGTTGACTTGGGGCGGTTCCACTCACGCCACACATGCGAGGCGGAGAGCCCCGGCATGGTGATGTGATATGTCCGCCCCGCCACCGTGTAGGTGATGAGGAACCGGGCGAGCTTCATGATGCGAACGCTTCAAAGTTATGGCTGTCCGCCCAGCAATACTCCAACCGATAGCCGCCGGGCGGCGTCCACCACTTGACCATGGAGTCTTCGCCAAGACTACGTGGCGTCACCTTGGACGAGATGGCTTCGCCTTGCTCGTACTTCGTCTCCACGGTGGGCAGCCACTCCCACTTGGGCGCGATCTCCACCTCCACCTTGAGGTACTTGCCGTCAACCTTTGCCCACCACTTGAGATGGTGGGAATCGAAACCGGGACCCCCGGCCAGCACGACCGAGGCCCACACCTCGCCGTGCATGGTGGAGGACTCGCGGGGCTTCTCCGTGTTGATCTCACTGGGGGCAATGGACAGGGCATGCCCCCGCCACTTCTCAGCCGGGACGACAACCCCGGCATCCTTCCACTGCTTGAGGATTGCCACGGCTTCGCGGAACGACATTCGCTCCGGGTACTTCCGCTTGTAGGAGACCACGAAGGTGTTGTCGCGGTGCTTGAGAATGCGCGGTGGTTCGGCCGCCGGGTAGGTGATGGCGGGGAGCAGAGACTCCATGGACTTCGATGCTTGGTCCTGAGACCATGCGTCAAAGCTTTGTTCAGTTTCGCCAGCGGCGACGGCTTGTTTCCATTGTTCGATTGTATTCATGTTGGTTTGTCTGGTTCTGGTTTGGTTTGGTTTGTCCGGTGTTACGGATTGCAACACCGGGAGATTGGTCACAGGACAAAGACAGGGATGCGCAGCGCCCGGTAGGCGGCACGAATCATGTCGAGTGTGAGACCTGCCGGGGCAGGAACGGCAACCTCGCCGGGGGCGAGGCGGAATCCGCCACACATGGCGACGGTGACGGCTTTGATGTCCGCGCCATCTTTGGCGGGGCTGAGGATGAGTTGCATGTTCATGATGTTTGTCTGGTTTGTTTGCTTTCGAGTTCTGATCACAAGGCAGGATTGCCCGATGACCAGAACGAAAAGCAATCCCCGTAGCAGGGTTTGCCTGCTACGGGGTTGCAGTGTTGCAAGGTTGCAACGGTTCACGGTTCACGGTTCCTCGAAGTGCGTGGCACTCCTGCCCGGCTTCGTGAGATGCCGGGCCTGCTTCGCGGCCCTGATTCGGGGCATCATATCTTCTACCCGGTCAGTGACTCGGGCGGACGGATAGCGGGATATTCCCGCACGTGGCGGGGCAATCTCCGTGACAATGGGCATGCCATTGGCGATGGCACGGTTGACTACGGCGGTGATGAGAGCGCGGGCTTTGTTCATGGCTTGATGAGTTGGAGTTGGTTGAACGGGTTGTTGATGGAGGGCTTTGGTGATGCAGTGTTGCGGGGTTGCAACACTGCGGCGGGGTCCTTGTCCTTGTCATTGAAGAGCCTGTCGTAGGCTCTTGGGGTTAACTTGAGTTTTCTCATTGGTTTGGTTTGCTTGGTTTGCTGTCATATTCTGACCACAAGGCAATCATTGCCGATGACCAGAAGGGAGAGCAAACCTGCCCCGTTGCAAGGTTACAACGGGGCAGGGATGGAGTGTTGCAAGATGCAACGGGTTATTTCACGAGGGCGGCGGCGGCGAGGAGAGCAGCTTTCGCCTTTTTCTCCGACTTGAGCGCCTTCATGGCATACGCCAACAAGGCTTGTTCAATGGTGCGCTTGGACTTCTCTGTTCTGGAGCTTCTGGCCTTCGCCTTCTTCACGTCTTTTTCATAACCCGCTGAGGCCATCGCACGGGAGGCGATGCACCTAGCGTTCTCCTCCGACTTGCCCATGGCAAGACATAGTGTCTTGCAGCGCTCGCTTGCCTCCTTCTTCGTGAGGCCCGCTTTCTTCCACTGGAGAACGGCGGCATTTTGTTGAGACTGGATGCCCTCCGATAGGAGGACAGAGCCTTCGAAGCGTGCATCGGCTTCAAGGATTGCAGCTCTTACCGTCTCGTCGGTGATGCGCTCGGGAATCGCTACCTCATGGAGGCGGGTGGATTTTTTGATCGTGGAGGCAGAATCTTCGAGGAGAGACGCAAGGATGCTGGCGGTAGCCTTGGCGGTGATTGCATTGGCGGTGAGGGCGGTGGTGGTGGTGTTGTTCGTTTTCATTGGTTCTATGTTGCAGTGTTGTTTTGTTACAGGGTGCAACGGCGTCTTGCCGACGCTGTTACCCTTCACCTATTACTGGCCGGAGCACCTTTTTCTCCTTCGTACAGCCCTCATTCCCTAGGCAATCCACTTGGCCAATTTCCCCCGCTCTTCAGAATGTTAGTCTAGCCTAATCGTTGGCCTCAGGAGCCAACGGCACGAGGGAAGCGGTGACTTTTTCCTTGATACTCAAGGAAAATCTACAAAAACAGACCACCCCCGGTGGGGGGCAGGGGGGCGCGGGCGGGCCCGCGGGTAGGGGCGTTACGGTCTGAAAAAAATTTTGGGTCTTTTATACCCTGGTAGGTAAATTAAGTAGCCACAGTAGGTTAAATCCCTAGAACCAAAGAACGGGGGCACAAGGGGAAGTGGGCTGAGTATCAAGCCTCAACGTAGCCGTTCGCGTCCCAAACAAGATTGCCAAGGGCAAACCCTCGGGCGCGGTTGAGCATCGTTACGATAGGCGGGTAGTGAGCGGGCATCTCCAGCAAACCTTGCTGCAAGGGAAAGGAAGACCCACGCAACCGGTGAGGGACTTTACCAAGATCCTCAAGAGAGATGCGGAAGGGGACACCTGAACCATCAATGCGCTGGCGCAGGGTAGCAAAGTAGGCCATGAGCCGGGGATTCCGGGTAGCCTGTGGCTTTTCAACTGGAGGGGCCGGGGGTTTGGGCGGGAGAGAAATCACTTCAGTTGGCGGCTCCTCGGGCTCTGGAGTCACGGTGGCCTTTTCAGAGACAAACTCCCAGAACAAGGTTTTGCTCGTGGCCTGAGTCGCCACAGCGGAAAGAACGACTTCTGGAAACGGGGAGCCTTCTGGCAGGGTAGCAAGATACTCTTCTAGGGCAGGCTGCTTGGGAAGCAACGGGTCAACACAATAGGAGCTGATGCGGCCGAACTGGGCAACGGTCAGGTAGAAGGGGATTCCTTTAGCTCGATAGGTGTCCCGAAGTTTATAGTAGGCAGCAGTCAGGAGATCTTTAACGGAGGTAGAGTTCATAGAGAACTGAAGGTGAGCCACGAGCTGAGTAAAGTCAAGAGGTGGGGATAAGGTCCAGCAAGAGGTGGGGATGGGTTTCAAAATAGGTGGGGATAGACCCCAAAAAGGTAGCAAAGTGGGGGATTCAGTTTAGTAAATTGATTTCGGTTTTCCCCAGTGTCAGGAGGTTTTGAGGGGGATTAGGTGGGGTTGTTTTTATTTGATAGCTCTAAAGTAAAATATATAGGGAAATAGGGTCTCCCCCACCTTGCAAAAAAGCTCTCCAAAGCCAGCGTTTTAGAACGACCCCAACTCCCCCTTATTGATTTCGGAAAACAGGGGTTTTCCTTTGATACTCAAGGAAAAACCACAGGTGGAGATGGCTTTTTTTACCCCGAAAAATCCCCCCCTCGGAGCCGTATCTCCCCCTTTTTTGGCCCTTATCCCCACCTGTTTTTGGCCACTTTTGGACCTTTTTGGCCTTACACAGACCTTACCACCCGTAAAAATTGATTTGCCTCCTCTCACCCCTTGGTTTAGTAAAAAGTGCGGGCGTCGAAGGCTCCGTCCAACCTTCGACGCCCTAACTCCAACATCCCCTGTCACCTCTATGACCGACGCTGAAGCTACCCTGAATCTACAATCCACAGCAACCCATGTCAAGAAACGTGGGCCATACCGACCTCGGTCTGAGGAAACCCGTTTGAGGGTCAACCAGTTGCGTGCCGCGGCAGCTGCTAAGCGAGCTGGGCAAGCCCATAAGTACCGCCGGAGCCCTGAGTCTTTGGCCCGGGCTGCCTCGAAGGCTGACGATGTCGTCAAGAGGGCGCTTGCCATGTTGCCCTCCGACACTCCTTTTCGTGCCGATCGAAGGGGGCTTTGCTGGAAGCGGCTCCACTGTTTTTGGAAAAAAGACCGTGCTGGGTTTGCTGAGGCTGCCGACTTTGTCTTCAATGAGTTGAGACAGTTCCAACCGGTGTCCGTCGTTTTTGGTGCCTACCGTGAACTTGAGCGGGCGTGGAGGTCTCGACGGATTCAGTGGCTCGTCGAGCACCTCAAAGACCCTCAGAGGTGGCGTGTAAGCCCAAGCCGGGCTTCTGCTATCTTGACCGAAGCCCTTGAGCTTGAGCGAGAGCTACACGGGCAGCGTGCTGCCAATGCGCTCTTTGCCCATCTCAAAGATCTTCCGAGTCATTGTTCGCCCTGATAGCTGTCTGCGTGAGCTGCTCTACCGCTTGGTGAGCAGCTTGGATGATCTCAATGAAGCTTAGATCAGACTCCATGCCATACCGCCACATGGCAGCAATGATCTCTTTGCGGAGTTGTTCTTGAGCTTCGTCCATGCTGGGAGAAGGGATCAATCCTTGGCATCCAGAGGACGTTTCAGGTCAATATGGTATTTGGTCAAGCCTCCAGTGATACCGACTTTCACCAGCGGAGCGTAGTACTCCTTGATCTTGCCCATGATGCGTCCAACCGCTACTGGCGTGTAACTCCGCATCACAGAAGCAAGGGTTGGTTCAGAATTGATACTCATGATCAGGTCTGTGGTGGAGCCGACCCACTCAGTTGACCCACCAGCCGGAACCATGCGTAGAGCTTCTGGACGCCAAGCTTCCAAGACTTCCACAAAGCGGTGGTCAGGGGAGCTGTCTCGGGCGCTGCGGACAAGGTCAGGGTGGTGGTAACTGTGAACTCCGTAGCGAGGTGACAGAGGGTTCATGACGCCGATCGGCGGTTTCCAGTCGAGCAGCCAGCGCAGGAAGAAAGGAAGCTCCTTCTCCAGCATCTCGTCGTTTTCCTGCAAGGTTCCAAACTTTGCCTTCCAGTTGCTACACTTCAACAACATGATCTTGTCGAGGATAGACCCGTCGAGTTGCGGCACGATTGCAATGGAGTCACTATCATCGTTGCAGGTCATGCAGATGCGGCCGAACCATGTCAAAGTGATGGCATCCACAAACTTTGGGTGATAGACCAGTTCGGGTGACGCCACGTGCTTCTTGAGCATTTCTGAGAAGCGACGGTGGTCCGAGAAGTTGGTGGCACTTTTGGAGTCGTCCACAAACCACACGTTCACTGAGGCCAGCTCCTTGTTGAAGGACTTGCCCTCCAGCATGTAGTTGCCCGCATCGGCTGCTAGGCCAAAGATGGTTCTCATCATCTTGACGCTCATGAAGCTCTTGCCTTGTCCCGGAGGACCAGCAATCAGCATCATCTGTCCAAGACGGGGAACACCGTCCAAGGCTGCACGGTAGAAGCGTTGCAGCCAAGCAAAGAAGTAGTCCCGTGCGTGGCATCCAGCCACAGGAGCCGGGTCGAAGATGTTGTTGAAGAACTCATGCAGCCAAGGGAAGTCTGCTGGAGTGGCCTTCTCTGCGGGTAGCATGACCACATCTTGCGATGCCGTGTTGAGCATACGACCGCCGCCGTGTTTGACCACTGGCTCCTTGTTGAACATGAACGGTGCAGC
>Ga0209990_10000375_pt1 | contig 43861 bp, 37 predicted proteins | sample NOAtaG_6_FD_187304 | JGI IMG/M metagenome (GOLD analysis project Ga0209990, IMG submission 187304) | Freshwater lake microbial communities from Lake Erie, under a cyanobacterial bloom - NOAA_Erie_Diel5S_2200h metaG (SPAdes) (version 2) | ecosystem: Environmental > Aquatic > Freshwater > Lake ...
GCCAAGTAGGTACGACCGGCCGCGTCGCGCGCAGCCCCTGCCCCTGGGCAGGGGCTGTTTCGTTGGCGGGGCCCGCTCCAGACTGCATGCAGCGCGCTCCCCGACCCGCGCTCCCCGACCCCGCGACGCGTCGCGCCCATCGCGACGTCCCGTCGCGCGTCTGCTCCCGACCCCCGATGAAGCTCATCCTCGGCCTCGGCAATCCCGGCCCCGAATACGCGGAGACCCGCCACAACGTCGGCTGGTGGCTCCTCGATGCCTGCCACGAGCGCTGGGGGGGCGGCGCATGGAAGCGCGACGGCGAGGCCCTCGCCGCCGACCACCGGCTGGGCGACGTCCGTGTGCGCCTCGTGAAGCCGCTGACGTACATGAACCTGAGCGGCCGGGTCCTCGGCCAGTACCTGCGCCGCCCGCTCTGGAAGGCGGCGGACGACCTCCTCGTGCTCGTGGACGAGGTCGCGCTCCCGCTCGCGGCGATGCGGCTCCGACCCAAGGGATCGCCGGGCGGCCACAACGGGCTCAAGGACGTGCAGCGCATGGTCGGCTCGGGCGACTACGCGCGGCTTCGCATCGGCATCCGGCCTGAGGACGAGCGGCGCCTCGGTGGCGATCTCGCGGACTTCGTGCTCGCGAAATTCGGCAAGGACGAGGCGGCCTTCGTGCGCGAGGCCCTGCCGCGGATGGTCGAGGCGGTGGAGTGCTGGGTCGCGCACGGCGTGCTGGAGGCGATGAACCGCTTCAACTGACCGCCGGGGAATCCGCCCGAGTACATTTCACCGCGCGGCCGGCTCGCGTCGCCCGCGCGGCGCGGTGCGCGCGGTCGCCCCTCCTCCCTTCCCCATGCTCTCCCTCGGCATCGTCGGCTTGCCCAACGTCGGCAAGTCTTCCCTGTTCAATGCCCTCACCGCCGCGAAGGCCGAGGCGGCGAACTACCCGTTCTGCACCGTGGATCCGAACGTCGGCATGGTCGAGGTGCCCGACGCCCGGCTCGGCGAAATCGCGAAGCTCGTCAATCCCCGCAAGGTCGTGCCCGCGGCCGTGCAGTTCGTGGACATCGCCGGCCTCGTGAAGGGGGCGGCCAGCGGCGAGGGACTCGGCAACAAGTTCCTCAGCAACATCCGCGAGACCGACGCGATCGTGCACGTCATCCGCTGCTTCGACGACCCCGACGTCACCCACGTCATGGGCGGCGTTGACCCGGTGCGCGACCGCGAGATCATCGAGATCGAGCTCGCCCTCGCCGACCTCGGGTCGGTCGAGAAGCGGCTCGACAAGGTCAAGCGCACCGCGAAGACCGGCGACAAGGAAGCGCTGGCCGAGCTCCCCGTCCTCGAGCGGGCGCACGCCGCGCTGGCCGCGGGCACCGCGCTCTGGCATGCCGGCCTCGGGGCGGGCGAGCTCGCCGTGCTCCGGCCGCTCGCCCTGCTGACCATGAAGCCGATCCTCTACGCCGCCAACGTCACCGACGCCGAGCTGGCCGGCCGCGAGGGCCCGCACGTCACCGCGTTGCGGGCGGCGATCGCCGCTGCGCACGAGCCGGCCGAGGTCGTGACGTTCAGCGCGAAGATCGAGAGCGAACTCGCCGAGCTCCCGCCGGAGGAGCGCGGCGAGTTCCTGGCCTCGCTCGGCATCGAGAGCGCCGGGCTCGACCGGCTCATCCGCGCCGGTTACCACCTGCTCGGGCTGCAGACCTACTTCACCGCCGGCGAGAAGGAGGTGCGCGCGTGGACGATCCACCGCGGCGACACCGCCCCCGTCGCGGCCGGCGTGATCCACACCGACTTCGAGAAGGCGTTCATCCGGGCCGAGACGTGCAGCTACGCCGATTTCCTCGCGCACGGCGGGTGGAAGGGGGCGAAGGAGAAGGGCGTCGCGCGGGCCGAAGGCCGGGACTACGTCGTGCAGGACGGCGACGTGATGCTCTTCCTGACGTCGGCCAAGTGACGGCGCGGCCGACCCGGCAGCGTTCGCGGCAGCGTTCGCGGCAGCGTTCGCGGCAGCGTTCGCGGCAGTGTTCGCGGCGGCGTTCGCGGCGGCGGGGTGGGGCGTGACGCTTCCCGTGCTCCCCCCCGCCCCGCCGGCGGCCGAGTGCGTCGTCGCGCGCATCACCGACGGCGACACGCTGCGGTGTGCCGACGGGCGCCGCGTCCGGCTCGTCGGCATTGATGCCCCGGAGCGCAGCCAGCGGCCGCACGGGGATGCCGCGACCCGCGCGCTGGCGCGGCTGGCGCCGGTGGGGACGCCGGTCACGCTCGAGACCGGTCGCGTGGCACGCGACCGCTTCAACCGCGTCCTGGCCTTCGTGCGGCTCGCCGACGGCACCAGCGTGAACGAGCAACTGGTGGGCGACGGCTATGCGATCCGCTACGAGGGGGCCGACGTGGACCGTGCGACCGCCAAGCGGCTGGAACGGGCCGAAGCGCGGGCGCGCGCCGCCGGGGCCGGCTTGTGGGCCACCGGCGGCTTCGTGTGCCGGCCCCGGGACCATCGCCGCAAGGCCTGCTGACCGGCGTTAGCTTCCCGCGCCATGCGAACCGTCGAAGATCGCCGCGGCGTGACGTGGATCTGCCTCGAGCTGCCGGACAGCCCCGTTGTCGCGACCACCGGCACCGAGCTGGTGACCGTCGAGTGCAACTCGGGTGCCGACCGCGTGCAGATCGCGGTGGCGCCCGGGTGGGACGGCTGGGACGAGCAGACGCTGGCGGAGACGATCCTCGCTCAGTTGGCGAAGGGCTAGCTCGACCGCGCACGGACGCGGCCGCCGCGTCGAGTTGACCGGGGTGTCGCTGACGTCTATGTTTCGAGGCTCACCCTTCTCCGGCGAACCGTGCCGGGGACATCGTCCACAGGGAGCCACATGACCCGCACGTACGAAGCGGTGTTCATCTTCGACAGCACGCTCGAGGATGCCGCCATCGGCGAGAAGCTCGCCCGATTCACCGCCCTCCTCGGCAAGGTCGAGGGCCTCACGGCCGACCACTGGGGCCGCCGCCAGCTCGCCTACCCGATCGGCAAGCGCGAGACCGGCTACTACGTCGTCTCGCGGTTCACGGTCGAGCCGGCCGTCCTCCCCGAGTTCGAGCGCGCGCTCAAGCTCGACGAGGGCGTCCTGCGCTACCTGCTGACCATCTACGAGCACGAGCTCGGCGCCCCGGCGAACGCCGTGGCCGACACGGATTTCGTCGGCAAGCGCCGGGACGACGACGACGAGGACGAGGAATAGCCCATGCGCCGCCAAGCCAAGGCCTGCCCCTTCTGCGAGTCCCGCATTCGCTGGATCGACTACAAGGACGAGCGCACGCTCGGCCGGTTCCTCACCGAGCAGGGGAAGATCCTCCCCAGCCGCCTGTCGGGCACGTGCGCCCGTCACCAGCGGCAGCTCTCGACCGCGATCAAGCGGGCTCGCTACCTCGCGCTGATGCCGTACGTCCGCGCGCAGGCGGCGTGAGTCCGACCGGGCGGCGGTCCGCGTGACCGCCGCCCCCGGTCGCAGGGCGATGACCTCGGAGACGACGGCGGCAGCGGTGCCGCGGGAACGGGGCTGGGGGCGAGTGCTCGTCGCACTCGCCTTCGTGTTGATCGCCAGTCGTATCCTCGGGCCGCTCGCCGACGCCCTGCTGTTCGTGATCGCTGTCGTTGCCGGCCTGATGATCGCGGCGTGGCGGCTCGGGGGGAGCGCCTTTTCCGCCCTTGCGTGGACCTTGCTGGCGGGGTGGAGTCTCCTGCAGCGCCCCGGAGGCATGCAGGGGCTGCCGGCCCTGGAAGGGGCCTTTGCGCTCGTTCTGGGGGCGACGTACGGCACGGTGACGCTCGCGCGGCCGGGGCCCTTCCTTACCCGGGCGCTGGCGTCGGTGGCGATCGCCGTCGCGGTGCTGGCCCTGTTCGTCCAGACGCTTGGGCCGGGGCTGGCCCGGGGCCTGTCCCTCGTGCGCGAACGGTACGCGGAGTCGGTGCGGGCGGTGGGCGAACAATTCCTCCGGCTCGCAACGGAGCAGGTGCGGCGCGGCAACTCCCCCGAGGCGGCGGCACAGCTCACGGAGGTCCGGGCGTTCGTGGATCTCGCCCAGCAGCGCGTCCCCGCGGCGCTGACTGCCGTGGCACCGGCGCTGCTGGCCCTCGAGTCGTTGGCGATCCTGGCGCTGGGCTGGGCGCTGTATCACCGCTTCAGCCGGGTGCGACTGGGGCTCCCGCTGTCGCCGCTGGCCGAATTCCGGTTCCCGGACGGGCTGGTGTGGGCGATCGTCGCGGGATTGGCCGTGGTGGTGACGCCGGGACTTGCGCCGATCCGGGGGGTCGCGGCGAACTTACTGGTCTTCTTCGGCACGCTGTATGCCGTTCGCGGCATCGGCGTATTGTGGTTCTTCACGGCACCGGGCCCCGTTGCGACGGTGCTGGCTGCCATGATCGGCCTGATCTTCATCCAGGCCGTGCTGCCGACAGCTGCATGCATCGGGTTGTCGGATACCTGGATCGACTGGCGGCGGCGCCTCGCGGCCGACACGCCCTGACGGATACCCTGGCTGGACTGACACGGAGCGAACGATGGAAGTGATCCTGCGCGCAGCGGTGGACAACCTTGGCGAGCCGGGCGAGATCGTGAAGGTCTCGAACGGTTACGCCCGCAATTTTCTCCTGCCCCGCGGCGTCGCCTACGAGGCGACGCCGGGCAACCGGAAGCGCATCGCGCAGGAGCGCGCCCGCCTCGAGGCGGCCGAGCAGGCGCGCCGCGGGGCCGCGCAGGCGATCGCGACGAAGCTCGAGCCGGTGCAGCTGACCTTCTCGGTTCGCGTGGGCGACGAGGGCAAGCTCTTCGGGTCGGTCACGGCGGCCGACATCGCCAACCAGCTCCACGCGCAGGGGTTCGGCGAGGTCGAGAAGCGCATGATCGAGCTGCACGAGCCGATCAAGGCGCTGGGCGTGTACAAGGTGCCGGTGCGGCTGCACGCGGGCGTCCACCCCGAGATCAAGGTCTGGGTGATCAAGGCCTGACGCGTGTCGTCCGGAGGGACGGGCCGTCGCCGCACCCCGGCGGCGGCCCGTCGCCGTTCGCCCCCCCCGTCGCCGCGCGTGCGCGCGGCGCATTAACGTGGGGGAACCTTCTCCCGTCTCCCGGGTTGGCTTCCCTGATGCCCAGCACTGCTCCTGCCGCCCCCCGCCGCACCGCCCGGCCGTCCGACGCGCTGGCGCGGGCGCTGGCGGCCGCGCTCGACGACGCCAAGGCGCAGGACGTGACGATCCTGCGGGTGGGCGACGTGACCGACCTCGCCGACTGGTTCGTCGTGGCGACGGGCACGTCGAACACACACGTGCGCTCGACGGCGGGAAAGCTCGTCGAGGCAGCGCAGGCGGCAGGGCATCGCGTCCACCACGTCGAGGGGGCGGAGGCGGGCCAGTGGGTCGTGCTCGACTTCGTTGACGTGATCGTCCACCTGTTCGTCCCGGCCCTGCGGACGTACTACCAGCTGGAACGGCTGTGGAGCGACGCCCCGGTCGTCCCCGCCGCGCGCCTCGCGTCATGACCGGCCGCCTCGCCCGCCTTGGTCTGGCGCTGGGGGGCCTCGCGCTCGCCGCCGCGCCGGTGCGCGCCCAGTGGGGCGACGTCGCCTTCGGGCAGAACCAGGTGCAGTACCGGCAGTTCAAGTGGCGGGTGCTCGAGACCGAGCACTTCCTGATCCATTACTACCCCGAGATCGCCGAGGCGGCGGTGGACGGGGCGCGGATGGCGGAGCGCTCGTACGCGCGGCTGACGCGGCTGCTGAACCACCAGTTCCGCGAGAAGAAGCCGCTGCTGTTCTTCGCGACGCGCGGCGACTTCGGGCAGAACAACGTCACCGGCGACCTCGGGGAGGGGACGGGGGCGGTGGCGGAAGGGCTGCGCCACCGCGCGCTGATCCCCTTCACGGGCGACTACCGGACGTTCGAGCACGTGCTGCAGCACGAGCTCACGCACGTCTTCCAGTACGACATCTTCGCGCGCGGCCGCGCGGGACAGGGGCTGCGCGACCTGGCGAACGTGCAGCCGCCGCTGTGGTTCATGGAGGGGATGCCGGAGTACCTGTACTACGGCGGCCGGCTGCCGTACCTCGACATGATCATGCGGGACGCGGCGGTCAACGGGCGCATCCCGTCGATCGAGCAGATGACGCAGCGGCCGGACCTCTTCTTCCCGTACACGTTCGGGCACTCCCTCTGGCAGTACGTGGGCCAGCGGTGGGGCGACGAGGCGATCGGCGAGATCATGAACGCGGCGCCGACGCTCGGGATCGAGCGGGCGTTCCGGCGGGAGCTGGGGCTGTCGCTCGAGGAGCTGTCGGACGAGTGGAAGGAGCACCTGCAGTCGAAGTACCTCCCGCAGATCGCCGAGCGCGAGCGCCCGCGGAAGTTCTCGCAGCCGCTGCTGTCGGAGCGCAAGACGGGTGGGGCACCGTTCTTCGTCGCCCCGGCGCTGTCGCCGGACGGGGCCTACATCGCGTACATCGGCTACGGCTCGTTCCTGCGCGGCGAGGTCTTCCCCGACCTGTGGCTGGCCGACGGGCGCACCGGCAAGCGGCTGCGGCGGCTGATCAAGACCACCACGAACTCCGACTTCGAGGAGCTGCGCCTGCTGTACTCGCAGAGCGCCTTCTCCCCCGACGGCCGCACGCTGGCCTTCACGGCGATGAAGGCGGGGCGCGACATCCTGTATCTGGTGGACGTGAAGTCGCGCCGGATCGTCAAGGAGTTCCCCGACCTGCCGCTCGACGGGGTCACCGGCCCTACGTGGTCGCCCGACGGCAGCCGCATCGCCTTCAGCGGCAACCGCGGGGGCCTCACCGACCTCTACGTCGTCAACCGCGACGGCACCGGCTTCCGGCAGCTGACGCAGGACCGCTACGGCGATCTCATGCCGCAGTGGTCCCCGGACGGCAAGGTGATCGCCTTCGCGAGCGATCGCGGGCGCGAAACCGACTTCGACGTCCTGCGCTTCTCGCCTCTCCGGCTCGCGCTGCTGGACGTCGAATCGGGGGCAGTGACGGTCGTACCGGGCCAGAAGGGCCGCAGCATCAACCCGCAGTGGGCGCCGGACGGCAAGTCGGTGGCCTACATCAGCGACCGGTCGGGGATCGACAACATCTTCCTGTACGACCTGGTGCAGCGCGAGCACTACCGGCTGACGAACGTGCCGGGCGGCGTGTCGTCGCTCACCGAGATGTCCCCCGCGCTCACGTGGGCGCGCGGGGCGGATCGGATGGCATTCGTGTACTTCGACGCCGGCGACGTGAGCGTCTGGTCCATCGCCAACCCGCGCCAGCTCAAGAAGCAGCCGTGGCGCGATCAGCCGACGGAGGGCGCGACGGTCGTGGCGCAGGCGCCGGTCGCCGAGGTCGAGACGCCGACGCGCGGCGACGAGACCTCGCTCGACGGTCAGTCGCGCCGCGTCTCGCTCTACCGCGGTGCCGGCGGCGTGCGGCCCTCGGCGAGCCCTCCGTCGCTCCGCGGCCCGTCGGTCGCCGGCGGGCCGGTGACCGTCGTCGCGATGGCCGACAGCGCCGACTTCGCGCTGCCCGACACCGCGTCGTTCCGCCGCTACGCGTACCGGACGGCCTTCGAGCCCGAGTACGTGGCGCAGCCGACCGTGGGCTACTCGCAGGACAACTTCGGCCGCGGCCTCTTCGGCGGCACGACGATCGTCTTCGGCGACCTGATGGGGAACAGCCGGCTCGCCATCAGCGGCGCGATCAACGGCCGCTTGCAGGAGGCGCAGCTCTACGCCGCTTACACCCAGCTGGGGACCCGCTTCCAGTGGCAGGCCGGCGTGACGCAGACGCCGCTGTTCCTGTTCCTCGGCAACCAGATCGCGCCGAACCCGGATGGCTTCACCTTCACGCAATCGCAGGAGGTGCTGCGCATCGTGCAGCGCGGGCTGTTCGCGACCGGCTTCTACCCGCTGTCGCGCTTCACGCGCTTCGAGGCCGGGCTGCAGTTCTTCAACCTGAGCCAGTCGATCCTGCGGTTCAACGCGGTGGTGGACCCGTTCGGCCGGCTCGCCGCGGTCCCGCAGCCGGCCCAGATCGAGAACCTGAACAGCCGCACCTTCTTCTCCCCCGTGCTTGGCTACGTGAGCGACAACACGCTCATGGGCTACACCGGGCCGATCTCGGGCCGGCGGTGGCGGCTGTCCGCCTCGACGACGCTGGGCAACGTGCAGTACCACGAGGTGTCGGCCGACGCGCGGCGCTACGACCCGATCCTCTTCAACTGGATCACCTTCGCGACCCGCGTCGCCGGCCGCTGGCGGGCCGGGCGCGACGAGGCGCTCTTCCCGCAGTACATCGGCCGCCCGTTCTTCGTCCGCGGCTACGACCGCGAGAACTTCGCCTTCGGGTGCGTCCCGTCGGTCACCGGCACGTCGGCCGGGTGCGCGGCGCAGCAGCTGGTGGGCAGCCGCAATGCCTACGCGAACGCCGAAGTCCGATTCCCGGTCGTCCGCCGGCTCGAGCTCGGGCTGTTGCCGATCGCGCTGCCGCCCCTCGACGGCCTCTTCTTCGCCGACGTCGGTGCGGCCTGGAGTGCCGGCCAGTCGTTGTCCTGGCGCAAGCCAGGCGATTACGACCCCACGCAGGACCGCCAGCGCTGGTTCCTCGGCTCGTACGGCGTCGGCCTGCGGCTCAACCTGTTCGGGCTGGCGCTGGTGCGGTGGGACTACGCGATCCCGCTCGCCGATCCGCAGCGGCGCGGCTACTGGGTGTGGACGCTGGGGCCGAGCTTCTGATCGCGGAGGGCTGAGGCCGCTATCTTCCGGCGTGCCTCGCCCGCTTCTCCTCGTGGCGATCGCCGGCCTTGCGGCCTGCGGCGGTGCCGACCGTCCGGCGCCCCGCTCGCAGGGGCCGGCGATGCGCGCCACCGCCGGTCCCGCCACGATCGCCTTCCGCGTCGCCCGCAGCGGCGGCACGGTGCGCGCCTACGCATGGCCCTCGCTCGATTCCGCCATCTGGCGCTCCGAGGCGGCGCTCCCGCCCGTGGCGAAGGTGCTCGGGTTCTCTGCTCCCGCCGGACGTCTCGTGCTGCAGAGCGCAAAGGGGGCGATCCTCTGGCTCGACGTCCGGCGCAACGTGCTGCTGCCCGCCGGTCCTGCCCTCCGGCAGGCGATCCTCGTCGGCGGCGCGGGCGACGTGGCCGGACTCGACGGAACGGGTCGGCTCGTGCGCGTCTCCCCCGACGGCATCACGTGGCGCGGTGCCCTGCCCGGCCCGATCGCGGCGCTGCAGGCGATCCCCGACGGATCACTGACCGCCATCGGGACGGGGGCGCGAGGCGCCGAAGTCTGGCGCTGGAGCCCTCCCGATACCGGAGCCCCGCTGCGCGTGGGGGTGCCACGAGGCGCCATCCTTGCGACCGGGGCCGTCGGGTCGCGGTTGTGGGTGGCCGCACCGGGTACCGTGCGCGGCCTGGCCGCCTCGACGCTGGAGGACGTGACGACGTTGGCCGGCTTTCCTGCGGCGCCGCCGCTGGCGGTGACCACCACGCCGAGCGGCAACACGGTGCTCGCCGTCTTCGAGCGCGCGACGACGATCGAACTGGTGGATCGGGACCGCAACCTGCACGCCCCGTCCTGGGGCCTGCCCGGCGTGGCGCGCGACCTCCGGATGGACGGCCTCGGGCGCCTCGTGCTGGTGCGCCCCGCGCAGGGTGAGTCGGCGTGGGCGGTGGACGTCGCCAGCGGGCAGGTGCGCTCGACGCTGTCGAGCAGCTGGCGCGACGACCTCCCGGCCGTCGCGCCGGACGGCAGCGTGCTGGTGGTGCTTGGCCCCGACGTGTCGCGGCTCGACGCCGTGACCCTGCAGCGGGCCGCCACGGTACCGGGCGGCGCGCTGGACTGGTGGCACGTCGCGAACTGGGACGGCTTCACTGCCCGCGGTGGCGAGGCCCCTCCGCCGGTGTTCGCCGGCGTCGAGAGCGTGGCGGCCGACGCGCTCGATTCGGCGATCGGCGCGGCCGAGGCGGCCGAGGCGACAGAGGCGACCGAGGCGACCGCAGCCCGGCCCGCGCCTGTCAGTGATGCGGGGGCGAGGGCAGATAGCACCGTGGCCGCCGAGCCGCGTTGGCTGGTGAGCTTCGCCTCGGTGGTGGACCCGGCGCGCGCCGAGTCGCTCGCGGCGCAGCTGCGGCAGGGGGGAGCGCCGGCGCGCGCCATGGCGGTGCCGGGAGCGCGCGGGCCGGTGCACCGCGTGGTGCTGGGTCCCTTCGCCACGCGCGACTCCGCGGTCCGCGCCGGCCGGGCGACGGGCCGCGAGCACTGGATCATTCCCGTCACGCCGTGATCGCGCCGCCGTCCGACCCGCGCGCCGCGGCATGGTTCGAGGCCGGGGTGCGGGCCTCCCCGACGCTCGCCGGCCACGCCTCGGCGGTCGTCGTCGGCCGGGATGCCGACGCGGCGGCATGGGTCGCGCTGGGCCTGGCCCGGGCGATCGCGCCCATCCGCCGGGTCGCGCTCGGCGACCTGATCGGCGACGCGGCACCCATCATCGGCCTGCTCGGCGAGCCGCCCGCCGAGGGCATCGTGGATTCATTCCTGTACGGCGTGTCGCTCAACCGCATCGCGCGCGAGGTCGCCGGGCTCGGCAACTGCTACCTGCTGCCGAGCGGCAGCGAGCACGTCCAGCGCGAGGACATCATCGCGAGCGACCGCTGGAAGCGGCTCGCGGCGGGTTTTGGCGAGGTGGGGGCGACGCTGCTGCTCGTGACGACCGCGGACGCCCCGGGGTTGGACGCGCTCGTGGAGCACGTGGGGGGCGCCGTGTGCGTCGGGGCCGACGTGCTGCTGGGCCCCGGCACGACGACGATCGCGACCGTGCTCGCGGACATCAAGCGAGCGGCCCCCGCCAAGGCACCCGAACCGGTGGTCGCGCGTCGCCCCACGGCCGACTTCAGGGCCGTCCTCGACGGCGCCATGCAGGGTGGCCCTGCGGCGGCGCCCCGGCCGCCGGTGCCGCCCGGGCCGCCGCAGCCGAGGCGCGGGCCGGAGCCTGCGGGGGCCCGGCCCCGTCGCCCGGGCCCCGAGGTCGGCGGGTGGAGCCCGCCGCCGGCGCAGGCCGCGCGGCGAGAGAACCGGCGCTGGCTCGTCCCTGCCCTGCTGTTCGCCGCCGCGCTCGCCGCCGGAGCGGCGCTGTCGCTCTGGCGTGTGCGCGTCGCCACCGACCGGACGGACCCGGGTGTCGCCCGCGATTCGGTCGCGGCGCAGACGGAGCCGGCGGTGGTGCCGGAGGCGCCGCCGGCCGCCGATTCGGCGCGCGACAGTCTCCCGCCCGAGCCGCCACTCGAGGTCGCGAACCCGGCGGACTCGCTGCTGGCTGCCGGCTGGGCGGTCGAGCTGGTCACGGCCAATACCGAGGGCGGCGCCCGGGTGCGGGCCATCGGGACGCCCGAGCAGCCGACGTCCTTCCCGGCCGCCACGTGGGCGCCGGCGACGATCGGGGCGTCGAGGACGCTCTGGTTCAAGGCGTTCGCAGGCGCACTCGTGACGCGCACGGCGGCGGAGTCGCTGCTGGCGCAGCTGCGCCGACGCCGGACGCTCGCGGCGGACCAGGGACGCATCGTGCGGGTGCCGTTCGCGTTCCGGCTCGCCGGGGACGTGCCGTCCGACTCGGTGACGGCATATGTTTCGGGTTTCTCCGGACTGGGCCTTCCGGCCTATGCCCTGAGGCGCACGGACGGGACCGCCGAGGTCCTGTCGGGCGCGTTCGAATCGCCACAACAAGCGGCCCTGCACGTGCCCGCGCTCCGCGCGGCCCGGGTGGAGCCCGTTCTCGTCTATCGGACCGGGGGAGCGTTCTAGGTGCGGCTCACCAAGCTGGAACTCATCGGCTTCAAGTCGTTCGCCGATGCGACCGACCTCGTCTTCGAGCAGGGGGTGACGGCGATCGTCGGCCCCAACGGCTGCGGGAAGTCCAACGTCTCCGACGCGGTCCGGTGGGTGCTGGGCGAGCAGCGCGCGCGCCTGCTGCGCGGCGCGAAGATGGAGGAAGTGATCTTCCAGGGGTCGTCCGCCCGTCGGCCGGTGAACGTGGCCGAGGTGTCGCTGCACTTCTCGAATGACGAGGGGATCCTCCCGGTCCCGTTCAAGGAAGTCGTGATCACGCGCCGGCTGTCGCGCTCGGGGGAGTCGGAGTACTTCCTGAACCGGGCTCCGTGCCGGCTGCGCGACATCCACGACCTGGTGCGGGGCACCGGGCTGGGCGCCGACTCGGGGGTGGTGATCGAGTCGAAGATGATCGACGCGCTGCTGTCGGATCGCCCCGACGAGCGTCGCGAGCTGTTCGAGGAAGCCGCAGGCGTGGGCCTCTACCGCGACCGCCGGCGCTCCACCGAGCGCCGGCTCGAGGAGACCTCGCTCGACCTGCAACGGCTCGACGACCTGATCACCGAGGTGCAGTCGCAGGTGCGGTCGCTGGCCCGGCAGCGCAAGCGCGCGGAGCGGGCGCAGGAGCTGACGCAGCGGCGCTTCGGCGTGGAGCTCACGCTGGCGTCGCGCGAGATGGCCGCGTGGGCCGACGAGCTGGCGCGGATGGAGCGGACGGTCGCCGACCTCAAGGCGCAGGCGCCGCAGGCCGAACAGGGGGTGCGCGAGGCCGAGGCGGCGCGGGACGCGGCGCACGGCGCCCGCGCGGCGGCGGAGGCGGGGCGCGGCGAATGGGCCCGGCTCGTCGCGGAGCAGCGCGCGCAGGTGGCGACGCTGCAGGGGGAGATCGCGGTCACCGAGGAGCGGCAGCGGAACGCGGCCGAGCGGCGGCAGCGGGCCGACGTCGAGCGGCAGGAGCGCGAGGCGGCCGGCCAGCTCGTGCAGCAGGACAAGGCGCAGGCCGAGGGCGAGCGCGCCGACGCCGAGGCGGCGCTGGCGGGGGCGCGCGAGGTGCTCACCGAGCGCACCGGGGGCGAGGAAGCCGCGCGGGCCGCGCTGGCGCGGTCGCGCGCGGCGGTGGATCTGGCCGAGCGCGCGCTGCGGCAGCTCGACGACCAGCGGCGGCAGCTGGAGGCCGCGCGGGACGGGGCCGAGCGCGAGCGGGGCGAGCTGGCCGAGCGGCTCGCGGGCCTCGAGACGGAGCAGGTGTCGTTGGCCGACGCGCTCGCCTCGGCGCAGCGCGAGCAGGCGATGGCGGCCGACGGGCTCGCCACAGCGCAGACCGCGCTGGCGGCGGCCGCCGCCGAGCGCGACGCGGCGGCCGGCACCCTCAAGGGCGCCCGGGAGCGAGACGCGGTGGCGCGGGCCGAGCTGGCGCGGGCGGAAGAGGCGTCCGCGCAGGTGACGGCCAAGGCCCACGCGCTCGCGGCGCTCGAGCGCGACCGCGTGGGGCTCGCGCCGGGCGCGCAGCAGCTGCTCATGGTGCGCGAGCGCTTCGGCGACGGAGCGGTGCTGGGGCCGGTGACCGACTTCGTGACCGCGGCGCCGGATGCAGCGGCGCTCGTCGAGCGGTTCCTCGGCAACACGATGCACGCGGTGGTCGTCCGCGACCGCGCGGTCGCCGACGCCGTGCGCGCGTGGCACGCCGAGGCGCGGCCGGGTCCGCTGCTGCTGCTGCCGCTCGACGCGGCGGCCGAAGTGGCCGACGAGGACGGCTCGCTGGCGGGGCAGGTGAGCATCGCGGAGACGATCCGGGCGTGGGGGCGCGCACTGCTCGGGCGCGTGCGCGCGCTCGACGGCGGCCGGGCGTTCGTGGATGCGCGCGGCGCGGTGTGGCTGCCGGGCGAGACGGCGGGCCCCGGCCCGCTGCAGCGCCGGGCCGAGCTGACGGCGCTGCAGGAGGCCGCGGCCTCGGCGGCGGCGGCGCGCGACGCGGCGGCGGCGATGGCGGCGCTGGAACGCGAGGCGGTGCTCGCCGCCGAGGGGCACCTGCGGCAGGCGTCCGACGCATGGGAGGCCGCGCAGCTCGAGGCCCGCCGGGCGGAGGGACGCCGGCTGGAGGCCGAGCGCGACGTGCAGCGGGCGCAGCGCGTGGTACAGGAGGCGGCGCAGACGGCGGCGCGGCTGCGCCAGCGCGACACCGACCTGGCGCAGACGGTCGCGACGAAGTCGGCCGAGGCCGAGGCGCTGGTGGTCAGCTCGGGGGAGCGGACGCTCGCGCTCGAGGAGGCGCGCGGCGCGGTGGCGGCGGCGGAACAGGCGCAGGACGCCGCCCGCGAGGCGCGGACGCAGGCGCAGGTGGCCGAGGCGCAGGCGGACGCGCGCCTGCAGGTCGCACGCGACCGCGCGCGTCGCCTCTCGCAGGAGGCCGAGGCGACGATCGCGCGGCTGGCGCAGCTGTCGCTGGAGCTGGACTCGCTGCACCAGAACGACGGGGCGCTCGGGCTGCAGCTCGAGTCGTGGCGGGCGGACCTCGCCGTGCGGCGCGAGTCGCTCGCGTCGGCCGAGGCACGGCTGGCGGAGGCCGAGCTGGCGGTGCAGCAGGCCGATGCGGCCGTGACGGCGGCCGACCACGCGCTCGACGCGGCGCGGCGCGGGGCGGGTCAGGCGAGCGAAGCGCTGTTCCACGCCGAGCTCCGGCACACCGAGCTCTCGGGGCGGCGCGCGGCGATCCGCGAGCGCCTCGAGACCGAGTGGCGCAAGCCGATGGAAGACCTGTTCGCCGGCTTCGAGCCGCTGGCAAGCGAGGACGCCGAGCTCAAGGCCGAGGCGGAGCAGCTGCGGGGCCAGCTCGAGCAGCTCGGCCCGGTCAATCCGCTGGCGATCGAGGAACACGAGGAGGAGGTCAAGCGGCTCGACTTCCTCACCCGCCAGCGCGACGACCTCCACGAGGCCCGCCAGTCGCTGACGCAGGCGATCCGCGAGATCGACGCGACGGCGAAGGAGCTGTTCCTCGCGACGTTCGTGCAGGTGCGCGAGCACTTCCGCCAGATCTTCATGACGCTCTTCGGCGGCGGCGAGTGCGACCTGCGGCTGGAGAAGCCCGAGACGCCGCTCGAGGGCGACATCGAGGTGCACGCCAGCCCGCGGGGGAAGAAGACGCAGCGCATCCACCTGCTGTCGTCGGGCGAGCGGGCGCTCGTCGCGCTGTCGCTGCTCTTCGGCATCTTCCTGACCAAGCCGAGCCCCTTCTGCCTGCTCGACGAGGTGGACGCGCCGCTCGACGACCAGAACATCGGGCGCTTCGTGCGGATGCTCAACCAATTCAAGTCGAACACGCAGTTCATCGTCATCACGCACAACCCGCGCACGACGACCGAGGCCGCCGACGCGGCGTACGGCGTGACGATGCAGGAACCAGGCGTCTCGTCGGTGGTGAGCGTGCGGCTGCGGGGCAACGCGGTGGAGGAGGCGATCGCGGGGAAGGTGGCGGTTGGGGCGTAGGCGACGGCCGACGGCCCCGTGATCGTCACCGTCCTCGGCAGCGGCGCCGCCGCCCCCAGCGCCACCCGCGTCCAGGCCGGCGTCCTCGTCGAGGCCGGCGCCGTCCGGCTCCTCGTGGACTGCGGGGCCGGCGTCGTCCACCGCATGGCGACCCTCGGCGTGGACTGGTCCGGCCTCACCCACGTCGCGCTCACGCACTTCCACGCCGACCACCTGAGCGACCTCGTCACGCTGTTCGTGGCGTGGCGGTACGGGCAACTGCCGCCCCGCAGCGCCCCGCTCACCCTCTTCGGCCCGCCCGGCACCCTCGGCGTGCTCGGCCGGCTCGCCGCGGCGTTCGACGTGGACGTCACGGCGTACGGCTTCCCGGTGACCGCCATCGAACTGCCGCGGCGGGGCACCGTGCCGCTCGGCGGCGGGGTCACGCTCGCCAGCCACCCGGTGCCCCATACGCCGGAGAGCGTGGCATATTCCGTGTCCGACGGCGTGCACCGGCTGGTCGTGAGCGGGGACACGCCCGAGGACGAGGCCTTCGCCGACTGGGCGGCGGGCTGCGACGTGCTGCTCCTCGAGTGTTCCCTGCCCGAGTCAATGGCGGTGGCGTCGCACCTCACCCCCGAGGGCGTCGGCCGCATGGCCGCCCGGGCACACCCGCGGCGCCTCGTGTGTACCCATCTGTATCCGCCGCTCGAGGGGGCCGACATTCCCGGCCTCGTCGCGCGATGGTGGTCCGGCCCGGTCATGGTGGCCCGTGACGGCACCGTGCTGGCGCTTCCAGGGAACGATTGATGCTCGTGATGATGCGGCGGGACGCGACCGCCGGGCAGGTACAGGCCGTCTGCGACGCCATCTCGGCGATGGGGTTCACCCCCCTGCCGCTGCCGGGCACCGTGCGCACGGCGGTCGGACTCGTCGGCGACGACGGGCAGGCCGACGGGACGCACATCGAGGCGATGGCCGGCGTCGCCTCGGTGCTCTACGACTCGAAGCCCTACCGGCAGGCGTCGCGCGAGTGGAAGCCCGAGAAGACGATCGTCACGCTCGCGACCGGCGTGTCGTTCGGCGGCGACGAGATCCCGATCATCGCCGGCCCGTGCTCGGTCGAGAGCGAGGCGCAGATCGTCGCCGCCGCGCGACTCGTGAAGCAGGCGGGGGCAGTGGCGCTGCGGGGCGGGGCGTACAAGCCGCGCACCTCACCGTACGCCTTTCAGGGGCTCGGCGCGCCGGCGCTCGAGATGCTCGCGATCGCGCGGGCCGAGACGGGGCTGGCAATCGTCACCGAGGCGCTCGACGAGGCCGGCGCCGAGCGCGTCGCCGAGGTGGCCGACATGGTGCAGGTGGGGGCGCGCAACATGCAGAACTACGCGCTGCTCCGCCTCGTCGGGCGGCTGGGCAAGCCGGTGCTGCTCAAGCGCGGCATGAGCGCGACGATCACCGAGTTGCTGCTCGCGGCCGAGTACGTCCTGAACGAGGGCAACGGACAGGTCGTCCTGTGCGAGCGCGGGATCCGCGGCTTCGACGGCGCCACGCGCAACGTCTTCGACGTCAGCGCCATCCCGCTGGTGCAGAAGCAATCGCACCTCCCGATGGCGGCCGACCCGAGCCACGGCGTGGGCGTGCGCGACCTCGTCCCCGCGGCCGCCCGCGCTGCGGTGGCGGCCGGCGCCGATGCGCTGCTGATCGAGGTGCACCCGGAGCCGGACCGGGCGAAGTCCGACGGCGTCCAGACCCTCGGGCCCGAGGCCTTCACCAAGCTCGTCGCCGATCTGCGCGTGATCGCGGAGGCCACCGGCCGCTCGATCGCCGGCCTGCCGGCAGCCGCGTCCCGCTGACGGAGGGGGAACGTCCTGCATGATGTCCGCGCCGCCCCGCCCTGCATCGGCCCTGTCCGTCGCCGCGCTCGCGCTGCTCGCCCTGGCGTCACCGCTGCGGGGCCAGACGAAGGCCGACTCCGTCCTCGACCGCGCCGTGAAGGCCCACGGCAGTGTCGGCACCCTGCGCGCCACGTTCGAGCAGGTGCTCACGAACCCGCTCACCGGTTCCGAGGTGAAGGCGCGCGGCGAACTGCAGCAGCAGCCGCCGCGCTACCTGAGCATCGTCTTCACCGAGCCCAAGGGAGACCGCATCGTCGCCGACGGGCAGTCGCTGTGGGTCTCGGCACCAAGCGCCCTGCCCGGGCAGGTGCTGCGGCTGCCGCTCGGCGCCGCCGGCCCCGGCCTGGGCGGCATCGACGTGCTCGGCCAGTTCTTCGAGCAGCCGCGGGTCCGCTACGCGATCACGCCCCTCGGCCCCGCGCAGGTGGACGGCCGCGCGACCTTCGCGCTCAAGCTCGTGCCGAAGGGGGGCGACTCGCCATTCACGCAGGCGACGGTGTGGCTCGACGACGCCACCGGCCTCGCGCGGCAGTTCGAGACGACCGACCCGAACGGCATCGTGCGCCGGGTGCGCCTGCTCACGCTCCGGCCGGGGGCGAAGCTCGACGACGGGATCTTCCGCTTCGTCCCGCCGAAGGGAGCGCGGATCATCGAGCGGCCGGGCATGTAGGCGCCGCACGGTCCCGAGTTGACATTGCCCTCGGCGCGGCTAGCGTCCGCCCGCATGCCCACCGCCCGCCCGTGACGACCGGCCCCGACGCGACCGCCTCCGTCAGCGCCGCCACGCTCGCCGTCGAACAGCGCGCCGAGCAATCGATCTGGCGGGTGATCGTCGCCGCCTCGGCGGGGACCCTGATCGAGTGGTACGACTTCTTCGTGTTCGGGGCCCTGGCCGGGATCGTGGCCGACGAGTTCTACCCGGCAGGCAACGCCACGGCGAACTTCCTCAAGGCGCTGGCGACCTTCGGGGCTGGCTTCGCGGTGCGGCCGCTCGGTGCGCTGTTCTTCGGCCGCATCGGCGACATGGTGGGGCGCAAGTACACCTTCCTGGTGACACTGCTGCTGATGGGGAGCGCGACGGCGGCGATCGGGCTCATCCCCACCTACGCGCAGATCGGCCTCGCCGCGCCGGTGCTGCTGGTGGTGTGCCGTCTGCTGCAGGGGCTGGCGCTGGGCGGCGAGTACGGCGGCGCGGCGGTGTACGTCGCCGAATACGCGCCGGACGGCCGGCGCGGGTTCTACACGAGCTTCATCCAGACGACCGCCTCGCTCGGGCTGCTGGTGTCGCTGCTCGTGGTGCTCGGTACGCGGTCGATCCTCGGCGAGGAGGCGTTCCGGGCGTGGGGCTGGCGCGTGCCGTTCCTGCTGTCGGTGGTGCTGATCGCGGTCTCGTACCAGATCCGCCGCCGGATGCACGAGTCGCCGCTGTTCGCCGCGCTCAAGGCGAAGGGGAAGACCTCGACGGCGCCGATCCGCGACGCGTTCCGCACGGCGGAGCAGTGGAAGACCTTCTTCGTGGTGCTCTTCGGGATCACCGCCGGCCAGGCGGTGGTGTTCTACACGAGCCAGTTCTACGCGCAGATCTTCCTCGAGAAGACGCTCAAGGTCCCGGCGGCGACGGCGAACCTCGTCGTCGCGGGGGCGATCGTCGCGGCCACGCCGTTCTTCGTGGTGTTCGGGGCACTCTCCGACCGGATCGGCCGCAAGAAGATCATGCTGGCGGGCAATCTGCTCGCGGCGGCGCTGTGGCTGCCGATCTTCCACGCGATGGCGGCCAACGCCGACCCGGTGCGGCCGGTGGTGCTCGGCGCGCTGGTCTTTGCGCAGGTGCTGTTCGTGGCGATGACCTACGGACCGATCGCGGCGTACCTCGTGGAGGCCTTCCCCGCGCGGATCCGCTACACGTCGCTGTCGTTGCCGTACCACCTGGGCAACGGCTGGTTCGGCGGGTTCACGCCGTTCATCGCGGCGTCGGCGACGGCGGCGACGGGCAACCGGTTCGCGGGGTTGTGGTACCCGATCGGCGTCACGCTGATGACCGTGGTCATCGGGACGCTGTTCGCGCGCGAGACGCGCGGTACGTCCACCTGGCACGAGCTGGACGAGTAGCCGCCGCGCGCGCGGCCGGCGGCGTCAGCGCGCGGCCGCCAGCGTCCGCGCGCGGGCGAAGAGCTGCGCGGGCAGCTCGACCCCGCTCGCCAGCGCGATCGCGCGCTGCAGCACCGCGTCGTCGCGCGACTGCCGTTCGAACACCGCGTCGGGGCCGAACGCGAATCGCGTCACCTCGAGGCCGAGCAGCCGGTCCACGACCGGCTGGGCCGCGCGCCACGCCTCGTCGGGGACGTCGGCCCCGCGCGCGGCCATCGAGGCCCGGAGCGTGCGCCGCCACGCGTCGGTGACCGGCGCGGCGGGACTCGCCGCCTGCGGGCGCAGGGCGAGCGCCGCCGCGGCGAGGGCGTCGCGGAAGGCGGGGACTCGGCCACCGAGCGCCGCGTCGAGGCGGCGCGCCGCCTCGAGCTGCACGGTGTCGCGCACGATCACGTCCGGCACGATCGCGTCGCCGCCGAAGATGGTGCGCCCCAGCGGGGTGCGGTAGGGCACCCGCGGTGCCGCGGTGTCCGGTGCCGCGGTGTCCGGTGCGGCGGCGGCATCGCGGGCGTCGCGGCGCGCGACCGTCCGCGAGATGCTCCGCCCGAGCGGCGTGTACCAGCGCGCGGTGGTGAGCTTGAGCGCCCCGTCGCCGAAGGGGAAGACGCTCTGCGCGCTCCCCTTGCCGAAGGTCGGCACGCCCACGACGAGCGCACGGTCGAGGTCCTGCAGCGCGCCGGCGACGATCTCGGCCGCGCTGGCGCTGCCCTCGTTGACGAGCACGACGACCGGCACGATGCCGTAGGGCCCGGTCGCCTCGGCGACGATGTCGCGCGACATCTCCGGGGCCCGTCCCTTGAGGGTGACGATCCGCTCCCCCTCGCGCAGGAAGAGCTGCGAGACGGCCACCCCCTGCTCGAGGAGGCCGCCGGGGTTGCCGCGGAGGTCGAGCACCATCGCCCGCGCCCCCGCGCGGCGCAGCGAATCCACGGCGGCGCCCAGTTCGGCCGCGGCGGAGTCGCTGAACTCGTTGAGGTCGAGGTACCCGACGCCCGGCGCGACGACGGTCGCACGCCCGACGGCACGCACGCGGATGTCGCGCCGCTGCAGCTTGAACGCCTGTCGGCCCGGCACGCCGGGCCGCTCGATGGCGATGGTCACGATCGAGCCGGCCGCGCCGCGGATGGCCCGCACGGCCTCCTCGGTTGACCAGCCGCGGGTCGAGGCTCCCTCGATCTCCACCACGCGATCGGCAGTGCGCAGGCCGGCCGAATCGGCCGGCGTCCCGGGGATCGGCGCGATCACCGTCGGCCAGCCGTCGCGCGTGTCCACCCGCGCGCCGATGCCCGCGTACGAGCCGGTCGCCCGCTCCGCCAACTGCCGGAAGCGCGCGGGCGGCAGGTAGCTCGTGTTCGGGTCGCCCAGTTCGTCGAGCAGGCCGTCGACCGCCCGGCGGTAGAGCGCGCTGTCGGGGATCGGGTCCACATAGCGGTCGGCGATCAGGCGCCGGACGGACTCGAAGAGCCGGGGCCCGTTGACCGCGCCGCCACCCTCGGCTCGCGCGTGACGCGCAAACCAGGCACCGCCGCCGAGGGCGACCCCACAGGCGGCGGCCACGGTGATCGAACGCCAGCGGCTCATTCCGCATGCTCCGCCACGCCGAGGACCGGCCCGAGCGCGGGCACGTGCGCGGCGACGGCGCGGGCGACGCGCCCTTCGACCTCGTCCGGCGCGCCGGTGGCTTCGACACGCACGATCGGCCCCGTCTCGGGGTGGGTGGCCTGCCAGTCGGGGGTGAGCGCGGCGGCGAAGGCCGCCGCGACGCGCGCGTGGAACGCGTCTCCGGCACCCTCGAGGCGGTCGGTGGCCCCGCGTCGGCCGGCCCGCGCGAGGCCATCGGTCACCGGGAAGTCGAGCACGCAGGTCACGTCGGGACGAACGCCGCCGACGGCGAGCCGGTTCGCATCGCGGATCCGGTCGCGGTCGAGCCCGCGCCCGGCGATCTGGTAGGCGTAGGAGCTGAGGAAGAAGCGATCGAGCACGACGACCTCGCCGCGCGCGAGCGCGGGGACGATGACGCGCGCGACGAGCTGCGCGCGCGACGCGAAGAAGAGCAGGGCCTCGGCCTCCGGGGCGACATCGCCGTCCGGATCGAGCAGGAGGGCGCGGACGGCGTCGCCCAGCGCGGTGCCGCCGGGTTCGCGGCAGGACTGCGCCGTGCGCCCGCCGGCGCGCAGGCGCGCGACGAGCCGGGCGACCTGCGTGGTCTTGCCCGCCCCTTCGACGCCTTCGAGGACGACGAGGGCCCCGGCCACGGCGCGGTCAGCCGAGCAGGACGATCGAGCTCTGCGCCCCGGCGCGGATCCCCTCGGAGATCCACGAGTTCACCTGCAGCATCAGCTTGTCGAAGTTCTCCTGCGCGGCGATGGCCCGCTGGTAGGCCATGTTGCCCTGCACCGCCTGCAGGAGCCGGTCGAGCTGCTGCTCCATCTCGGGGGTGGGCCGTTCGCCCCGTTCGATCATCCCCTGCGCCTGTTCGCGGAGCTGCTCGATCGCCTGGAGCGCCTGCACCGCGGTGGCGTCGCCGTTGAGCGCCTCGGCGGTGGCCTTGACCGCCTTGTACTCGGCGCTCTGGCCGATGAGACGTCCGAGGTCCTTCGCCTTGTCTTCGATCATCGTCCGTCTCCGGGGTCGGTGGCCGCGGCCGCCGGGTCGGCGGGCCGCGTGGCAAGCACAAATCTGTCGCGCCCGGCGAGGTCCTGCACGACCTCGGCGTCGGTGAAGCCGGCGGCGCGTGCGAGGGCCGCGGCGCGGTCGGCGCGGCGGCTATCCACCTCGAGGGCGAGGAGGCCGCCGGGAACGAGCACGTCCATCGCGCCGGCGACGAGGCCGGCGATGACGGCCATCCCCTCGTCCCCGGCGAAGAGCGCCTGGGCGGGCTCCCAGTCGCGCACCGAGGCGGGGAGGTCGCGCGCCTCGTCGTAGGCGATGTAGGGCGGATTCGACACGAGGACCGACAGCCGTTCCCCTGCCAGCGGCGCCAGCAGGGCCCCGTGGCGCCATTCGACGCGGGCGCGGAGCTCGCCGGCGAGGGCGGCCCCGTTGAGTCCCGCGACGTCGAGGGCATCCTGCGAGACGTCGGTGGCGACGATGCGCTCGAAGCCCCCCTCGGCGGCGAGCGCGAGGGCGATCGCCCCGCTGCCGGTGCCGACATCGGCGGCGACGCCGCGCCCGCCCCCGGTGCGGCGCAGGACCTCCTCGACGAGCTGCTCGGTCTCGGGGCGCGGGATGAGCACACGCTCGTCCACAGCGAGCGTCAGGTGCCGGAACGGGGCGCGTCCGACGGCGTAGGCGAACGGCGCCCCGCGGGCGCGGCGGGCGGCCGCGGCGCGCGCGTGCGCCACGACGCGGGCGGGGAGGAGCGCCTCGGCATTGAGCGTCGGCCAGAAGCGCGGCTCCTCGCAGCAGGCGGCGACGAGGTCGCGGGCCTCCTGCCGCGCGGTGTCGAGGCCGGCGGCCGCGAGGGTCGCGGCGACGGCAGCGACGAGATCGCCGCAGCGGAGCGAGCCGGCGTCGCCGTCGGTGGCGAGGCGGGTCCACTCGAGCAGGGACTCGTCGCTCACGCGTCCTCGAGCCGCTCGTTGAGGTCGGCGAGGCGCAGGGCGGCGAAGAGGTCGTCGAGGCGGCCCTCCATCACCTGGGGCAGGTCGTGCGCCGTGTAGTTGATGCGGTGGTCCGTCACGCGGTTCTGCGGGAAGTTGTACGTGCGGATCTTCGCCGAGCGGTCGCCGGTGGAGACGGCGCTGCGGCGCAGGCGCGAGCGCTCGGCTTCCTGCTCGGCGAGGCGCAGGTCGAAGAGGCGCGAGCGGAGCACCTCCATGGCCCTCGCCTTGTTCTGGAGCTGCGAGCGCTGGTCCTGCTGCGTGACGACGATGCCGGTCGGGAGGTGGGTGATGCGCACGGCCGAGTCGGTCGTGTTGACGCCCTGCCCGCCGGGGCCGGACGCGCGGTAGACGTCCACGCGGAGGTCCTTCTCGTCGATGGAGACGTCCACGTCCTCGGCCTCGGGAAGCACGGCCACGGTGGCCGCCGAGGTGTGGATGCGGCCGGCGGACTCGGTGGCCGGGACGCGCTGCACACGATGCACACCGGCCTCGCGGCGGAAGGCGCCAAAGGCCCCGGCGCCCTCGACCTTGAAGGCCACCTCGCGCACGCCGCCGAGCGTGCTGTCGGAACCGGAGAGGAGCGCGACGCGCCAACCGCCGTGGCGCTCGATGTAGCGCGTGTACATGCGCCACAGGTCGTGGGCGAACAGCGCGGCCTCGTCACCGCCGGTGCCGGCGCGGATCTCGACGATTGCGGCGCGATCGTCGAGCGGATCGGGGGGCACGAGCAGGGGCTTGAGCTCTTCTTCGAGGCGCGCCTGTTCGGCCTCGACGCGGGTGACCTCGGCGCGCGCCTCGGCGGCGAGCTCGGGGTCGGGAACGACGACGAGCTCGCGCGCCTGCGCGAGCTCGTCGTCGAGGCGCTCGAGGCGCCGGGCGCGATCCACGATCGCGGAGAGCCGCTGGTGGTCGCGCCCCAGCGCCGCGAGTCGTCGGGAGTCCCTGGCCGTGTCCGGGTCGAGGAGTCGCTGCTCGACGTCGGCCGCCTGCGCGACGGCGGCGGCCAGCTTCTGGCGAATGCGCAGAGACGGCTCGGCCGGCGATCAGGCCGACGTCTTGTTGTACTTCTGGCGGAAGCGTTCGACGCGGCCGGCGGTGTCGATGAGCTTCTGCTTGCCGGTGTAGAACGGGTGGCACTGCGAGCAGATGTCGAGCGACAGCTCGGCGAACGTCGAACGCGTCTGGAACGTGTTGCCACAGGCGCACTTGACCTGCGCCGTGGCGTACGTCGGATGGATTTCGGCCTTCATGGGAATTGCCTCGTGAGCGGCGGCAGGGCGGGATGTCGGACAGCCCCTGAATATAGCCAGGATTCGGCGCAAGTTGCAACCCTGCAAGGGCTTAGCGGTTTGACATGGCGTTGCCCGTGGCGTAACGTGCGCGGACACGATTTGACGATGGTCGTATCCGCCCCGTCTTGCGCCCGGCATGCCCGATTCGACCCGCGCTCCAGCCCGTCCCACCCCGGCGTCGGGGATCCCGCCGCTCGGGAGCACCATCGACTTCCTGGTGACGGTACCGCTGTTCCACGAACTGGAGCTCGAGGAGCTGACCCGCTTCGCCGAGCTGGTGCGAGAGAAGTCTTATCCGCGCACGAGCGTGATCGTCTTCGAGGACGACCCCGGGGATGCGTTCTTCATCGTGCGCCAGGGGCGGGTGAAGGTGGTGCTGGTCTCGGACGACGGGCGCGAGATCATCCTCGGGGTCCTCGGGCCCGGCGAGCACTTCGGCGAGCTCGCGCTGATCGACAACCGGCCGCGGTCGGCCCACGTAGTCGCCATGGAGGACTCGACGCTGCTCGTACTGCGGCGCGAGGACTTCCGGCGGCGCGTCGAGGCGAGCCCGAAGGTGGCGTGGGCCCTGCTCGTCGAGCTCTCGCGCCGCCTGCGAGCGGCCGACGGCAAGATCGGCGGGCTGGTGCTGCTGGACGTGCCGGGCCGCATCGCGCGCCTGCTCCTCGATCACCTGCCCGACGACTCGGCGACGATCGACAAGCCGCTCACCCACCAGATGATCGCGCAGATGATCGGCGCGAGCCGCGAGACGGTCTCGCGCGCCATGCGCGACTTCCAGGGCGCGGGCTGGGTCTCGGTCGAGCGCCGACGCATCACGCTCTCGGACGTCGAGGCGCTCAAGCGGCGCGCTCGCGCCCGCGACTAGCCGATGAGAAGGCCGGAGTGTGAGCGGCATCACCTCGCGCTCCGCCGTCCCGGTGCTATCCTAGCGCACGACGGGACCGCCGGGGTCGGCGGCCGTCGCCCCCCCGAGCCCGGTCGGTGATGCAGCTCCGCTTCTGGGGGACTCGCGGGTCGATCCCGAGTCCCGGCGCCGCGACGGTCCGTTACGGCGGCAACACTCCCTGCACCGAATTGCGCACGAGTGCCGGGCATCTTGTCATCCTCGACGCCGGCACCGGCATCCGCGAACTCGGGCGATCGCTGCTGCAGCGGGCGGGTGGCCAGCCGGTCGTCGGCGACGTCTTCCTGACGCACGCGCACTGGGACCACATCCAGGGGCTCCCGTTCTTCGCGCCCATCTTCCAGCGCGGCAACCACTTCACGATCTGGGGCTCGGCCTCGCTGGAGACCAGCATCGACCGGGTGGTGCGCGACCAGATGTCGCCGGTTGTGTTCCCCGTCACGTTCGACGAGCTGGACGCCGCGGTCGATTTCCGGGAGATCCGGCCCGGCACGCTCCATGCGAGCGGAGTGCTGGTGTCGGCCTTCGACGCGCGGCATCCCGGCGGCGCGCTCGGGTACCGGTTCGCCGACCCCGCCTCCCCGGACCGCTCCCTCGTGTACGTCTCGGACAACGAACTCGGCGACGCCACCAAGTACCCGCAGTCCCCCGCCTCCTGGCGCCGGGACCTTGTCGAGTGGATGCGCGGGGCCTCCGTGCTCGTGCACGACGCGACGTACACGCCGGAGGAGTACGACCAGCACCGCGGCTGGGGGCACTCGACCGACTTCGAGTGCGTGGATCTGGCGCTCGAGGCCGGCGTGCAGACGCTGGTGCTCTTCCATCACCGCCCGGAGCGGCACGACGACGACGTGGATGCCCGCGTCGCCGCCACCCGCGAGCGCGTCCGCGCCCGCGGAGCCGCGCTCGACGTGATCGCCGCAGCCGAAGGGCTGACCCTGACCGTCTGACCCGTTCCGACAGGAGACCCGATGCTTCGAATCCTTCCGCGCCACCGTGCCGTCCTCACCGCGCTGGGGACGCTCGCGCTCGCCGTCGCGCCGACCGCGCTCGCGGCGCAGGCCGAGACGCGCCCGACCGTGGCCGTGCTCTACTTCAACAACGGATCCTTCGGCCCGGGCGCGAAGGACTACGACATGCTCGGCCGCGGCGTCGCCGACTTCCTGATCACCGAGCTGTCGGCGAACCCGAGGATCCGCGTCGTCGAGCGTGACCAGATCGCGAAGATCACCGCCGAGCAGGACCTCGGTGCCTCCGGACGCATGGACGCCGAGACCGCCGTCCGCCTCGGGAAGCTGCTCGGGGCGCAGTACATGGTGACCGGGGGCTTCATCGTGACGCCGCGCGGCGACGTGCGGCTCGACAGCCGCGCGTTCGACGTGAGCACGAGCCGCATCGTGCACACCGAGTCGGTGACCGACAAGGCGGACAACTTCGTGCCGCTCATCGGCAAGCTGGCCGAGAAGCTCAACGGCGGGATGAAGCTCCCCGAGATCCCGAAGCGCACCGGAACGGGGCCTGCCCCGGCGCCGGCCGGGACCGTCGGAACCGCCGCGCCGGCCGCCGAGCAGAAGGTGCCGTTCGCGGCGGTGGCGCTCTACGCCAAGGCGCTCGGCGCCAAGGACAAGGGGAACAAGGCCGAGGCCGTCACCCTGTTCAAGCAGGCGCTCGACCGCTTTCCCGACTTCGCCAGGGCGAAGGCCCAGCTGAAGAACCTCGGGGCCTAGCGGCCGGCAGGCGGCCTGCGGCGTCCCTCCCCCTGGGCGGGATGCCGCGGGCCGCCGCTCGGTGGACTCCGCCCGCCGTGATCCGTCCCCTCCTGATCGTCCCGCAGGGCCGCGCCATCGCGCTGCCCGCCCCCGTGCTGGCGGGTGTCGAGGTGCAGCGCGTGGAGGGCTGGCCCGACGTCGAGGCCCTCGATCCGCGGCGGCCGACGGTGGTCGTCATGGACGAGTCGGTGCTCGCGCGTCGGCTGTCGGCGGGACGCGCCGCCGACGCGGTCACGCTCGTGGCGGCACTCGTGATCTGGGGGAGCGACGCGGTGCCGGCCGAGGACCTGCCCGAGCCGCTGGCGGCGCTCGGGCCACTGTTCCTGCCGAACGATGCGCCGCCCGCCCTCGTGCGGCACGTCCTGCAGGCCGCCCTGCGCCACGCGGCCACGCTCGTGCAGGCGCGGCTCGCGGTGGAAGCCGAAGCCGCCCGGCACGTGGAACTCGCCGAGCTCTCACGCGTGGGGGCGGCCCTCACCACCGAGCGGGACCTCGGGACCCTGCTCCGGCTCATCCTTTCGCAGTCGCGCCGGATCGCGCAGGCCGACGCCGGCTCGCTGTACCTGGTGGACCGCCCCGCCGACGACACGCCGGCGACGACGCTCCGCTTCAAGCTCGCGCAGAACGACTCGCGGCCCGGCCTGCCGCTCGAGGAGTTCACCGTGCCGATCGACCACGCGTCGGTGGCGGGCTACGTGGCCGCGACCGGGCTGCCGCTCGTGCTCGAGGACGTGTACCAGCTCCCGCCGGACGCGGTGTACACCTTCAACCGCCGCTTCGACCAGGCGTTCGGGTACCGGACGCGCAGCATGCTCGTGCTCCCGATGCGTACGCACCGCGACGAGACCATCGGGGTGCTCCAGTTGATCAATCGCAAGCGCGACCGGGCGGTGATGCTCACCGACGCGGCGGCGGTGGACGCGCAGGTGATCGGCTTCGACGAGCGGATCACCGAGCTCGTGACCGCCCTCGCCTCGCAGGCGGCGGTCGCAGTGGAGAATGCGCGGCTCTACGAGGACATCGAGCGGCTGTTCGAGGGATTCGTCACCGCGAGCGTGACCGCGATCGAGCAGCGCGACCCCACCACCAGCGGCCACTCGGGCCGGGTCGCGACGCTCACGATCGGGCTCGCCGACGCGATCGGCCGCGGCGGGGCACCGGGACCGTATCGCGGGCTCGCGTTCTCGCGGGCCGAGATGCGCGAGCTGCGCTACGCGGCGCTGCTGCACGACTTCGGCAAGGTCGGCGTGCGGGAGCTGGTGCTGGTCAAGCAGAAGAAGCTCTATCCGTGGGACCTCGCGCTCATCCGCCACCGCTTCGCATACCTGCAGTCGCAGGCGGATGTCGTGTTCGAGCGCGAGCGCGCCGAGGTGCTGCTGGCGCACGGGCCCGCGGCCTACGCGGAGACGGTCGGTCGGCTCGAGGCCGAGCGTGACGCGCGGCGGCGCGAGCTCTCGGGGTTCCTCGACCTGATCCTGCGCTCGAACGAGCCCACGGTGCTGCCGGAGGGGAACTTCGAGGCCCTCGGGCAGATCAACCGGACGACCTACACGGACTTCGACGGCGTCGAGCGCCCCCTGCTGGGCGATGACGAGCTGCGCTTCCTGATGATCCGCAAGGGGAACCTCGACGAGCGTGAGCGGCGCGAGATCGAGTCGCACGTGACGCACTCGTACCGGTTCCTCGAGGCGATCCCGTGGACGCGCGAGCTCAAGGGGATTCCGCTCATCGCGTACGGGCACCACGAGAAGCTCGACGGCACCGGCTATCCGCTCAGGCGGACGGCGGCGGAGATCCCCGTGCAGACGCGGATGATGACCATCGCCGACATCTTCGACGCGCTCACCGCGACCGACCGGCCGTACAAGCGGGCGGTACCGGCGCCGCGCGCGCTCGACATCCTGCGCGACGAGGCGAAGGCGGGGACGCTCGACCCCCACCTGCTCGAGGTGTTCACGGAGGGTCGGGTCTGGGAACGGGTGCTGCAGGCCGAGCGCGCCGCACCATCGGCCTAACGGCGCGGCGCGGGCGGCGGCGCGAGCGGCGGCGTGGTGGCCGGCGGGCGCCGGTGCCTGGTCGCCTGCTCGTACGCGTGGGCGAATCCAAGCAGCGTCGCCTCGCTCCACGGACGGCCGAGGAACTCGAGGCCGGCCGGCAGGCCGTCCGGCGTGAAGCCCATCGGGACGGTGAGCGCCGGCCACGCCAGCGAAGGGCTCAGGCCGCGGTTGTCGCCCCGGCCGTAGGCGTCGTCGGGACGGGGATTGGTGAGCACGTCGCGGCCGATCGGCGCGGGCGGGGCGTCGTAGGTGGCGTACACGATCGCGTCGAGCCGCCGGTCAGCCATGAGTTGCAGGTACGCGATGCGCAGCGCCTCGCGGTAGCGCATCAGGGCGCCGAAGCCGGCTTCCTCCGGCGACCGCCCGACGTACTCGATCAGGGCCCTGGCGCGCCACGGATTCACACCCCCGGCGAGGAGAATCTCCTTGAGCGTCCGGAACGGCGCCCCCGGATGCTGCGCGAGGTACGCGTCGGTCGCCGCCTCGGTCTCGAAGTCGTTGCCCAAGCGCGGCATCGGCACCGGCGGGCGCACGAGCGAGTCCACGATCACCGCCCCCTGCGCCCGCAGGTCGGCGAGGGCGCGGTCGAGGAGGGGTGCCACTTTGGCGAACTCGGCCGAGTCCACGCGCGCGAGCGAGTCGCGGCGCAACGCGGCGGTATCGCGTGGGGCGCCGCTGTCGCTCGCGGTGCGGCGCGGCGGCGGCGTGCGGCGCGTCCGCAGGACCCCGATGCGCGCCCCCGCGAGCGCGCCGGCGGTGAGTCCGGCCGTGTACGTGGCCGGCACGTTCCCGACGGCGTACACGGTGACCGGGTCGCGCGGATCGTACCCGGCGATGACGTCGAGCACGCGTGCCGCGTCGGCCACGGTGCGCGTCATCGGCCCCATGGTGTCCTGCGACGGGTTCGCGGGGAGCATGCCGAAGCGGCTCACGAGCGGGAGCGTGGGACGCAGGCCCACGAGCGCATGCACCGCCGCAGGGCCGCGGATCGACCCGCCCGTGTCCTCGCCGAGCGCGACGAGCCCGAAGTTGGCGGCCGCGGCCGCGCCGGACCCGCTCGACGACCCGCTGGGATTGCGCGCGGGGTCGTACGCGTTCCGGATGATCCCCGCGGCCGAGCTCACGTAGCGGCCCGCGAACTCGCCCATGGTGGTCTTCGCGAGGATGATCGCCCCGGCGGCCTCGAGCTTCTCGACGACGGTCGCATCGCGCGCGGGGACGAAGTCCTTGAACAGCACCGAGCCGTAGGTGGTCGGCATGTCCTTCGTCTCGACCTGGTCCTTGAGCAGGACCGGTACGCAGTGCAGCGGGCCGCGCGCGCGCTTCGACCGCCACACACCGTCGAGCGAGTCGGCGTCGGCCAGGGCTCGCGGGTTCACGGTCTGGATCGCATGGAGCTCGGGCCCCTGCCGGTCGTACGCGGCGATGCGGTCGAGATAGGCCTGCACGAGCTGCCGGCAGGTGAGCCGGCCGGCCGACATGGCGGCGTGCACCGACGGGATGGTGGCTTCCATCACGTCGAACGACTGGGCGGCCGCGGGGGCCGCGGGGGCCGCGAGGGCGGCGACGATGACGGCGAGCGGGGCGAGGCGCATGGGGCGAACGTAGCCCGGCGCGCGTGCCGGGGCGAGCGGCTGGTGCGCGCAGGGCCCGGATGCCCGGCCCCGGTGCCAGCGGTCGGCTCGACTCCCGGCCGCGGCGCTGTAGCTTGCAGCGCATGCCGCGCCGCCACCTGCTACCGGCGCTCGCCGGCCTCCCTTGGCTGGCGCTCGCCGCGCAGCCCGATCCACTGAGCCCCGTCGCCCCCCCCGCGCGCTTCGCCGACGAGGCCCGCGCCGCGCGCCTGCGCGCCGCCTTCCCTGCGGTGGACTCGCTCGTGCGCGACTTCGCCGTCCGGCGCCGCGTGCCCGGCTGGGCCTACGGTATCGTCGTGGACGGCCGCCTCGAGCACGTCGTCGCCGGGGGCCTGCGCGACGTGCGCGCGGGGGCGGCGGTGGACACCGGCACCGTCTTCCGCATCGCCTCGATGAGCAAGAGCTTCGCCGCCGCGGCGATCCTGCAGCTGCGCGACGCCGGCCGGCTCTCGCTCGACGACCCGGCCGAGCGCCACGTGCCGGAGCTCCGCGACCTGCGACCCGCGACCGGCGACGCCCCGCGCATCACGATCCGCCACCTCCTCACGCACGCGGCCGGCTTCCCCGAGGACAACCCGTGGGGCGACCAGCAGCTCGACGCCACCGAGGCGGCGTTCAGCGCGATGCTGCGCGGCGGCATTCCCTTCTCCACGCCGCCGGGCACCGCGTACGAGTACTCCAACTACGGCTTCGCGATCCTCGGGCGCATCGTCGCGAACGTCGCCGGGATGCCGTACGCGCGCTACCTGCGCACGCGTCTCCTCGAGCCGCTCGGCATGCCGCGCACGACGCTCGAGTCGCGCGACGTGCCGTCGGAGCGGCTGGCGATCGGCCACCGGCTGCAGGACGGCGCGTGGCTGCCGGAGCCCGCGCTGCCGGACGGGGCGTTCGGCGTCATGGGTGGGATGCTCACGACGCCGGCGGACCTGACGCGGTGGGTGGCGTTCCTGCTCGACGCCTGGCCGGCGCGCGACGGCGCCGACTCACCTGTGCTCTCGCGCGCGTCCCGGCGCGAGATGCAGCAGCTGCACCGCTGGGCGGGGGCGTCCGTCCTGGCGGGCGAGACGCTGACGCTCACCGCGGGGGGCTACGGCTACGGCCTGCGCGTGGGCTCGACGTGCGACGTGCGGCACTGGGTGTCGCACACGGGGGGACTGCCCGGATACGGCTCGATCATGAAGTGGTTCCCGGAGCACGGCGTGGGGATCATCGCGTTGGGCAGTCTGACGTACACGCCGTGGACCCCGGTCGTCGATCAGGCGTTCGCGCGCCTGCAGCAGACGGGGGCGCTGGTGCCCCGCGAGCCGCAACCGGCGCCGGTGCTCGCGACGCGGCGCGCGCAGGTGACGCGGCTGGTGCAGCAGTGGTCGGCGCCGCTGGCCGACTCGCTGGCGGCGATGAACCTGTTCCGCGACGAGTCGGCCGTGCGGCGCGCGGCGCAGGTCGCGGCGGTGCGTGATGCGGCGGGGGGCCAGTGCGTGAACGAAGGGTCGTTCGTGGTGGAGAACGCGCTCCGGGGACGGTGGCGGATGCGCTGCGCACGGGAGGACCTCGTGGTGGCGATCACGCTGGCGCCGACGATGCCGGCCGGAGTGCAGTACCTCGATGTCTCGCCGCTGGCGCGCGACGCATCGCTGGCCGTCGCGTCCACATGCCGCCGCTGACGCCCCCCCGGGAACCGGGCGCGGTCGCCACCGCGCGGCACCCCGGGCGCCTGCGGGCCGTCCTCCAGACGACGGCGCTGGTCTCCGCCGCCGGCGCCGTGGCCGGGGCGATCGCCGCCCCGGTGGTCCTGACCGTGGCGACCCTCGCGCGACTCGTCGTCTCCGGGGGAGGCGTGCCGGATACGTGGACCGCCGTGGTCAACGCGTTCCGGGGGGCGGGAGCGCTCGGCACCCTGGCCGCCGTGTACGGTGCCGTGCTTGGCCCCTTGCTCGGCTGGACGCTGCTCAGGCGCGTGCCGATCGGCCGGGCCGCGGTCACCTGCGCGGTCGGCGCAGCGGTGTTCCTCGTTCTCGGACTGGTGCTGCTGCCCCTCGCGTTCGACGGCCTGCTGGCACTCGCCTACCCGGTGGTGGGTGGCCTCGTGACGGCGTTGGCCCTGCGCTGGCGCCAGCGCGATCGTGCGAGCGCCGGCGCAGACGCGGGGACGTGAGGGTAGCCCGTCAGCCGCCCCAGCCCCCGCCGCCCGGCGTCTCGATCGTCACGACATCACCGGCCTGCAACTCGAGCCGGCACTTGGCCGGCACCTCCACGCCGTTGAGCAGGTTGCGCCCCCGCGCGCCATCGCCCCCTCCCGCCGCCCCGCGCGGGGCGTGGCGTCGCCGTTCGGTGAGCAGCGTCACGGTGCACGAGTCGAGCGCCCGATAGCTGCGCACGACGCCGTCGCCGCCACGGTGCCGCCCCGCGCCGCCCGAGCCGGCCCGGATGCCGTAGTGCACGACCTCGAGCGGATACGCCCGCTCCAGCGACTCGATCGGCGTGATGCGCGTGTTGCTCATGCCCACGTGCACGCCGCTCGGGCCAGGACCGCGCGCCGAGGCACCCTGCCCACCCCCGAGCGTCTCGTAGAACGTCCACCCCGCCCCGCCGAAGACGACGTTGTTCATCGTGCCCTGCCCCTGAGCCGGAACGGGGAGGCCGGCGGCGTCGAGCGCGCGCACGATGGCATCGGTGAGCCGCTGCGACATCTCCACGTTGCCCGCTGCGACCGCGGCGCCGTCGCGCGCGTCAATGGCGCTTCCCGGGGGGATCGACAGCGACACGGCCCGCGCGAGCCCGTCGTTGGTGGGGACGTCGTCGTCGAGCAGCATGCGCAGCACGAACACGGCGGCCGCCTGCACCACCGCGCGCGGGCAGTTCACGTTGCCCGCCACGCGCGGTGCCGTGCCGCCGAAGTCGAGGTGCAGCGTGCCGTCGCGCACCGCCGCGGAGACCGCAATGCGGATGTCGGCATCGGTCACCCCGTCCCCCTCGAGGAAGTCCTCCGCCGCACCGCGGGCGCCCTCGAGCGGCCGCAGGCGCTCGCGCGCGCGCCGCTCGGCGTAGTCCAGCAGGGCGGCGCCAGCGGCGTCGAGGGTCTCGACCCCCGTGCGCTGCCGGAGCGCCCGCCACCCCTCGGCACCGGCACGGCAGGCGGCGCGCTGCGCGGCGAGGTCGCCGCGCCGTTCGTCGGGCGTCCGCACGTTGGCGAGAACGATCGCCCAGACGTCGTCAACCGGCCGGCCGCCGCGCTCGAGGAAGACCGGCGGCAGCACGAGCCCTTCCTGCACCAGTTCGCGCGCGCCGAAGGGCATCGAGCCGGGCGACATGCCGCCGACGTCCGCGTGGTGCGCACGCACCGCGGCATAGCCGATGACGGACGTGCCCGACTCGTCGGCGATCGCCTCGACCATCGTGAGGTCGGGGAGGTGCGAGCCGCCGTGCGACGGATGGTTGAGCAGGAGCACGTCGCCCGGGCCCGGGCGGCGTCCCATGGCGGCGCGGACGGCTGCGGGCATCGCCCCCAGGTGCACCGGGATGTGGGCCGCCTGCGCGACCATGCGCCCCCCGGCGTCGAAGAGCGCGCACGAGGCGTCGCGGCGCTCGCGGATGTTCGGGCTGAGGGCGCTGCGCACCAGCACGGCCCCCATCTCCTCGGCGACCATCGCGATCGCGTGGCCCATCACGCCGAGCGCCAGCGGATCGAAGCGGGGCATCGCTCAGCCCTCGCGGGTCAGGTGCCAGCCGCCGATGCCGAGCGCGGTCGCGGTCCACCCGAGGGCGACGTGCAGCGTGGCGTCCGGCAGCGCGACCGACACCGGACCACGCACCGTGCGCGCGAGCGTGCCGCCATCGTCGCGCGGGGCGGCGTCGTCCCACGCCGACGCGCCGTCCCCCGTCCGCGACAGCGCGATCGCGTGCGCCGCGCCGCTCCGCGTGGCCCGCAGACTCACGAGCTCCACCGGCCGCTCGAGGGCGAAGCCGAACCGGGTGCGGTGCGAGGCGGCGAAGCGCGCGGCGATCGCCGGCCCGTCGTCGCCGGGAGCGACCGGCGTCTCGACCTCGTGGCCCTGCCCGGCGTAGCGCACGCGCGCGGTGAAGGCGACATCGGGCAGGTGCACGCCATCGGTCGCGGTATCCGCCGCCGCGCAGGCCGCCCCGACCGCGGCGGCATCGAGCCCCTCGGCCCCGGCGAGGACGCTGGCGAGGCCGTCGCGCCGCTCGGGGGCCATCGCGAGGCCGAGGGCGCTGAGCACCCCCGCGAACGGGGGCACGAGGATCTCGTGCATCCCCAGGTGCTCGGCGAGCCCGCAGGCATGCAGCGGACCGCCGCCGCCGAAGGGCACGAGCGTCGCCGTGCGGGGATCCAGCCCGCGCTCGACCGACACGCGCCGCAGCGCCCGCGCCATCGCGGCGTCCGCGCTCGCGATGATCGCGCGCGCGACGCGCGTCGGCTCGGCCCCGAGCACGGCGGCGAGGCGGCCGACCGCCTCGTGCGCACGGGCGGCGTCGAGCGCCACGCCGCCGGCGAGGGACCGCGCCTGCACCGTCCCCAGCACCACGTGGGCGTCGGTGACGGTCGGCTCGGTGCCGCCGAGTCCGTAGCAGGCGGGACCCGGTCGCGCGCCGGCGCTTCGGGGCCCGACGCGCAGTGCGCCGCCGTCGTCCGCCCACGCGATGGACCCGCCGCCGGCGCTGACCGTCTCGACGAGCACCCGCGGCAGCGCGATCGGCACGCCGGCGACGTCACCGCCGGCCTCGACGAGCGGCGCCCCGTCCACGACGACACCGACGTCGGCGCTGGTGCCGCCGATGTCCACCGTGAGGGCAAGGGGCACGCGCGCCGCGCGGCAGACCGCCGCCGCACCGACGACACCGCCGGCGGGGCCCGACAGGGCGAGGGCGGCCGCGTGGCGCGCCGCGACCCCGGCGGGGAGCATGCCGCCGCTCGAGGTCACCACGAGAGGCGCGGGCAGTCCACGCGCGGCGAGGCGGGCCTCGAGCGCCGCGAGGTAGCGCGCCACGCGCGGCCGCGCGTAGGCCTCGGCCGCGGTCGTCGCTGTGCGCTCGAACTCGCGGATCTCCGGCAGCACCTCGTGGGAACAGACGACGTCCACCCCGGCGGGCAGGGCGGCCCGCAGGGCGGCCCGCAGGGCGGCGGCGAGCCGCTGCTCGTGCGCCGGCGCCTCGTGCGCGAAGAGCAGCGCGACGGCGACGATCTCGGGGTGCTGCCCCCGCACCGATGCGACGACCGCGGCCACGACGTCGTCGGCGAGCGGCGTCGCGACGCCCCGGGCCCCGACGCGCTCGGTCACCCCCACCACCGCGTCGGCCGCGACGAGCGGCGGCGCGTGGTCGGCGGCGAGGTCGTAGAGCGCCGCGCGGTCCTGCCGCCGGAGGCGCAGCAGGTCGGTGGCGCCGGCGGTGGCGCAGAGCACGACCCGCGCCCCCGAGCGCTCGAGCAGGAGGTTGGTCACCACCGTGGTGCCGTGCGCCACGCGGTCGATGCCCTCGGCGCGGATGCCGAGCGCCTCGATGGCGGCGAGCACTCCCGCGCTCTGGTCGTGCGGGGTGGTCGGGACCTTGGCAGCGAGGCAGCGGCCGTCGGCCCCGATCGCCACCGCGTCGGTGAACGTCCCGCCGACGTCCACCCCGACCGCCCAGGTCACGCGAGACCGCGGAGCGTCGCGCGGCGCACGGCCCAGTACAGTGCGGCATGGACCGGTGCCGCGAGCGCGAGCGTCGCGGCGAAGGGCTGCCCGCCGAGCACCGCGGCCAGCCCGCCCGCCGCCGAGGCGAGCACGACGCCAGCGGCGACGCCGCGCGCCGCAGCCGCCCCGCGGCCGCCGAGCAGCGCGAGGGGCACGAGCGCCGCGAGCACCAGCGAGAGGGGCGAGAAGAGGAGCAGGTTGGCGTTCATCCCCCAGAAGACGTGCCGCGTGACCGTCGCGGCCAGCAGCAGCACGAGGCCGATCACCCCCGCGACGAGCGACCACGCGCCGCCGACCAGCGCGAGGCCGCCGCGGGCCGCGCCCGAGGCCGGCGCGGCGCGCCCGAGGAGGCCGAGCAGCGTCGCCAGCGCGAGGCCGGCGACGGCGGTCCAGAGGGACAGGCGCGGAGCGTTCGCCGCCTCCGGGGGACGGCTCGCGACGAACAGCACGTCGTCACGGACCAGCAGCGACCGGGTGCCCCCCGCACCGTCGGGGACGCGCACGGCCCGCAGGGCGTCGCGCAGATTCATCGGCACGAAGGCCGCCTCCCACTGCGAGAGGGGGGCGTCGGCCCGCCGGCCGAGCGCGATGTCCACGCCGACGGCGGCGAGCGGCATCCCCTCGAGCAGGCGCTCCGTCTCGCGGCGGAAGGTGGTGCCGGCGGGGGTGCGCGCGAGCTGCGCGCGCAGCGCCCCGCCGATCGCGCGGTCGAGCGCGTCGCGGACGCGTGTCGAGCAGTTGTCGAGGAAGTAGTCGTACCGGTAGTACTTCGCGTCGCCGACGGCGTTGGCCGCGACGGCCTGCGCCAGCGCCACCTTGGCCGAGTCGGGGATCGCGAGTTCCTGCAGCCAGAGGGTGCGGTTCATCCACCGGTACGCCTCGATGGTGCGGCCGAAGTCGTCCCCGGCCATCCAGTACCTGGTGTCGCCGGTGAGGAAGCGCGTCAGGAAGTCCGGTGCCGCGAAGTCGAAGAGCCCCCAGTTCCACGCGGTGCCGACGTTCGTGCGCAGGTCGCGGATGACGAGCGCGTTGTGGCCGAAGCGCTCCCAGATGGCCTCGCCCTGCCCCATGGTGAGCAGGTACACCTTGAGCTGCGAGCCGTCCGGAGGAGCCAGGACCTGCGCGCGCACGGGGGCCGCACCGGCCGATGCGGCGAGCCCGAGCGCGGCCGAGGCCGCGAGGCGCCGGAGGGTCCTCACGCGCGGTCGAGCGCGACTTCGCTGCCGCCCTCGGCCGATTCGTAGACGGCGGCGAGCACGCGGGCGACGCGCACCTGGTCGTCGGGCGCCTCGTACGGCGCGCTGCCGGCGAGGACGGCCTGCACGTGGGCGTGCTGGGCGCGATACGACTGCAGGAAGACGCTCTCGCGCGCCGTGCCACCGCTCGGCGACACCTCGACGGCGCGACCGTTCAGCTCCTTGATGACGCGCAGCGGGTTGAGGCGCGCGCTGCCCCGCTCGCCGATCGTCTCGAACCACCAGCGCTCCTGCGTCCCCACGTACGACCACGTCACGTCGAACGAGAAGCTGGTGCCGTCGGCGGCTTCGAGCACGGCCAGCATCGCGTGCTCGACCGCCTTCGCGCCGCGCGGGCGGTCCATGTGCGCGTGCACCCGGGTGATCGGGGGGAAGTTGCTGAGCCACAGCGCGAGGTCGAGCAGCGCCCAGCCGTGCTCGAGGAACGCGCCGCCGCCGGCCTCGGGCCGGCTCGCCCGCCAACCGGCCATTGCGCCGCGCGGGTGGTATGCGCCGGCGCGCACGCCGCGCAGCGCCCCCAGCTCGCCGCCCCCGAGGAAGCCGGCGAGGAGCTGGACGTCGGACCGGAAGCGGTGGTTGTTGCCGACGAACACCTTCGCCGCGGTCTTCTTCGCCGTGGCGAGCAGCTTCTCGACGCCCTTGCCGGAGAGCGACAGCGGCCGCTCGCAGAACACGTTCGTCCGCGCCGCGAGCAGGCGCTGCACGTGGGCCTCGTGCAGGTGGTTCGGCGTCGTCACGACGACGAGGTCGAACGGCCCGTTCTCGAGGAGTTCGTCGATGTCCGTCGAGGCGTCGCGGATGCCGAAGCGCTCGCCCAGCGCGCGGGCCTTCGCGAAGTCGTTGTCGCAGAGCGCGGCCAGTTCCACGCCGCGCATCTTCGACAGCACCGGCAGGTGCGCCAACTGCGCAATCGCGCCCGCCCCCACGATCCCGACTCGCATCGTCCCGTTCCGCGTGTTGAAGGTTTCGGGTCCGCCCGGCGGCCCCTCAGCGCCCGTCGCCACCGACCGGGGCCGCTCCGACCGTCGTACCCGGGAAATATGTCCGGAGGATCGCCCGGGCGGACTGTCCCGCCCGCGCCCGTGCGATCGCGCCCCACTGGCACATCCCCACCCCGTGTCCGTGACCGGTCCCTTCGACCACCAGGGTCCCGTCCCGCCCGGGGGACGTGGCGATCGCGTAGCTCGTGCTGTTGAGGAGGTCGCCGTTGGCGAGCCGCAGGACGAAGCGGGTGTCGTTGGCCCGTACGGTGTAGGTGCCGCGGTCGGTGACGAAGTCGAGGCCCGCCACCCGACCGCTCGGCGTGCGGCCGGTCACGCGCACGTCGGTCACCGCCCCGAGGGCGCCGGCCGGGGCCCCACCGTAGAGCGGCAGCCAGCGCGCCGCGAGCTGGCGCAGCGAGGCGGCCGGGAACCGGGCCGTCCACCGGTAGCGCGGCGCGATGCGGCAATACGGCTGGCCGGTCGCGGGATCGGTGTCGTCCACGGCCTGCAGGAACGGCTCGCCGCGGGTTCGCCAGAGCTCCTGGGCCGCCGCCGTCCGCCCGCCGCAGGCCGCGTGGTAGGGGGCGTTGATCACCTGGCCGGCGTGGAGCAGCACGAGCCCTGCCGTGGACGCCACGGCGGCGTCGGCCACCGGCGTCTCGGCATCGGCCCCGCCGTAGGCCTGATTGAGCACCCCGCCGACGAGGTCCCACGACCGCGCGGTGGTCTCGCGCAGGCGCACGAGCGTGTAGCTGCGGGCGGCGATCGCCTGCGCCTCGACGGCGGCGGCTTCGGCGGCGGTTCGCGGGCCGATCTCCTTCGGCACGACCCCGCGCAGGTAGTCCTCGACGCCGAGCCGGTTCACGACGACGAGGCCCGTGTCGGTGGGGACGATGCGCACGTCGCCGCGGTACCGGCGTCCATCCACCGTGGCGACGGCCTCCCCGATCGGCCGGACGGTGATGGCATCGCGCACCCGTCGCCCCGGGACGCCGTCGGGCGGTGTCGCCTCGACGACGTCGCCGCCGGCCGCCAGGCGCCACGCCTGCCCCGCCCCACCGGACGCGATGACCCGCCCGCCGTCCGACACGAGCTGCCACTCGCCGGTGCCTCCGACCTGCACGGCGCGCGCCGCCGTCGCCAGCGCGATGCGCACCGTCCGCCCGCCCAGTCCTGCGCCTCGCGGGCGCGGCGGTGCGGACCACTCGTCGGGTCGCAGCGCGACCGGGGCCCCGCCCTGTGCGGCCGCGCTGTCCGCGCCGGGCTCGGGATCGTCGTCGCGCGGCGACGCGATGCGCGTCGGCGGCGGCTCGGGATCGGGACGCGGCGACGGCACGAGCGCGCCGCATCCCGCGACCAGCGCGGTGAACGCGCCCCGGGCCGCGGCGCGCGCGGCCCGGCGGGTCACGCCAGTGCCGCGGCGAAGGCCTGGTCGAGCCGGTCGAGCGCGTCGTCGATCACGGGGGCGGTGTGGGCCGCGCTCGTGAACCCCGCCTCGAAGGCCGAGGGCGCCAGGTACACGCCGCGCTCCCGGGCGGCGTGGAAGACCTTCCGGAAGAGCGCGACGTCGCTCTGCTTCGCATCGTCGAAGGAGCGCACCGGGCCGTCGTGCAGGAAGAATCCCCACATCGAGCCGGCGTGATCGGCGAGCAGGGGGACCCCGCGCCGCGCCGCGATCTCGCGCAGGCCGGCGACGAGCCGGCCCGTCTGCGCGGTGATGGCGTCGTGCACCGGCCGCGTGAGCGCCGCGAGCGTCGCGAGGCCGCCCGCCATCGCGAGCGGAGTCCCCGAGAGCGTCCCCGCCTGGTACACCCTGCCGGCCGGCGCGACCTGCTGCATGACCGCGCGCGACCCGCCGTACGCGGCCACCGGCAGCCCGCCACCGATCACCTTGCCGAGGCACGTGAGGTCGGGACGCACGCCCCCCGAGTACTCGACGGCGCCGCCGAAGGCGATGCGGAAGCCCGTCATGACCTCGTCGAAGAGCAGCATCGCTCCGGTCTCGTCGCAGACCGCGCGAAGGCCGGCGAGGAAGCCCGGCGCCGGCGGGATGAACCCCGAGTTGCCGATGATCGGCTCGACGCAGATCGCCGCGAGCGGCGTGGTGCGCGCGATCGTCCGCACGGCGTCGAGATCGTTGAAGGCGACAGTGAGGGTCTTCTCGGCCAGCGCCGCCGGCACGCCCGGCGAGTTGGGCAGCCCCAGCGTGGCGACCCCCGAGCCCGCCTTCACGAGGAAGCTGTCGGCGTGGCCGTGGTAGCACCCTTCGAATTTGAGGATGTGGTCGCGGCCGGTGGCGGCCCGCGCGACGCGCACGGCCGACATCGCCGCTTCGGTGCCGCTGGAGACGAAGCGCACCATCTCGAGGTGCGGCATGCGCGCGGCGATGACCTCGGCGAGGTCGAGTTCGAGCGCGCAGGGAATGCCGAAGCTCGTGCCGCGCGCTGCGGTCTCCGCGAGCGCGGCGAGCACGGCGGGCGGCGCGTGCCCCAGTACCAGCGGTCCCCACGACAGGACGAAGTCAACGTACCGGTTGCCGTCCACGTCCCAGATGTACGGTCCGTCGCCGCGCGCGACGACGAACGGCTCGCCCCCCACGCCGCCGAAGGCGCGCACGGGGGAGTTCACGCCGCCCGGGAAGCGCTGCCGGGCGCGGGCCATGAGTTCCTGCGATCGGGAGGTGTCGTGCGGGACGGCGGTCATGTGCCGAAGGCGGAGATGGAGGGTAGAGCCGGCGTCGCGAGCACCGGCAGCGCCCCGCGGGGACGCGCGGGCCCCGCGACCGGCGGCGCGAGCACCTCGCGCACGACGGTCGCGGTGAAGTCGTAGTCGTCCACGACGTCGTCGAGCCGCGCCTCGACGATCGCACCGGGTCGCGCGTCGCCGGCGAGCCACGTGACGCCGTCAATGTCGTCGGCCTGCCACGGCACGCGGCCGCGCGGGCGCTTCGCGCCGTCCGGGCCGGTCTCGTGCACCTCGACGAGCACGGGCACCACCCGGCCGACGAACCGCCCGAGGCGCTCGGCCGTCACGTGACGCTGCTGTTCCATGACGCGCTCGTGGCGCTCGCGCTTGAGCACGTCGGGGACGTCGTCGGGCATCGCCGCCGCGCGCGTGCCGTCCTGCGCGGAGTACATGTGACAGGCCACGCGGTCGAACTGCACCTCGGCGAGGAGGGCCAGCAGCGCGTCGAACTCCTCGTCGGTCTCGCCGGGAAAGCCGACGATGACGGTCGTGCGGATCGCGACGTCCGGCACGGCCGCCCGGAACGCCGCGACGCGCTCGCGGATCGTGCGGGCCCGCTCGGGACGGCGCATCCGCGCGAGCATCGCGTCGTGCCCGTGCTGGATCGGGATGTCCACGTAGGGCACGATGCGCGGCTCGCGCGCGACGAGCTCGAGGAACGCGGGGGTCACCCCCTGCGCATAGAGGTACAGCGTACGGAACCAGGGGATCGTCGTGCCGTCGAGCAACGCCCGCAGGAGTTCGGGCAGCCCGGTGCCGTCGCGCCGATCCCGCCCGTAGTGCGCCAGATCCTGCGCCACCAGGTTGAGCTCGCGCGCCCCCTGCAGTTCGAGCAGCTGCGCCTCGCGCACGACGTCCGCAAGCGCGAAGGAGCGGTGGCGTCCCCGCATGAGCGGGATGGCGCAGAAGGCGCAGCCGTGATCGCACCCCTCGCTCACCTTGAGGTAGCGGCTGAACGCGTTGCCGCCCCCGAAGAGCCGCTCGCCGGGGTGCCGCACCGGCCCCTCGGGAATGGCCCCGAGGCGCATGAGCTCGGGGACCAGCCGGTCGGCGTCGCTCGTCCCGAGCATCAGATCCACCTCGGGGAGCGCCTCGGCCATCTCGTCGCGGTGTCGCTGCACCATGCAGCCGATGGCCACGACGGTCCGGTCGCGGCCCTCGGCCTTCGCCGCGCCGGCACGCACGATGGCGTCGAGCGACTCCTGCTTCGCGGCGTCCACGAAGCCGCAGGTATTCACCACGACGATGTCGGCCTCGTCGGGGGACGCCGCGACCTCGGCCCCGGCCGCCACCAGCTCGGCCAGGTACCGTTCGCTGTCCACCGTGTTCTTCTCGCAGCCGAGCGTGACGAGGGCGACGCGCACGGGCCAAACCTAGCGGAACCGATGCGTCAGCGGGCGATGCGGAGGCCGACGAGGGTGAGGATGTCGGACTGCGCCGTGTTGCGCGCCGGGGCGCCCGCCGTGAGCGGCAGGTACGACGACCTGAACGACGAGCCGAGCCATCGCGCCTCGAGGAAACCGCCGACGCGCCCACGGCCGAACCGCAGCCCGCCACCGGCGTCCACCGCCGGCGCGACCGAGTACGCCGTGCCGACCGGGAGGGTGATCCAGGTGCCGACCACGCCGCCGCCCGCCCGCAGGTACGGCTGCACCGGCGACCGCCCGAACGTGGGCTCGAGCAGCAGGCCGCCCGTGCCGACGACGGAGGTGGTGGCGTACGTGGGCTTGGGCACCGCAGCACCGAGGGCGAGCGTGTTGCTGTGGGCCATCGAGCCGATGCCGCCCGTGCCCGTCAGGTAGAAGTGCACCGGGCCCGCGAGCCGGAGGGCCAGGTCGAGCGCCAGCGAGGGAACCGGCGCGAGCTCGAGGTCGGGATCGGTCGCCGAGGGCGAGGGATAGATCGCCGTCGTGGGAATGAACCCGGCGGCCCCGATCCGGAAGACGAGGCGCGGCCGCCTCGGCGCATCCGCGTCGCCGACCGGTGCGGCGCGATCGCGGCCGCGGCGCGGTTCGGCGCGCGGCGCGGCGGGCTCCTCGACCGGCGGAGGCGCGGCGGGTGCCGCTTCGACCGCGGCCGGCGGCGGGGGCGCGGCGGGAGCCGGCGTGGGCGCCGGCGTGGGCGCCGGCTTGGACGCCGGCGTGGGAGCCGGCTTGGGAGCCGGCTTGGACGCCGGCTTGGACGCCGGCTTGGACGCCGGCTTGGACGCCGGCATGGGCGCGGGCGCCGGCGGCGCGGCGGCCGGAGCCGCCGCGGGGCTGGGATCAGCCGTAATGGCCGGGGACGGAGTGGCCATCCCCCTCGGGGCCTTCACGGGCGTCGCCGGCTTGGGCGCGGGGGCAACCGGCGTGGGTGCGACCGACGGCGGCGGCTCCGGGGCAATCGCCGGTGCGGGCGTCGGAGCCGGCGCGACTGCGGGCACGGGCGCAACCGCCGGTGCGGGTGCCGGCGTCGCAGCGGGCTGACGGCGTGGCGCGGGTGGCGGAGGCGCCTGGTCGCGCGGCGGGGTGAAGAAGATCGTCGGCGAGTCGTCCCGCGGCGGCGGCGGCGTCCGCCGGACGCTGTCGGCGGCGGGG
>Ga0209990_10000380_pt1 | contig 42986 bp, 34 predicted proteins | sample NOAtaG_6_FD_187304 | JGI IMG/M metagenome (GOLD analysis project Ga0209990, IMG submission 187304) | Freshwater lake microbial communities from Lake Erie, under a cyanobacterial bloom - NOAA_Erie_Diel5S_2200h metaG (SPAdes) (version 2) | ecosystem: Environmental > Aquatic > Freshwater > Lake ...
GGGTGAGGGGAGTGAGGTTTTGAACCACGAATGAAGTGGTGTTTTGGAACCACGAATGGACACGAATGGAGTGGTGTTTTGGAACCACGAATGGACACGAATGAGATGGGCGGTTGGCCGCGAATGAGATGCGTTCAATGCAGTTCGGGTTTTAGCCCGAGATCACCGCGCGGCACCCCTCGCCCCTGGAAGGGGAGAGGGGCCGGGGGTGAGGGGTGAAGGCCCCCTGGATTTCACGTGGGCCACCTCGCAATGCCGCACCACGGACCACGCACCACGGACCACGACCGTGAGGGAGCGGGAATGCCTCGCGCACCTTGCAAGGTGCTGCTGTGTGACACTGGTCGCTGGCGCAGTCATGCCGGGTTTGCGGCAGGTGTCGGGAGGGCGAAGCTCCTGCTGAGCCGCAGCACGGCTGAGCACTCAGGGGGCTCGGCAGGAGCCTCGCCCTCCCATGGAACCGGAATGAGCCCGGAATGTCGGACAGGTGACAGGGGGGATAGCCCCCTCACCCCCGACCCCTCTCCCCCGTTTCACGGGGGCGAGGGGAGGAATTTGTGTTTTTAAGCTGCAGTGGAAATCGCACCTGACACCCCTCGCCCCTGGAAGGGGAGAGGGGTCGGGGGTGAGGGGTGAAGGCCCCCCTTGTTTCCACGCGGGCCGCCGGGCCATGCGTCCCCACGCACCACGGGGTCAACCACGAGCCGCGACCGTGAGGGAGCGGGGGCAGCGCAGGCAGCCTGCGGTGAACTGGTGCCCGGCTTGTGGGCCATAACGGGAGGGCGAAGCTCCTGCTGAGCCGCAGCACGGTTAAGCACTCAGGGGGCTCGGCAGGAGCCTCGCCCTCCCACGGAACCGGAATGGGCCCGGAATGTCGGACAGGTGACAGGGGGGATAGCCCCCTCACCCCCGACCCCTCTCCCCCGTTTCACGGGGGCGAGGGGAGGACTTTGTGTTTTTAAGCTGCCGTCGCTCAGGAATTCGGCGGAGTTCGACTTCTGCTGTGTCCCTGCGGTCTTTACAGTCTGGGTACTGCAGTGTCGGGTGCCGGGAATCCGGCTGCGGAAACACGGAATTCTGAGTTCTGTCATTCACTTTTGCCTGTGCAGGCGGTCAGCCCATGAAAGCCATTCGACTCGAGCAGCCTCGTCAACTGGATTTTGTCAGCATCGCTGAACCGGCGTCGCCGGGGCCCGGTGAGGTGCTGGTGCGAACGCATCGGATGGGTGTGTGCGGGACGGACACCAGCGGTTATCTCGGCAAATTTCCGTTCTTCCGTTATCCGCGGATTCCAGGGCATGAACTGGGTGTGGAGGTGCTGCAGCTGGGTGCTGGTGTGCAGGGGCTGCAGGTCGGTGATCGCTGCAGTGTTGAGCCTTACATGAACTGTGGCCACTGTTATGCGTGTCGTCGCGGGCAGGGCAACTGCTGCTCGACCCTGAATGTCATCGGGGTGATGGTGGACGGCGGATTGTGTGAGCGATTTCTGATTCGGGCTGATAAGCTGCATCGTTCTGAGCAGCTGGATTACGAGCAACTGGCGCTCGTGGAGACTCTGGCCATCGGTTGTCATGCGTGTGATCGCGGGGCAGCGGCAGCTGGTGATCACGTGCTGATCATCGGAGCCGGTCCGATTGGCCTGGCGACTCTGGAGTTCACTCGGCTGACCGGTGCGAAGATTACGGTGATGGACATGGTTCCGCAGCGTCTGGAATTCGTGCGTCGGACGTACGGGATTGAGAGTACGGTGCTGTCGCGGGGGGACGGCAGTGAGCTTGAGCAGTTGCAGCAGATCACGAATGGTGACATGTTTGCCGTGGTGACGGATGCCACGGGAAACCGCGGTTCGATGTCCACAGCCTTCCGCTATTGTGCGCACACGGGAACTCTCGTGTACGTCGGGATCACCACAGAAGAAATCAGTTTTACTCATCCGACACTGCATCGCCCCGAGATTACTCTGAAGGCATCCCGCAATGCGTTGCCTGGCGATTTCCGGCGGATCATCGAGCTGATTGAGTCCGGCACCATCAACACGACTCCCTGGATTACTCACCGGGTTCCCTTTGATCGGGTTCCGGCGGAGTTTGAGTCGTTTACGAAGCCGGACAGTGGTGTGCTGAAGGCGATGATCGACGTGTCCGTGGCCTGAGCTGCGGCTGCATGCCGACGGAAATCCGGCTGCCGTTCGGCCGTTTCCTCGCGATCAGGAAATAACTCGGGAATTCTGACTGCCCCGGTCGCCTTTGTACTTCACTATTCCACAATGTCGTGTAATAGTGTTGCAGTGGGCGGTCGTGGTCTGCGTCCGGGGGGAAAGATGGCGGGCAAAGTGCGCAGTGTTCGGGATGCTGGTGTTCGGGGGACTGGTCGTCGGTCATCCGGGCGGCGTTTGTGCGGCAGTCCGCCGTCACTGGCGTCGCGTCCGCTGTTGTCCCCGGTGCAGGCCGGGGGATTGGCGGCGGTGTTTCGGGTGCTGGCCAACCCGACCCGCATTCGTCTCCTGCATGCTCTGGTCCGGGCCGATGAACTGCCTGTCGGTCAGCTGGCGGCAGCGGTGACCATGAAGGCTCAGGCGGTTTCCAATCAGCTGCAGCGGCTGGCGGATCTGGGGATTGTGGCATCGCGGCGTGAGGGCAACAGTATCTGCTATCGACTGGTGGATTTGTGTGTGCGGTCACTGCTGGAACAGGGGTTGTGTCTGATGGAGGAATCACTGGCAGGCTGCCGTGATCAGGAAGGGTGCTGCTGATGGTGTTTGCATTGCGGCAGCAGCTCGCGGCCGAATTTTTCGGCACTTTTGCTCTGGTGTTTACCGGCACCGGTGCGATTGTGATCAACAGTCTCACCGGCGGTGCAGTGACTCATCCCGGAATCGCCTGCACCTTCGGGCTGGTGGTGATGGCGTTATGTTATGCGCTGGGGGACGTGTCGGGTTGTCATCTGAATCCGGCAGTTTCTGTGGCTCTGGTGGCAGCCGGGCGATTTTCACTGTCGCGACTGCTGCCGTTTGTGGCAGTTCAGTGTGCTGGTGCCGTGGCTGCCAGTCTGTGTCTGCGGCTGCTGTTCCCGGCTGCCGATTCGCTCGGTGGCACTCTGCCTCGCGGATCTGCTCTGCAGTCGCTGTTGCTGGAATTTCTGCTGACGTGGCTGCTGATGTTTGTGATTTTGAATGTTTCCGTGGCGTCTGCGGTGAAGCAGCATTTTGCGGGGGTTGCTGTGGGGGCGGTGGTGGGACTGGAGGCGATGTTTGCCGGTCCGATCAGCGGTGCTTCCATGAATCCTGCTCGTTCACTGGGGCCGGCACTGGTTTCCGGCCAGTTGCAGTCACTCTGGATTTATCTGCTGGCACCGACTGCCGGAGCGATGTTTGCCGTTTGGACGCTGCAACTGGTGCGGGGTTCCAATCCGTCGTCTGAATCCTGCTGATGAAAGTTGCCTCGTTATGCTGTTAAAACATCTGCTGCAGTTTCTGCAATCCTGTCCCGATTCCGGGCTGCACATTATGCTGCCGGATCGCAGCTTTGTGCCTGCGCACTTTCATGTGACGGAAGTGGCGCTGGTGCGGAAGGATTTTGTCGACTGTGGTGGCACACGACGCTCGACCGCGTCCTGCACATTGCAGATCTGGGTGGCGGATGATCTGGATCATCGCCTGAATTCGTCAAAGCTGCTGAAGATCCTTGAGCTGGCTCAGCCGGTTCTGGGCACAGACGAGCTGGCCGTCGAACTGGAGTACGAGACATCGGTGACGGCGGTGTATCCGCTGTCCGCTGTCGAGCAGACTCCGTCCGGCCTGCTGTTTTCCCTGGCATTGAAGCACACGGCGTGTCTGGCCCCTGAACTGTGTCTGCCGCAGTTGCCGGATTCCGGTGGCTGCTGTGGTCCGACCGGTTGCTGCTGAGGCCAAAAATCAGTTTTCTGTAATCACTGGAATCCGTTATGACAGTCAAAACAGTCCTGTTCGTCTGCGTCGAAAACTCAAATCGCAGTCAGATGGCCGAAGCCTTTGCGAAGATGCACGGCGGAGCCGGCATTCAGGCATTCAGCGCCGGTTCACGGCCATCCGGCCGTATCAATCCGAAGGCCATTGCGGCCATGCAGGAGCGGGGCTATGACCTGTCGACTCACGACAGCAAAGGGCTCAGTGAATTCAACGGCAGGCAGGTTGACGCGGCCGTTACAATGGGGTGTGGTGACGAGTGTCCCCTGGTGGAGACAGCGCTGCGGGTGGACTGGAAGATCCCGGATCCGCGGGAGATGCCACCGGAGGAATTTCGACAGGTGCGTGATCTGATCGAGACGAAGGTGCTGGAGCTGCTGCAGCAGTTGCGGGGCTGACGCTGCGAATGCCCCGGAGGACAATCAGTGCAAAGGGCAGCCACCAGATCACGTCATGAATGGGTATCAGCCGCAGGACGCCAGGTGACGTCTGGCCCTGCAGTACAGCCCAGGTCATGCCGATGGGTCCCAAAGTTTTGGCCAGCAGCCCAATGGCGACAGTCAGCCAGTGTCGCAGCGGATCAGTGCCGGCCACCGCATAACCGACTCCATACAGCAGGATAATGAGCCCCATGCCCTGCCAGAGGAACAGGTCGCGCGGGGCAGTGGCGTAGCCATAGGCGATGGCGGACTGCTGCGGTGCCAGTATGATGAACGGGCCCCAGACAAGACACTGCAATGCGGCTGCCCACAGGCAGATCCGCATCCACGCCGGGGCCTGTCCGACAGCGGTGATCACTTCAGTTCGGCTTCGAGGCATTCACGCAGACCGGGCTGAGAGAATGTGAACCCTGCTTTTCGCAGTGCATCGGGAGTGACGCGGGCACTGGCCAGGAGCAGCGGTCCGGCCATTTCTCCGAGCACGATTTTTGCCATGAAGCCTGGCAGAGGGAAGATGGTCGGGCGTCGCAGCACTGACCCGAGTGTTTTTGTGAAATCGAAATTGGTGGCGGTGTGCGGGCTGACGGCATTCACGGGGCCGCTGATTTCGGGATGTTCGACGCAGTACGCAAACACTCGAGCCGCATCGGTGACTCCGATCCAGCTCCAGTACTGGCGACCATTTCCGATGATGCCGCCAGCGCCCAGGCGGAACGGCAGCAGCATCTTCTGCAGAGCTCCGCCCTGTGCCGACAACACAACTCCCAAACGCACCTGGACAACTCGCATGCCGAGATCAGTCGCTGTTGCCGCCGCTGCCTCCCATTCACGACAGACATCGACCAGGAATCCGCTGCCGGGTGCCGACTGTTCGTTCAAAACTTCGTCACCACGATCGCCGTAGAAGCCGATTGCTGAGGCGCACACCAGTGTTTTGGGACGTTTGGTGAGGCCTTTGAGTGATTCGACCAGGCTGCGGGTACCCTGCACTCGGCTGTCGCGAATTTTCTGCTTCTGAGCAGGTGACCAGCGTCCGGCTGCGATGTTTTCACCTGCCAGGTGCACGATGGCATCGACGCCTTCCAGCCGAGCCGGATTGAGAAACCCGCGGTCAGGTTCCCAGAGTATTGTGGAACCGTCTGTGGATCGGCGGCTGATCGGCAGTACGGTGTGCCCGGCAGCCTTCAGCAGCTGCACAAGTCGTCCGCCTACAAGTCCTGAAGCCCCCGACACTGCGATTGTCTGCGTGCCCACAAACCTGCTCCGTTCGCCCCGGGATCCCCTGTTTCACTCGGCAGCGACCGTCGCTGCCGAATGCGTGAGCATCCTGAGGTTGTTTCTAGGATCGTCGGAGAAAAAGTCAAACTGCGGTGCTCAGAGGTCTGTTCGCTGCAGTTCCGGATCATCGACTCGCCCAATCACCAGCGAAACATTGTGTCCGCCGAAGCCGAAGCTGTTGTTGACCGCATATCGGCAGGCATGGTTCACCGCTGTGTTCGGGATGTAATTCAGATCACATTCCGGATCCGGGGTGTCATAATTGATGGTGGGTGGCAGGATACCGGAGGTGAGGGCCAGAGCACATGCTGACATTTCCACGGCACAGGCGGCGCCAATCATGTGTCCGAGCATGGATTTGATGGAGCTGATGTGCAGCTTCGAGGCGTCGCTGCCGAACACGGATTTCAGGGCGACGGTCTCCATGGCATCGTTGTAGTGAGTGCTGGTGCCGTGAGCGCTGACATAGGTATTGCCTGCAATATCGGCCGGGTTCAGGCCGGCTTTTTGCAGCGCCAGCTGGATGGCGCGTACCGCCTGTCGTCCCTGCGGATCCGGTTGTGTGAGGTGGAAGGAATCGCTGGTGGAGCGACCTGAGAGGACCTCCGCCCAGGCTCGACCGCCCCGTTTTCGCAGATGTTCTTCTGTTTCAAAGATCAGGATGGAGGCGCCTTCCGCCATGATGAAGCCTCCGCGATCGGCGTCAAAGGGACGCATCGACTGCTTTGGGCGATCATTCATGGTTTTGTTCATTGCCCGCATGTTGACGAATGACGCGATGCCCAGTCGGGTCAGTGAGGCTTCAGTTCCGCCGGTGACCACAAAGTCGGCGTCTCCGCGTCGCAGATACTCAAACGCGTCAATCATCGCGTGTCCGGAGGACGAGCAGGCGCTGCTGGTGGTGTAGGCAGTGCCCTGAATGCCAAAGGCGAGGCTGACATTTCCCGGAGGCGCGTTGGGCATGAGCATGGGGATGGTGAACGGGCTGACTCGCGATGGCCCCTTGCTGAGCAGCTTTTCGTGCTGGAATTCGTAGGTTTCAAGCCCGGCGAGTCCGGCGCCAAGAATTACCGCAGCACGTTCACCGATTCCGGTCACCGGCAGTCCGGCATCCTCGAGTGCCTCGAAGGAGGCATGCACGGCGAACTGCGAAGCGCGGTCCATTTTCCGCGCAGACACACTGTCGTTAACGCTGACCCGAGCGTCATTGAGATGGCGGACCTCGCCACCGATATTGACTTCGAGGTCTTTTGTGTCGTGTTCGGTAAGAGTGGAAATGCCGCACTGGCTGGAAAGGATGTTTTTCCAGAAAGTCCGACGATCATTTCCCAGACAACTGACAACCCCGATTCCCGAAATGAAAATCCGTTGCATTCTTTCGGCCCGACTCCAGCGAATAACGATGACAGACTGTGGTTGAAAACTTGTATCCCGGCACGTCCGACGCGTCCGTGGGTGCTGCCGTTGCAGTATGAGCCGGGAAAACAGGGAATTCAGGGCGTACTAAAGCAAACATCGGCGGGACTTCAACCGTCTGGGGGAGTTTTCGCGGTGATCGGTGCCGAGTTGGTGCGGGGGATCCTGCCGGATTTGCGGTGACTGCCCGCCGCTTCATGGCCTGAATTTCATCATTTTCGATTGCAGGTCTCGGGCATGTATGCGAGAAAACACAGCAGCAGTGCCATTTTTCCGGGGGATTCCCGGTGTGTTTTCAGCTTCCTTCCGGTCAACTCAGTCGTGGTAACGTTATGACAGCAGCCCACTGGCAGGAAACTCAGGTCATCGATTCGCAGCACCTGCGACTGACCAGGTTTGTGGTCCCCACCCGTCGCAGCCTGATTTCGCCGCTGCGTGAGCGACTGCTGAGTGCGATCGGGGAATTTCAGGTGGTTTCGGGTTCCCGGGAAAACCACTTTTGCATGGCGCTGGAAGAAGCATTGAACAATGCCTTCTACCACGGCAATCTGGAAATCAGTTCAGAACTGAAGGAAGACGGGACTTCGCGATTTCTGGATCTGGCTCGGGAACGTGAGCAGCTTGAACCCTGGAAAAGTCGGCATGTGCAGGTGACCGAGCTGGTCGGTCTGTTCGGCCTCTGGATTTCCATTTCCGATGAGGGTAACGGCTTTAATGTCGAAGCGGCGTTTGAGCGCTGCAATGACCCCGAGCTGATGCTGGCCAGCGGTCGTGGCCTGCTGATCATGCGGGCTTTTACCGACGAACTGTTTTTCAGCGCGCGGGGCAACGAAGTCACCATGGTGCTGTACTCTGACGATGCCCGCAAGGAATTGCCGCTGCAGGCAGTTCCCGAAACCGGTGAGCTGCTGAGAATGGAAGCGGCAAACTGAGGTCGCCGGGTGTCGCGAGCCAGTGCAGCCAAAGACTGCACAATCAGAACAGTTCCGTCAGCGGTTCGCCGGTATCCAGCAGCTGGTACGGGCGGTTCTGAGTGTCGTAGGCTGTCAGATCGGTGATGCCCATCGCATGGTAGACTGTGCGAGCGACATCTGCGGGTGTGAGTGGGCGATCCTGCGGGTATTCGGCGAAGCGATCGCTGGAGCCATAGGTCTGACCGCCCTGCACCCCGCCACCGGCCATGACGTTCGTCAGGCAGTGAGTCCAGTGATCGCGACCGGCTCCGGACGGGCCGCCGGACCGGGGGTCTCCGATTTTCGGCTTGCGCCCCATTTCACTGGTGATCAGCAGCAGAGTCTGATCCAGCAGGCCTCGGTTGGACAGGTCTTCGACAAGCGCAGAGAAGCCGCGATCGAATTCCGGCAGCAGCCAGTCCTGCAGGCACTGGAAGTTGTTTCCGTGAGTATCCCAGCCACCACCGCTGGCGCATTTGCGACGTTCGGCCTGCTTTTCATCGCCCATCCAGAACACCGTGATGAAGGGAACTCCGGCTTCTGCCAGCCGTCGGGCCAGCAGCAGACTGGTCCCGTTGATCGTTCGCCCGTAGCGATCCAGCACCTCAGCAGGTTCCTGCGAAACATCGAAGGCGGCGGTTGTGCGGCGGGACATCAGCAGCGAAAAAGCGCGCTGCTGCTGAGCTGACCAGGATTCCACAGCGGCTGATCGGTCAAGGTCGCGCCGGGCATCATCCAGAGCCTGCAGCATGGATGTGCGATCAGCCAGACGATCCGGAGTAATTCCGCCTTCCAGAGTGATGGCCGGTGCCTGAAAACTGGTCGGTTTTTCGCGGCTGCCAATGACGAAGAGCGGGTCGTACTGAGTTCCCAGGCGAGCCGCGAACTGGCCGGGGCGAGTATATGCCGGGGCACCTTCCACGTGCGGAATGGTAATCGCATTGGTCAGGTCCGGATGCGGTGGTCGGCGAGAACCAGCCACAGTCGCCATGCTGGGCCAGTCCGAAGCATAGGGAGTGCGGTTGTTGCCCAGACTGAGGAACGTGGAGTCGGGCACATGGCCTGTCAGATTGTAGTAATAGCCCGCATGATGGTCGTTGGTGCTGACAGAACCACCGATACTGTTGAGCAACGCAAGGTGGTGAGCCTGCTGAGCCAGCAGCGGGAGATGCTGACACAGCGTGACCCCAGGGGCCGATGTGGAGATGGGCTGAAACGGTCCTCGGTATTCCAGCGGAGCAGCAGGTTTCATGTCCCACATGTCAATGTGCGAGGCCCCGCCGCTGAGAAAGAACAGAATGGTGCTGCGAGCTGTTCCGGGGGCGGTGCGTGCCGATCGACCTGCCGCCAGTGGTGATGTTTGCGCGAACACACGACGTTCGCCACCTGCCAGGGCCGAACACCCGGCAGCAGCGGCACTAAGGAAGACCCGTCGCTTCATGATGGCTGTGTCTGATGTGCAGGAGGAAGGACCGATCGGAGAGATCAGCGGGCAGGCGGAACGCAGCATTGGCCATGCCGTGGAACGACAGGACCAGCGATATCTCACCAGACTCCTGTGGGAAAAACAACGTCGAATCGGGGAAATTTCGGGGAACCGGGCTGAGTTGTCGGCCGGTGCTTCAGCGATCAATCAGGTGTTGCCGTTGCGATCTCTGCAAGGCACAACGATGCATGAATCAGAAGCCGCGGATGGTTAAGAATGGGGGGGGGTGAACCACGAATGGAGTGGCGGTTTGGAACCACGAATGGACACGAATGAGGTGGTGTTTTGAACCACGAATGGACACGAATGAGCACGAATGAGGGGATGTTTGGAACCACGAATGGACACGAATGGAGTGGCGGTTTTGAACCACGAATGGACACGAATGGACACGAATGAGATGGGGTGTTGGACATGGATGAGTCGCATGTTCAATGCAGCTCGGGCTTTGGCCCGAGATCACCGCGGGGCACCTCTTGCCCCTCGAAGGAGAGAGGGGCCGGGGGTGAGGGGTGAAGGCCACCTTGGGTTCCGTTGTTTTGAACCACGAATGAACACGAATGAGGTGGTGTTTTGAACCACGAATGGACACGAATGAGATGGCGGTTGGGCACGGATGAGATGCGTTCAATGCAGCTCGGGCTTTGGCCCGAGATCACCACTTGGCACCCCTCGCCCCTGGAAGGGGAGAGGGGATGGGGGTGAGGGGTGAAGGTACCCTGGAATCCGGGGCTTCAGCCACGGGTTGTCGCGGATCAGGGCTGTTGTTTTCGCCACGGATGAACACGGATTCACACGGATAAATCGCAGGGTTTCCGGCGTTCTCTACTCTCAACTTTCTCTGGTCTGCTTTCTATGGCATGGATGCCATTGCCCCCTCACCCCCGTTGGCGGGCGAGGGGGAGCGGCTGGTTGTCAGTTGTCAGTTTGGGTCTGTTTTTTCTTCGCGTCCACGCACTCAGGCTGCGGTACCGACACTACAGCCACAGATAGCGCTGCAGAAACTCCACCACATCCCCGAAACACCAGTACGCCAGTGACGTCTTGCCGCAGTAGATGCGGACGGTCACTTCTGTACCGATTCGCAGCGGAGGCAGTTCCTGACCGTCGTCAGCCACGGCTGTCAGTTCAAATACAGCTCCCTTCTCTGAGTCGGTCGTCGAACGGCTGGCAACCTTTGTCAGGCGACACGGGTACTTCTTCTCGGGGTCACTGGCCAGTACGAAGGCCCCGGGCAGTTCAACGCTTTCACCAGCGGCCAGCTTTTCCCGCTGAGCTCTCAGCAGATGGCCCATGCGTTTTTCATCCAGCAGCAGCTCCATGTGCCACGGACCCTTGTCGTTCATCACGTCAAACAGGTAGTCGCCCGTTCGCACAGGACGGTTTTCCAGCATCTGCCGCAGCTGAAAATCCGGAATGCTGCCGTTGGCTGGTGCCAGCACCTTCAGTTTGGTTTCGCGTCGATTTTCCAGAGTTTTCAGTTGCTGTCGGGCGATCAGTTCGTCACCCTGCAAACGCTCAAGCTCCACACGCAGGCGTTCGCGATTGAGTTCTCCGTTGCGAGCTGTCTCGGTGTCGACCGCGTTCTTCTGGCTTTCCGTCTTGCGAATTTCTTCTTCCTTGGCCTGGACCAGCATCTGCTGCTTGCGGACTGTGGCGGCAGCCTCTTCGATCTGTCCGTCCAGTTCCTCGTTCTCCAGCACGATCAGCACATCGCGGGCTGACACCACCTGATTGCCGTCGACTCGCAGGCCTTCGCGAGTGATCAGGCCATCCCAGGTGGCGAAGACGGCATGCTGCTCGACCGGCATCAGCTTGCCTTCGGCGGTCACCGGATACTCGAGCCGGATCAGAGTCATGGCGGCCACCAGCACCAGCAGTGCAGCGGCAACAGCCAGCGTGATCATCAGTTTGCGACCATGAAACCACTCCCGCACTGACCCCACGGCGGTCCAGAGCTTCAGTCCGAAGATCCGTTCGTGCTGTCGAGCATTCCAGAGGGCAGCGCCAGCATGATCAGCCAGCAGTTCTGCACGTTGTTCGAGCTGGGGTGCCGGTTCAGATTCTGCCAATTGTTCGATAATCAGACAGCCGGTCGCTTTGGGTCGAGCCCTCCGCTGTTCACGATCCGCCTCCTCACCCTGCCTGCGAACCAGCGGAGGTGATTCGAAGGTGGGGACCAGCAGGACCATGCGGGAGCCACTTTCCTGCACGAAGGCTGCCAGGGGCTCTTCGACCTGCGGAGCCAGTCCTTCGATGCGCCCCGTGTATTTCAGAGTCTCACCCATCTCGATCACTCGCCGAGCCAGTTTGGCCATGGCGGCGATGAGATTGGCGCGAGGATTGACACTGCTTTGACCGCTGACGGCCAGAATCTGCACGCTGCGACCTTTTCGCGAGGCCACAGCGATGCGGTCACAGCCCAGCAGGGCCCGGCTGTCACTGGCGACGGCATCCGCCACTTCCTGCTCATGCAGCGATCGCTGCATCCGCAGCATCAGCTGTTCAAAATCCGTCCAGAACTGACTCTTCAGGTCCTCGGTCATACCCTGATTGCGACGTCGCCCCTCCAGAAACCGCGACGCATACCCACACATCTGTTCGAGAAACTGCATGTAACCGGACTGGGCCTTGACAGGCACGTCAGACCGCTGAAACAGTTCCACCACACCCACACACTTTTTTTCGCGATGCAGAGCTGCCATCACCAGCACATGCTCGGTGGGCAGCTGAGTTTCCCCGCCGTGAGCGATCGTGCGGGCTTCACCCTTTTGCAGCACGTCCATCAACAGACGCTCGTTGACGGACATGGCCCCCGGACGTTCTGCCAGACCGGTCTGTTCGAGGTTGATCTGGGCGACCAGCGACAGTCGCCCGCTTTCGTCCACCAGCCAGACGCCCCCGGCACGCGCTCCGATTGCCGCTACCACTCGAGCCAGGAACTCGGCGAAAAACTGGGGCGGTGGGAGCTCCTGACCAGACAGTTGCTCAATCTCCCGCGCAAGCTGCATCACACGCTCACGCACACGTCGGAGATTTTCTTCGTTTGAAACAGGCTCGCTCATGAGTCTTTCCGTTCCCGCTGCCCTGCCGGTCCACTGATACCTGTCGCCATTCTCACGGGCTTTGCAAATCGGGTCAAGACTGCTGCGCCGATTGACCTGGGGATAATGCCTGAACCACCCGATCTCTGCCGGGCAGATACCTCTGAACGCTTCCCGCCCGGCAGATTTTCCCTGTGGTCTGCTGAGAATTGGCGCATTTGTTGCTAAAAAAGCCACTGCGGCAATTGTCTGACACGCCTGCAACAGCGAATATGCTCAGTTTTGACAGCCGTCTCACCCGTTTAACCTTAACCTTGCCCTGAAGTGCTCGAAAAACGAGCACAGGGCAGCGCAAAATACCAGCAGTAGCAGAAGCCCTCTGGAAGTCTCAGGACCATGAACCGACCGGAAGACGAGAATTTGCTGATCAGCGGGCTCATCGGCAGCAGTCCGGCGATGCTGGAAGTGTACCGGCTGACCCGAAAAGTGGCTCCTTCAACGGCGACGGTCCTGCTGACGGGTGAAACGGGAACCGGCAAGGAGCTGATTGCGCGGGCGCTGCATGAGTTGAGCCCGCGGGCATCGGGCCCGTTCATTCGTGTGAACTGCGGTGCATTGTCGGAAAGCCTGCTGGAGAGTGAGCTGTTTGGTCATGCCAAGGGGGCTTTCACCAGTGCGATTGAAAATCGCACGGGACGATTTGAAGCGGCTCATGGCGGTACGATTTTTCTGGATGAGATCAACAGTGTCAGTTATCAGCTGCAGGTGAAGCTGCTGCGAGTATTGCAGGAGCATGAGTTTGAGCGGGTGGGGGATACTCGTACGATCCGTGTGGATGTCCGAGTGATAGCGGCGACGAACGTGGATCTGCAGGATGAAATCACAGCGGGGCGTTTTCGCGAGGATTTGTTCTACCGTTTGAATGTCATACCTCTGTATCTGCCGGCGCTGCGGGAACGGGGTGATGACATTGCTGCACTGGTCAACTTCTTTGTCTGGCGGTATGCCCAGGCCAATCGCATTCCGGCGGCCAGTGTGCACGCGGAGGCTCTGCGGTTTTTGCAGGAATACGACTGGCCGGGCAATGTGCGCGAACTGCAGAATTATGTTGAGCGTGCTTTGGTACTGAGCAGTACGGGGGAGATCACGGCGGACCTGTTGCCTCCGCATGTTCGCGGGCTGGCGCCGGTCCGGATCGGTCGACGTTCCAGCGATGATCTGACGGTGGTCTGTGCGGATTTGGTCAGCCGAAAGCTGGCGGAAATTGGTGATGACAGCACGGATGCGTGGAATCACGTGATCAATTTTGTGGAGCGTGAGCTGATTCTGCAGGTTTTGCGGCAGACTCAGGGAGTTCAGACCCGTACGGCGCTGCGTCTGGGCATCAACCGCAACACTCTGCACAAGAAAATCGAAGATCACGGTCTGGGCTCCGAGTCGCGCTAGGGACTGGGTGGGCTGCGGTGGCCGGGCAGAAGACTGAGTGCGGGTTGGTGTGTCCGTGGGGAAACGCTGTTCCCTGAAATTCCCGAAGTTCCCGAATTCTCATACGGCCGGTGGTTTTGCTTCACACGGCCGTCGGAATCGGTAGAATTGGACTGGTTTTCCCGCTTTCTGTGACCCTCAGGGGATGAATCTCATGCGCAAAGCTCTGATGTCAGTTCTGACTGCCTGCGTGGCGGTGTGTCTGGTGGACTCTGTTGTGGCTGGCGACCGGATTGTCCTGCGTCGTCCGGTATTTACGGGACCGGTTGTCGCGGGTCCTGCATGGCCTGGCTATCCTGTTTATGGTGCCCCGGTCTACGCTGCTCCGTACTACCCTGCCCCGGTGTTTACAGCTCCAGCGTATGTTGCTCCGGTAGCCCCGGTTGTGTACTCGCACCCGGTTTATCCGGTGCCTACGGTCACCGTAGCAACGACTCCGGTTCTGTCCACTTACTATCACACCCCGGTTCATCCGGTTGTGGTGGCACCGGCTCCGGTTGTTATCGGGCCTGCTCCGATCATGTATTCCTCGCGTACACTGCGGCACTTCCGCCCGTACCGGCGGCTGGACGTTGAATACGAGCGTGACGGTGACATCGAGATTCACTATCGCTGACGTATGTTTGCGATTCTGCCGAGTCGATGGCCGGGGATTCCCGGCCATTTTTATGCGCCGGGCAGTGCGACTTTGGCTTACACGTATTCAAACAGGCTTTGGATCCTGAGAATCGCACCGTTGCCGGGGAAAGTGTGGAAGGAGTGCACGACCAGGCCGTTTCGCAGCAGATCGCTGCACAGGTAGGACAGGCACGATGGGCTGGCGGCCGAGCTGCCGGGCAGGGCAATTGCCAGTGACGCTTTGCGGGCATCGGTTTCCATTTCGCGATGTACCTGCAGGTAGATTTCCGGATCGGTGGTTTCCAGCTGGTAGCTGCATTCGTAACGAATGCGACCGGACTGGACCGTATGAGTTCTGTAGCCGATCAGGCGTCGGCTGACAGCGCAGCCCGAGGCTGGAGTGGGAGTCATGCGGCTGACAGCCAGTTCGGTGATGGCTGCATCTTTCGAGCGAAACTCGATAGCGTGACCGTCGCGACACAGACGCAGGATGGCTGAGTGTTTGCCGATGGAGAAACGCAGTTCGCGGACAGTTTCCAGCAGTTCCGGATGCACCGACCGCGACAGGACTCGCAGAGTCATATCGGCAACATCCGGTCTGGCGAAACTTACGGTCATGACCCTGAAATCCTGTCGGCTGCGTGGAACGGTCTGTCTGGCGGAAACAGTCTACGTCAGGAATGAAGGCGCGAGCAACAAAGAATGGGGGCCGGTCAGAAACGCGGGAGATTTGTGGTCAGACTCGAGGAATTCCGCAGTTCGTAACGAAATCCCGAGCCCGCATTTTTCGAAATTGCGATATTTCCCCGCGAACCATTTGCACCCGGCTCTGTCACCTGTATCATTCCGCCTGCAAAAGTTCAGGGCTCCGATAGCTCAGTTGGTAGAGCAACTGACTCTTAATCAGTAGGTCTAGGGTTCGAATCCCTGTCGGAGCATTAAACCGTCGCGAACATTCGCGAAGACAAACGAAGACCCCGGAAAAACGCTCGTTTTTTCGCGGGTCTTGTTTTTTGGCTTCGCCCCGGTTTTGCCATTTTCGCACGCCTGCGTGTCTGCTGGTGGGGCTACTGGTTCCACAACCGCTGGCTGAGCTCTTTCACCGGTGAACTTCCAGGATTGCAGAACTGACGATCAAACCGCGGCACTCCGGCACTGTACTCTTCGGAATCTCCCCTGCCCCTGCCCCTGACAACTTTCGTCAGACCCGCGGTTTTGCGGCTCCGCCGATAAGCTCCAGCTGCCTGGTCCGTTCTTCAATCGCACGCTCTACCGCTGCGGCGGCATCGGCTGTCAAAATTCGACTGCCCGCCGTGTATGTCTGCTGAATCTGCTGCGGGCTGCGAGCACCGACGATTGCTGATGTCAGCTCGGGACGACGCAGAGTCCACGCAATCGCCAGATCCGTCAGTGACCAGCCCAGACCGCCGGCAATCTCACGCAGCTGTTCCACAAATCGCAGATTGATTTCCAGCTGCGGGGACTGAAATCGCGGATCCCGCGATCGATGGTCCTTCTGCGACAACCCTGCGGCACGCTCCTGAGAAAACGCACCCGTGAGCAGCCCCTTTCCCAAAGGACTGTAACACACCACTCCAATGCCCTGCTGACCACAGAACGGCAGGATCTCAGACTCCACATCGCGAGCAATCATGCTGTACGGCGGCTGCTGTGACTGAATCGGATGAATCGCCTGCAGTCGCTGCATCTGCGAAACAGAATGATTCGAAACACCAATATATCGCACTTTCCCCTGACGCTGCAGGTCCACCAGTGTCTGCCAGCCCTCTTCTATCTCCTCGTCCGGTTCCGGCCAGTGCATCTGATACAGATCAATGCAGTCCACCTGCAGTCGCCGCAGGCTGGCTTCGCATTCCGCAATCACACTGGCACGCCGCAGACACTTGCCAATCTCGCCATGGCCCAGCGCCACTCGCCCGCACTTTGTTGCCACCAGCGGACGCTCGGCTGCAGGAATCTGCTGCAGCGCCCGCGCCACCAGTTCCTCACTGCGGCCTTCACCGTAAATCGCCGCTGTGTCAACCCAGTTGATACCCAGACGCACAGCCTCGATCACCGCCGCTACAGCGGCCTGGTCATCCTGGTCGCCCCAGCCAAATTTCCAGTCCCCGCCACCAATTGCCCACGTGCCCAGTCCAATCAGACTCAGCATCGGACCGCCGGTCCCCAACTGTCGCTGCTGCATAAGAATCGTCCCGCTCTGAAGTCAACCGGCCCGCATGTCAGTCACGAGCAGGAATAAAGTTTCGCAGATAAGTACATGACTGCCGCAGAGACGCTATCCGGTCTTCCAGACTGCCTTCCCACGCCCGATCCTCAACCTCCACACACACCGGACCACGATACCGACAGTCGTACAGCACCGAAAAGAATCGCCCCCAGTCCACATCACCCATACCGGGCAGCTTCGGAGTATGATACTGGTTGGGATGTGCCAGAATCCCCACGCGATTCAGTCGCTCACGGTCCAGTCGCACGTCCTTCGCATGAATATGAAACAGCCGACTGCTGAACTCACGCAGCGGGCCCAGATAGTCCATCTGCTGCCAGATCATGTGCGAAGGGTCATAGTTCAGCCCCAGATTCGCGGAGCCGACATCGTGAAACAGCTGCGCCCAAATATCAGGGCTGACTGCCAGATTCTTGCCGCCCGGCCACTCGTCCGCCGTAAACAGCATCGGGCAGTTTTCAATCCCAATTCGGACCCCCAGCTGCTCGGCCAGCCCCGCCAGCGGCTTCCAGACCTGCAGCATCCGCGGCCAGTTGTCCGCCACCGATTTTGTCCAGTCCCGACCAATGAATGTGTTGACATTGGTCAGCCCCAGTGCATGCGCTGCACGGATCACCGTTTCCAGATGCGATACGGCAGCTTCCGATTCGCCGGGCACGGGACTGAGCGGATTGGGATAGTAGCCCAGCCCGCTGATCGCGACCCCCGTTCGCTCCGTCACTTCGCGAATTCGAGCAGCTGCAACGGCGTCAATCGCCGCGGTGTCAATGTGACTGACGCCAGCGTACCGCCGCTCCGCTTTACCAACCGGCCAGCAGCACACTTCCACACAGTCGAACCCGATGTCCGCCGCCGTCTGAAACACCTGCTCAAATGACAGATCCGGCAGGATGGCACTGACGAAACCCAGCTGCATGATGTTGCGCTCCGCTGAAAAACACAAAAAGGGCAGCAGCGGGAGACTCCGCTGCGCCCTTCAAACTCAAGGTCCACTCAGCCCAGCTGCTCGCGAACCTTTTCCAGCAGCTTCTTCGTGGCTCGAATCCCCGCATACTCATCCAGTTTGCTGCCCTCATACTCGATGCCGACAAAGCCCGAGTATCCGGCGGCGAGGACAATCTTCATCATCTTCAGATAGTCGGTCTTCGTTTCATTACCGGCATCATCGAAGTCGTGCGATTTGGCACTGACCGCCTTTGCAAACGGCATCAGTTCTTCCACGCCCCTGTAACGGTCATACCACTCTTCGCCAGTGATGCGGAAGTTGCCGAAGTCAGGCAAGGTTCCGCAGTTCGGCAGATTCACGGCCTTCATCACGCCCGCCAGCCACGCTCCGTTCGAAGACAATCCGCCATGGTTTTCAACGATCACGTTCAGCCCATGCTGAGCAGCAAATTCGCTCAAGGCCCGCAGTCCGTCCGCCGCACGGAACATCTGCTCTTCGTAGGTACCGCCACTGCCCGCGTTCACGCGAATGGAATGGCAGCCCAGCGTTTTTGCCGCCTCAACCCAGCGATAATGATTTTCGACGGCCTTCGTCCGCTTCGCCAGCGACGGATCACCCAGATTGCCCTCACCGTCAATCATGATCAGCAGGATCTTTACTCCCACGTCGCCGGCACGCTTTTTCAGTTCGGCAAGATACGCGGCATCCTGAGCCTTGTCCTTGAAGAACTGGTTCACGTACTCAATTGCTTCGATCCCGAATTCCTGCTTCGCCGTCGCCGCAAAATCCAGATTGTTCAGCTTTCCGGCGAAGAGCGTCTTGTGCAAAGACCACTCGGCCAAAGAAATCTGAAACTTTTCAGCCTGAGCTGCAAACGCCGGGGTAGCATGCAAAGCCGCTGCCGCCGCAGCCACCGTTCCGGCCAGAAATGACCTGCGGGATGCCTGAATGTTCATGAAAATCACTTTCCAAAAAAAACGTCCGGGAAAACTCGGCCGGCAACCAGTGTACCGGTCCGTACGGGGTTTCTCAAATCCACGGAATTCAGAAGCTGTGCAACGGCCGGATTCAGCGCCACTGCTATGCTGAATGTGTTCCAACCCCGCAATCCCGGAAAAACCGACATGTCAGTACAGTCCCCCGAATCTTCACCACAGATCCTGATTGTCGGCTGCGGCTACACCGGTCTCCGCGCCGCTCGTTTCTGGCTGCAGGCCGGGTATTCCGTCGCCGCCATCACGCGCTCTGTGGCGCGAGCCGCCGAGCTGCAGCAGCAGGGGCTGCAGACCATCGTCGCTGACCTCGCCGCCGATTCCCCGGCTCCGCCGCTGCCCGCCTGCCCGATCGTCGTCTGGTCCGCGGGCTATGATCGCAGCTCCGGCTGCACACGCCGACAGCTCTGGATTCACGGTCTCGAAAAACTGCTCCGCAGCCTGCCCGACTGTCCGCAGCCACGCCGACTGATCCTCACCTCCACCACCGGTGTCTACGGTGACGCCGGCGGCAGTACTGTGGACGAATGCACTCCGCCGCAGCCTGTTCAGGAGGGTGGCGTCGTCTGTCTCGAAGCCGAACGGCTGCTGCAGGCCTGGTGCCGGCAGCACAATCAGACCGCTGTCATCCTGCGACTTGCCGGCATCTACGGTCCACACAGACTGCTGCGACGCCTGCAGGATCTGCGTGACCAGCGCCCCATTCCGGCCAGCCCGGACGAATGGCTCAATCTGATTCATGTCGACGACATCGTCACCGCTCTCGATCACTGCGCCCTCAGTGATAACCCGCCACCCGTGATGAATCTGGCCGCTGCCGAAACTGCCACCCGCCAGACCTACTATCAGACACTCGCTGAACTTGCCGGCACGCCCGCACCAGTCTTTCAGCCCACCGCCGAATCCTCAACTCGCGGCAGCAGTGGCAACCGCCGCGTCATCAGTACCGTTCGTCCCGCACGCAACCTGCTGTTTCAATACGAAAACTGCCGCTCAGGGCTGATACAGGCCCTGGCGGCAGATGCAGAACATCACTGAAAAACTCAGACTGCCACCGCAGATTTGCAACGGCGCTACTGTTTTGGAGCCGGCCGGAACGGCCACTTCGGACTGCCGGCGGGATCATCACGATACGGTGCTTTACCCAGCCCAAAGTCTGCCGGCTTCAGATTCAGCTGACGGTAGTAGTTGCCGTCATTGATGAAACCATAGAACGTTGGGTAGAACGGATCCACGTATTCCACATCGGCCTTTTCCGGCACCTTCCCGCCAGTCAGATAAATCGCGGCATTCACGATCAGACGCCGCAGGTCTTCGTCCACAAAGTCGACAGCCGCACCGGCTGTTGTGCAGAAGGATCGACCGGCCGCACCACCCTGAATCTGATACGAATGCAGCCATGCCAGCGGCTGCATCGGCATGTTGCGTTTGTCGTCAGCGAGTGTCTTCGACTGAGGATCCAGAGTTTCCGTGATGGCACCACGCAGCAGAATCTGATCCTTGTCCGTCAGATGAACTACACCGTAGACATCACTGGGAGCAAAGATCTCGGCTACACCGGTCAGCATCGGATGCTTCTCTGCTCCCGCTTCCACCACACTGCGAGCTCCCTCGACCTTGTGGTGGCCATGATGTGACACCCACTGCTCACCCAGAATCTGCCGGCCGAACTGATCATATGTCAGATCGTCGCTGAACTTTTCACCACCCCGAAAAGCGTGAGTTGCTGTGCGCAGGCCGATAATCGGCTTGCCGGCTTTGAGGAAGGCCGTGATGTGCGCCGCCTGTTCGGCACTGGGATGCCGAAAACGCGTGGCAATGATCATCAGATCCGCCTGCTGCAGGGACTCAAAACCACGAATCCCTTCCTGATTGTTTGAATCAATGTACTCAGCCCCGTTCGGCCCGAAGGCAAACAGGACTGTGCAGCGAAATCCATGCTTCTGACTCAGAATCTTGCCCAGCATGGGCATGACTTCTTCGGAGCGATATTCTTCGTCCCCGGACACCAGCACGATATGTCCGCGCGATTCGCCTTTGGGCTCCAGCACCAGGCGGTCCGCCGCCGGCATCGCCGTCGCGGCAAACAGCAGCACGATGACGGCCAGCAGCAGACATCGTTGCAGTCTGAACAGCATAATCAGTCCTTTTTTGCAGAAAGAGTCTTGAAAAATTGCCTGAATGAACGTTATTGGCCCAACTGTTTTGAACGCAGCGCTGCCGCCTCCACAGCATTCATCAGCGCTGCCCTCAGACCACCCTGCTCCAGAGCATGCAGGCCGGCAATCGTGGTACCGCCGGGGCTGGCCACCGCATCCTTCAGTGCCGCCGGATGCTGGTTCAGTGTCAGCACCATTTCCGCGGCACCCAGCAGCGTCTGAGCAGCGAGGCGGGTGGCCACCACACGCGGCAGTCCCATTTTCACGCCGCCATCACTGAGCGCCTCAATGATCTGAAAGGCATATGCCGGACCACTGCCCGACAGTCCCGTCACCGCGTCCAGCAAAGGTTCGCCGACCCACTGAATCAGCCCCACGGTGGAGAGCAGCGTCTGAGCCACCTGGACGTCCTCAGGCGTGCAGGTGTCGCCTGCTGCTGCCGCACTGGCTCCGCGGCCAATCAGGGCGGGAGTATTCGGCATGACCCGAATCAGCCGCGTCCCCGCAGGCAGGGCGGCTGACATGCGAGCCAGAGTGATTCCGGCCGCCACCGAAATCACCAGCGGTGAGTTTGTCAGCAGCGGAGCCAGATTCCGCAGGACCTCGGGCATCACCTGCGGCTTCACCGCCAGAATTACCACCGTGGCCTCGCTCACGGCATCCGCCAGGTGCTCCGTCACCACACAGTCGGCACCCGTCGTCTGCTGAAACTGCCGCCGGGCCGGCTCAGCAGGGTCATACCCCGAGATCTGAGACGGACGCAGCAGCGTCCGCACAAAACCTGATGCCAGAGCAGCAGCCATCTGGCCGGTGCCGATGAACGTCGCTCGCTGATGCGAAAGATCCATGATCAATTCCCGAAAAGTCGAGTCTTCCGGCGGACGTTTCAGACCGCCGGAAGACCCTGCAAAACACCATCAGTTGCTGTTGATCGTCACGCCCGGCCAGTCATCCGTGCGGAACGGTGTCAGCGGCAGGCCCGCGCCGCTGAACATGTTGCACACCGGATTGTCGGCCCACGCATAACGCACGGCGACAGGAGCCGCCACTTTGCTGCTGGAAACTTCAATCCGGCCATCCTGCAGGATTTTGGCGTCCGCCCACACAAACTTGTGGTCCTCGCCCGCAATCGCAAATCCCACGGGCTGAGCCACATCAAACGGTCGCCAGCCACCGGCGACATGGTCAAAGGTCAGCACGATTTTGTTGTCCACGCGTTCCATGCTCCTGTACTGGGGGCTGTGGAATGGCACCTGCACTCCATACTCGTTCGCCAGTGCCCAGCGCGCCAGTCGGCGTCCCACATCCACCTTATTCTTCGGGTGAATGTCCTTGCCTTCACCAATATCGATGATGACCGCTTCGCCCGTGTTCTTCAGGCGTGACATGGTCATGGTCTGAGCTTCACGGAGCTCGGCCCAGTCACTCTCGGCCGGTTCAGCCTGCTGTGCCTTGAAATCCGCAAGCTGTACCCAGTAGAACGGGAAATCCCCCTGGCCCCATTCCTTGCGCCAGTTTTCAATCATTGTCGGAAACAGATCGCGGTACTGATACGCGCGGCCGGCATTGCTTTCACCCTGATACCAGATCGCACCGCGAATCGTGTATCCCAGATGCGACTTCAGCACGCCGTTGTAGATGTTTGCCGGGCGTGAATTGCCTGACATCTGACGCTTCAAGCCTTCCAGTGCCTTCTTTTGATCATCATTCAGGCTGCTGTTGCCGGACAGCTCAGCAAACTGCTTTTCCTGAGCTTCCCAGCGAGCCAGCAGCGGAGCGAATTTTTCATTGGCCTTCAGCACATCGCGATTTACCCACGCTTCGCAGGCGGAACCGCCCCAGGCGTTGTTGATCATGCCGATCGGGACGTCAATTGTCAGGTGCAGCTGGCGAGCGAAGAAGTAACCGACTGCTGAAAAGTTGCCCAGATTCTCCGGGTTGCACACCATCCAGCGGCGATCATCGTGGGACAGAATCGGGTCCTGAGTGCCCACCTGCGGAAAATTGATCATCCGAATGCTGGGGAACTTCGCTGCCAGTTTTTCCAGATCCGGATCATTTGACGCATTCACGGACCACTGCATGTTCGACTGACCGGAACAGATCCAGACTTCACCCACGAGGACGTCGTTGATTGTGCGAGTCTCATCGGCTTTGACTGTCAGAGCGTGCGGGCCGCCAGCCGGCAGCTCGGGCAGAGAGACGTCAAAGCGACCGTCGGCACCGGCCTTGCCGGAAACCGATTTGCCGCCCATTTCCACAGTCACTTCCTGACCGGCCGTCGTCCAGCCCCAGACGCGGATGGGCATCTTCTGCTGCACGACCATGTGGTCGCTGAAAATGTTGGGCAAACGCAGGGCTGCCTGGGTGGCGGAGGCCGTCAGGGTGACAGCCAGCAGTGTCAGAACTCGAAACAGCATAGGTGGGAACTCCTGAAAACACGTGGCGCGGGGCCGGGATGGCCCCGCAGAGAACAACAGGCGGCACATTAAAGCAGGACCGCGGGGAATTTGCATGCATGGCGAGGGAAAAAGCGATTCGCCTGGCGACCCCGCGGTCGCCCCAAATCCCCGTCGTCCCGGTCGACCCTGCCGATTCTGCATTCAGACCTTTGGGAATTCAGCAACGCCGAGACACTGCAGACCGCTCGGATTTGCAATTGCCCCCACGGAATCCATACTGCCCGCTGTCAATCGTTCGGACCGCCCAATGAACACTCTCCGAACGCTCTGCCCCGGTGGCTGCAGCAGGCTGCAGCCACCGGGTCGCTGCCTTGCAGATACTGCATTCGCGGCACTTTTTCCGATTTTTTCAACTATTCAGTTCAGTATGCAGGGCCCACGGAGACAACGATGTCCGGCGACCACGAATTTCCCATTCCGCTTCATCAGTACCAGCACATTGCACTGGACCCGTCGCAACCGACGCTGACCGCGGAACAGCAGGAAATCCTTGCAGCCAATATTCAATTGTGCCGCGACGCCATCATTTTCTTCACTGCCATTGCTGACGCCAAAGGTCTGGGCGGACACACCGGCGGACCTTACGATACCGTGCCTGAAGTCTGCATCATGCACGGCTTTATGAAGCACGCCGCTGCCGGCGGTGCTCACAAAGTCCTGCCGATTTTCTTCGACGAAGCCGGACATCGAGTGGCCACGCAGTACCTCATGGCGGTGCTCGAAGGTGAGCTGCCGATAGAAAAACTGTATCATTACCGCGAGTATCTGTCGCATCTGCCGGGGCACCCGGAACGCGGTTTTACTCCCGGCGTCAAATTCAGCTCAGGTCGCCTCGGCCACATGTGGCCGTTTGTCAACGGCGTGGCCCTCGCCGAACCTGACCAGGTGGTGTTCATGCTGGGGTCCGACGGATCTCAGATGGAAGGCAATGATGCCGAGGCGGCGCGTCTGGCGGTTGCGCAGAAGCTCAATGTCAAACTGCTCATTGACGACAACGATGTGACAATTGCCGGCCATCCGTCTGATTATCTGCCGGGCTACTGCGTTGCTCGGACGCTCGAAGGGCACGGGCTGGCCGTCAATATCGGTGATGGCGAAGACCTCGATTCGCTGTATGCCCGGATGTGTGCTGCTGTCACTTCGCCCGGGCCCATTGCCCTGATCAACCGTCGCCGGATGTGCGTGGGCATTCGCGGACTGGAAGGCAGTGCTCATGGGCACGATGTGATCAAAGTTTCGGTGGCAAAGGACTATCTGACCGAACGCGGACGCATGGCTGCTGTTGACTACCTCAATGCAGTGAAGAAGGGTCCGGGTGGTCCATCGTATCGAGGATCTGACACCAAAAGTGTCGGTCGCAACCGGGATCTGTTCGGTCGCATCCTCAATGAGATTCTCGACGCCATTCCGGAAGACCGTCGACTTGCCACTGTCAGGGTGTTCGACAGTGACCTCGAAGGGTCCTGTGGCCTGAACCACGTGCGGGCCAAACACCCGGAAGTGTTTGTTCGAGGCGGCATCATGGAACGCGGCAACTATTCCGCCGCCGCCGGTTTCGGTTATCAGGCCGGACGCCAGGGCATCTTTGCCACCTTTTCGGCATTCCTTGAAATGGTGGTGTCTGAAATCACCATGGCCCGCCTCAATCAGTCGAATGTGCTGGCTCACTTCTCGCACGCCGGCTGTGACGATATGGCAGACAACACCTGCCACTTCGGTCTGAACAATATGTTCGCTGCCAATGGGCTGCCCGATGAGGGTCGCGATACCACCAGGCTGTACTTCCCGGCAGACCAGCATCAGTTCAAGGCCTGTCTGACAAAGATTTACTCAGAACCTGGGCTGCGATTCATCTTCTCGACACGCTCCGGCGTGCCTGACCTGCTCACCGCTGACGGTCGTCGGATTTACGACGAAAACTACCAGTTCGATGCTGGTAAGGATGACGTGATCCGTGAGGGTTCGCAGGCCTGGATCGTCAGCTTCGGTGAGACCGTCTACCGGGCTCTGGATGCCGTCATTGCCCTGCAGGAAGCCGGATACAGTGTGGGGTTGGTCAACAAGGCCACGCTGAATGTCTGGGACGAAGCGATGATGGCCAGACTGGCCACTGCCCCGGCAGTTTTGGTGGCAGAATCCTTCAATGTGAATACCGGGCTGGGATCGCGGTTTGGTACTGAGCTGCTGAAGCGTGGCTTCCGCGGACGGTACAACCATATCGGCACCCACCGGGAAGGCTCGGGGGGACTCTGGCAGCAGATGGGCCACCAGGGAGTGGACACGGACGGAATTCAGAACGCTGTCCGGGCACTGCTCAGATAGAAAAGCGTAATCTCATGTTGCGGACCGGTTTTCTGGGATACCCCACAACGTTCATGCTGGACTTTGTGGTCTGTGCACTGGTACTGGTCGTGCCGCTGCTGCTGTACAGTCTGTGGCTGGTCAAGGTGCGGCGGCAGTACCGGGCCCATAAACGCCTGCAGATCATTCTTGGAGTGATTTTGCTGGCGGCGGTGACGGCTTTCGAAGTGGACGTGCAGTACGTGCACGGCGGCTGGGAAAAAATCGTTGCCCGACAGGGACTTGATGAAGCGGCTCTCGCGGCAAAACTGGCTGCGGTATGGCCGTGGCTGAAGATCCACCTGGTGTTTGCGATTACGACCCCGTTCCTGTGGGTTGCGACAATCGTGCTGGCTCTGCGAAGATTCGGAACCGATCCGCGGCCGGGCCGTCACAGTCGCCTGCACAGTGTGCTGGGCTGGGCGTCCACCGTGGACATTACTCTTACCTCATTCACCGGGTTAGCCTTCTATTACGTGGCCTTTGTGCAGTAGGAGCCGGCATCATGAGCGCAGGACAGATGCGAGCCGCCTGGTTCACGGAAACCGGGCCTCCGGACGTCATTCGCTCGGGACTGCTGCCCGTGCCGGTGCCCGGTTCTCGGCAGGCGCTGGTGCGTGTCGAGGCTGCGGCGTGCAATCCCATCGACACGTACATTCGTGCCGGGACTGTCAGGCTGCCGCTGCCCATGCCTTACATCCCCGGCTGCGACCTCGCGGGGACGGTTGTGGCCGTCGGGGCGGACTGTGAACTGCAGATCGGGGATCGCGTTTGGGGCAGTAATCAGGGGCTGTCCGGCCGGCAGGGCACATTTTCAGAATTCTGCGCTGTCGATCAGCAGTGGCTTTACCCGCTGCCCGAGTCTGTCTCCGCAAAACACGCGGCCGCCGGGGCACTCGTGGGAATCACTGCACACCTTGGCCTGTTCCTGCACGCGGGACTGCAGCCCGGTGAAACCGTGTTTGTGAACGGTGGCAGTGGCGGAGTCGGATCTGCTGTGGTCCAGCTTGCCAAAGCCGCTGGTGCGCAGGTCATCACGACAGCCGGATCCCCCGAAAAGGCCGAGCTCTGCCGCCTGTCCGGTGCCGATCACGTCATTCTCTACAGGGACGAGGATATCGATCAGCGGCTGCCGGAAATCGTCGGCCGGACCGGGCTGATTCACCTGTGGTTTGAAACTCTGCGTATGCCCTCCCTGGATCGCTGCATCCCGCAGATGGCCATGCGGGGGCGAATCATCTTTATGGCCGGACGAGATTCACGCCCCGAATTTCCCGTGGGGCCGTTTTACGTGCGAGACCTGCGTGCCATCGGGTTTGCCATGTTCAACGCCTCGGCTGACGAGCAGCGGCAGTCGGCGCTGGAACTGAACAACATGCTGGCGGACGGACGTTACCGTCCGGCAGTGGGGGCTGAATTTGGTATCGCTGCTGCTGCACAGGCTCATCTGCTGCAGGAACAGAAGACCATTCGCAACGAAAGCAGCATCCATGGAAAAATTCTTATTCTTCCTGGAATGACCTGACATGGATCAGCCACGAATTGTACTGATTGGTGGCCCAAACAAGCCCTCCGGCGGCCCAGGAATTCTTGCTCGCATCCTGATTGCTGCAGTCGCACTCGGAATTGTCGGAGCGGCTTTGTTTTTTGCGTTCTTTCTGGCTGTCATCGCCGGGTTCGCCATACTGCTGCTGCTGCTGCGTTTCTGGTTCAGACGCTGGTGGTACGGTGGCAGGTCTGGCGGCAGTGCTGCCACCGCATCCACCGCTGCTGACGGGACTCGTACCTGGCAATGGAACAATCACGGGGACAGTGGCTTCCTGAAGATCTCGATGCACACGTCGGTCACACCGGGCCCTGCCACAGCAGCTCGCGCTGATCAGGCGATTGAGTCGGACGATCCCGGGCGCGTCAGGGTGATCGATGTCAGTCCGGATCAGAACTGATTCACCCCCGGGGAATGTCCCCGTTTGGCAACAACTGACCACATGCGGTGCAAAGGAAACTTTACAACTTGCTAACACGAAGTGTTCAGTGTTGCGATTCCTGTTCGCTGTCCTTTTCAGTTGCCGCTTTTGCTGACATGCGGCTGGTGCACAACACGCGATGATGCATTCAGGCATCACGACGCAGAATGCAGCGTTGGTTTGTGCCGAATTCCTGTGATTTCTGCGTTGACAAATACGCCGTGATGCTGCCTTTTCGCATCACAACAGCCAGTCTTTGCAACGCTGATTGTCTTAACTGCAGAATCAGCCGGCCAGGCAGCGCAAAAATTGATTTGCCGATGACGATTACAACGGTTCTGACAACAGCAACGGATTCGCAGCCACTTGATACTGTTTGAGGCACGTGGAGCTGGAGCAGTAAACTGCGGTGCCGGGCTGCTGAAATCCCGTTTTTTTCTCGTGAAATCTGCACGTACAGCGGGGCCGCAGACGGACTCCCACTGCTTCAGCTCCGCTGGAATTCGTATGGATTGCAGCTGGACACTCCGCGGATTCCGGCAGCGCATCGGGCACTGTTTTCAATCCGGACCGCCACTGGCACAGAACTCGCAACACCGCGGAATCATCGTCTGCTCTCTATTCCAGTTCAGTGCAGGTGAAACCTCAGGGAGAGATCTTGCATGTCGTTCGGACGCAATCGCCGCCGCAGTTCCAATGTTGCCCGCCTGATCGCCGTTGAATCGGTCGAGCCGCGCGTGTTGCTTTCGGGTGATGAGAAGTTTAAGGCTGTGCTGACAGGCACCGGCGGCACAACGATCGGGGAAGTTAAGTACGAGCGTGAGGACAAGGACGGAGAGCACAAGCTGGAAGTGCAGGTCTGGAATGCCGCGATGGGTCTGTGGGAAATCCAGATCGACGGCAAATTCGCAGCCAACTTCGTAACCGATGAGGTGGGTTACGGTTTTTTCGAATTCGAGCATGAAGGGCATGATCATGGCAGCAGTGGTGCGGTGAATCTTCCGGCCCCTCAGGCTGGCATGCTGATCAATGTGAACTTTGTGAAGAATCCGGTCAATCCATCCATTAAGGGAATCCCCATCTCCGGCAGATTGGTCTCCAAAGATGATGACTCGCGCATTGCCGCGGACCTGACCGCCAGTGTAACGACCGCTAAGCGTGAAATTCTGGAGACTGAGTACGAAGCAGAGCAGGACGGTGGTCAGCAGAAGCGGCGACTTGAACTGTCCGTCTACAATCTGCAGGCCAATACATCCTACGCAGTGCAGATCGCCGGAAAAGGTGCTGGCACAATCACCACCAACGGCATCGGACAGGCCTCCCTCAGGTACTCCGACAAACCTCGCGCCGGATACACGGCATTTCCAGCCGGCTTTCCGTCTGTGGCCAGCGGTGCTGCTGTCACTGTAGGTTCCGCACTGTCTTCCACGTTCTCAGCCGGGACAGGTACGCGAGCACCACTCAGCCAGTCCGGAGTCCACCAGAAAGTTGCACTCAGCAGTGCCACAGCGGCCTCCGGATTCGTCTCCTGGGAAGTCTGGACCCCGACGGGTGCCACGGCTCCCAAACGCCAGTTCCGCATTGAAGTCTGGAATCTTCCGGCCGGTTCAAAGCATGCTGTCACCGTCGGTAAAGTCAGTGTTGGCACCGTCACCGCCAACGCAAAAGGATTTGCTCGGCTGACGTTTGAGGACGGTGATGCCGAAAAGGCATTCCCGAAGAATTGGCCGGGCATTGTCGACAACACGGTTGTTTCTGTTGGGAACTCCATTGCCGGCGCCTTCCCGATGACGGTTCCGACTCTGGCCCCGCTTGAACAGAACGTCCGCGAAGCTTACGAGCTTGATCAGTCTCTCGCTTTGACGGCCCTTTCCACGCTGTATGAAAACAGCGGTGGCAAAGGCGAAAAATGGCTCAAAGGCCGCAGCAAAGACTGGTACTTCATTACTCCTGATGGCTCACTTTACAAGTGGGATGGCAAAGCCGGTGCCAATGGTGCCCGAGTGGCTGTGCTGGACGATGCGTTCTTCGTCAAGCCGGAACTGCTGACCGAAGCCAAGGCTGCCCGTGACTCGTCCATCTCTGATGATCTTGTCAAAGCCAGTGCGGCCAGGCTTGACCGCAGTCTCGAACTGAACTCCGCAGCAGCCAGCAACAACAACTGGGGCGGACTGGGTGAAAAATGGTTCCGCGGCAAGGGTAATGAATGGTACTTCATCACCCCTGACGGCACGCTGACTCGCTGGGATAAGTCACCCAAAGCCACCGGGAAGGTCGTCGCACGACTTGATGGTCGCTACCACGAAAAACCGGAACTGCTGACCGAAGCCGAAACGCAGCTGCCACAAGCCGAACGTGAATACGCCGCCAAAACGTCGCTGAAGCTTGCCGAGTTTCGACCGGACACCACGGGCTGGCTGTTTAACGGAGCCGAAGTTCGCTGGTACCGGGGATTCGACAATCGCTGGTACTTCCTCACAAATACAGGTGACTACTACCTGTGGAACGGCAGCAAATCCGCTGCGGGGACACGGATTACCAGTTTCAATGACCTTTACAATCTGCCGTACCGGCTGATGAATGCCACGTCCGGCGCAGATGCTGATGCCCGCTCGGTGCTCGATCAGCTCTACGCCTCAGCCGCCAGCTTCCTATAGTCCTGCCTCGCAGTCCCACGGGCTGCGACAGGTCACATGCGTCGATCCCCTCCGAGTTCCCCGTTGTCTGTTCTCTGAACAGGCAGCGGGGAATTTTTTTGCACACGGCTCAGCAGGACACCGGGAATCACCCACCCGGCAGCACTCCGGACTGTTGCCGCACGCGTTTCGATCCTACAATCAAACCCATGACAGTCGTCAGATGCGTGTGCTCTCCCCGGTTTTCAGTGCAGAACAGGACCCGAATATGAATCCCAAATGGCTGTTGGTTGCAACCTTCGTTGGCGGTGCTGCTCTTTCCTGGGGCGTTTACGTACCGTTGGTGCACCTTGCCACAAAGAACATCGGCAGCAATCTGCGAGCGTTTCTGATGGTCGGGGTGGCGTACTTTCTGGTCGCCGTCCTGGTCCCCAGCGTGTTTATTTTCCTGCTGAAGAATGACCCCACCGCAAAACCCAACGTGAACTGGGCTTCGGGCAGTTTGTTGTGGGGGCTGCTGGCGGGGATTTCAGGCGCCATCGGCGCCCTGTGCGTGATCTTTGCCACCCGCGATGCTGTGGCACTGGCCGGTCCCATTACCGGACCGCTGCTTGTCGCACCGCTCGTTTTTGCCGGTGCTCCCATCATTAACACGATCGCCTCCATGACCATCTTTGCTCATGGTCAAAAAATCCCGTCACCGGCTCCGCAGTTTTATGCCGGCCTGTGCCTCGCGGCTGCCGGCATGGCCATGGTGATGGTCTACAAACCCACCGCTCCGACGCCCGCTGCCGGAAAGGGTCCTGCTGCTGCTCCGGCTGCAGCCTCACAGAACGCTGCCAAACCCTGACAGTCCCCTGTTCGCCGACCTCTGCAAAATTAACTGCTGATGCGGCCCGCGTCGAACTCAGGTTTGACGACGGGCCATTTTTTCGGCCATTCGGATCGCCTCCAGCATACCCGCAGCCGTCGCCGGACGGTCCGCTCGCCATGCACGATCAAACGCCGTGCCGTGCGTCGGACTGGTACGAATCAGAGGCAGGCCCAGAGTAATGTTCACGGCTGCGTCAAAGCCAATCAGCTTGATCGGGATATGCCCCTGATCGTGGTACATGGCCACGACACCATCAAACTCACCAAGCACCGCCCGCCGTATCAGCGTGTCCACAGGAAACGGGCCCGACACATTCATCTCACTGTGGCAGTGTGCGACCGCTGGTTCAATCACCAGCTGCTCCTCGTTGCCAAACAGCCCATGCTCACCACCATGCGGATTCAGAGCGCAGACGCCAATCGCCCGACGCACGTTGCCGGCACTGGACAGGAATTGATCCATCAGTCGAATCTTTTCAGTCACCGCCTCCGTCGTCAGTAATCCGGGGACGCTGGCCACCGATGTGTGCAATGTCACATGCACAATACTGACGCCATCCGTTCCGGCCAAACCTGCTTCCACCGCACCGCGTCCAAGCAACCGACGCACCGGTGTCAGAGCTGGTTCCGGGAGATGCAGCATCATCGCGAACTCCGCGACACCACACCGTTCTGCCAGAATCTCGGTATGACCGGGGTAGTGATGCCCGGCCAAATGCAGTGATTCCTTGTTCAGCGGAGCGGTAACGATCGCATCCACCGCGCGTGCCTGCGCCAGCTCAACAGCGTGAATCAGGCAGCGATACGCCGCATCTCCAGCCGCCGCACTGATCACTCCTGCCGGTGCCTCGGCCACGTCCGGACCGCACGGATCACAAACCGGAATCTCACCTGCCGACCACACATCCGACACACGCCCCCTCAGGCCCGTACCGTCTGCAGCCATCTCAATCCGCCGAAACAGCAGCGGGCTTCCGACCAGCGCGGCCGCCCGCTGCAGGACCGGCAGCGAGCCGATCACCAGCGGAACTGCCCCGCGAGGGAACTCGGCGGAATCCAGCGCCCTGACAATGACTTCCGGCCCGATCCCCGCCACATCACCGATCGTGATCGCCAGCAATGTGCTGCCCATACTCTTCCCCGGACATCAGTCCTCAGACAGCACCAGCTGCTCAGCTCGAAATACCGGACCCTCGATGCACGTCCGACGATAATCCCAGCTTCCGTCCGGTTGCCGCACCTTTGTTACGCAACTGAAGCAGGCGCCGAAACCACAGGCCATCGGAGTTTCCAGGGACAGCCAGCAGGGCACCCCATAACGCTCGCACACCGCAGCCGTCGCACGCATCATCGGCTCAGGCCCGCAGCAGTACACATGCGTTTCTGACGCACCCTGCTGCAGACGCTGCTCCAAAAGCGAGGTGACATAACCGCGGTGACCTGCCGAACCATCATCCGTCGCCAGACTGACCTCGAGGCCCGGCATCCGAAAGTCATCAAGACCCGCCAGATAAGCGCTGTTGCGGACACCGTACAGCAGTGTCGTGGTCTGCGGACGCACACTGACTGCCCGCGCCGGGCTGCCGTACGTATTGTGCCCAAGTGCCTCACGAGCCACAGCCAGAAATGGAGTCTGGCCAATGCCCCCGGCCACGCAGATCAGATGCCGACACTCCGGCACAGGAAAACCATTTCCCAGTGGCCCCCAGACACTGACCACATCACCTGCACGCCAGCCCGACATCAGCGACGTCAGCTTGCCAATCTTCACAAATCCGAATTCCACCCCGCTGATCTGCCCCTCCGCGTCCCGACACACGTCAAAGAGTGCGAACGGACGCCCGAGCAGCGGATCACTGCCCTGCTGTGGTCGAATCATGAAAAACTGGCCAGGCACGATGTCTCGACCCAGCTGCGGACATTCCAGCTTCACTGCCCACGTGTCCCGCGCCAACTGACGCACACCGGATACCGTTGCTGCGTGCTGCCGCGCCTGCAGACACTGTCCCGGAAAACAAGTCTCTGTTCCCATCCCGCTCACTCTCCCGTGTTCCGCTGCACTGGCAGCGTCACTTCAAATTCCGTTCCCGATGCATCCGAACGCACCAGTTCAATGTCACCGCCCAGAGAATTCCTGGTGATGTGACGACAGACAAACAGCCCCAGCCCCGTCCCGTGATCCTTTGTGGTGAAGTACGGCTGAAAAATCTGCTTCTGAGCATCCTTCGAAATTCCATGACCCTCATCCCGGATGCGAATTGCCAGTCGCTCCGGTCGCCCGGACTCCGCTGCCAGCAGCCGCGTCGAGATTTCGATCGATGCGCCCTCCGCCATTGCATCCAGGGCATTCAGGATCAGATTCAGCATCACCTGCACCAGCTGATCATGCACCGTCCGGATTTGCGGCAAACCCTCCGCAAACGATGTCACCACCGTTTTGCCCTTCCAGCGACCATAATACTTGGCAATATTCAGCGCATCGTTGATTGCTGAATGCACGTCCGCTGAGGCCAGCTGTTCGTTCGCCGGACGACTGAATCGCGTCAGTTCCTTCAGAATTCGCTGAATTCGCTGCAGCTGGCCGTCCACCAGTTGCAGACGCTCACCCACCGCGCTGTCCGTGTTCTTGCGACTCATCAGTTGCACGATGGAGCTGATCGATGCCAGGGGATTGCCCACCTCGTGAGCAATGCCGGCCGCCAGCAGGCCGAATGCCGCCTGCTTCTCCTGCTGGACCAGCATCGCCTGAGACTCCTGCAGCTCTCTGGTTCTGGCAGAAATCCGACGCTCCAGATGCTGCTGGTTCGATTTCAACTGCTCGTTCAGCAGAGCCAGTCGCTGCCCTGCCTTTTTCAGCAGTCCCGTCAGCGAAACAATCGCCCACGTCCCCCAGCCCATAAACACGAGCGTCAGCAGCCCCGAGACCAGCTGGTGACTGCCGGCGTCCTCCTCTGCCAGCATCCGCGGCTCTGCGTTACTGAATAACCCCAGCAGCAGATAACTGATCGAATGCAGACCGAAAGTCGTGTATGTCACGGATGAGGAATGCCGGATCGCACACACCATCAGAGACAGAAAATAATAAAATCGAAACGGACTGGTCACACCTTCGTCAAAATGACACAGCAGGCCAATGAACAACGCCTCCATCAGCGAGATTGCCATGCGATAGTTGGTGAGCAGCAACCGCCCCTTCCAGCTTGCCAGCGTGTCAATCAGTGCATACGCAGCGCCCAGCGTCAGCATCGCGTTCAACTCGCGCGGACTGCCGACCTGAGTCCCGAAGTTCACATACAGGTATCCAATTCCCAGCCCGAACCAGCGAATCCGGACCGTAATTGATTCTGCCTCTGTCTCACGCTCGACCGGATCAAACAGTCGACCTGATGCCGCAGCCCGGAAACTGGCGGGGATCCGAAAAATTCCCGACGGCGAATCCGCCGGAAATCGACTGCCCTGACCTGGATTTTCCACGGAACTCATATCGCCGCCCGGTACTCAACCTTAAAACCCACCGCAGCCACCGCACGGATTCCGCAGCGAACACAACCGCAATCCCCAGCCGCACCTCGTGCATTCTACGCCCTCAACCCGCCTTCCGCACAGTCGCAGACAGCGTTTTCCCTGCCGCCGCAGGCAAACTTCGGCAGATTCTGCAGCACCGCAATCCTGCCGATTGACCGGGGTGTCGCACCGGCAACGACCGATAATACTTCTGCACCAACCCAGGTCCGCACCCTCCCCGCGAAACGAAAATCATGGATACGGCCATCCAGAGATTCCTCGGCTTCCTCAAAATTGAACGCAATTCGTCCGAATTGACGATCAAGTCCTACGCCGATGACCTCAACCACGTCTGCGAATTCCTGCAGGAACACACCGGGAAAATTCCGCACCCGGCACAGATCGATACTGCGATCCTCCGCAGCTACGTCGCATGGCTCCACGAATGCGGCTACGCTCGCACCACCGTCGCCAGAAGACTGGCCTGCCTCCGCAGCTTCTTTCGCTACTGCAATCGTGATGGAATCTGCGAAACCAATCCCGCCAGGCCGCTGCGCACTCCCCGCAGCGGCCGCAAATTGCCCCACTTCCTCACCACCGAACAGGTCGGCTCTCTGCTCACAGCTCCTCCGGCAAATACTCCACCCGGAATTCGCGACAGGGCCATTCTGGAAACCATGTACTCCGCCGGCCTGCGAGTCTCCGAGCTGGTAGGACTCAATGTCACTGACTGGGACCGCGGATCCGGCATCGTGCGAGTCCTCGGGAAAGGTCGCAAGGAACGGCTCGCTCCCATCGGCAGCTACGCCTCCAAAGCACTCGACCAGTGGCTGGAAGTGCGACAGCCGGATCCGAAAGCCCCGGAAAAACAGCGGTTCGCCATGTTCCTGAACCGCTTCGGTCGCAGGCTGACCACCCGCAGCATCGGCAGACTGCTGGAAACCCACATCGCCACCGCCGGACTGTCGCAGCAAACCACTCCCCACACGCTCCGGCACACGTTCGCCACCCACCTGCTTGACGGAGGTGCAGATCTTCGCAGCGTCCAGGAACTCCTCGGACACAAAAGCCTCACAACCACCCAGATTTACACCCACGTCAGCACTCGCCGGCTGCGAGAAACCTACGAAAAGGCACATCCTCACGCACCGCGCAACCGACCTTCCTGACAGAGCGACCGGAAGGCCTGAGATTTCCGGCCTTCCAGTGTCGCCATGACCTCGCCTTTTGCTAAGATCCGTCCGACGAGCTTCACTCGTCACTGAACTCCCGGGAAAAGACACGGATGTCGAACCCTCAAACACCTGCAGGCTGCCCCTTCGCCAACCGACCACTCACAGTGTTTCCTGCCGCTCAGGCGAACCAGGTCACTGCCGATGGTCCCGCGCCCATCGAATTCGGCTCGCTCCTGCAGTTCTCTGATGATCCCATCGCCTGCATGCGCCGTCTGCACCAGAAGCACGGCGATCTTGCAGTACTCCAGGACGGCGGCCAGAAACTGGCCTTCGTCTTCTCCCCGGATCTCAATCGCCAGGTTCTGGCCGACAGCGATTCCTTCCAGTCCCAGTTCTTCGCAGTGCGCGGCAGCCGCAACTCATCGCAGCGGCGCGTCACCTCGGGACTGCTCAGTCAGAATGGAGCAGAACACCGCGATACCCGCCGACTCCTCAAGGATGTCTTCGCCAAAAAAGCACTCCCTGGCTACCACGGCATCATCTGCCGACTCACCAACGAACTCACCAGTCGCTGGAGCCGTGAATCACAGGTCGACCTCAACAGTGAAATGGTGCAGTTCATGCTTCGCATGACCAGCGCTCTGCTGTTTGGACTTGATGACCCCGCATTCGCCGAACGACTCGGACTTCTGATCGATCGGTGGACGCACCGTAATCACGAAGTCGGGATGGGAGCCCTCGTGTCGGCTCCGCAGTTCGCCCGCGGCTATGAACTGCTGCTCCAGCAGGCTGAAGAACTGGAAGCTTCCATCCGCGAAATGTTCGCAAGGCACCGCAGCGGCAGCTCTGACGGACTGAATATCCTGCACCTGCTGATGCAGGCCACTGAATCCGGTGGCAGCATGACTGACGATCAACTCACCGGACACTCCACGCTGCTCTTTGCAGCCGCTCACCTGACCACCGCTCACACCTTCAGCTGGACCCTGTTTCTCCTCGCTCAGCATCCCGATGTACTGGCCAGACTCACTCATGAACTGCAGACGCAGGTTGCCGGAGACGTCCCCACGCTCGAAGAACTGGAACAGCTGAAATATCTGGATGCCGTCATTCGCGAGAGCATGCGGATCCTGCCCGCCTCGTCGTATTCCCAGCGAGTTACCGCTGCGGCAGTGTCACTGGGACCAATGCAGCTGACACCCGGCACTCCCGTGATCTTCAGTCAGTTCATCACTCATCACCGATCGGACCTGTACGAGCAGCCCGATCGATTCCTGCCCGAACGCTGGGAACGCATCACACCTTCGCCCTACGCGTACCTGCCCTTCGGTGCCGGTCCCAGAATGTGCATCGGTGCACCACTGGCGATCGTCGAAATTCGCACCGCGCTGGTGATCATGCTGAAACGGTTCCACTTCCAGATCCAGCCCTGCAGCACGGTGGATGGTCGAGTCATTTCGACGATGCTTGGTCCCACCACACCCATACCGGCAAAACTGCTGCCGCCCGATCAGCTGCCACAAACCGTACCGGTGGCCGGCAGCATCCATTCGCTTGTGGAACTGCCACCAGCCGCAGTGATGACACCACAGCGACGAGCTGCCTGACACTCGGACTGTACGGAATCGGTGACCCGGAAACTCACCGGGTCACCTTCGGACTTCCGGCCACATGCGACCCGCCGACGGCTCAGGCTGCACGAAACGGGCGAGCATTGGCTGCCCACTGGATCCATGCCGTCACAGTCGCCAGATCCGGCTGTCCGGCTGTCTTCAGCAGCTTCTGACCCTCAGCAGAATCTGCCAGCGGCTGCACACTCGACAGCACCTGCTCCGGACGACGTTCCGACAGAGCCTCCGGAGTCACAATGCCGCAGGCCACCAGAATCTGAGCGTCGACGGAACGCAGCTCAGGAATCTGACACATCAGTCGTGCCTGAGCCTGCCACTGACGCACGACCGTCGGTGTGATCCGCCGCGAATTCAGCTTCTCGCTGACTCGTTCCGGAGTCATGCTCAGAAATTCCTCAACCGTTCGCAATCCCGCGGCCTGCAGCAGCTCAGCCGTTCGCGGCCCGATGGATGGGGCTGTTGCAACACTGCTCGTGCGGCTCAGAAAGAACCGCATGCCACCCACTCGCTCTGCTACCTGCTGACCGCCGTCGGACTCGGCCCGCTCCACACGATGTTCTCCCGTCAGCTGCTCACGGCGAGCTGTCCGCTTCGCCCGGCGGGAAGCCACAGTGGAGTCTGCCGCGACCCTGCGACGACGCTTCTTCGTCACAGGCACTGCCGGATTTTCCTCAGTCGCAGGGGTGTTCTGTACGGTCGCTGCAGAAACTTCAGCCGCCGATGATGGCACCCCGCCACGTGCGGTACGACGCGATGCCGCTCGAACTGCGGGTTTCGAAATCGTTTTGGCTCCGAATCGCGAACGTGTGCTGTAGACATCTTCCAGCGAACGCAGAAACTGTCCGAATCGCGCCCAGTTCAGCGCCTGCTGCCGGTCAATCAGGCGACCGGCCCGGCGATACCTGGCCCCCGCATCGGAACGCTGAAAACCGGTCACGCGCTCATACACCGTTTCAGGACGCAGCCGCGACAATTCTTCCGCTGAATGAATTCCCGCTGCAAACAGCAGCGCTGCGTCTCCTCGTCGCAGCAGCGGGACTCGCGCTGCCAGCTCCGCCTGACCCCATAATGCCTGCAGACGCTCAACCGGTACCACAAAACCCTTCAGCCGAATCAACTGCTCAAGCTCCGGTATCGTATGTCCCAGCAGCTCGCGAATTGTCTGCACCCCAGCCGTTCGCAGAGCCTCAAGCTCGCCTAGGCTGATGCCCGCCAGATCATCCACACCGTGATCCGCTTCAAGATAAAACAGCCAGTTCCCGGCCTGCCGATCTTCACCTGCTGCTTCCGCATCGTCCGCGATATGCAGCTGCAGCAGCGGTGCAGCCACAGTGGTCGCAACAGCTGCCGTCTGCGGCTCCGCGGCACTCGCCACCACTCGCACTGCGGCGACTGGTTCCGCAATCTGCGGCGCTGGTGACTCCGCCACCTCCGTCTGCGGCTCAGCAGTAACCGGCAACTCTGCTGCGACCACCACAGGTTCAGGCACTGCCGGGGCCGCTGTTGCCGGTGCCTGCAGTCCGGTCGCTGACGGCAACTGCTGCTGTACCGCCAGCGGCTGTGGAAATGCCCGTACATCCAGCCATCGCCCCTGCTGCTCCGGCACGTCGCAGCTTTCCGTCAGTACTACAATCTGCTGTCCTGCCGCTGCGAACGACTGCAGCATGGCTGCTGTGCCCGCCGACCATGAATCGCCCGCATGCAGGTGCACGCCATTCAGAATCAGCGGCACCGAGGCCCCCGACTGCGCCCGCAGCTGCAGCAGCGAAAGTCGCAGAACCAGTCCGATCAGATCCTGCACCGCCGCATCCACTTCGGCCAGAGGTACGGCCTGTGCATATCCGCCAATGGCCGCCAGCAGACTGCCGTCCGCCCCCCAGCGCAGCTCACGCACTTCACCGCCGGTCGCTCGACGCACAGCCGCACCAGCCACCTCCAGCAGACTGAATACCGGGCGTTCCGCAAATGCCACCAGCAGATCCCGCAGCGTCTCCTCTGACTGATTCAGTCGCCGTCGCTGCTCCTCCAGTTGTGCTGTCTCCGCTTCCAGTTCGGCGATCGCAGCTCGCAGCTGATCCAGCGTCTCCAAAGTGAGTGTCGGCTGCAGATCTGCGCGGAGACGTTCCAGACTTTCTGCTGTCGTCGTCGCCACTGCCCGCAGCCGCCCCGCCTCCATTTTCGCGCTGTCATAAGCCGCCTGTGCAGCAGCGAGGGCTGACTGCAATTCAGTATCCGCCAGCGAACGCAGCCCGTCATCGGTCGGTCTTTGTGTGGCCGCCTCCGTCAGACTTCGCAGCTCCGCCTGCAGCAACTCCGCCACCGCCGCAGCCTGCTGCAGACACAACTGCATGGCTGCTGCCCGCTGACTGAAGATTCTCTCGCCGGAAGGCTCAGCTTTGGGCTGCAGCAGGTGCAGAGCTTCGCCCGCCAGTTGTCCGGATTCCTGACGACGACAGACGGACAGTTCGCGAGCCATCAGGGCGGTGATGGCTTTCCACTGCCCCAGCGATTCGGCGGTCTCAGCTGCCGTCGCTCCGCTGTTCTGCCCCGCGCGAAATCGCTGCACTGATTCAAGCTGACAGACTCGTTCCTGCAGCCGGGTTTCCTCGCTGGCGACTGACTGCAACTGCCGCTCCGTCTCCGCACGCTGCTGCTCCAGCTCGCGAATTCGGGCGGCCTGAGTCTCGGCCGGCTTCCGCAGCGCCGCAATTCGCCCCTGCAGCTCGCCCTGCTGGCGACGCAGCTCAGAAATTCGATGGACCAGACCACCCGACAGTCCGTTGCCGTCCCGCTCCGCCCGAATTCGCTCCAGACCCTGCTCCGCCTGCCGACGCTCCGCCTCCAGCGTCAGCCGCTGATCGCTGGCCCGACACAGCGCCACCAGCCTGTCAAAGCGAGCTGACTCGGATGTACCCGGAGTGCAGATCTCACGAAAGACTCCGTCATCCACCCAGTCCGGCAGCAGCCGAGCTCCGGCCGGAGCATTCAGCGACAGCTTCTCACCCGAATGCAGCTCGATCTCACCAGCCGACCCCGCGGCATGACCGGCATGCCACAAACCGGCATGCACGTCGGCACCTCGCTGGCTGAAGACTGTTCGCACAAACTCCACAAAGTCCCCGCGAGTCTCCGAATCGGCGGAATGCAGAATCGTGACACCGGCAGACAACTGCCCGATCACACGATCACGCAGGGAACGAAAACCATGAATTGCCACAGACTGCAGATGCATCGTTGAAGATCCTTCTTCGCTGACCCCGTATCGAAGACTCAGGCCGCCGGCCAGAGCACCCTCAGTGTTTCCGGAACCTCGCTGCCCGCCCCCAGCGGCAGACCCTGCAGCGGCCAACAGGCAGACTGTACAGCCTGCCGACGCAGATACCGTCGCTGCACCGTATCCGTCAGTTCACGACACAGCACTTCCATGCCAGGCTCGAGAGACAACTCGCTGCGGTCCGAAAAACGGATCCGCGCGGGCCAGGCTCCCGCATGCCCTGCACACACACCCGCTCGCAGTTCCCGCAGCAGTTCCAGTTCACACAACAGAGCACCACCGGGGCCTGGGGCAGTCAGCCGGCCGTCAATCTCCCAATCCACCACCGTTGTGCCACGTGAACCAGCCAGACTGCGACTGGCCGCGTTCAGCATCTGCAGCAGTTGCTGCGGAGTCGTACCATCAGGACAAGTCAGCCGCTCTCGAACAAATCGCAGAACCTCCACCGCACACGGTCGCACAGATAACGACTGCCGCTGCAAATCAGCATCGCACAGCAGACACCCGGGGCCACCCGACTCGGCCGCGGATAACGGTTGCAGCGGACCGCCGTCGGCAGGCGACTGAAAACAAATCACCCCCGGCAATGTCCTGGCACGGTCCGCGCCAAGGCACAACGCCCCGGACGCGATTCTGTCAGGTGACACGACACTCAGGTGACAACCCGTGAGCTCCGCCTGCACCTGCAGGCACTGTCCGGCCGGCACCACGACGGCGGAAAGACCGCCGGCAGAGGCCGCCGCTGCCGCATCTGCTCCAGCCAGCACCAGCTGCACTCCCGCTGCTCGCAGTCGTTCCTGCTGAGCAGCCAGCCACTGGGCTGCCAGAGCCAAATCCTCTGAATGTTCAGTTAAACGTCCCGCCACGTACACAAACTGACAGCCAGCAGCCACTGCGGCGTCAAATAACTGGATCACCGACTGCCGAACTGCAGATGCAGCGATTCGTCTGAGCCATTCCGGGCTGTCAGCCAGCCCGACAATCGGACTGCCCAGACGCAGCGCTCCGGCATGCACAAATCGCACCAACGACATCCCAGGCCTCCCTGCCACGGACTACAATCCCTTTGCTCTCTGCAGACGCCATTCTGCAGTTCAAACTGCCAATCTAGGCAATTTCCCGGGATCGCTCCAGACCAAATCAGCAGAAACTGCCGCAGTCCGAATTCCAGCAGCCCGCCGGCCTGTCGTTCAGGAGACCGGCAGCAGTTCGGCAATCGGCTCGCCAAACGGAAGAATCGGCATCGGACGGCCGCTGTGGTCGGGAAACGACTGAGTCCAGTCGATTCCCAGATGGCGATACACTGTTGCCCAGAGGTCATTTGGAGTCAGCGGACGCTCTTTTGGCTCCTCACCCTTCGAATTTGTACTGCCAATCACCTGGCCCGTCCGCATGCCGCCACCAGCCACCAGCATGGACATCGCCTGCGGCCAGTGATCCCGCCCCGGCTGCATCACTCCCGTCTGACTGCCCACTGTGGAGTTGATTCGCGGAGTCCGCCCGAATTCCCCTGTCACCACCAGCAGCACACGCTTGTCCAGACCCCGGGCGTAAAGGTCCTCGACCAGCGCCGTTACCGCCTGATCGTAAATGGGAAATCGCACCAGCGCGTCATCGAACAGGTGACAATTCACGGCATGCGAATCCCAGTTGTAAGTGCCGTTCTTCAGCCACGGCACCCCGGACTGATAGGGATTTTCCATGACCATAGTCACAAAGCTGCAGCCGGCTTCCACCAGTCTCCGTGCCAGCAATGCACGCTGCCCCCAGCAGTGCCGCCCATAACGATCCCTCAGCTCCGCCGGTTCCTGCGACAGATCAAACGCGCGCCGAGCCTGATCGCTGGTCAGCATGGAAACCGCCTGGCGATTGAACTGGTCCATCGCCTGCATGACACCACTTTCATCGATGCCACGCCGCAGACGGTCAAACCCATTCAGCAGCAGCACGCGGTCTTCCAGCCGCCCGGCAGCCGACTGATCCACCGACAGATTCCTGACGCTGAACCCCGGTTCACCGGGATCCCCCGGGACATTGAACGGAGTATAAGAAGGACCGAGGTACGCGGCACCAAAGCTGTAGACGTCCACGCCGGCACGACCAGGCTCAGTAC
>Ga0209990_10000382_pt1 | contig 42856 bp, 60 predicted proteins | sample NOAtaG_6_FD_187304 | JGI IMG/M metagenome (GOLD analysis project Ga0209990, IMG submission 187304) | Freshwater lake microbial communities from Lake Erie, under a cyanobacterial bloom - NOAA_Erie_Diel5S_2200h metaG (SPAdes) (version 2) | ecosystem: Environmental > Aquatic > Freshwater > Lake ...
AGCACCTACCCCCTTACCTACCCCCTTAAAAACGCTTCTAGGGCTGTTTAAAGAGCTTTTAGACAGTGTGGTGGGTGGGTGGGACTTCTTAATTTATTCAAAAAATAAATAAAAAGCTAGACACCATAATTTTGTGGAGATAGTTTTACGGCACTGTGCAATATAAAACCAACCCCCCAACCCCCCTTAGTGGGTTACCACAAAAGTTCTAAGCTGTCCAAACATTAATACTTTAGTATTATAATACTTTTTACTTATAATACTATATTACTATATATAATACTATAATATATACTACTATATAGCTATATATACTACTAAGTTAATATATAAAGTATATATAACTCACTATATATTTATATTACCCCCATATTATATTATCTATTATATATTTATATTATTATATATTTATATCAATATGTTAGTAAGTACTCACGTTACTAAGAGCACTCCATGCTGTCGTGCCGTAGACATATTCTATATGTTGTCCGCACTAGGGGACGAGGTTCTAGGGGACTGAGTACTTTTTACTACGTATTCCCCTACGTTTGACTCGGGTTTTGGTTTGTGAGATATTCGGGTTGTCGGTTGTGCAGCAACTGATTCCGAAGCAGCTACCAGGGCGAATAACCCTACAGTTGACAGGGGAATCCAGATGCGGTACAAACGGGGTGTCGGTAGCAGCGAGTGACTCGCAAGTCATCAAGCAGGGGTAATAACCCTGTAGTTGACAAGGGATTAGGAACCCGCTACTATCGGCATCAATGAGAGCAAGTTGCATTGAAGCTCTATAAATAAATGCAGCCCGAAGGCTTAGACCCAGGCTACGCAAAGTCCTGGCGAGTTCGGTAGGCGCAAGAATCTGGAAGGATTCAGTCAAAACCCTGATTACAAAGGGGATATGTTGACAACCCCTAACAGGGTTTCGGACAGTGTGTTACAAGTAACGACAGTGTTATTAGTAATGCACTGTCTCAAGCCTAGTAAGTCTATCAACGCAAAGGAAACAACATGTCTTATGAATCGCAACTCCGCTCCGCTCTCACTGCAGCTAAAGAGGGTAAGGATATTAGTCGGGAGGCAGGCTCTGGAATCTGGGCGAACTATGTTCGCTCTACTTGCTACCCTGTGCAGCCCCGAAACGTGGAAGCTTTGGACAGTGAGCATAAAGCACTAATCGAGCGCCTGGAATCTATCCGGGCCTTGTCTAAAGAAGAGAAAAATTCCCTGCGCTCTGCTAAGTCAGTCATCGGCAAAGCCATTACTAATAACGTTGACGTGTGGAAGCGTAACGATGACGAAACTATCGAGTGTGACGACGACGGGAATCCTACCCCGAAGGGCAAGAGCGAATTGCAAGAGGCTAAGTCCGACTATGATCGCATGATGGGGTTCATTGACGCAGCCCAGAAAAAGTGGGACAGTGACACCCGCGAATCGTTCACTAGCGAAGAGATGGATCGACTCTGGGGTGCCATTGCAATCCTCGCGGATAACGTCAACTCGGCTCGTCAACAATAATCAAGGGGCAGGGGCGCAAGCCCCTGTTACTAATAACATGCTGTACAAACTACCTAAGCGTAAACCTACCATGTCTGAAGGTGATCGACTCATCTGGGCTTTCATGGTGCTGTTCTTTGTTCCCTTCATTGTCTGTCTACTTATCGAGGTGATGCTATGAATGCGAAAGCTAATGCTGCAGCTATCTATTGCGTACTGTTTCTAATTGTGTCTATCGTCGGTTATTTCCTTCAATAAGGGGTTATCATGCGTAAGATTGAAAAGGATATGGTTCTTGCAGTATTCCAACATTACAAATGGAAGAGTGGTAACACTGCAGTAGTACCTATCGATGACACTAATGTAGCGGTGTATTTGCATGGTAATGAAATTGCTACAGTGAACAGTAAAACCGGGTTTGCTATGGTGAACAGCTATACGCTAGCTAAGTGGCCTACCCGCACTACAAAGTCACGCCTTCGTGCACTACGTGCCCTGTAAGTTTGGTGTAAGGTATGCGAGATATAATCGAATCCATCGGAGCTAGCGTAGTGTTACTAGTAGCACTCGCAGCATTCTTTGACGTACTCTGGAGGTAACATGTACTCTTTTGTAGTGGGTAATTACTTTGTCAAGTCTCATGGTAACGGATGGGCTTACGAGATTGAAGACATTAACACCGGGGAAACCCTGTTCTTTCAAGATGATGACGCACATAACCTATACATTGACACTAATCGGTTCGACAATACGGACGCTATTGAGTCCGCCTTTGAAGGGTGTTACTAGTATGATCAAGCAATTCTTTTCCAAGCATACCCAATACAAAAAGGTAGGGGGCTTGCACTTTGTCAAGGTGTGGAAGTTCGGGTGTAGTTTCTACGTAGCTAAGAAGGTCTGTCATCATGTCCAATAATCGCTTGCTCGACTTCCGCACACAAGAGGAACTAGCGGATTTCCTCAATGAATTCAACCAGCGCCTAGCTAATCAAGGCTTACACTTAGATAAGGAAACAGAGGATTGGCTAGATAGCGAATTCCATCGTATCTTCATCACCTATGCATATGCCGACGTTACGTCGGTTAACTAATATGAAAAATTGGCCCTTTCCATCTAGACCTATCCCGGTAAACCCTCGCAAGCCAGCACCAGCTAGGCCAGATCCAGAGGACGCACCATTCTAAGGAACCTATGACTACCTACCTTGACGTTAAGCAATTCGAGACATACGTAGCAGCATGTGCCAGCAACTCTGGCGTTTCGGTAGAGTGGGATGCTGCAGATAGTACGCCTCGCACAGATGGTAAAACCATGTGGCTACCAGCCATTACTAGTAGCAGCAATGACGAGTGGCTAGCCCGTATGCGCTACTTTGTCAAGCATGAGACAAGCCACGTAGTGCATAGCGACTTCAATTACCTTAATGAGGTACGCCCTACGGGTTTGCTTGCACTCATCAATAACCTTATCGAGGATCATCGTATTGATTATCGTAACGATAGGGATTATCTGGGTGATCGTGCTATTAGTAATGCCTTCTGGAATCTGCATAGTGCAGACATTCAGAAACGTCTGACTGATACAGACAAGCCCTTACAAGAGCAGCAGTTACTAGTATTGCCTCTGTTCGCATGGGACTCTGCCAATCGCGACTGGATCAGTACGTCACACGAGGCAACTACGCAGATGCTACCCTTGCTCGACACTGCAGGGCAGACACGCTATGCCAAGCTGCAAGCGTACACTGACGAGCTACTGGATGTGCGCTGGAAGGGTGACGCAGCAGACGTTATGGATCTGTCCAAGCGTATCTTGCGTGACCTCTACGACGAGGATCCCGAGAACTATACCGAGCAGCCTAGTGCTAGCAAAGGTAAGGCAGAGGGTGAGGGCGAGGGTGACGCAGATGCTGGTGAGGGCAAAGCAGTTGACGACGACGTAGATCGTCTTATCAACGTGGATAAGCTTATGGAAGCTATGGGTCACGAGCATAAGGAAAGCCGCACGGGTATCCATCTCGCATATCGTGACAAGACAGGGGGTGCGTATGCTATCCCTACGCCTGATCAGTACCTTGTGCTAAATTTCAGGGACACTACACCCGCTAAGGTTACTGAGCTTATGTCTGGTGGTAGCTACTTCAAACATCACGAGGTAGACAGCTACATTACTAATAATGCGAAGCCTATGTCCAACAAGCTACGCATCAAGTTGCAGACACGTAGCCGTGATCGGTACGAGTATGGTAAGAAGCGTGGTAAGCTGCACAATGGTAGCCTACATCGTGTGCTGCAGCAGGATAGCCCTATGGCAGACAAGGTGTTCCGTCAACGCATTGTTAGTAACACGCTAGATACCGCAGTGTGCCTATTGGTAGACTGCAGTGGTAGCATGTCGGGTGCTAAGTTTGAGATGGCATGTGCTGGTGCTGGTGCACTTGCAGAGGCACTCAAGCCCCTGAATATTCCGTACAGTGTGTACGGGTTTACCAACTTTGCGGTTGACAAGCAGGAAGACCCTATGGTATGGTTGTTCTCGGAGTTCGGTGAGCGTGTCAATCAACGCACACTCATTGACCGATTCAAGCATGCTAGCGGTGCACTGTGGAATAATAGCGATGGTGATGCAATTGCATACGCTACCTATCGACTGCAGCAACGTAAGGAACATCGTAAGGTGTTACTAGTATTGTCAGATGGTAGTCCCGCAGGGCGTGAGTATGCGGGTGATGTAGTAGGCTACACACGTAAGACCATTGACGACGCAGAGAAGCTAGGAATCGATACATATGGTATTGGCATTTGTGATACTAACGTTGTGCATTTTTATAAAAAGAATGTAGTTGTTCGTGAGTTGAACCAACTATCCCCGACCATTCTTTCCATCATTGACAGGAGCATTTAACATGGCAGCAGATTTGAATGACCGAGTTGCTAAGGCAATTGCGGAGCACTTGGGTAAGGCACCTAAAGCAGAACCCAAACCCGCCGAAGCAGTGGCACGTAAGCCTGTAGGCTTGTTGCCCGGTCAAGTGTGGTTCTCTGAGATATTTGACTATCGTCCTAAGTTCGGTGATTTTGGTGTCACTGTGCATCCTACCCATGTAGGTATGGATCCCAATGTGGTTCGTCTGATTCCTAAGATTGACCCTGACTACGTAGTGCAGAAGGATGAAGCAGCATTACTAGTAGCGGGTCTGGAGGATGGTGATAAGTCCCTCATTACCGGCCCTACTGGTAGCGGTAAATCGTCGCTGGTCAAGTATGTCTGTGCCAAGCTTAACCGACCTTTCATTCGTATCAACATGTCGGGCGACGTAGAAAGCGCAGCACTGTTCGGTACTCTGGTGGTGCGTGGTGGTGCCACTGTGTGGGAGGATGGTGCCATCACCGAAGCAGCTAAGTATGGTGCTGTCTGTCTGGTTGACGAGTGGGAGCTTATGCCCGCAGAGATTGCAATGGGTATGCAGAATCTGCTGGAAGATGGAGGCTACCTCTACCTCAAAGAGAAGCCGGGTACTAGCGAAGACCGCACCATTGTCCCGCATGCCGACTTCCGTCTGGTGTTCGCTGGTAACACTGTGGGACAGGGTGACACTACGGGTGCATTCTCTGGTGTCGGTATCCAGAACAGTGCAACCATTGACCGATTCACCAACACTGTGCGTCTGGGCTATCTCAGTCAACAGCACGAGGTGGATATCATTACTAGTAAGACTGATGCTACGGCAGATGTTGCTACTAAGATGGTGCGTATGGCACACCTTGTGCGTCAGGCATACGATAGCGGTAAGATCGGTCTTACCATGTCGCCACGTACCCTCATCAATTGGGCGCGTAAGATGAATCGCTACGACGCATCCTATGCGTTGCAAGTTAGTTTCCTAGAGAAGCTGACTCCTGACGACGCTAAGAGTGTGTCAGAGTTGTACGTCAAAGTGTTCGGCTAATGTGCCAACAACACATCAGTGCGTTTGTGTATGACAAGAGGGGGCGATTGCTCTCCTCTGGTCAGAACAGCTACATCAAGACGCACCCACTACAGGCACGTATTGCTGCAGAGGTAGGAGAACCCCATAAGGTTTTCCTGCATGCAGAGGTAGCAGCACTGGTGAAGTGTGATTGGGACAAGGCCCATCGCATACTAGTAACGCGCTATAACAAGCAAGGCAAGCCCTTGCTGGCAAAGCCGTGCAAGGTCTGTCATCAAATCATCGGCATGACTAACATTAAGATTGTGGAGCACACATGAACAACCAGAAAGTTATTGAGCTACCAGCAAGCGTGAACTACACCCCTGAGCAAGCATTGCACTCGGCACTTAAAGCCAACCTCACCGACGTTATGGTGTTGGGGTATGACGAGGACGGCGATCTGTTCGTGCGCTCATCCAAGATGAACCGGGCCGAGGGATTGTTTATGACCGAAAAGGCTAAGGAGTGGACAATGTATGGAGGTTTGGAATGAGCAATATGATTGAATGTGGAACCTGCGGGTATCCGCTTACTCCTGAGGAACGAACAACCTTGATTGAACACAACGGACGCATGATTCTTAGCAAAGAATGTGTAGAGCGTGGATGCATGGCGTATGATGACCGGGTGGACGAGCCGGGTGAATGGGTACGCACTGAGTGGGTAAGGCTGACGGATGAGGAAATCTACGGCGAAGGCCGCAATCACGAGAAGTTTGCTAAAGACGGCAGCGAGTGGTTTGACCGGGGAAGTTTCGCCCGCGCCATCGAAGCCAAGCTGAAGGAGAAGAACACAGTGCGTATGCGTAGAGCTACTCGTGACGAGAAGATTAGAAATCCCGGTGTCTATTGGGTAGAGGATAAAGAATGACAACACACTATGGACGAGATGCCCTCAAAGTCCTTACTAATAATTGTGAGGCTTACCTACACATTGAAGAAGGGGAGCAAGTAAAGTTCAATCATCTAGACTGTTCTGCTGGTGAGGATACGAAGACTCGTCTGTACGTGAAGAATGTTGACGGGGCGTTCCTGTTCCACTGTCACAACTGCGGGGAGAGTGGTTATTATCGACCCAAAGAAAACTACTCACCCATTGCTGCTAAATCAAAGCACCGACCAGTACACATTCCTAGAAGTAGTCCGACCTATGAAAGCTTGACAGAGGTTACGGAATATGATAAGTTCCGTATTGAGGGTCAGCTATGGCTAGGTCAGTATGGTTTTGACGAAGAGCTAACCGACGCATTCGGAATTGTAGAGACTCGTGGTGGACTGGTGCTACCAATCTACGGACAGGATTTAATCGGAAAGAATATTGTGGGCTGTCAGATTCGTAAGTACAACGGCACACCGAAGTACACTACCTACAGCACACAAGAGTACAGCTATCTAAGGTACGGAACAATTGCAGACCCAGACAAGCCACTAGTCATCACTGAGGATTTACTGAGCAGCTACAAACTGCATGCTGCTGGTTACCACACACTGTGTTTGCTAGGTACAACAATGGATCGAAAGATACTGGACTGGATGGCAAGGCAACACAATCGACAAGTGTTATGGCTAGACGATGACATGGCAGGACACCGAGCCGCCCTCAAGCTACTGAGAGAATTTAGCCCCATGCTTCCCGACTTAACGGCTATATTTAATCATCAGCCTAAAGAGATTGACATGGAAACATTAAAGACAATGGAGATTTAATGAGTTATGACATTGACATACTTGCAATTACTAGTAACAAGGCAGACTATGAAAGATTCAAAGATCATGTAAAGAAACACAACGTATCATCCATCACACTTGATCTGTTCAATGTGTTGGGAGACTATTGGGACAACTATCCGCTACGCACTGTTGTAGACACCGACGAGTTCAAGACATTCTTTTACATCGTCAAGGGCAAGAAGATTAAAGACCCTGCTGCATACGAGCTTGCGTTTGAGAACCTAGAGAAGGCGATGGCAACATCTAAGCCAATCGTTAAGGACATTCTTGCGAAGCTAATCGAAACTGACTACGCTACGCAGGTGTACGACATATGTCTGAAGATTGGTACGGGGCGTGGAGGTGATCTGCTATCCATTGAGGAGCTACTGAACAACTACAAGAAGGAGATTGGATCTAGTGTAGAGAAGAGTGAAGTGTTCGTCAGTCCTAGCCTAGACTATCTATCCAGCGTGGTAGCTAGTGGTGGTTTAGATTGGAGACTGAAGGAGCTTAACGTAGCCCTAGGCCCGATTCGTAAGGGCGACTTCATCATCATTGCTGCACGGCCTGAGACAGGCAAGACAACATTCGTTGCCAGTGAAGCCAGCTACATGATGACGCAGCTAGAGCCTGACGAGCATGTAATCTGGATCAACAACGAAGAGGCTAGCAACAAGGTAATGATGCGAGTGATCCAGTCATTCCATCAAGTTACTAGTAGCGAACTACTGAGCAAGCCTGATGAGTATGCTAATGCGTTCACAGTTAGTGGGGGCGATAGGTTCCTAGTACTAGACGACGACAGCGGCATTCGCAGTGCTAATAAAATTGCGACGTTGTTCAAAGAGTACAAGCCCGGTCTGATCATCTTTGACCAGCTAGACAAGGTACACGGCTTTCCTAACGACAGGGAAGACCTACGTATCGGTAAGTTGTACGAGTGGGCGCGAGACATTGCAAAAGAATATTGTCCCGTCATTGCCATCAGTCAAGTGGATGGTACTGGTGAGGGTGAGAAGTGGATTCAGATGAATCAGCTACGGGGTAGCAAGACTGACAAGGTAGGTGAGGCAGATGCTATCATCACTATTGGCAAGAGTAATGAACCGGGTATGGACTTACAGAGGTATGTTCACATTCCGAAGAACAAGTTGTTCGGAGGAAGTGAGACACTGGAAGCACACCGACACGGATGTTTTGAAGTTGATATCGAACCTGCGAGGGCACGTTATGTCAGTAAGTGGCGAACAAGTAAGTAAAGTGCGTGAAGGTGACATAATCCTAGAGTCAGACGGATACATACGCCTGTATATGACCAATACTAGCGACGTTTGGTTTGAGTACACAGTATCGCCTACCGGGGCTTCATGGGTGCGCGAACCTAAAGCAAAGCCGTTTGTGCCAGAACACAATAAGTTTGTGATGAACCTTAAGGACTTGTTAATTAAACTACGGGAGGAGATGCGTGAGACTAGTAATTGATCTAGAAACTACAGTGCGTTGCCCGGTGGGTAACAACAAAGCTAATCCTATGTGGCAGGGCAACAAGGTCATTGCATGGGGGTGCATCTATGCTGGTAACAAGTTCTCTTCCTATGGTCACAAGTATGATGCAGATGGGTTGGATCTGACTCCTCTGCAGAAGCAGTGTGAAGAAGCAGACATTGTTATCGGTCACAACGTCAAGTTCGACTTGCTGTACATCTACCGCAATACTAGTAACAAGCTTCCTCGTATCTGGGATACGCAGCTAGCAGCCTACCTCCTCAGTGCACAACAGCATCAGTATGCTAGTCTAGACGAGCTAACACTTGAGTACATCGGTGCACACGCTATGAAGGACGACAAGATCAAAGCCTACTGGAAGGCTGGTGTTGCAACTGAAGACATTCCGAAGAAGGAGTTGCTCGACTACCTAGAGGGTGATGTGCGTAACACTGCTGAAATCTTTCAGCGTCAGTGGGACGAATCGGAAGAGCTAGGTATCCTGCCCCTGATGCTAACGCAGATGGATGCGCTACGTGCCACTACGGAGATGAATCGTAATGGCATGCGTGTAGATTGGGTGTACGTAACCTCGCAGCGCCTTGCCTATCAGAAGATTCTAGACGAGGCACGAGCAGAAGCTGAGGCACTTGCTCCCGGTGTAGATACAGCTAGCCCTAAGCAACTGTCTCTTTACTTCTTTGGCGGTGAAGAGAAATACAAAGAGAAGGTACAAGATGGTTTTTATAAGAATGGTAACCCACGTTTTAAAACTGTGGAAAAGGTTCGTGAAGTACAAGGTAAATTCCCGCCTCCGGGGGAGCTAGGCAAGAGTGGCTATTACAGCACCGACGACAGTGTACTGAAAGATCTTGTTAATAAGGGTAGCTCGTTAGCTGACACACTGCTTCTCATTCGTGAGGCTAGTAAGATTAAAGAAACCTACTACGACGGATTGCATGGTCTACGATTCCCTGATGACAACATCTACCCAAACCTAAATCATTGTGCAACTAAGACTGGTCGCCTATCAGCTACCAATCCCAACTTGCAGAATCAGACAGATGCGGGAGATGTGAAACGTGCCTACGTTAGTCGCTTTGCAGATGGTTGTATCCTAGAGCTAGACTACTCGCAGCTAGAGATGGTTGCACTAGCCTACCTAGCCAATGACCAGCAGCTTATCGACGATATTAATAACGGCAGGGACATGCATCGGGAGTTGTACAAAGAGATGTACGGCATCTATCCAACTGACAAAGAGCGTAAGCCGTTCAAGCGGTTTAGCTTCTTGCTGGTGTATGGTGGCGGTGCTGCTACTCTAATGGCACAGAGCGGATGCGACAAGGCTACGGCTAAGAAGTTCATCAACACGTTCTACACACGCTACAAGGGTGTCAAGACATACCACGAGCGCATTGTGAAGGAGGCAGAGGAGTTCGCTCAAGTTAGTTATGACCCTGACAAGTCTGGCCCTGACTATCACTACTACCATGCTAGCCCTACGGGTCGGCATTACATCTTCAAGAAGTACCCTAACGAGTACAAGGGTGGGCTAACGTTCAGTCCTACTGAGCTAAAGAACTGGCCCATTCAAGGGTTTGCTACTGGAGATGTTGTGCCTATGATGGTAGGTCTACTGCTTAACCAACTGGAGAAAGAAAACCTAACCGAAGCGAAACTAGTAATGACTGTGCACGACAGTGTGGTGCTTGACGTACCCAAGAATTTACTGTACACTGTAGCTTCTGTAGCAAAGAAGACACTAGAAAGTGCACCACAGTATTTGAAATCTGTATTTAACATTGACTTTCCATGCCGCCTCAGTGTGGGTGTGGAATCTGGAATTAACTGGCAAGACAAAAAGGAACTAACACTATGACCTACATCGTTGAGAACATCACCCAAAAAGAAGTTAACACCAAGTTCGGCCCTAAGCCAGCGTTCAGCATCACTGCTAATGGTGAGCGTTACAGCTACGGCTTTAAGAAACCTACCTTCAAGATTGGTGACACCATCGACTTCCAATTTACCGAGAACACCTACGGCAAGAACGTAGATCTAACAAGCGTTCGACTGCTGTCTAAGGGGGAGGGTGCACCTGCCACTGCTACGGTTGCTGGAGCCCCTTCTAAGCCCTCCTACGGGGCCGCTAAGGTGTTCCCCATCCCTCCTCTGCATGGTGATCGTGCCATTGTGCGTCAGAATTCAATCACCAATGCTGTGAAAGCTGCAGACAACTACCTACGGGGTGAGGACTCTACCCCATCTAATCTTGACGAGTACGCAGAATTCATCATTCAACTTGCACGTAAGTTTGAGGCTTATTCCTGCGGTGATCTAGACCTAGCTGCTGCGGAGCAGATGACTGAATGAAGACTATCGACACACTAGTGTCTGACATTTACTCGCTCATTGGTGGGGGCATTGCCCCTGCTACAGCGAACAACAATGTCAGCGTCAGCTATGACAAGTGGTTCAACCCACGTTCATCCGAGCGTGAGAAGAACATCCTGTACTTCAGCGAAGTGGGTGATCCCTGCCCTCGTCGCCTCTGGTATAAGTACAACACCCCAGAGAATGCAGAGAAGCATGACGGCAACACACTGCTCAAGTTCTTCTACGGCGATATTCTGGAAGAGCTAGTGCTCAACGTTGCAGAAGATGCCGGTCACAGTGTTACTAGTAAGCAAGAGCGTGTGCTGTACGAAGTAGGCAACGGCTGGTATGTACGTGGTCGCATCGACGCAGTGATTGACAACGTTGTTGTAGACGTTAAGAGCACCACTAAGTTCGGTGAAGAGAAGTTCAAGAACAACTTACAAGAGGATCCATTTGGTTACTACCAACAATTAAACGGCTATGCTACTGCTCTTAACTATGATACTGCTGGCTTTGTTACTATCCAGAAGGAACTAGGTCACATCAACTACTACCCCATTGAAGTCAATAAAGGCTTGTTTAAGCTGCAAGCTGACCATGCGGTAGAGGCTGTGAGCCTTGACAAGCCTGATACAATCAAGCGTATGGATAGCGTACCTGCTAGTAAAACTAGTAAGAACAAGAAGCTGTGCACTGCGTGTAGCTATTGTCCCTACAAGAAACAATGCTGGCCTGAGATGCGTACCTTCCTGTATGCTAGCGGCCCAGAGTTTCTGGTAGATGTTGTAGATGTTCCTCGTGTAATGGAGATTACAAATGTTAGTTGATTTACAATTTGCTGATGAAGCAGTTGGACAAGAACTGCGTGAGATGGTAGATATTCTGGAGGGTGGTAGTAGTATTCCCATGTGGTTTGTTGACGATCCAGAAAAAGACAAAGCTGCAGTTAATCACCTGATTCACTGTATGAAGGTCGTGGCAGACTACTACAGTAATTGGGACGAGCGTAAATACTTTGACTACAGTAGTGCTGACTGATGCAAGTTATTAAAGAAGCGTTTATTATTCAAAATACAGAGGGCACGTACATGTGTGCACAAAACACACTGACACCTAAGCTTTATGCTTCAAAGCGTAGCGCCCAAACAGCAGTGGACTACTACATGGCTAGCGACAGTTTCGAAGAAATCTTGTCCAACACAAATGTAGGCTACACAATTAAAAAAGTTTTTCTTGTACTAGGAGATGATGATGGCAACTAAACAATTTGAGTTTTCGTACACTAGCTCAGACGAACCTGATGAGTGCATCTTTGACGATGTTGAGTACGCACACTACAAGCGTATCGACCATCGTGTGCACTTCTCAGAAGACACACGTTGGGTAAACGTGCTTAGTGAGTTCGCTAGGTTTCTAGATTCCACCGGGTATGTCGGTGTGTCCGAAGCTGTTGATAAAATGATCGCTCAGAAAGATGCTCAACTGTATGCCTTTTTAGAGAAGGAAGATGATGAAAATACTAGTAATCCCGGATTGTCAGATTAAGGATGGAGTTCCTACTGATCATCTCACTTGGGCTGGTAACGCTATTGTTGATTATCGGCCTGACGTTGTGGTTAACTTGGGAGACTTTGCAGATATGCCTAGCCTCTCGACACATGATATTAAAGGAAGTAAGTACTTTGAAGGATTGCGATACAAAAACGACATTGAAGTAGCCAAGACTGCAATGCAGAAGTTACTAAATCCCGTCAAGGATTTACAACTGAAGCAGAAAAAGAACAAGGAGAAGGTGTACAAGCCCCGCATGGTGATGCTGCTTGGTAACCACGAGAACCGCATTGATCGTGCAATTAACAACAACCCTACACTGGAAGGGTTAATCTCAACTAAGGATTTATGCTATGAACGAGATTGGGAAGTACATCCCTTCCTTCACCCTGTTTTCATCAATGGTGTCGGTTTCAACCATTATTGGCCTGTTGGAGCTATGGGTAGGCCCGCTGGTACTGCTGCCGCTATTATTAGTAAGCTCCACATGTCTTGCGTGGCTGGTCATCAACAAGGAAAGCAAGTAGCCTACGGCAAGAGGGCAGACGGCAAACCCATCTGCTCCATCATTGCTGGCAGCTACTATCTGCACGACGAGAGTTACATGGATCAATTGTCCAACAAACATTGGCGAGGTTTGGTAATACTGAACGAAGTTAATGACGGACACTTTGATGAGATGTTTCTTTCAATTGAATATCTTGGACGACGTTACAATGAACTACACCGACAAACTACGGCAGGTTAAAGAGTTTATCGAAGACAACTTTGATGATCCTGTAGAGCTAGTGATCGCTCTAGGGTTGTCTGTCGAAGACATTATTAATCTACTGCCTGATGTACTGGTAGCTAACTACACTAACTTTTTTGAAGAAGATGACAACTTTGAAGAACACACGTTTGAAGATGAGCCGCACGACTTTGGATCAAGAAAGACTTGGGAAGAGTAGGAAGCGGGAAGTTATTAATAACGAAATGGAACGTGATTGGGAAACGGAGTTAAAGGATTATGAGCTTGGTCAACTTAGTGTGGACAACACCGAACGGGGAATCTCTGATAGCGTACATGGCACGGGTTTCAAACCCTAGCGGACAGTCGAAGGAAGATAACAACAATAAGCTTCTCAAATATTTGGTGCGTAACAAACACTGGAGTCCCTTTGAGATGGTTAATGTGTGCATGGAAATTACGACGACACGAGACATTGCTAGACAAATCTTGCGTCATCGTAGTTTCAGCTTCCAAGAGTTTAGCCAACGTTATGCTGACCCTGTTAAGGAACTAAGCTTTGTAGAGCGTGAGGCACGGCTACAAGATGTTAAGAACAGGCAGAATTCTTTAGAGACTGACAATCCTGCTCTGTGTATGTGGTGGGAAGAGCGTCAAAGGCGTGTCATCTACGAAGCTAAGGAAGCGTATGCGTGGGCAATTGAGAACGGCATTGCCAAAGAACAAGCCCGTGCAGTGCTACCCGAAGGCAACACTACTAGTAAGATGTACATGAACGGTACATTGCGGAGTTGGATTCACTATGTCGATCTACGTACAGACAATGCTACGCAGAAAGAACATCGTGAGGTGGCTTTACAATGTAAAGATATTCTGGTACAATGTTATCCATTCTTGGAGGAACTATGGACAAAGTAAAGCCCAGAGTTCAATTCATCGGAGAACCAGTCTTTGATACAATGATGTTTCCCGGATACGAAGTGGCACATGTACGTACACTAAACCACTATGTATGGGGACGAGACATGGTACGCACTAGTGAGGTTGTCAAGAAGTTTGAAGATGGTAGCTTTGAGACACTGAACACATTGTACGTACCTTACGAGGAGTAATTATGGCAGCATGGTTAATTGCACTAATTGGTGTGGTTTATTTAGTAGTGGCTGCTGAACTACTACTAACAGGTAAAACAGGGTTGGGCATAGCCTTCTTAGGTTATTCTCTAGGTAATGTAGGCTTGTACATAGAGGCACTGAAGTGAAAACAATTGTTCACGTAAATCAGCATGTGATTAAGTCGAACAGAAAGAATAGTCAGACAGATCCTGTACTCACTGTTAAGACATACAAAAGCAATGTGTACGCACATAGCGTTGTCATTAACGGCCCGTCCAAGATTGTCTATAGTCCAGATAAACCCCTATCGTGTGGTGCACACGTATGGATTGAAACAGAAGCGGAGGTAGTGTGTGATTAGCGAAGTAGACATTAACGACATGAAGGCGTTGTATGATTTGGATAAAGGAACACATTTCAAACTTGCTCCTACAGATCTCGTGCAAGTTCCAGTTGACAGTAACGAGTTTCACCTCTCAGGGGTGTATAAATTTCTGGGTCTTGATGGAATGTATAGTCGCAGTACTGACGAGCACGGGAATGTTCACCACTTTGCAGCATGGACTAAAGTGATCCCGTGGCAGGTGTAAGGAACGATGGGGAGTGGACAGAGGGGCGCTATCGTAGCTTCATTACTAGTACGCTACGTGGAGGAATGAGGCGCTGGCCCCCTAAGTGGAAAGCACTGAAGAAGGCTGAGTTAGGTAGGAAGACAAACAAGAAGACAGGCAAGCTTGCAATGCATTATTTATGCCTTGCATGTAAAGAAGAACACGTTGCTAAGGACGTACAAGTTGATCACATTCTTCCAGTAGTAGACCCTGCTACTGGTTTTGTTTCTTGGGACTTGTACATAGATCGTTTGTTCTGTGAGCAAAGTAATCTTCAGGTGCTGTGCACCAAGTGCCACAAACTAAAGACAAAGGAAGAAAATGAATCTACGAGAGTATCAAGAACTAGCAGCAAGGTTCGCACTACCGACAGCCCTAAACCGCGAGTATCTAAGCCTAGGACTAGCAGGGGAAGCGGGGGAAATAGCAAGCCTAGTAGCAAAAGCAGTACGGGACAGCGACGGGAACGTAAACCGAGAGTCGTTAAAAAAAGAGCTAGGTGATGTGCTGTGGTTTGTAGCTGTGCTGGGAAGCCAGTATAATCTAGACATGCTTGACATTGCCGTAGGTAACATTAACAAGCTACGTAGTCGTGCAGTACGTAACGTAATTGGAGGTAGCGGAGATGACCGATGAGACACAATCGGAAGAGTTCTGGGTACACCACGTAGTTAAAGATTTTGACTACATCGTTAGCAGTGGTAAGTACCGAGGTATGTTTTACGAGATGTTGTCGGACGAAACAAAGAACATATTGTTTACCATTGCAACATCTGAAATTTACAAGGGTACAGTAAATGGTAATGGCTATTAGACTGTTAGCAGGACTAGCAGTGGGGTTTGATGTAAACCCTGCACCCGGTGTCTACGTGAGTATTTACTTAGGCATTGTTGAACTTGCATTTTATAATCCAGAGGAACTAGAAGAATGACACTTGGTACATACGAAACATTCATTGCTAAAAGCCGCTACTCGCGATTCCTAGACGACAAGAATCGTCGAGAGCATTGGCCCGAGACTGTGGATCGCTACATGAACTTTATGTCGCAGCATCTGCAAAAGAAACACGGCTACACAATTCCTTCTGTGCTACACAAGGAACTACACTCTGCAATTCTAAATTGTGAAGTGATGCCCTCCATGCGCTCAATTATGACTGCTGGTGAAGCACTGGAGCGGGACAACACCGCTGGCTACAACTGCAGCTACCTGCCTGTAGACGATGTGAAATCATTCGACGAAGCTATGTACATCCTGCTGTGTGGCACTGGTGTCGGCTTCTCTGTGGAAAGCAAGTATGTTAACAAACTACCTGAAGTACCTACCCAGCTATTTAATAGCGACACTACTATCTCTGTATCTGACAGCAAGGCAGGTTGGGCCAAAGCCCTACGTCAGCTTATCGCCCTACTGTATTCTGGGGAAATTCCAAAATGGGATACCTCTAAAGTCCGTGCGGCAGGGTCACGCCTTAAGGTATTTGGGGGTCGAGCTAGCGGCCCTCAACCCCTCATTAGCCTCTTTGAATTTGTTACTAATAAATTTAAAGGTGCGGCAGGTCGGAAACTTACCAGCTTGGAGTGCCATGACATTATGTGCAAGATTGGGGAAGTCGTGGTTGTTGGTGGGGTACGTCGGTCAGCGATGATTAGCCTCAGTGATTTGTCAGATGATCGGATGCGGCATGCAAAAGCAGGACAGTGGTGGGAGCGAGAAGGACAACGAGCACTGGCAAACAACAGTGCATGCTATAATGACAAACCCACTGTTGGAGAGTTTATGTCTGAGTGGCTGGCACTGTATCAAAGTTACAGTGGAGAGCGAGGCATCTTCTCTCGACAAGCAGCTAAATCTACAGTTGCTAAACGAGGACGGCGAGACAGCACTTATGAGTTCGGTACTAACCCATGTTCCGAAATTATCCTGCGCCCGTATCAATTCTGTAATCTTACAGAGGTGGTTGCACGGAAACATGATGATGATAATGCTCTGCAGCGAAAGGTCAGACTCGCCTCTATTCTGGGTACCTTTCAGTCCACACTGACGGACTTCCCGTATCTACGTAAGGTGTGGCAGAAGAACACGGAAGAAGAGCGTCTGCTAGGTGTGTCCATCACTGGTATCCTAGACTGCCCTCTGCTGAACGACATTAATGACGAAGGTCTGTCATCACGGCTAGATGCCCTACGTGAAGCCTCTGTCGTTACTAATAAGGAGTTTGCTGATGAGCTTGGTATCCCTCAGTCTGCTGCGATTACTTGCGTTAAGCCTAGCGGGACTGTTAGCCAGCTTGTTGATAGTGCCTCTGGCATCCATGCTCGTCATAGTGAGTTTTATATTCGACGGGTACGCAATGATAACAAAGACCCTATCACGCAGTTCCTCAAAGACCAAGGCATTCCCAATGAAGCGGATGTGATGAAGCCACACGACACTACGGTGTTCAGCTTCCCCATGAAGGCTCCAGAAGGTTGTATCACTCGTGATGAGCTAGATAGTTTTACTCACCTGAAACTATGGCTAACCTACCAGCGTCACTGGTGTGAACACAAGCCGTCAGTTACTGTGTATGTAAAGGAAGCTGACTGGCCTGAAGTAGGTGCTTGGGTCTGGAAGAACTTTGACGAGATTAGCGGCATTAGTTTCCTGCCGTGGGATGGTGGTAGCTACAAGCAAGCCCCTTACGAGGAGATTACCGAAGATATGTACGGCCTACTAATGACTGGTATGCCTAAAACAATTGACTGGGAATCTTTCGTAGAGTACGATGACAACGTTGAGGGTGCTCAACAGTTGGCGTGTGTAGCCGGTGTCTGTGAAATCTGATGACACGTTACTAATATCAGAGGCGCTAGCAGGGAGTGAGGAAGCTTACTCTCTGCTAACATCCAAGTATTGGGATCGCATCTACAGATTTCTTAGGAAACGTGTTAACGACAATGCTTTGGCAGAGGAGCTAACACAAGATACATTTGTAGCTGCATTCAAGTATTTGAAGACGTTTAGGGGCGATAGTCAGTTCTATACATGGTTGTGTACCATAGCCATCAATAAAGCGTCTAGACGGCCTTTAAACAGCCTTAAAACCGACTTTGAGAATGTAACCGTGGATACACCAGAATCAATATACGAGATTAAGCAGACAGTGGGTAAAGTGACGCAACTTATTGACACACTTCCTGCCAAGCAGAAGAAAGCCCTGATGCTGAAGCTGGAGGACAATATGTGCTATAATGACATTGCTGTGGTGTTGAGGTGTAGCCCGAACCACGCTAAAAACTTGGTTTGGAAAGCAAAGAAAACTATACGGAGTTATTATGACCAATTCTGAAACGTACCGAATGATGGAAGCCCTACGCAAGCATTTGTTTATTAGCGTCTATGACTTTGATAACAAGCTTGAAGTTGTTTTAAAATTTAAGACGGGCGACGGTAAGGTGCATCAAGTGTGTCACAGCTTTATGGAGAAGCAGCAATGATTGTAGAATGTGTCAAAGAGAATGAAGATGGTTCAGCAGATGTAATCTTACGAGACATTGACGAACGCATGATGCAACTTCTAATTCAAGAGGGTCTATGCTCTCTACTCACCAAAGAAATTGCTAGGCTAGAGAAAGAAAAGAAGATTCCTGCACTGCTAAAGAAGGAACCCACTAATGAAGTATGAAGAAGTTATGTCTGTGCAATACGGAGGTAACCACTACAAGGATCGTAAGATCCAGCCGTGGGAAGTCTGGGAAGCATATGACATGAATGGTTGGGAGGCTAGCGCAGTGAAGTATTTAATGCGTTGGAAAGACAAAGGTAAGCCACTAGAAGACCTGTATAAGGCACTACACAATGTTCAGTATTTAATTGCAAGAGAAGAAAGGAAACAACATGTACAAGCTCAAAAACGTGAAGGGCAGTCTGCCAAAATCTTTGAAGGTGTCCTTCAGCAACTACAACAGCGCACGTTCAGCACTTCGGAAATTCATGAGGAAGCAAGCGTCCCTGAAGTCGGGGGAGCATCTACCGATGTACATCATTCGTAGTTTTGGCTACGACATTGTACGAGTAGCATAAAGAAAGGGGCCTAGCGCCCCTTTTTTATTTCTTATACTTTTCGGTTAAGTAAGTCTTAACTCTCTCTATATACTCCTGCGTTTCCTTAGCAGGAGGCATCTCACCAGCTAGCATTGCCTTACCAGCAGAAGGCCCACCGTTGTAATCTGCAACAGCAGCTAGCGCATTTCCTTTATACTGATTCTCTAAAGTAAACTTCAGATATTTACCAGCAGCATCAATAGATGCAAATGGATTGTTTACATCGTGCTTGAACATTCCGTTCTGCAGCTTCTGAGTAGCTGGCATAAACTGCATAATGCCCTGTGCACCTTTAGGGCTAACCTGACCGGGGTTAGTGCGCTCCCCGGCATTCTTAATGGCTAGCACCATGCCTTTAGGAAGACCATACCTGTTCTCCACTTCTAGCGCAAAGTCATCTAGTCGTGGATCATTATACTTTAGGGTCTTCCACTCTTTCTTATTTTTAACAAGCTCTTTCCAATCAGCCATTACTGCTCCCACCACTCTTTACCACCAGAGGCAGGTGCTGCTGACCTAGCTGCACTAGCAGCAGGTGCTTCTTGTGCAGGAGTTGCTGGTGTAGTAAGATCTACAACACGACCTGAGACAATGTTACTAGTACGGGTACCGGGTGCAGCAGGAGTTGATGTAAACGCAGGTGTTGCAGGTGCTGCTGGAGTACTTGCTGCTGGCGCAGCTACCGCTGGCGCAGCTTCTACAGGTTTAGCTTCCATGCTAAAGAAACCACCGTAAGGTTGGTTGTTATTAATAAGCGTAGCAAAGTCTTGACCAACAGCCTTAGGTTGTTCTTGTGTAAGCATAGCACGTAGAGAAACCATGTTGCTAAGTACAGGCTTAAGTTGACGTGTAAACTCTTCTGAAGCTTGTAAGTATTGCTGAGGTACTCGGGGTGCAGGTACTCCGGGACGCACTACAGGTGCAGGGGCAACTACACCAATCTCACCAGCGTCATTAATACCTAACTGTAGTTGTACTCCATATCGTTGCTCAATGAATCGTTTTGTTTCAATTACGTTGTTTACAGATTGTGCAACACCTTTACTAACGTTAGACTTAATAATTGCCTGATCTGGCTCAGATAGTTTACGAATCTTGTCTCCATACGTGCGATAGTCACGAGAAATTACTAGACTATTAGCCCCGTACACAGCAGACGTACTAAACGCTGAGCTAATATTGTTGACCTCAAAAGGTTCTAGTGTAGTCTTTTTTAATGCCTCTTGTGCATTAGACATTTGTACTTGGTGTGCAGCACGAGTAGTTTGTGCAGGAACAGCAGGGTCAGCAGGTACGGCTTGACCAGTTTGTTGACCTTGTAAAAGCTGACGCTGAATATTAGACAGGTCAGTAGAAATTTGAATAGAACTACTTAAACTAGCCATTCCTCCTAAAACCTGTTTCTCTTGGTTCACCATGATTTCGTAAAAATCTTTATTAGTACGCTTTAGATTTTCACGATCTGCACCACCTCGCAGGTACTGCTGTACAAGAGGGCTGTTCTGATAGAAAGCCATTTGTTTAATTGATAAATCAACAAGCTGTTGTTTCTCTTGTACAGTCTTATCCCGATAAGTCCTCATAACAGTAGCCATAGCTTTTAGGCCTACACCGTCCTTGTCTGAGTACTGACTTAATGCAAGATCCCGTTGCCTATCAATGTTCTCGTACAGTTCTCTTACTTTAGCAGGGGAAATATCAGGGTTTTTACCTGTGTACGTTTCAATAACTTGGGCAGCTTGTCGATGGGCACTCATAATATTAGTACGCATCTGAATATTATGCAATTGAACTAGTGTGTCAAATTTTACAGGATCAACTGCTCTAGGATCACCTTGTGCCATTAAAGCAAGCGTGTTTCCATACGTACTTTCTTTGTCTTGTACACCATATACAAGTGTAGACGCAGCTAAACTACCATTAAAAATAGCAGCAAATCCTGATTTCATTTGATCAGCCTTTGCATCATTTTGCCTACTTAAACCTTCGTAATAGGCTTTAATTCGTGCAGTTTCTGTCTGTTGAGTAAGAATTTGTTTCCAAGCATCTCGTTGTACATTGTACTCGCCACGATTTTCACGATAGAGTTTTAGTAGTTCTTCACGAGATTTTAGGCCTGTCTTAGCAATTTCATCAATGTCTTGAAGAGCCATGTCTTCTTCAGTTTTAGCAGCCTTACCTTCTTTAGGAGGTGTAAAACGGTCACGAACATAACTCATCTGTGCCCAACGATCTGCACCGGGCATACCAGTAACAGAAGCAACACGCTCACGAATTTGATCAGCTAAACCGGGAAACTTACCAATTGCTTTTTTAACAATAGAGTCAATACGCGAAATATACTGCACATTGGACATGCCTCCTTCAACAGCAGCTTTAAGGCGGTTTAATTCATTATCAAAAGCCCCTAGCTGCCTACCTACAGCTTCTTGTTGTTCAAGGGGAGCGGATTCATCAAATTGTCCAAATACAGTACCCCGTGCTGCTTGGATTGTTGCGCTCTTTGCTGCTGCTTGTTCAGCAGCTTGACCTTTAATAAAAAACTCACCTGCTGCTGTAGCAGCTTCATTTTCAATGTCAACCATTTGACCAGCAACATAACCCTTGTACATTTCTCCAGCAAGGTTTGTTAATGTGCCCACTGCACGAGCGTTAGCTTCCGCTGCCCTACCTAGTAGTGCAGGATTAGCCGCTGCTGGTTCTACGCTCCTAGTAATGTCTGCGCGAAAAGTTGCCATTATTTCTGTACTCCTATATCCGTCGTAATGTCTTTAATCTTCCACTCTTTTACAGCTTGATCAGTTACCATTTTTTCATACTGAGTAAATGCTTCTGTTTTGTAAGCTTCTCGATATAGTTGCTGTAGGTCTGATCCTGTGTAGGTATTTAGAATGGCATGTACAACTGCTGAGTGTGTCCTGTGCCCTTCATCATCTCCATTACGTAAAGCAGTGAGTGCAAGCATTGCGTGTTTACCAATTGCCTTACCAGCCGATTTAATATCGTCGTCATGCGCCTTCTTGCTGCTGTACATAATTGACAAGTTTTCTTGTGCAACAGGAGGAATGCCAAATCCAATCATCCATGCTTCAGTGTCTGTAACACGGAACATTGCATCACCACCACTGCTTTGAACTTGGTTGTAGTTAGCCATTGCAATGCGGGCTTTTTGAATGTTATTAATAAACGAAAAGCTATTCTTACCCAACTCAGTCAAAGCAATTTGTAGTGTGTCCATAGTCATAGGTGCTTTAGTAACAATTTGAATGGCTTCACCTACACCACCTAATATACGTAAAGCAGCAAAACCAGACGGGCCAGCAGCTACTTCCATAAAACTTTTTTCAGGATCTAAGAGTCCTTTAATAATGTCTTCGTAATATTTGAATGTGTTAAAGCGGCTACCTAGTGCCAGCTTAGCTTCACCATCAGTTAGTGCAGCAATTGCACCAGCAACCACGCCTTGCTGTACAGTAATACGTCCATTTTCAGACATATTTTCAGGAAGCATGTCAGTCACTAAATCGCGGAAAGGCCACAAGAATGAACCCGCAGTACCCATCACTAACGTGTGTGTTATTAGTAATTGTACAGCTTCTTTTTGTGTAAATGCTCGTGGGTTGCCTAGCAAACTCTGAACAATGTTCATCATCAGCTTTACCTGATATTGAACGAACTGAGTAGGAATAGACTTCCAGCCTTGCTGCCATGTAGCAGTGTTAGCACGAGTCATGTTCTGAGTCAGACTATCTTGACGCTCCATAATTTTAGCTAGGTTGTCATCAGTCCACCAAGCAGTTCCAGGATTAGCAGAGATAAACTCTCTACGTGCAATATCAAAGCTAACTAATCGGCTATAACCTTCACCAGCATTAAATGGTGTTGCTGCAAAATCAGCAGTACGTCGAGTTAGTTTATTAAAAATGCCGTACTTGCCAACTTCAGCACCATACAAGCTCGTAGTGTTAATGCCATCCATTAGACCAGTACGGCGAATTGCTCGTACAACTTCCACAAACTCATCTTCCTTCATGCCTAAGCCAAGGTTAGTGAGGTTGTTTACTTTAGCCACATTGCGCCAAATATCCTCTTGATCGCTAAATAAAGCCATTGCATATAGCCCAGAAGACTTAGCACTTTTTAAACCATGTAAAGGGCTAATTGCAATTGCGTTAAACGCGTTCATACCCTGCATAAAAAACTGGTTAACGTTGAATGCAAAGAAGCTGTGGAATGCAATGGTTCGTGCCCATGTAGGGTAATCTTTAGTTGCACGTAAAGTAGCACCTAATTTAGCAACAGCTTTATTACTAGTAGTGCCTTCTAACGACTCACTAATTATACGCATGAAACCAAGGTAGTCTTTTTCTTCTTTAGTAGGAATATTCATTTGTGAAATAATATATTCCTGAACTTTTCTAGCTGTAGCTAGTTGTTTACTTTGCCCTGCATAGAATTGTTTGTTGTTTTCCATATACAAAAATGCTGCGTCAGGAGTCATAGTACGCACATTTTCAGGTAAAATATCTACGAACGTATTGAACCAACGAATTACGTGGCTTGCTCTCCATTCAGTAGTAGAAGCCACATAAGCAGTGTTGCCAATTTCAGCAGCTACACTGTCTAGTGGGCTAAGAGTGTTTACAGTGTCTTTACCAAACACAGATAGCACCTTGTCACCGCGCTTTGAAGAGTAATTAGAAGAAAGACCAATGGTTTCTTTAATGTAATCGTCATCGGTGCGGGTATACAAAACTTCTGTCTCAAAAGACTGTCCAAAGCGATTGCTATCAAAAGCAGCCATAATGTCTTCTGGTCGCCAGCCATACGGCTCCATTAGACGACTAGCTTCAGCAACAGTGAGTCTACCAGCAGTGTGTAATGCTTTGGCTTCATTAAATGCTTTAACATAAGCGTTGGCCTCAGCAACACTAGCCGCAGTGCGGTGTGTCTGCACAACCTTTTCCATCTTGCCGTCTACTTCGTACACAGACTTAATCTTAACAAAGTATTCATCGCTATAGATACGGCGATATTCACCAGCACGGTAAGGAATCACATTGGTAATTTTAGCAGTGTCATAACTGTTTTCTGGGAAAGCAATAATGCGACGTAACTTACCTTCAATCTCAATAGGCTCAGCAACTTCGTAGAACGTGTAACCACGCAGTTGGTTTTCTGCTAGGAACTCTTCAGTAATGCGAGTAGGAGACATTGTGTCTGCTAGAAACACAGTGTCACCTTCTACAACTTCACGAGGCTTAACAAACAAACGACCATCCTCTGTTAGAGGAATACGGCTAGTAAGTTGCACATAACCACGGCGTGTCATATCTTTAGCAGCTACGTCGTTACGAATCTGCCACATTACATCACGCAGAGCACGTACCTTGTAATAGCCCTCACGAGCTTTAGGAGACAGGCCCATACCAGCTAGTTCGTTTTGCTGGAATACCTTACCTTCTTTATCGCCAAGAACTAGCGCATCGTTGAGTGCTACCATCTCAGCTTTACTAAGCCTCTCAAGAGAAGGACGCACAAAATTAGTTAACAGTTTTTGGTAACGGCTTTGTTGTGCAATGCCTACTACACGTTGACCGTACAACTCTTTAGAGGTAGATAGTGCCCAATCTCCCATTGCAAAACGAGTGGCGCTATTAATATCTTCGTCAGAATACTTACCAATTAGTGAGTAATCTAATGTGCGGTTAATAGGTTGCTCAACTACGTAACCAGTAGCAAGACCTCGCTCTGCATCTTCAATGGCATTAAGCTGATTAGCTACATCCTCTAGTTCTCTTTCTAGAGAATCTAAAGGTGTACGCATAGACATGCTAGCTTTTTCTATGTTGGTAGAATTAGCTGCGGCAATAACACGTTGTTGTTCTACTAGTTTAATGTGCGCGTTTAACATACGCGCAGTATTTTTATCTACAGCACCTACACCGGCAACAATGCCCATTTCTTCTAGTAAGCCGTTAACTGCACCTACAATTAGTTTAAAACCGTCTACTAGTTTTTTAAATGTTTGACCTAAAATGGTAGTAGGAATCTCATCGCTAAAAGCCCATTTAGCAAAGTTTTCTGCAAAAAACTCGCTGTAATTACGTGCCCAATTTGCAAAGTTTTCTTGGTAAACTTTAAAATCAGCAACGTCACCAGCATGCCACTTTTCAATAAAATGTACTAAATCAGCAGCATTGGTAATAGACCTATATTCCAACATTGCTTCTGCTGGAACTTTATCTGATAGTTTAATATTAGATCCCGCGCCTGTGTATTTAATACCTTTAGTTTTTAACCAAGATTCAAAGTTGTTCATCATGGTTACACCGTGATCAACACTAAACGCTTCTTCAAATGCGTGTGCGTACTCGTGTGCAAATGTCTCCATGTAACGCCGACGAGACACTCCTACACCCTCTTCACCAACGCGCATTTGGTCGCGCATAATAATTACGCTGCGATTACGGCCTTGTGGAATATGTAGTGCACCAGCAAATTGATGTTTATCAAATTTCTTTTTTAATTCTAAAAGATTAACATCTGTTGTATTTCTAATGTCGTTATACTGAAGAACCATAATTTGACGGTTCTCCATGCCTAGTGCTTTACCTAGTTTACTAATAAAACTAAACACATCGTTTTGTGCCACACCACTAGACATTGTAACATTACCGATGCGGATAAAGTTACTTGTGTTATTAATAGCATCAAATGCGTTTTCGTAAGGTAGTAAAGTGTAAGCTGCTTTAGCTACGTTTACATTATCTGCAACTAAAATATTACCTGCATCATCTAACGAAAAGTCTTCGTTTTCTTTAATGAAGTTTCGTACTTTAGCAGCGTGTGTTTTAATAGCCGCATCAGACCAGCCCGTAACTTTTTGTAGCCATTCTTTAACAACTGCGTCACTTTTACTCATTTTAGTTTTACTACCAACTTGATAAGCTGCTTTATCAATATCGGATTCAAACACAAGACCAGCGGTTTTCCAACGTGGTTTACCTAGCTCTAGCTCACGCGGAATAGGAACATCAGCCACAGCAACTGGTGTAGGTATTGTAGGTGTGGTAGTTTTTAAAGCATTGATAGCTTCTAAAATCTGTGCTTCTAACGCAGTTTTACGTAACTGTAAATCTTTTTTAACAGACTCTTCTACTAAAAATGAGGTGTTAGTTGTGTCAGGCACAACTTTCATTCCCATCTTACCTGTTGGATCAGCAACTTTAATGTATGCCTCTGCTGCTTCTTTAGTAAGGAATGCAGAAGCATTATCTGGTTTATAAAATACTTTACCAGAAATAGTTAATCCATCAGCAGACATTGTAAATGGATCTACTGAGTGAATGTTAGGGTTGTTAGCTTTTGAGTAGGTACGCTCAATTGCTGCAAGTTCAATTGCCGCTTCTTCGGCACGAACACCTTTAGTTGCAATTACATTCTGTAGATCACTAATTAAACGGTCTACAGGCTGGCGAATAGTTTTTTGCAAGTCATCAGCAGCAGTTGTAATTACATCAGGCAACACTTTAGCCGCGTTGACACTAACTAGTTTGGCTAGGTCAAGTACAGCAGATACACCAGTTACTTCACCTGCAACAACTCCAAGTGCCTGTACACGCATTCTGTTAGCTACTTCAGCCGCAATCTTCGTACTTTCAGCAGATACAATGGCGCTTTTACCACCACCTGCTGCAAGGGTTCGTTCTACGTTATTAATAGCCTTAGCACTCTTAAGCAAGCTACCTGCTTTTAAAACAGCCGCAGTGCCTGTTAATGCTGTACCTACGACACCAATACGATCTAGCCAATCAGACCAACCACCCCACACTTGTTCTTCATTAGTAGCAACTTCTTGTACAGTTAGTGCTGCTTGCCACTCACTAATGTTCCACGCATCTTTAAGGAGCGTGTACATCTTTGTTAGGAAAGCTGCTTTTTCTTCTTCTGGTTGTGCTTGGAATAATGATTGCAAATAACTACGAGTAACCGAACGCCCATCTGTACGGCTAATGTAGTCTTTAGGAACACCCATTTTAACTGCAACATCATCAATAGCTGGGCCTTGTGATGCAGCAAACGGGGTAAGCTCGTATAATAAACCTTTACCAATAGACCAAATACTTTGTCCGTCTTTTAAAGCTTTTTCAAGTTCAGCAGAGGCTGCTAAGCGTTTAGAAATACGATCAGTAGACTCTGCAATTTTTACTGGTGTGTTATTAAGTAGTACGGCTTGGTTTTTAACAGCAGCATTTTCTACAGCTAAATCTGTAAGCTCTTTAAGTTTTTTAGTTACATCTGCTGCATTTTGAGATGAAATTTCACCGTGCATGCGAATACGGTCATTTAGCCTACTAATTAGTGCTTCAATGCTGTAAGGATCGTTACGTGCAGCAGCAGCTTGTAACGCTTCATAATCAACGGCATTATTTTGAGGTACAGTGGTGCGCCATGTTTTATCTACAAAAGAATTAAACTCAACAGAACCAGCATCTAAAGGCTGTCCTGTTGCAGTGGCAGCAATGGCTTTTACAATAGAATAATCCCCCCGTGTAGGATCTACTTCGGATTTAGTATCTGCCTCTGTGTACAGAGGTTGTTGCTCTTCCGGTGCTGCGTCGTCTTGGTATAGTTCCATTATGTATTCTCTATTTATTACCGGCTAGTATCAATAGTAGGGGCAGGGGCACGTAATGCTTTAGGCCCCATAGTACTAAAGATAGTTCCACCTAGTTGACCAATAGAACCATAAATTGCAGCGTTACTACTAGCTTGTGCACCTGCAGCAGCGGCTGCACCAATAGCAGTGTTTTCTTTAGCAATTTGTTGCATGTAGTTTAAGTTGCCAGACAATTGAGAACCTACACTACTAACACCACCAGCAAGTGCACTACTACCCATAGCCCCAGTTTGTGCAGCTACGTTAGTCATAGATGCTTGTGCTAGACGAGCTTCCCGAATTTGTTGACGTACTGAGCGAACGTTTTGCACTTCTGATTTTCGTTCTTCGGCTGCGTACTGACGCTGTGCTGCTTTTCCCGCTTTGCGCTGTTCATTTGCACTAGCAATAGTGCCTACAGCTTGAGTACCGATAGCAATGTATGCTAGAGTAATTGGATCCATTCCCATTTTATTTCTCCGTTGAACAAACCATTAACAGAGCATTGTTAATCTGTTTAACAGGTTTAAAGCCAAAGATTGTTTCAAACTTACGTAACTTTTTGTTATCAGCAGGAATAATTACAAACACTTCATTGTGCCCTGCTTCTCTTAATTCTTCTTTTGCAACGTGCCATACGTCTAGGCATTTCATGTATACACGTTTGTTCCAATTATTAGTAACGGCATGTGCATAAACACGGCCCATGTGATGCTGAAACTTTAATGTGCCGTCTTCGTCTTCCCAAAATACATCAAACATTTGTTGCACCCACAAATGTTCCTGTCCAGCCTACAATCTTCATGTCTTTACCAGACTGAGAAGCATACTTAAACTGTACAGCTTTACCACGACCACGCAACTTATTCTTACTAATAACAAGGGGATAACCGTCATCAAACGCTTGGAAAGGCTCCGCTAGGAATGGACGAGGTTGACGATAAACTTGCACTTCATCTGCCCACTTACCTGCATTACTATTATCTGTAAAGTCCCAACGGCTTTGCATTAGACAACCACTTTCATTAAGTGGATTAGCATTTGCATCAAACGATGTTTCTGTACGTTTCATAAACACTGTTAAATACATACCTGTTTTAATACGAGCAGGGCCATTGCCTCCCATATTATAACCTGTAATAAAATAAGCACTTTGTTCTACACCAGCAGTGTTAAACGTGTACCAATCTTTAAACTTAGTTGCACTATCTCTAGTGTTTAAGAAATCACTAAATGTAAGTGAATAGTTATTAGCAGATACAGGATGTAACGCTACAATTTTAAATGTTTTCTTTGTGCCATTAAGCACAGGAATATTTGCAACAACATCGTCAGTACTACGATTAACGTCATCATTACCTGCGTACACATCGTACACAAGTACAGCTTCGTTTGTTTCTTTAGTAACTTCTAACGATACAGGAATAACACCTAACGTGGTGTCAATACTAAACCAATACCAAGCATTAAGGCGCAAATCTAACGCAAGAATAGTGTTCTTATTAAAACGCCCTTCACTAGTATTTGTTGTTTCTGTAGATGAATATAGCCAGTACATTACTTTATCAGTAGCATTGTAACTGCCTTCAGCATACAGTTTGCTTAGTACAGGAATGTTTTGATAAAACGTCTTAATGTTCTGATCGCTAATGTTACGACTAGAAAACTCTGCACCTGTATTACCGGGAGACACTGCGTAAATACCGCCGTTAGACCAGTAAATTAGTGCGTCTTCAACTACCACGACACTCTTAGTAGATACACAACCTACAGACGATACACGCTCTACAGAATAACTAGCTGCAGTAAAGCCACGATCAATGCCGCTGATAAACCATACACCATTGGTGGCAATAACCATGATGCCTCGACCTAATGGTTTTAAATCTAAAATTTCACCGCTATCTGGAATTTCAATTGTACCACCATCATCATCTTCTAAATCGCTAACAACTTCTGAAGTAGGATCGTTAGATTGGTAACAGTAACCTACTTTATTAATATCATCTAGCACCTGACTAAAATATACCGTGCCTAGTTGTGCAGTGGTTGGTACACCAGCATACCACACACGCCCTGCAAAGAATGCACACACACGAGGACGATACTCAATGGTAGTTGTAATGCCACTACGTACTTGATTAAAAGCATTAAGAATAAACCTGCCTTTAGGAGCAGGGGACGTACCAAAATCTTGTTTATTTAAAACAGATGCACTAAAGTTATCGTTAGTGTCTTTACCAAAAATCCAACTTTTACTGTTGGCAGGTAAAGAACCTGTTGAAGATTCGTAACTATTAATGAGTGTGTCCGTCCAACCTTGATTGTATAGGTTGTAACGTGCTTGTGTTAACAAACCAGCACTAGTCCACTCTGCTGCAGTTTTTTCAACGTTAATAGCGTAAGGACTTTGGAATCCAATGAAGTCACGGATTTGAATAGTAATGGTAGCTACAGTGATGGTGTCTGTAGAACTGTCATACGTAATGAGTATTGGTTCCGTGCTTTTACTAGTAACAATGAGTTTACCGTACGTAGATGCAAAGCTACAAATAGAAGTACCAGCAGTGTCTGGGTTACCGGGAGCAGTGTAAGATGCTAAATTAACTGTGAACGATTTTTTAGTGTTGCTTACAGTACCCGATGCTGCACGGTAGAAGTGAAGTGTAGTGCCAGCTTGCACAACCATGAAGTCTAGGTTAGAGTTGCCTCCAACACTAGACCATGTACCTGTAGTAAATGCCCACGTATTTTTTTGTTCTGCTGTAATGTTTAAAGCAGCAAGAGTATAGTTAGTCTCGTAATCAAGACCACTTCTACGCTCAATGCTGCCATCAATTAAAGGCACTACGTTAACGCCATCTTTCCAAGAGTTTTCAGGCGTGACAAAAAAGCCGCCTTCAGTATTGAGGCCACCTACAAAAGTAAACGCATCTTTGACTGCGGCTTGTACTGCCATTACATTGTACCTTTCCACTTGTGCTTGTTAACGTCATCTTTCTTTTCTTTTTCTTCTAAGCCTAGTTGACGTTCAGCACGTTCACCTGCCTGAGCAAGTTTAACGAGCCGTTGTTGACGCTGCATAGCGTCTTCTTTTAGCATGGGTTTTTGTTTAGGCGCTTTCAACTTCAATACCCCTTTGACGAGCAATATCTAGGATACGATCTTTACGAGTGAATAGTCCTTTAAGTTCGTCGGGTACTTGACCACGCATAGAGTACCGGGCTTGATATAGGCCAACAGGAGTCATTTCAATAACAAGTTTATTGACAATGTTCTGTTCAACACGCTCTTCTTTACGCTCTTTAGCTGCTTGTTTCTTTTCAGCAGCTTTCTCCATTACCTTTTCAAACGACGTTTTATTTTCTTCCATAGGACACCTTTGTATTATATTTAGCTTCGCCGTTCTCATTGCGCCAACTTTCGTTACGCATGGTCATGCGGCCTCGTGTTGCTTTGCGCTCTTCACGAGCATTACTTTGTTGTTTAAGGTTTACGAATGCTTGACTCTTAGCTTCAGCTAACAGTGTGGGAAAAAACTTCTCGGGAATGTTGGGGATGTAGTTGTCTACATGCGACCAAGAAGCTTGCTGTGTACCATACACAACTGCTTTTGATGACTGTAGAGTAGACTCAGTACTTTGCTTGTAGCCATCAAAAACAATGTAAGTGTCATCATAGCTAGTCCAATATTGAGGGTCTTGATTTAGCACGTATCCTGCGCTATTAATAACACCAGATTGCGCTACGCGCTGATTAATGATTGTGTGAAATGTTTCTGGATCAACATACTGTACTTCGTTTTTGTTGTATTTAATCCATTTGATTTTGTTGTATGTGTCAGGAATTTTCATCTTGGTAGGATTATTAGTATCCCCAAGACCATCTAAGTTACCTAGTACAAATAGAAAAGGCCAGTCACGCTGGCTTACAAGATCAAAGTATGCCTCTTTAACAAGTTCTGCAACTTGTACGGCTTCTACAGTTTCATCAATTGAATCCACTGCGTCACTGTCCAACGCAGAAAGAATATTCTGCGTCATTGCTAGTAAAGTTAGTTTAGCCATAATTAAGTGGGATCAACTAAAAGAAGACTTAAACCAGCTTCTTTAGGAATAATATTAGTACCTGAAGAAGTACCATCTCCAGACACTTGCATGGAGAAAATATCGTTAGCAGCTAACGTAGCGTAACCAATAGCACTTACGTTAAGTGTGTCTACACCGTTACTTGTTTTCTTAACGTACACCTTGCGTGTACCAGGAGTACCGTTAATTGCGTAGTGAAAATTATAAGCTGCACCACTAGCAACTGCAGCAGTTTCAAATACCATCCAAAAATCAAGTTGGTATACACCGCCTGTCGCCACAGTAATTTGACCGTTTGTAGCGTCAATAGTTGCTGCTTGAAAACCGTTTGCAGTCCATGCACCAGTGGGATTTAGTTTAGCTTTAGCACTTGCAGCAGATAGGGTCTGTGCAGTAGAACTACCAGTGATGTACATATCAGCATATGCGTGACCAGAAGGATAGAGCCAACTACCACTTCCTGCACCGTTAGCTACATACACTTTACCAGCAGCAGCAGAAGAAACTCCTTTTGGTTCATGGATATTAGGATCAGTTAATGCACTGTGTTGTACGGTTGCCATCTATTACTCCAAAAGGAAACGGAGAAGCCCCTTGTGGGAGCCTCCCCGTTAGTCTACATTACAGGTAGCGAACTACGATGGTAGCGGTACCGGCAGTGAAAGTGCCAGTAAAAGCTACGTCTAGGGTGTCAGCAGCAGCGTACACCTTGCCTAGACCACGGTTGGTAGCAGCGTCGCCAATGGCGTAAGCACCACCAGCACGAACGGTTGCACCTGCGGTTAGGTTGGCAACAGCACCCTGAGTAGCTGAAATCCAGCCGTCAGGATCAGTACCGTCACCTAGTTGTACGTCAGTACCACCAGCCCAAGCAGTACCAACTTTGAGCACCACATCTAGCACAACAGCGCCAGCGGGTAGTTCGATATTAGCACCAGAACTTTGATAGGTAATGGCTAGATGGGCTTCTTTAACAGAACCATCATGGTCATATACACCAGCAACGTTACGCTCGGGGATGTTAGCGCCAAAGCCTACGATTAGGCCGTCAGCGTTAGTCCATGTAGAAGCACGGGTCATTTTCTATTTCCTTTCAATTAGATGGTGTTCTTGGTGATAACAGACACCAGACACTCAGGACGATATAGTTTTAGACCAAAACGGGCGTTCATCACATACTCGTCACGACGTAGGTCTTTGTTGCGCTCGTACTCTACACGGGGTAGTTGACGATAGGCACCAACGAAGGGGGTTAGATCGCCACCAACAGACATGAACAGGTTCACGGTTGGGGTAGCAGGAACAGTAGCACCACCTAGGCTAGAAGCAGCAGCTTCAGTAGCAGCAGGTAGGAAGTTAGATACGTACACATCGAAACCAAAGATGTTACGGATGAAACGCATACCAGTGACTTCGTTAACAAAACCACCCTGAACGATACCTTCGAAAGCGGGGTTGTTAGTGAAAGCCTGAGCACCCACTAGAGTGTTGAAAACATACTCTTGTGAAGGATCAATGATAGCAACACGGGTACCACCAGCTTGAGCCTTGTCTAGGGCGTATTTAGCCTTAGCAAAGTCCGCAAGAGTAAAGATACCACCAGTACCAGAAGCTACGAAACGATGGTCAGCACCGTTGATAGAGTTAACGTTACCAGAGGTTTGTTGGTTAGCTAGAGAGAAAACAGAAGATTCTAGGTTCTCGTCTAGGGCACGACGCATCTTGGTGGGAAACATACCGATTAGCTGCTGAGCGTAGTAGCTGTCCTGCTTAGCCTTATCGGTAATGTAGGTAGCTGACTCAACATAACGGTCAATGGTGAAGTTGAACTCACCAGTGTCCATTGAATCATAGACAACAGGGGTTAGTTCAGCAGTTTCACGCATTGGTAGTTCACCAACGGAAGGAATGGTAAACTGGTTACCATCGGGGAAGCCATTGAGCATACGTACATAACGTGTGCCCATTAGTTGTTCTTGAAGAACGTCTTTTAGTTCAGCAGACCACAGTTCAGCACGAACTAGGTTTGCATCAACCTTTGCAAAATCTACACCAGCCATTTAATTCTCCTTATTGCCCAAAATATAGGGCGGGGTTTTGAGAAACAGTTTGCTGTAGCTTATATTGGAAATCTTGTGACCAGTAGGTTTTAGGATCTTCTTTACGAACCTTTGTAGCCCACTCTTTAGTGCCTACAACTTTACTACGATCACCGCCGTTAGAAGCTACGGAAGTTGTATTCATTGAGCCTGTATCCATGTTGTTAGCAGGTAAAGTTACCTGACCACCAAACATATTTACAAAATCAACAGGATCAGTTGCAGCTAGTTCCATCAGGATTTTTGCTTTCTCAGGAGTGCTTGCACGTTGTTTAAAAACATCGGCAGCTTTCTCGCCAAACTTCTCTTTCATAAGAGAGTCTGCTTTCAGCAGGTTATCCATCTTAGACTTTGCAGCCTCACGACCCTCTAACGTCTTCTCTACAAGCTGTTGCACAACGTCAGGTGTAATACCTGCGACAGGAGGAGTGTCGTCCTCTGGTGCTACATTTTGTTTTGACATACGTTCCAAAACCTCATCAATGGTTTTAGCTGAAGCAGCTTGCTCACGTAGTTTACGATTCTCTTCTTTAAGGGTTTCGATAAACTGATCAGCGTTAGTATATGCTTTAGCTAACTCTTCTGGGGTTTTGTATTTTTGCCCTTCACCGACAAGTGCGGTAAATAGCTGTGCATCAGTTGTCGCTGGTGCTGTGTTGGTGGGTTGATTGTCGCCTTCGCCACCGAAAATTGTTGCATTGGTCATGCGTTTTAACTCCTAAAAATTGACAGCCTTAGAGTAGGCTTTTTAAAAAACGTCACTTTTTTGCTGTGTCTGGTAAAAGTGACATAACGAACTCATAGGCTTTAATCTGTCCTAAATTGTATGCAAGTTTAGCATAATGGTTAGGACAGTCAAAATCATCCTTTTTAATACTAGTAATTTCTTCTTTTAAAGTAGTTAATGTATTATATAAAGCTTCTAATACATAACTACTATTATTCCAAGCTTTAGTAAACTCTTCATTAGTACTATCTTTAGGTTTATTATTTAATAGTAATTTATTCATATAATATATATTAGTAATAATACTAGTATATTACATCATTTGTTGCTGCATGTCAACCCCCTGTGGAGGCATACCTTCTTCAGACATGTCACCTTCCGGGTTAATGGTTGCCTCAGTTTGAATGTCTTCAGACACTTGATTCATTAAACGCTGTGTTTCAGCCTGTTCAAAGATCATGGCATTGTCTTGTACAATCTTGTAGTTTTGCCAGCCTAGGTTCTCTTCTAAAGCCTTGGCAATAGCTTTGCCACTAATGTGTGCAGCCACCGTAGGAATAGCTTGTACAGCCACCATAGTCTGGTTTAGTTCCTGAATAAACCGTGCCTGTTCACCAAAGTGACGAGCACCAATAGGATAGATCTTGCCAGCAGCCATCAGATCGTCTTTGGTGACCTCAACGAAGGCTTCTGTACCATAGTCCTCATCCACAGTCCGAATGCGCTCTACGCCCTCAAAATTGCGAATAGCTTCAGCTAGCATACCGTTTAGCAAGGGTTCTAGAATGTTACGCTCAAACCAGCTAACCTTGCTCTGGAAGATACGACCAGCAGCATTCTCTAGGCTTTGCACCTCATACTTAGTTTTTTCACCGGGAGTACGGATGCCCATAGCTTGCTTAGGTGCACCAGCCAGTTCTTCCATACGGTTCATTAGCTCGTTAATTTGCATATCTGCTTGCAAAGCAGTGGCATCTGGACGTAAAAACTCCAAACCGCCCTCATCACCCACAAACACAGTGGCACCGGGTTCGTACTCAAACTCCTCTACTGTGGAGCCTTTTACAACCATTACTGGATAGGCAATCAGGTCGAATACATCTGCCTTAAGGTTTTCTAGGTGATCAATGCGGTATTGCATACCAACTAGCTGATCTAGCGGCCCTTGTGCCCACAGGTTGTCTGTACGTAGCCGCCAGCCACAATGGAACATAGGCTTGCTACCTGTCCACATTGGGTTGGGTTGTTTGCGTAGAATCCACTTACGATCAATGACGGTTACTAGCTGGTTACGTAGCAGTTGTTTAGTGTCTGGATCATAAATGTCGCCCCAAAACTCTAGCAGTTCTACCATGTCGCTATCTAGGTACTCGTCAGCACTGCCAAACCCATCAATAGCCATGTTGAGTTCTTTCTTAAACTCAGGATCATCACGATAGTTTTGACGGAATGCCATTGCTTTAGCAAGCGTAGCTTTGTCGTAGTTTAGTGCAGGTTTGGTTTCTACATCATTCATTAAGTCGCCTACGCTTTTGAGCATACGACGCACTACAGGGGTCTTGTCAAACGTTTCTGACAAAGGGTTAAACACAATGTCAGTAGGGTTAATACGATAGGCTTTAGGGCCAACATAACGACTAACTACGTTACCAGTGTTGTCACTAATAACGTCGCGCACGTAGTCATAAGTAACAACAACGTTACCAAAGTCAATGTAGTCATATACCAATTGGGATACGAGAAGTTGGAAGTTAGATGCTTTTAGCTTCTGTTTTAGATAGTTAGTAATGGCATAACGTTTTTTGGTTAACTCGGGGCTTTTATCAGTAGCTTCCCAAAAAAACCAATTCTCAGAAGGAAACAATGCAGCCATATAGTTAGCATGCAGGTTGTCCCGAATCTGAGTTAGTTTAGGTGTTACTGTGGAGTTTTTCCACGGTAGTTTGCTATTACTAGTTTTACGTGTGTCAGTAGCAAACAAATAATTACGTAGTTCTTGCTGGTCACTTTTCCATACATTACGAGCGTTGTCCCAGCGTACCCACATGTCGGCAATTTTATTTGCTAGGCTGTCGTCTTTAAATGACACTTGAATGTTTTCGTTCATAAGTTCCTCTTAGTAGGCTACGCCACCAAATTTACTATTAAATGCAACTACGTTTGTTTTCTTACCCCAAGTCCTACTGGAAAGAGGTGACTTACAAATTTCTACGCATGAAGCCAGAGCATCTTTTACGTCGTCATGCTCTGGATTATTCATAATTAGTTCTTCTTCCAGAATCTGGCAGTTACCACCTTTGTAGTGCCAAATTTGATTGTTGTTATACCGTGGTTCTAAAATGGCTGCAATGCGTTCTGTTTTGCTCATATTGCGCGGAGGATTGTATTCTTCCACCGTAAACACAATGTTCTGGCTACGCATGTAGTCTTTGAACTGTGACACAATGAGTCGCTGTGCAGCAACCACTTCACACCGTAACTTTTTAAACCGCCACTTCCTAAACACTGTTTCAGCTTTGTCGTACATCACAGAAATCTTGTTAGTTTTAAACCTGTCAATGTCTAGTACGTAGTAGTTATTATCTTCGTCAACTCCAACTACGGCAATAACGGTATAATCGGAAGTGTGATTGACTGTGTACGCAAAATCCATTGCTGCATACACATGCAAAAGTTTGTCACCAAAATACCAAGCACCGCTAAAGTTTTCGATTTTATCACGGTCATAATAATTAAACCTACTACGGTCAATAAGCTGTGTTTCCACAGCATTAGGGTTATTGTAATATTGAGCGTAAAATTGTGTAATGTCTAAGTACTTAGCTTTTTTACGAGCTAGTTCCTTAGCATCAAAACCGAATGTCTTACCATCAGTGCGCCGTTGTTTAGGCCAAAGGAATTCACCGTTTGTTTCTACTGTACGCTCAAACACCTCGTAAACGTCAAGTTCTACTTCGTCATCAGTAACTTCGTCAAAGTAACTTTCTTTCATTTCCATCATATCTTTGTACAAGTCGCCGGGATGGTAACGAGTACCTACAGCCCACTCTTTAGCACCTGTAGATTCGATAGAAGAAAGTTGTGAGTAGAATGCTCTCACTTGTTCTCGGCCTAGTTGCGTGTAAGCATTATCTGGCACCACTACGTCATCAAGCACAGCAACCGAGCAGTGTAGCCCGGTTACGTTAGCAGTGATACCTGCTGCCTTGATGGTAGCATCACGGATGCCTTCTGCTTTACGTTTTGGATGGTCAACACTAATTTCATCCACTGACCAACGTTCACGCTTGCCTTCAAGTTCATTAACCATTTCAGGCCAATAAAACCGATAAATGTCTGATAGTAGAATGTCTTTAACAGCTTTAAGTTGTTTTTCTGCTAAGTTAGCTGTAGCTGAGACATAAAGTACGGTAGCTTCTGGATACTTGGTAATGTGGTGTGCCACACGATAGGCAATCATAGCTGACTTCTGGTGATCCCGTGGAAGTAGCACTAATTGGTTATCTTTGGCATCTTGCCGCTGCCACCAAGCACAAAGTTCTTCGTGCACGGCACCAAGTACACGATGCGGTGCAACAAGTTTAATGAATGTCAACAAGTCTGCTTCTGCAGCTTGCTTTACTAGTTCTTTTTCTGTCATTACCACTTAACTTTGTCAGCCCAATATGCTGCTGACATTTTACCTTTAGAGATGTTACCAGCATGTCGTGCCTTAAAAGACTCACGACGTTTGCGATAGCTCTCTGACTCGCCTTCTTTTTTAGGGCTACCAGACACACCTTGCTGACCAAAACGAATGGTCTTTACTTGTTCGCCTTGTTTAGCAACTACTACGTGTGATTTGGTAGGGTGGCTAGGGGTGCGTTTAGGTTTATTAAAACCAGCTACTCCAGCACGTTCTAGTCGAGGATCTTTAGCCATTACTTACCTTTTTTGGCAGTCTTTGCTGCTTGTTTAAATTGTTTTGCAGTGGGGGCACCTTTACTACCGGGCTTACGCATTTTTTCATTACTACCCTCTGCAATGCGTTTACGCTTGGCATGTATGTTAGCATATAGACCCGCCTTCATTTCATTTTCCCCGTTTTAGTGCGCGAAAAACTTTTGTTAGCAGTTGACGGACGTACACGCAGATTTTTCTTAGCATTGCTGCCGCCTTTGCTAAGTGGTGTTTTATGATCAACATCATTACCATCTCCTTTAGTTACTCGGCCTTCACGTTCCAGCATACGACGAGCACCGTTACGTTTAGCACGGTCTTTCTTTACGTCGTCTTTGCCGTCATACTTTTCGTATTGTTTCTTGTAATCACGTTTTCCGTTAGTCATGTACGGCATTATTTTTTACCCCCTACAACAATACCTAAACGAGCCATATCCCCTGCAATTCGACCTGCAGAAGGGGGTAGTACCTCCTCGTCCTTTTTAGGCCGTCCTACGGGCTTTTTAGCCCCTTCCTGAGCATACCCTTTGTCTGCCAACCATTTAGCTGCTGCAGTACCTCCGGGTTGTTTAGCGTGTGACTTAATTTGCTGAATAGCTTCTGAACGTAGTTTAACTTCTAGTTCAGAGTGCCACTTGTCAATGTGCGGCTTAATGACGGGATGGTTGCGTACTTCTAGCCAGTGATCCCAATCGCCTAGCAGTGCCATAGCAGCACTGTATTCGGAAGGATCCCGGCACTCTAGAAACACTTCTTTCCAATGTTGTAACGTATAAACTGGTTTAAATTTAACGTCTACACGGGCAAACTCTTTAAAGAGTTGTAAAATTACTCGCTTGCCACTTCCGTCGAGGAATTTGGTTCGGTCAACCATTCAATTCTCCTAATCATACCGCGAGGTATTTGGTTACGACGAGCTACAGTGCCGTCTTCAATCACACCATTTGTAACAACAATTCCTTCTGGCCCATCATACAGAAGAAACCCCACTTGTTTGCAATGCACCGGGGTGTAAATAAAATCTTCTTCATGCTCTGACCACGCTGTCACATCTAGCTCTGTAGCGTCTTCCCACACTACATAAACTAGCTTCATTTTTTCATTGCTCGGCTAGCTTTATTTTTAGCAGTGCGTTCACCCCGCTCAGGTAAAGACTTACCAGCCTTGCTAAGTGCAATGGCAATGGCTTGCTTTTGAGGCTTGCCTTTCTTCATTTCTGCTTTAATGTTCTTGCTAATTGCTTTTTGAGATTTACCTTGAGCCATTGGCATATTAAATTCCTTTGTGATAAACAGTTTTACCGTTTTCTTTAACGGCACGAAGAACGTTGCACTTTAAATCTTTTTCATCATACGAAACGTGCACCCAACCACTGTCGGGCACATCGTCTGTGTAAAACTCTAGAATAAGTTGTGTAAACTTAAAGTTGTCGCGGATGTACTCAGCTAACACTTTATTGTCAATGCCTGAGATTTCAATATCTGCTGCCATGCCTAGGCAATGATCACTAACCGGGCTACCTCCCACAGCAGTGTTTACTGCGGGACTCCTATATCCACTTGTAATGGTCACAGGCCCAAACTTATCACGCAATGGTTGTAACACATTAGCAACAAGAATTTGTAAATTATTTTGTACTTTTTCAGAAGGCGTATTGTCAATGTTGCGACGAATGGCAACTTCTGATTTGCATAGTTCTGCTAGAGTAAAGTTTCGGGATAGTTGTGTCATTTTGGAGATTTAGAAAGCATTTCTGTTTTGGCTTGTGAACCAGCAGAGGAACCAAAATAATACGCGATGATGCCTGTCCACGCTGTAGATAAAGAACCAAGCATCATAAGAATAGTAGGGTTGTTGCCGTCTACTTGACCAAACAACAACATACTAAGAATACCAAAGAAACCTATAGTAATTGCACCAGCTAATGCAGGTGGCACAATAGAACGGGTAGCTGCTTGCATTTCACGAGCAGACTTTCTATCATCAACAGCAAGAGCCTCAAAGTTGAGGCCCAATTCATTTTCTTGTCTTTTTAATTCAATCTCAGCAATCTTAACCTGTGCAATTTGCTCAGGTGTCATTTTGTTGCTAGAAATTAAATCGTTTACTTTATCTTCTTCAACACCCACAGCTTTAGCAATGGCAGAAACAGCCAATCCTGCAAGGGGGCCACCTAACGCAGTTGCAATTGTCGGTGCAATTTGTTTTAACCAATCCATGCGTTATCCCCGTGAATTAATAATTGAAACAATGAATACTAGTAACGAAACTGCCACTGTGCCTATAGTTACAAACACTGTAATACCAATAGCCCAATCCATACGTTTTTTGGCTATTTGTTTACGTTTACGCTCCAAGTTACGAGCTTCACGTTCTTTAGCTTGACGAATCTTACTACGTTCAAGAAGAAGTTGTTCCCAAAGGCCAGCCTGTCCATAACCGTAAATTAATAAATGCTTTAATTCTTCTTCAGACTGTCGCAACGTTTCTGCATGCATTACAATCTCTAAAGCCTTACTAGTATCAGATTGACCTTTTTTACCTAAATCATTAGCTGCTTTTTGTACTACATCTTTAGCGTCAAAAAACTTACCAAACTCTCCAATAATGTTGGAAATGTCTTTGCCTAAAGTTTGTGCTTTTTTAATAGTTGCTACAGCCGTTTGTGCTGCTGCAAATGCGGTAGCTGCGGCTGTAATTGGATCCATTACGGCTTGTAGTTAGACCAAAAAGCACTGAAAGCTGCAACTAGTGCAGCAATCCACAATATAGGTTTGGCAACTTTAGCTAAAAATTCTAGTGCAGCAAACGCACCTCGTGCAGCATTAAATGCATCCACAACATCTTGTGTACGCTGATTAATGGCATCTACTTTATGCTCAACTGCAATGAGTCGTGCGTAGATTTCTGCATGAGATACGTCTTCTTGCATACTTACTCTTTAGGCCAGTTCATCTGAAGAGCAGCTAACTCATCTACAGTCGTACAAGCTTTAATTGCTGCTTCATTTGCATCAGATGCAGCACGAATTGCAGCACGAGCAGCTAGTGTAGCGGAATCGCAAGCCTTTACACCTTCCGCAGCACGAGTAATTTTCCAATCGGTAGAAGCAAGTAAACTACCAGCAGTTTGTTTAACTTGGGCAATAGTTTGTGACTTTAGACCAATTTGAACTACTTGTTTATCAGTGTCCACCATGCTGTTCGTAGCAGCATCATAAACCTGCACCATTAAAGGTGATCCGTCTTCTTTTGTAGCAAGTACATCGTCTAAAGCCTTGGGGATGCCCGGTGCCCAATAAAAACGATCATCATGCGGAGCAGCATCAGCTACTTCGGTAATGCCAATAGCAGCGCGTTCTTCAGGGGTTGCAAGGCGCAGCCAATTGGCGGGATACTGGATATCGCCAGCGGTGAACGCCGTATCGGGCGAGAGAGGAGAGCCGTTTAGCAGGAACATGGGTTACCTCGAAAGGGAAAGTTTGAAGGGGTGCTCGGCGAATGCGGCGTAGATGAATGTGCCGCCGTTAGTGTTTCTATTGCCAGTTGATGCGCGAATTTTGAAACCGTTGGAAAGCATATCGATGCCATCCTGCGTGTATTCCTGATCCGGAAGGTTAGGAATCAAGATTTCGCCAGCAAGGTTGTAGGTATTGCGTGCAGCATCAGTGATCATCCAGTTGCCGCTTGTGGAGGAATCGGTGCGCTTCGTCATCACCCACCTCGGCCTAAACCCTGTGAACACAAACGGCCCATCCGCGCTGCCGTTGCCGGTGTAGCTGCCGAAGCGGCTGAAGCCTGCGACCTCGGAGAAGAGGTAGGCGACGCCGTTGGCACCATAGTTGGTCGACGTAAAGCCCGATCCCATTGTGACAACCGTAGACGACGGCGAGGTGTTGTTCCAGACCGTTGCGTTCGCCGCAAACGCGTCCGTTGTGTTGAGCAGCAAATATCCGGTGTTCCCAACCGCCGCATGGTAAACAACCCATGGCTGCGCCCCATTGCTTCTTGACTTCACGATTACCATCTTTGGCGCAACGCCAAGTGAGTGAGCCAGCGTCCAAGGACCAGACGCCGGGAAGGCAAACGTCACGATATCGAAGCCCTGGGTCGCGCCTTCTTTCCACTGCCAGGCGACATAGGATGATCCGTTGGTGTTTGTAACAGCTCCAGTTGCGCTGCCAAGCGAAAAA